>Ga0302157_10006988_pt1 | contig 11490 bp, 10 predicted proteins | sample I_Bog_N3_3_FD_193502 | JGI IMG/M metagenome (GOLD analysis project Ga0302157, IMG submission 193502) | Peat permafrost microbial communities from Stordalen Mire near Abisko, Sweden - I_Bog_N3_3 | ecosystem: Environmental > Terrestrial > Soil > Wetlands > Peat | place: Sweden: Abisko, Stordalen...
AAGGTCTCGACGGCCAGCGGGCGGCGGTTCGCCTCGGCTGCCTTGCGTGCGGGTAGGGTGACGATCCCCGGACCGGTCGGTTGCACCGGGGCCGGCCGTGTGGTGCCGCTGATACGCGATTGCATGACGCGACCCCGTCCGAGACCGTGGTGCTATCACAGTCTGACAGACCGGTCCTATACGTTCACGCCTTTTCGTGCCAGAAAGAGCTAACACTTGCAACAATACGGCCACCCGGAGGCTACGCCATGCTGCTCACCCGCCGAACCACCCTCGGATCGATGCTGGCCGCCCCGGCCATCCTGCGTGTCACCGCAGCCCGCGCCGAGACCAGGACCCTTAAGATCAGCCACCAGTTCCCCGGCGGCACCGCGGAATCCGGCGACTTCCGCGACCGCCTGGTCCGCCGCTTCGCCGCCACGGTGCAGCAGAAGACCGGCGGTTCGCTCGCCTTCGAAATCTACCCGGGATCATCCTTGATGAAGACCGTGGCGCAGTTCTCCGCCCTGCGGCACGGCGCGCTGGATATGAGCCTGTATCCGCTCGCCTATGCCGGCGGTGAGGTGCCGGAGGTCAATATCGGCCTGATGCCCTGCCTGGTCACCACGTACGACCAGGGGTTGGCCTGGAAGAAGGCCGCGGTCGGCAAGCAACTGATGGATGTGCTGGACCGGCGCGGGGTGCGGATCCTCACCTGGATCTGGCAGGCCGGCGGGACGGCCTCGCGCGCGGGGGCGATCGTCGATCCGGACGACACCAAGGGGCTGAAAATCCGCGGCGGCTCGCGTGAGATGGACATGATGCTGAAGGCGGCGGGCGGGATCATCTCCTCGGTGCCGTCGGATGAAATCTACGCCGCGATGCAGACCGGCTCGCTCGACGCCGCGGTCACCTCATCGACCAGCCTGCTCAGCTTCCGGCTGCAGGAGATCGCCAAGAACGTCACCACCGGCCGCGGCGGCAGCTTCTGGTTCATGATGGAGCCGCTGTTGATCTCCAAGGACGTGTTCGCGAGCCTGACCCCGGACCAGCAAGCCGTCATGACCGAAACCGGCGAGGCGATGGAGGCGTTCGCCCTGGAGAATGCCAAGGCCGACGACAACCAACTGGCCGTCACCTACGCCCAGGCCGGGGTCAAGGTCCAGGACATGAACCAGGAGGTCCTGACGAAGTGGCGCGCGATCGCCGAATCCACCGCATGGAAGGACTTCGCCGCGCGCAACGCGTCCTGCGCCGACCTGCTGAAGCTGGCCGAGGCGGTGACGTGACTGCTCGCGCCGTCCCGGAATTCACCGTCCCGCCCGAGGACGTCCCGACCCACGGCATTCTCGGCTTGGTGCAGCGTGGCCTGGATGCGGTGAACCAGGTGATGGCGATCGCCTCGTCTTTGGCGATTGCGGCGGCGGGTGGGGTGCTGACCTGGGAAGTGATCGGCCGTTACTTTCTCAATATCGCCAGCGACTGGCAGGACGAACTGTCCACCTTCCTCCTCGTCGGCGCCACCTTCGCCTCCGCCGCCTGGACGCAGGCTCGGCGCGGCCATGTCGGGATCGAGGCGCTGGCGCATGTGTTGCCGCCCTGGGCCAACCGGATCCGGCGGCGGCTGGCGGACGGCATCGCCTTCGCGTTCTGCGCCTTCTTCGCCTGGAAAAGCTGGACCCTGCTGGCGGAGGCCTGGACCGAGGGGCAGACGACGCCGTCATCCTGGGGGCCGCCGCTGTGGATCCCCTACGGCTGCATGGCGCTGGGGATGGCGCTGCTGTCGGTGCAACTGGCGTTGCAAACCCTGGCGGGACCGCATCCGGTCGCGGTGCACATCCAGTGACGACCCTGGAGATGGGCCTGGCCTATGGCGGGACGACCATCGTCGCGCTGTTCTCCGGCATTCCAATCGCCTTTGCGCTGGGTGCGGTCGCGACCTTGTTCATGCTGTGCTTCATGCCGGCGGCGTCGCTGGATACCATCACCCAGAACGTGTACGAAGAACTGGCCAGCATTACGTTGCTGACCATTCCGTTGTTCATCCTGAAAGGGGCTGCGATCGGCAAGTCGCGCGCGGGCAAGGACCTGTACGACGCGCTGCATACCTGGCTGGGGCGGGTGCCCGGCGGCCTTGGGGTGGCGGTGACGATTGCCTGCGGGTTGTTTGCCGCGATGGCGGGGTCCTCGCCGGCGACGTGTTCGGCGATCGGCAGTTCCGGCATTCCGGCGATGCGCAGCCATGGCTATTCGCCGGGTTTTGCGGCCGGGCTGGTGGCGGCCGGGGGCACGTTGGGGATCCTGCTGCCACCGTCGATCGTGCTGATCCTGTATGCGGTGGCCTCGGAGCAGTCGTTGGGCCGGCTGTTCCTGGCAGGCCTTGGTCCCGGATTGCTGCTGGTCACGTTGTTCGCGGGTTACGCCATGCTGCACTGGGGTGTCGAATACAGAGCTGCGCTGGCCGAGGCGGAAGCGGGCGGCCCGCGCAGCCCGTTGCTGGACAAAGAAACCTTCACGTTTCGTGAGCGCATGACCGCCACCCCGCGCGTGCTGCCCTTCCTGCTGCTGCTGAGCGCGGTGATGATCGCGCTGTACGGCGGGATCGCCACGCCCTCGGAAACCGCGGGCCTTGGTGCCGTTATGGCGCTGCTGCTGATCGCCGTGATCTATCGGGCTTACAAGTTGTCCGATCTGATACCGATCTTTGCGGGCACCTTGGGCGAAAGCGGGATGCTGCTGATGATCATCGGCATGAGTCTGCTGTACAGCTACGTGATGAGCTACCTGCACATCAGCCAGGCCGCGGCGGGGTGGATCGTGTCGCTGGGCTTGTCGAAGTATCTGCTGCTGACGGCGATCCTGCTGATGGTGGTGGTGCTGGGGTTCTTCCTGCCGCCGGTCTCCATCATCCTGATGACCGCGCCGATCATCCTGCCGCCGTTGAAGGCCGCGGGGTTCGACCTGATCTGGTTCGGTGTCGTCATGTGTGTGGTGATGGAGATGGGGCTGATCCATCCGCCGGTCGGGCTGAATATTTTTGTGATCAACCGCATTGCGCCGGATATCGGGCTCGGTCCGATCATCTGGGGGACCTTGCCGTTCGTCGTGCTGATGGCGATCGGGGTGGTGATCCTGACGGTGGTGCCGGGGATCGCGATGGCGCTGCCGGATCTGGTTTACCGGCGGTAACGCCGTTTCACCGGCAGCGGAAAATCACCGGCTCCAGCTTTGCGACAGATCGGCCACCGGCATCCCGCCGCCGTATCGCCCCGCGCTGGCGGCATCGAATGTCGTCGCAACAACGTCAGCCGGCGCGACCCGCGCCAGCGCGATCAGCACACTGCCTGCGGCGAACAGCCAGCGGAGCGATTTGCTTCGATCCATGTCTCGATACCCCGTTTCGCCGGCAACCTGCACCCGCACCCCTTGCATCCCGGTTTCAGGACGCGGAAACCTCCGCCGATGGACATCAGCGACTTCGATATCGTCGTCATCGGCGCCGGCATGGCCGGGGCGACCGCCGCTGCGCAGCTCTCGGCGCACCGCAAGGTCGCACTGATCGAGGCGGAGGAGGCCGCCGGTTCCCACACCACCGGCCGTTCCGCCGCGCTATGGGTGCAGAATTACGGCCCGCCGGATGTGCGGAACCTCAGCCGTCTGTCGCGATCCTTCTTCGAAATCCCGCCGCGGGGTTTTGCCGAGGTGCCGCTGATGCGGCGCCGGCCGGTGCTGCTGTTGGCCACTGCGGCCCAATTGGGCGAGCTGGAGATCGCACTGGCCGCGGGGACCGGACTGCGGCGGGTCACTCCCGCGGAGGCCGCAGCGATGGTCCCGGCGCTCCGCCCCGGCTATGCCGCCGCGGGTGCGGTCGAGGACGACGCCTTCGACATGGATGTCGCGGCGATCCTGCAAGGGTTCCTTCGCATGCTGCGCGCCAACGGCGGCGTGCTGGCGCTGCGCAATCGCGCTGGCCGGATCGAGCGGCACAACGGCGCCTGGGCGGTCGAAACCACCGCGGGGACGGTTTTCAGAGCACCCGTGGTGGTAAACGCCGCGGGCGCCTGGGGGGACGCGGTGGCGGCGATGGCCGGCGTTGCGCCGCTGGGTCTGCGCCCCTGCCGCCGTACCGCGGCCATCATCAATCCCCTGCCGTTCGACGCGGAACACTGGCCCATGGTCTGCGACATCGGAGAACAATGGTACGCCCGCCCCGAGGCACGCACGCGCCTGATGGTGTCTCCCGCCGACCAGACCCCGATGCATCCGCACGACGTGCGGCCTAACGAACTGGACATTGCCCTGGGCATCGACCGGATGCAGCAGGCGTTGGATATCCCGGTGCGCCGGGTCGAACACGCCTGGGCCGGGCTGCGGACGTTCACCCCGGACGGCAGCCTCGCCTTCGGCTGGGACCGCGCGGCCGAGGGGTTTTTCTGGGCCGTCGGGCAGGGGGGCTATGGGATCCAGACCGCGCCCGCGGCCGGAAGGCTGCTGGCGGATCTGGTGCTGGGGCGGGATGCAGGGGACGCCGCTTGCGTTGCCGGGATTGTCGATCCAAGCCGGTTTGGCGCGGCGGCGTGGTCTTTGTCGCATCGGCGGTGATCGGCGCCGAGGCCTGGAACCCCAATTCCGTCAGACAGCTTCGACCCGGGTCGTCAGGACAGCATGGTTTGGACGTTGCCGCAAGAACGCAAATTTTTAACGCGGAGCCACCGATCGAACATTGACCGGCACGATGCATATCGGGATCACACGGATACCAATTGCAATCTCCAGCGTGACCCGAATCCGTTTTGTCGTTCTATATCCCGTTCATTTGCCATCAATAAACGAAGATCAACTTCGCCGGTACGAGATCCGCGGGTCCAGCCACGGATAGAACACATCCACAACGAACGTGGTGAACCCCAGCGCCACGATCACGGTGAACACAATGCCCTGTATGAGGAAAAAATCGTTCTCGCGGATCGCCTGGAACAGCAGCGCACCGATGCCGGGATAGCCGAAGATCACCTCCACCAGCACCGCGCCGGACAGGATCTGCCCCAGCGCCAGCGCGAGCGCGGTGGTCTGCGGCAGGATGGCATTGCGGACGCAGTAGCGCAGGAACACCGTGGCGGCGCGCAGACCCTTGGCTTCGGCAAAGGTGACGTAGTCCTCGCCCATCGTGGTAACCATCATGCCGCGCATGCTCAGCGCCCAGCCGCCGATCGATACCAGGATGATCGACAGCGCCGGCAGCAGCGCATGGGTCAGCACGTCGAGGATGAACGCCGCGTTGAAGGCGGGTTTCGCGCCCGGGCTGTAGCCGCCGAAGATCGGCAGCAATTGCCACTGGAACGCCAGCAGATACATCAGGATCAGTCCGAGGAGAAAGAACGGGATGGCGTGCAGCGCCCAGAGCGGCGGCATCAGATAGCGCATCCAGCGCGGCGCCCCCGGCCAGGCGAGCAGCGCGCCCAGGAACGTTCCGATCGCGAAGGACAGCAAGGTGGTGGTGGCGAGCAGGCCGACGGTCCAGGGAATCGCCTCGGCGATCAGGTCGCGGACCGTGCGCGGGTAGTTGGCGATGGAATAGTTGAAGTCGAGATGCACGGTATTGTTCAGATAGGTGACGTATTGCCGCCACAACGGTTTATCGAGGCCGAAGCGTTCGTTGTATTCCTTTGCCATTTCCTCGATGCCGGATTGCACATAGCCGCCAAGCTGCGCGGCTTGCAGCAGCTTGGTGCGCACCGGGTCCTGGCCGGACAGTTTCGGCAGGAAGAAATTGAGCGATGCCGCCAGCCACAGGATCAGCAGGAACACACCGAAGCGGCGGGCAATGTAGAGGGCCTGCATGGATCAGGGACCGGAATGACGATGGGCAGAGGCCGGGGAATCAGACTCCCCCTCCGCTTGTGGGAGGGGGCTGGGGGGAGGGGATTCCGCACAGGAAACACCAACGCCACAGGCAAACTCCAACCACCCCCTCCCCCCAACCCCCTCCCACAAGGGGAGGGGGAGTGTATTTCGTTTCCCCATCACGCCGGCTGCAAATTCCACAGCACGATCGGGAAGGTCAGATGCCACGGCGCGCCATTGACGTAAGCGTTGTCCGCCGTCGGCCAGTTCTTCCAATAGGTCGTGTTCATCGGAATTCGGTGGAAGTTCTGCACCAACTGGATATCCGGCAGGTCCGGCAGCCAGATCTCCATCGCTTTGTGGAACAGTGCCAGCATCGCGGGCTTGTCGGCCGGATCGGTCGTCAGCATGTCATCGCTGATCTGATCGAATGCCGCATTCTTCCACCGCGAAAAATTCACCAGATGCGCGCCCGGCACCGCCACGCTGCGCCCCTGGTACAGCCGCAGCATCCCGTACGGTTCGTTGATCGACCCGCCATGCCCGTAGATCGAGCCGGTGTAAGCCCCCTTCTGGAACCGGTCGTCAAAGTCCGGCGGCAGGCTGAACGACGCGGCAATCCCCCGGCGCTTCAGCATCTCCGACAGCACCGGCCCCATCCCCGCGCCCGACGCGCCAAACCCGATGATATCCAACGTCACCGGTTGCCCGTCGCGCGCCCAGATCCCGTCGCTGCCTTTCTTGAACCCTTTGCCGGTCAGCAGCGCATCGCCTTTTTTCGCATTGAATTCCAAGGTGTCGTATTTCGCCAGCAGGTCCTTCACACTGTCGAAATACGGCCGCAACGGCGGATAATCCGGCATCGGCAGCGACGACACCTGCGACGCGCCGAGCCAGGCGACGTCGATCAATTGCTGGCGGTCGATGTAGTGGGAGATGGCCCAGCGTACCGACGGATCGTCGAAGGGTTTTACTTCGTTGTTGACGTACAAGGAAACCGGCCACCAATCGACATAACCAAAAGGCGGCTTCTGACCGCTATGCGTGATAATCTTCGGATTCTGCCGGAAGATCGTCTGCAATGTGGACGGCTGCATCCCGAATCCGCAATCCACCTGATTGGTGATGATCGCCTGCGCCATGCCCTGCTCGCCGACCGAGGGCAGCCAGATATTGCGCTCGATGGCCGGCAGCGGCGCGAGGCCGGCCTTGGCCGCCCACCAGTCCGGCCGCCGGTCGAACACTTTCTGTTGCAACGATGCATCGGTGACCTTCCACGGACCGGTCGAAACCGGCCAGCCCTTGGCGAGGTCGAAGTGCTTGAAGCTGGGCCAGTCCTGGCCCTCGAAGATATGTTTCGGCACGATATAGACGCCGATATCGTACTTGTAGGTCAGGAAGAAGAAGAACCGCGGCGAGGGGATCAGAAAATCCACCACCACGGTATTCGCATCGGTGGCGCGCGCCGCCTTCATCGCCTGGGCGATATCGACACCCCATTTCACCTTCGGCCCGTAGTCGCGGATCGTGTTCAGCGTATAGGCCACGTCCTCGGCCGAGAACGGAACCCCGTCGCTCCAGGCAATGCCCGGCCGGGTCTTGATTGTGAGCTGCCGGAAATCCGGCGTGAACTGGTACGATTCCGCCAGCCACAGATAGGTCTTGTCGGCGAAGGCCGAATAATACGCCAGCGGCTCGTAAATCAGATTGGGACCGTTCTGGTGGTTGGCGCCGATCGAGTAGGGATTCCACAGCTCGAAATCGACCCATCGTCCCTCCCGCGAGCCCGACCAGACCAGGATCATCGTCTTCTCGCGCGGCACGGCTTCCGTCTGCGCCGTGGCGGTCTGCCAGGGGACCAAAGCTGCGGCACCGGCCGCAAGACCGCCCTTCAGGATGTCGCGTCTCGATTTTGGCATGGCCGTGTTCCTCCGCCCGCGCTGATCCGCGCGTGTTAGCGATCGCGGCACTATGCCCCCGGACCGCTTCGCGCGCCATCCCCGACCCCGTTTACCAGATATTAACGGATCGCGTGTTAGCGTGGCCGCCTGCCCGCAACCAACCGGACCGGACCCCGGACATGCCGATGTGACCGAACCTCCCCCGAAGGCGCTGACCAAGCCTTCCAAAGCACAAATCGCCGAGGTCCTGCGGGCCCACGCCTGGTACCGCGGGTCGCGGCCAGGCGGGCGGCGGGCGATGATGATGGATTGCGACCTCACCGGCGTGACGCTGGCGGGGCAGGACCTGTCGCATGCCGACCTGACCGGATCGTCGTTCTATGGCAGCGACCTGCGCGGCTGCCGCTTCGACTCGGCGACCGTGTTCGGCTGCGACTTCCGCGAGGCCAACCTGGAAAAGGCCAGCCTGGTTCACGCCGATCTGCGCGGCTGTCATTTCGCCGGCGCCAACCTGGCCGGCGCCAACCTGTTCGAAGCCGACATGCGGGAGGGCCTGCAGATCACCCGCGACCGTCAGGGCGAGTTCCATGTCCGCGGCCCGGACGACAAGCCCACGGCCGCGTCGGGGGCGAATTTTTCCGGGGCCAATCTGACCAACGCCCATCTGGCGGGTGTGGTCGCGGTCAAGACGGACTTCTCGGATGCCATCATGCGTGGCTGCAAGCTGACGCGCGCCCATGTCCGCGGCGCCAACTTCTCCGGCTGCGACCTGGAGGGGGCGGATTTCGGCCAGGCTGACACCCGCGAAGCTTGCTTTCGCGGCGCGATTCTGCTGGGGGCCAGCTTCGACTACGCCAATATCGCCGGCGCCGATATGGAGGAAGCCCTCTCCGACAAGCCGCAGGGCCGGCTGGTGAGCGAGCTCGGCGTCACCGTCGAGGAACTGCTCCGCCGGCACCTGCAGTTCATTGCCACCGGCGGCGTCTCGGGGGCGCTGCTCGATCTGAGTGGTTTCGACCTGCGCGGGACGATCGGCCTTTCGGGCGTCTGCCTGACCATGGCGAAGGCAGCCAAGGCGGTGTTCTTCGGACTCGACCTTTCACGCGCCGCGCTGCAGGCCGCCAGGTGCCCCAATAGCGATTTCCGCAAGGCCCGTCTGGACCAGGCGGATATGCGCGGGATCAACCTGGCGGGAGCCCGGCTGAATAACGCATCGATGCGCAGAGCCAATCTGCGGGCCTTGCAAATGGAAAACGGGCGGCAGATGGCGGCGGACCTGTCGGGGGCCCGGCTGCGCTACGCCGATCTGCGGGATGCCCAACTGGGCGGTGCCTGCCTGGCGGGCGCCGACCTGTCCTTCGCGGACCTGACCGGGGCCAATCTGACCGGCACCGATCTGACCGGCGCGACCTTGGCCGGGGCCGTTGGCGGTCCGCCCGCCCGCCCGTGACCCGACGTCTTTCACCCGACGTTGCCCCGGCACCCAAGGCATGGCACCGTCCGAACGGTCCCAACAAGCAACCGAACGGACAGTACCGTGACCCTGATCCTGGCCAGCCGCCCCAACGTCTATTCCGCCAGCCCGCTCGACCGCATCGCCACGCGGCGGGAGGACCATGACTGGATCGCGCAGCAATTGAGCGACCCCAATTCGCTGTTCGTGCCGGTCTGGCGCAACCGCAACCTGGTCCGCGGCCTGGACGACGGCGCTCCGGAAGCGGTTTACATCGCGGGGGCGATAGCATCGTCGCTGCGGATGCTGGGCGCCGGCGCGTCCGCCCCTTGGGCCTTCCTGGGGACCCTGGACGAGGTGGCGGTCTTCGCGCTGGATATCAGCGCCGCCGAGGATCCGGTGCCGCTGCTGCCGGAATCGTTGGGCAAGTTCGTCGATCTTCGGTCGGTCGGCTGGGGTGTGCCGCGGCCCGAGGCATCCGTGCTGGCGCATGCCCGCGGCCTGATGCACTGGCGGGCCCGGCACCGGTTCTGCGGCGTCTGCGGCGGGGTGTGCGACGTGAAGTCCTCCGGCCACGTGATGCAATGCACCGCCTGCGAGGCGCAGCATTTCCCCCGCACCGACCCCGCGGTGATCATGCTGGTGCATCGCGGCGACCGCGCGTTGCTGGGGCACTCCACCCGTTTCCCGCGCGCGACGATGTATTCCACCCTGGCCGGCTTCGTCGAACCGGGTGAGACGCTGGAAGAGGCCGTCCGGCGCGAGGTGTTCGAGGAATCCGGCATCAAGGTGGGCGACGTGCATTACCACTCCAGCCAGCCCTGGCCGTTTCCCGGCAATATCATGCTGGGCTTCTACGCCGAGGGCCTGACCGAGGACATCACCATCGATCCCGAGGAACTGAAGGACGCGCGCTGGTTCTCACGCGACGAAATGCGCAACTGCGAGCAGCATGGTTTCGCGCTGCCGCGGGTGGACAGCATCGCGCGCCGGCTGATCGAGGACTGGCTGGCGGTCGGGTGAATGAACGACCTGCTGACGATCGGCTATGAGGGCTGCACCATCGATACGGTGCTGGCGGCATTGCGCTCGGCGCGTGCCGATCTGCTGATCGACGTCAGAGCGGTGCCGCAGTCGCGCAAGCCGGGGTTTTCGAAGCGGCAGTTGGCGGCCGGGCTGGACGAAGTCGGCATCGGCTACGTGCATCTGCAAGCACTCGGCACGCCGAAACCGGGGCGCGATGCGGTGCGGGCGGGGCATCCCGAACGGATGGTGGCGATCTTCCAGGAGCACATGCGGTCGGACCGGGCGCAGGCGGAGCTGGCGCAGGCGAAGGGGCTGGCGGGTGAGCGGCGGGCTTGCCTGCTGTGCTTCGAGCGCGACCACATGACCTGCCACCGGCGCCTGGTGGCGGAGCTGATCGTGGAGGAAACCGGTCAGGCGGTCGTGCATCTTGCGGTGTGATGCCGGCGGCGGATCGGGTCGCAAAACGGCCCCGGATATGCGGCGGTCTTTTGGGAGTGGCCAGGGCATCGCTGGTCACCGCCGCCATATGCGCGTCGGAGCTTTTGCCGCGATCGGTGCGTTGTCGTTCCTCGGGATTATTGAAGATGCGACGGCAGACATGTTGGAGCAAGCCTGGGATTGGCGCAACCGCATCGTGCATGGCCGCTCGGCTTCGCCGGGGCCGAGCCGTGAGGAGGTCGGGCGAGTTATGGATGCGTGCCGCGAACTTGTGGCGGCGACGAAGCTGCAAGCGACGGGGTGAGAGGCCATCGCTGGGTGAGCCAAATCAGCCGGATGCTTTGGCCGGGGGAGTCGTCGCGCCGGCTGCTGGTCGGTTGGCGGCTCGTTGAATCCAGGGCCGGTGATACGGTCGATGCGGACGGCAATCATGGTTTGTACCGGTCGAAGGCGGCTGCGTCGCCTTAGTTCACCAGCGCGCGCAGGCGGGGGGCAGCCATTCGTGGATGGGTTCGTCGGTCATGGTGGAGCCTTTGTTGTCAGGCACATCGCGATTGACTTTCTGCTCGCTGATGGCGAATATACAGCATGGCGCTGATCATCCTGCCACGGGCCGCCGCCCAAATGGCAGCCATGCCGCGCGCGGACGCGAAGCGGTTGCAGCGTATCGCCGGTAACCCTTCAGTCCCGCATGCCGGCGTGCAGCCTCTGGTGGGGTTGCCCGGTGTGTTCCGTGTCCGGCAGGGCGACTGGCGCGCCGTCTATGCGGTTGAAGACGGAGACGTGGTGGTGGACCGGGTGGCGCATCGCAGAGAGGTCTATCGATGATAAACAAGGGATTGCCGCGGC
>Ga0302157_10006989_pt1 | contig 11489 bp, 6 predicted proteins | sample I_Bog_N3_3_FD_193502 | JGI IMG/M metagenome (GOLD analysis project Ga0302157, IMG submission 193502) | Peat permafrost microbial communities from Stordalen Mire near Abisko, Sweden - I_Bog_N3_3 | ecosystem: Environmental > Terrestrial > Soil > Wetlands > Peat | place: Sweden: Abisko, Stordalen...
CCGCTCATCGGTACGGCAAAGAAGGCAAAGAGCCCCGGGTACTTCACGCCGGGAAACCCGCTGAAGCCCTCCGCTGCCAGAGCGATGCGCTGATCACGCACCAGGCTGCGATACAGCCGCGAGGTGCGACCGTTGGAGAAGATATCCGTGATGGCCTCATAGGTCGCGTCATCGGGACTGCGGTAGTCGGGCCGGTGGTAGCCCTCAAGAAAGATCGGCTGCGTTGTCTCATGCAGCACCACCGTGCGCAGCGCATGTTGCGGAGGCTCGATGGTCGCCATCGGCTCCGGCGCGGGACCGGCGGGGATGCGGCCAAAGTACTTCTCCAGCATGGGCAGCGCTGTCGCGGTATCAAAATCTCCGACCACGGCGACTACGATGTTCGACGGCACGTAGTACTCCTTATGGAACGCCGCTGCCTCGGTCGCCGAGACCTGGGTGATGTCGCTCTCCCAGCCCACTCCGGGAACGCCGTAGTGGTGGGCCGTGTAGGCCGCCGCCAGGAACTCCTGCACCAGCCGTCCCTGTGGCGAGGAGTCGATGCGCATGCGCCGCTCCTCATTCACCACGTCGCGCTCCTTGTAGAACTCGCGCGCCACCGGCCAGCCAATACGACTGGACTCGAGATACGCCCACAACTCCAGCCGGTTGGACGGCATCGACCAGAAGTACTGCGTGGAGTCCTCCGCCGTGGAGGCGTTCAGCCCGACCGCGCCGTTGGACTCGGCAATCTCCGAGAACTGGTTCGGAACCACGTACACCTGCGCAGCTTTCACTGCATCTTCGAACTTCGCATCGAGCGCAGTCAGCAGCTTGGGGTCCTGGCCCACGCGCTTGCGCGATTCGGCATCGTAGGCTGCGTAGGCCGTCTCGACCTTGGCCAGCGCGGCCTTCTCCGCGGGATAGTTGGTCGTGCCAATCTCCGTGGTGCCCTTAAAGGCGATGTGCTCGAACATGTGCGCCAGCCCGCTCTCGCCCTCGGGGTCATTCGCGGAGCCGGCGTTCACCAGCGTATAGAAGCTGAACACCGGCGCCTCATGCCGCTCGCTCAGCACCAGTGTGAGTCCATTCGGCAGCACCTTCACCGTAGTGCGATGCTCCATCGCCTGCTCAAAGGCAGCGCTCTGTTGCTGCGACTGCCCGTGCGCCATGCCGGCCAGCGCCAGCGTCAATACCATGATCCCAAAGCTCTTCCGCATCTTCACGCTCAATCCGAACCTCTCGCAAGACATCTCGTTAGATAGACTCACTTCCAAGCTCTCATGGTATCCCCTCGAAGGGCGATACGCGAGGCTTGTTCGTCCGCAGACGCTGAGTTGACCTCGCCCTGCGTACGATGGAGAATGGCGTCAACGTTACGTCCCCCTCTGAGTAGGAGTGGACATGGGCCTGAAGCCTCCCGGCATTGAAGAGAGAGTGCAGCCATGCCGAAGTCCCTGCTGAGTTCCATGCTGCGCCGCTGCCTGCCGCTCGGTGTGGCCGCCGGCCTGCTTGCGGCTGCGACGGCGGCCCAGCAGCCGGCTGTGGTCTCGCGGGTGGTGGTTCCGGTGGACTCCGCGCAGCGGCTCACGCTGCACGGCAGCACGCATCCGCTCATCCGCACCGCGGCGGACCAGGGCGTGATTCCGTCCTCCACCCCGTTACAGCGCACGATGCTGGTGCTGCAACGCAGCTCCGCGCAGCAGGCAGCGCTGGAGAGCCTGCTTGCCCAGCAGCAGCAACCCGGCTCGCCGCACTTCCATCAGTGGCTCACCCCACAGGCCTTCGGCGCTCAGTTCGGCCCATCGGACGCCGATCTCGCCGCGCTGACCGGATGGCTCTCGCGCAGCGGTTTCAGCGGCATCCGCATCAACCCCGGCCGCACGGTGGTGGAGTTCTCCGGCACCGAGGCCGCGCTCGAAGCTGCCTTCCACACCTCGCTGCACAGCTATGCGCTGAACGGCGCCGTCTACACCGCCAACTCCGAAGACCCGCAGATTCCCGCGGCGCTGGCTCCGATCCTCGGCGGCTTCGTCTCGCTGAACAACTTTCCGCGCCACGCTTACAACCACATCGTGGGCGTCTTTCGCCGCGACGCGCACACGGGCGCAGTCACCCGGCTGGGCCCCGGCGCAGGCGTCTCAACTCTGAACGCTGCCTCGCCGAGCTTCACCTTTACGGACAATGGCTACACGGACTACGGAATCACGCCGCCGGACTTCGACACCATCTACGACGTCAAGCCGCTCCAATCGGCCTCTACACCCATCGACGGCACCGGGCAGACCATCGCCATCGTCGGCGAGACCGACATCAACCCGCAGGACTTCCTCAGCTTCCGCACGCTCTTCGGCCTGCCGCTGGGCAACACGGCAACCTCCACCGGATCGCAGTACCTGAACATCATCTACAACGGCCCCAACCCCGGTTTCACCGGCGACGAGACCGAGGCCGACATCGACACCCAGTGGTCCACCGCCGCCGCACCGCGCGCGACCATCGACTACGTTGCCTCGGCCGGCACCACGACCACCCAGGGCATCGACCTCTCCGCGCAGTACATCGTGGACAACAACCTCGCCCCGGTCATGAGTGAGAGCTACGGTGAGTGTGAGCGCTACATCGGCACCAGCGGCAATACGTTCTTCAACAACCTGTGGCAGCAGGCCGCGGCGCAGGGCATCACGGCGATGGTATCCTCCGGCGACTCCGGTGCGGCCGGCTGCGACGGCGCCGGTTCCCCCTATGCGCAGCAGGGCAACGCGGTCAATGGCCTCGCTTCCACGCCGTGGAACATCGCCGTCGGCGGCACGGACTTCAACCTGCCCAAGGGCGGCGCGGCTTACTTCTCCGGCACCAACTCTTCCACCTACGGCTCCGCGCTCGGCTACATTCCCGAGGTCCCATGGAATGACTCTTGCGCAAACTCTATCCTGCCGGAGTTCTCGCTCTTCGCCGGCGACACTCCGGCCCAGGTCTGCGGCCTCTCCAATGTCTCCAGCTACGGGCTACTGGAGGTCGTCGGCGGTGGCGGCGGCGCCAGCTCCTGCACCGTCTCCGATGGCGTCAACTACTTTACCTGCACCGGCGGCTATCCGAAGCCCGCCTGGCAGAGTGTCGCTGGCGTGCCCGCTGACGGCGTTCGCGACGTTCCCGACGTCTCGCTCTTCGCCTCCAACGGCTTCTTCGGAGCCTTCACTGTCGTCTGCGAGCAGGACGCAGACATCGACGGCGAGAGCTGCAACCTGAACTCGCCCTACTATGACTTCGTCGGCATCGGCGGCACTTCCGTTGCATCACCGTCCTTTGCTGGCGTGATGGCGCTGGTCAACCAGAAGACCGGCGCTCGCCAGGGCAACGCCAACTACGTGCTCTACAACCTCTTCAACAGGCAGGTGACGGCGGGGACGTCCTGCGCAGCGACCGGCAGCGGTGCAAGCTCGTGCCTCTTTCATGACATCACTATCGGCTCGAACTCCGAGCCGTGCTACACAGGCGGGTTGAACTGCCTGTCGCAGGGGTTCGGCGTTGGAGCTCTCAGCGGCGGCCTCGCCGGCACGGGCTACGATACCGCCTCAGGCCTGGGCAGTGTGGACGTCGCCAACCTCGTCAACGGCTGGTCGAGCGCGGCGCTCAGCACCACGCAAACCTCGCTCACACTCTCGCCGGCGAGCATCACCCATGGCAGCACGGTCACCGCGACGGTCGCTGTAACATCGAGCGCTGGCACGCCTGCCGGGAATGTCTCCGTCAACGGCCTTGCGCCCAACGGCTCGGTCCTCGCAGGAGCGCTCAACAGCTCTGCCGGTTTCTCAGCGCCGGTCGAGACCTTCCCCGGCGGCACCTACACCGTCACCGCCCACTACGCGGGCAGCGCCGTCTTCGCCCAGAGCGACTCCCCGCCGGTTACGCTGACGGTGAGTCCTGAGCCCAGCACCGTGACCGTCTCGCCGCTTCTCTATAGTCCCTCGGGCGGAACCTTTACCAACGCGGCGAATCCCTTGGTCTACGGTCTGTTCAATCTCATCGGCTTTACGGTCGACGGTTCCTCAGGGCAGGGCATCGCCACCGGAAACCTGCTCGTACAGGACAACGGCCTGCCCTTTGACGGCGGGACCTTTCCGTTGAACTCCACGAACACGATCCAGGATTACTCGCCATCGCTCACGGCGGGCACCCATCATTTCACCGTCAGTTACACCGGAGACGCCAGCTTCAATCCCGCACAGACCGCCGCCACACTCACCATCCTGCCAGCTTCAACGACCATGCAAAGTACGCAAGTCTTTATCTTGAACGGAAGCGCCACATTCATTACAGCGAACTTGGACACAAACAGCGTCGGCTACCACTCGCCCACCGGATCCGTAGCCTTGATGAACGGCTCTGTCCTTGTATGCAACGGAACACTGCATGAGTTCTTCAATCCGTACAACGGTGTCCGTTACAGCGAATCGACGTTCGCAATTCCCTCCGGGGTATTTCCACTCGGCATCTCCGCCGCAACGCTGGTGTATGGCGGCGACGTCAACTACGCCGGATCGTCAGCGCCCGTCAGCATCGACAACCTTACCGATAACCTGCCTGCCTCGACCACTTCGCTCGCTCTCTTATCGTCCAGTATTCCCTTCGGCGGTTCGTTGACGGCAACCGCGACCGTAACTCCATCTTCGACGAGCAATGTCAGCTTCCTGATAGACAACTTCGTCTACAACACTCTCCAGTACACTTCCGCGGCCCCTTATGTTAATGGGACCGCAACCCTCTCAGCGAACTATCCGCTCACCCCCGGAAACCACACCATCCAGGCTCTCTCCTATGCCAGCAGTTATGCTTTGGGCTCTCTGTCTCCTGTCGTGAGCTTCCTCGTTCAGGGCGCGACCAGTCCCAGTAGCACCACCCTATCGCTCAACTCGTCCTCCGTCGCCATCGGACAGACGATCACCGCCACCGCGAGCGTCCTTCCCTCATCCGCTACCGGCACCGTGCAGCTTGTCGTCGACGGCAACAACTTCGGCCTGCCTGCAACGTTGAGCGGCGGCAGCGCATCGCTGACGCTCACCACCGCAACGCTCCAGGCCGGCGCACACACAGTCGCCGTCGCCTACTCGGGCGACGCCACCTACCAGCCCAGCATCTCCGCGTCCACGGCGCTCACGCTCACTGCGGTTACGCAGGGCAGCTTCCTGCTCTCGCTCAACTCCTCCGCCGTCACCGTCACCCGCGGTACGCCCTCCGCGCCCAACACCATCACCCTTACGCCCACCGGAAGCTTCAACAGCACGGTCAGCTTCAGTTGCTCCGGCCTGCCCAGCGAAGCCACCTGCGTCTTCTCGCCGCCCAGCATCACCCTCAACGGAGGCTCCGGTTCCACTTCACTCACATTCACCGCCACGCCCCCCACCGTCGCAGGCGGAGCGTCGCAGCCCTCGTGGCTCGTTCCTCGCGGAGTTCCCGCGCTCTTCGCTCTGTTGGGAGTCTGCCTCTTCGGCCGCCGCCGCAAAGTTCGCCTGCTGATCCTGCCGCTGTTGCTGCTGATGGCTCTCAGCCTGCTCACCGCTTGCGGCAGCTCCAGCTCCGGCTCCGGCTCCGGCGGCGGTGGTGGCCAGAGCTACGGCGGCACACCCACCGGCACCTACAGCATCGTGATCACCGCATCCAGCGCCCAGGCCACGCTCACATCCACCGTTACTCTGACGGTGCAGTAGCGCGGGCGGTCACCTGCGGCGTCGTATCCTTCTGCGCTGCCACCAGCCGACGCTCCGGATCGATCGCCAGCTTCATCAGCGCATCCTGCGCGGCGTAGCTCGCGCCGGTCTTTGTAGCGCGCACATACGAGCCATCCGGCCTCAGCAGGCGTGCCTTCACGTTGTCACGCAGGTAGGCCTCCAGGATCTCATCGCGCAGCCGCCGCTTGGCGGCCTCATCCACGACAGGGAAGACGACCTCGCAGCGCTCATACAGGTTGCGCGGCATCCAGTCGGCGCTGCCCGCGAAGACCTCCTCCGCGCCGCCGTTGGCGAACCAGAAGATGCGGCTGTGCTCCAGAAACCGCCCCACAATCGAGCGCACGCGGATGCGCTCGCTCAGCCCGGGAACTCCCGGCCGCAGCGCACAGATCCCGCGCACAATCAGGTCGATCTCCACGCCCGCCTGCGAAGCCGTATACAACGCCTCAATCACGGAGGCCTCCAGCAGGCCGTTCATCTTTGCGATGATCTGTGCCTTGCGGCCACGCCGTGCGTGTTCGGTCTCGCGCGCAATCAGCGCCAGCATCCCCTTAGCCAGGCTCACTGGCGCCACCAGCAGCGGCTTGTACGCCTCGCTCCCCGCCTCCCAGTCGGCGGTCAGATAGCGAAAGACCTTCAGGATGGCCTCGGTCAGCTCCGGCCGCGCGGTCAGCAGACTGATGTCGGTATAGAAGCGCGCCGTCACCGGGTTGTAGTTGCCCGTGCCCAGGTGCGCGTAGCTGCGCACCGTGCCGTCGCTGTCGCGGCGGACAATCAACGCCAGCTTGCAGTGCGTCTTGTAGCCGAAGATGCCGTGGAAGACCTGCACGCCGGCGTCCTCCAGATCGCGCGCCCAGCGTATGTTCGACGCCTCATCGAACCGCGCCATCAACTCCACCACCACGGTCACGTCCTTCGACTGCGCCGCCTCCTGCAGTGCTTCGAAGATGGGCGAGTCCGCGCTGGTGCGATAGAGTGTCTGCTTGATCGACATCACGCCGGGGTCGGTCGCTCCCGCTTCGATGAAATTCTCCACCGTGCTGTAGCTGTCAAACGGATGGTGCAGCAGGATGTCGCCCTTGCGCAGCTCGGCGAAGATGTCCTTCACCGCAACCAGCCGCAGCCGCGTGCCGTGGAACTCCTCATACTTCAGGCTGGGCGCCTTCACCTGGCTATAGAGCCTCATCAGGCGAGTCAGATTCACTGGGGCTTCGGTGCGAAAGACCTGCCACGGGTCCAGCTCGAACTTCTCCATCAGCCGCTCGGCGATCTCGTCCGGCGCATTCGCGTCGATCTCCATGCGCACCACGTCGCCCTTGCGCCGGTTGTGCAGCTCCTCGGCGACAGACTCCAGCAGCGTGCGGCTCTCTTCCTCCTGCATGTAGAGGTTGCTGTTGCGCGTCACCCGGAAGGCCGCCCGCCCCAGCACGCTGTAGCCGCGGAACATCGGCTCGATGTGCGCCTCAATCAGGTCGTCCAGCAGCAGAAATCCGCTTTGCCCATCGCGTTCGGGGAGCGCAATCAGCTCCGGCAGCGAGCGCGGAATCGTCACCACGCCCAGCACCTTGCTGGTGTTGGCCGCGCCGCGCACCTTGCGCTTGTGGCGCAGCAGCAGCGCCAGGCACAGTGCCTTGTTCAGCACGCGCGGGAACGGATGCGCCGGGTCCAGTGTCACCGGCGTCAGCAGCGGGTCCACCTGCTCATGGAAGAACTTGCTCGCGAACGCGCGGTCGGCCTCGCGCAGCTGGTTCCAGCTCACAATGCGAACGCCCGCGGCGCGCAACTGCGGCGCCAGCCGGTCGTTCCAGCACGCGGCCTGGTCGCGTGCGAACTGATGCAGCCACTCGCGCAGGCGGTCCATGCGCTCGTCCTGCGTCAGTCCACCCTCGTCGGCGCGCTGCGGCAGACCCAGCCGCTCTTCCAGTCGCTGCAACACGCCCGCCACGCGAATCTCAATGAACTCATCCAGGTTGCTCGCCGTGATGGCGAGAAACTTCACCCGCTCCAGCAGGGGATTGGTCGGGTCTTCGGCCTCTTCGAGCACGCGCCGGTTGAACAGCAGCCAGCTCTCGTCGCGGTCGATGAACCGCCCGCCCGGCGGCGAGGCCCTCTTCCCTCGTCCGTTCGAGCTCGCACCATTGCGTGAGACAGCAGCCCACTTGCCGGGGACGGCCTTCTTCGCTCGCGACGTCTTGGGGGGCTGCTTCGCCAGTGTCTGCTCGCTCATGGTTGTCCCCAAAGACTAACTCAGAGCCGATGAAAAAGCCGTCAAAGGAGCATAAAGGCTAGACTGGAGCCGCAGATATCCGCACCGTTTCGGCGCCCGTGCGCGTCCAAACGTGAGAAGTTTGTACAGGAGCTCAAACGATGAAAAGACTGATTCCGACCACCCTCGCCCTCGCCGCCGCTCTCACCTTCGCCGTGGCCCACGCTCAGCCACTCCAGACCGTCGGATCGGACCTGAAGGGCGCCGGACACGACACCGCCCACGCGACCAAGACCGTCGCGCACAAGACCGTACGCGGCACGAAGACCGGCTACCACAAGACCGTCCACGGTACTAAGGTTGGTGCGGACAAGACCGTCGATGTCTCGAAGACCGTGGGCAAGGACACCGGACACGGCGTGAAGGTGGGCGCGGACAAGACCGCCGATGTTTCGAAGAAGGGCTACCACGGCACCGTGAACGGAACCAAGAAGCTGGGCCACAAGCTCAAGCCGAAACACCACTCGTCTGACGAGCAGTAGCTCCGGAGCACACGACCACCAGCGCAATCCAATATAGGTTCGCGCCGAGCAGGTGCATCACCTGCATCCATGTGGGTGCCAGCAGCAGTACGTCCCCCGCGCCCAGCACGAACTGCGCGGCAATCAACGCCAGCAACCAGCGCGCCGCCCGCGAGCGCAGCGCCAGGCTCAACCAGATAGCGCAACCCAGGCCGACAATCGCCGCCGCCGGATGCAGCCAGCGCATCCGCACCAGCAGCGGCGCGCCAGCCGCGAAGTCTTGCGCCAACCCGGCGCTCAACGATGGAGAAGGGAAGAGCGTATCGGCTAACGCAGCAACGGATCCGGTTGCCCCAACCACCACCGTCGCCGCCAGCGCCAGCCACGCGATGCCCCGCGCCGTCGCGCCCTCTCGTAGCGTGCTCTCGGGCTCGCCCAGCCACCACCACGTCAGCGTCAGCGCGGCCATCAGCGCCATGGTGTTCGTAAAGTGGATGCCTTGCACCAGCACCCGCATATCGCTCGCGTTGTTCTCAACATAGCCGCCCTTGACCAGCAGCGCGCCCAACAGCGCCTCGGTCAGCAGCAGCACGCCCGACCACACCACAGCCTTGCGCGCGCGATGCCCGCTCCCACGCGCCAGAAATGTCCACGCCATCAGCACTGCGACCAGCGCCGTGCACACGCCACTCATCGAGCGATGCGTGAACTCAATCACCGTCGCCAGCCGCGGATGGTGCGGGAAGTAGTCGCCGTTGCACAGCGGCCAGTGGTTGCCGCAGCCCGCGCCCGAACCCGTCGCGCGCACCACCGCCCCCCACAGAATCACCAGCACCATGAACCCGAGCACGCCCGCCGCGTACCCGCGCAGCCCTCTACCCCCACGCACCCAGTCCAGCAACCTGCTCATGAGTCGATTGTAGCCGCGACGAAAACTGGCAACTGGCAAACTGGCAACTGAAGACTAGAACATTAAGAAGCGTCACAACGTGCTACGCGAAGATCTTCACCCCGCCAACTCTCGCGCCCGCTCACTCGCCCGCTTCACCGCCTGGATCAGCGTAATCCGCAGCCCGCCCTCCTCCAGCGCATGGATGCCGTCCACCGTGCAGCCGGCGGGAGTCGTTACCTCGTCCTTCAACAGCGCCGGGTGCGAACCCGTCTCGAGCACCATCTTCGCCGCGCCGTAGGTGGTCTGCGCGGCCAGCAGCGTGGCAATGTCGCGCGGCAGGCCCACGTTCACGCCCGCCTCGGCCAGCGCCTCCAGGATGATGTAAATAAACGCCGGCCCCGAACCCGAGAGTCCGGTCACCGCGTCCATGTGCTTCTCGTCGACAATCACCGTGCGGCCGACCGTCGCAAAGATCTTCTGCGCCAGCGCCATTTGCTCGGCCGAGGCAAAGCTCCCGCGGCACAGCGCTGTGATGCCTTCGCCCAGCTTTGCCGGAGTATTCGGCATCGCGCGCACCACGCTGACCTTGCCGCCCGCCGCCTTCTCTATCGCTCCGGTCTTCACCGACGCCGCAAAGCTGATCAGCAGCGCCCCCGGCTTCAGCGACTTCGCAATCCCGCGCACCACGTCGCCCATCTGCTGCGGCTTCACGCCCAGCAGGATCACATCGGCGTCCGCCGCGGCCTTTTTGTTGTGGGTGGTCACGCTGATGCCGAGTTGCTTCGCAAGCTGCCGCGCGCGCGCCTCATGCGCCACCGTCGCCACCAGGTCTTCCGGCTTGAACAGCCCGCTGCGCAGAAACGCCTGCAGCAGGATGCCGCCCATCTTGCCCGCGCCCAGCACCGCCACGCGCACGCCTGCGGTCGAACCTGTCTCACGCTTCGACTTCGCCTGCTTCTTCTTGCCCTGCTTGCTGCCGCTGCTCGAACTCATCCAGCAAGGCTACCAAAGCTCCACGCCTCTGCGCCGAAACTTATCCCTTATCCCTTTTCCCTAGTCACTTGCACCTACCCCGCCATCGGCCAGTCAGGCTCAAACCCCGTGGTCTCGAGCATCCGGTACAGCGTGGACCGGCTGATGCCCAGCACCTCCGCCGCGCGCAGCTTGTTTCCATTGCAGGCGATGAGCACCGCCCGTATGTGCTCCTGCACTACCTGTTCCAGACGCACCATCCGGGGGCCCGCCGTTGCAGGCTGTATCTGGGCCAGCTCCTCCAGCGCCTCGGTCAGATCTTCTGCGTGCAGCGTATCCCCCGCGCCGCGCTCCAGCAGACGCCGCATCACCGCCCGCATCTGATTCAGATTTCCCGGCCACTCGAAGCGCTTTGCCGCCTCCAGCAGGTCGTCTCCCAGCTCCGCCGGCTGCTGGCAAAGCTCCTCCGCCACGCTCTGCACCACCTGCGCCAGCAAATGCGGAACGTCATCGGCGCGCTCGCGTATCGACGGAATGGCGAGCCGCAGGGTCTCCAGCGCTCCCGCCAGCTCGGAGTGGAAACTCCCGGCGCTGACCACGGGCCGCAGCCCGCGGCCTGCAAACGCCACCACCCGAACCATCCCGCGCCCGATTCCTCCCTGCGCCGGCTGGTGTTGCCATGCGCTGGCCCCGTGCAGCATCGTCAGCAGCCCGCTCTGAGCCGCCCGCGAGAGCCGCGTCACCTCCGGCAGGTAGATCAATCCCTCCGCCCGCTCCGGCGCGGGAGCTGTCTGCGGTTGCGCAAAACGCCGCTCGGCCTCAGCAGCATCCAGTACCACGAATGGCAGCGCCTTCGCGGGCGACAGCAGATGCAGCGCCCGCGCCACCTGCTCGCCGCCGCAGCCCTCCTCGCCCAGCAGCACGGCGGTGCGGAAGTGCGGCGCCACCCGCCGGATCATGGAACGCATCTGCGTCGCGGCCACGCTGGTTCCGGCCAGGACCGGCCATGCGGTGCCGACATCCCCCATCGTCACGACGGGGCGGGGCGGGCGATTCGAAGAGAGCGGAAGGACCTGCGCATTGGTAGCCATACACAAGCTTCATCGGCTGTCCCACGCGCACGGTGAGCTGTTGGAGTACCCCCAAAGGGGCGCTTTCCTCACGTCCAAAACAGGACTGGCCGGCCATCA
>Ga0302157_10006991_pt1 | contig 11486 bp, 6 predicted proteins | sample I_Bog_N3_3_FD_193502 | JGI IMG/M metagenome (GOLD analysis project Ga0302157, IMG submission 193502) | Peat permafrost microbial communities from Stordalen Mire near Abisko, Sweden - I_Bog_N3_3 | ecosystem: Environmental > Terrestrial > Soil > Wetlands > Peat | place: Sweden: Abisko, Stordalen...
ACCATCGCCGTCCGGGTGCCCGCGCACCCGACGGCGCTGGCGATCCTCGGCGCCTTCGGCGGTGCCGTGGTGGCGCCGTCGGCCAATCGGTCGGGACATGTGTCGCCGACCACGGCGGCCCATGTCCACAGCGACTTGGCCGGACGGATTGACCTGATTGTGGACGGCGGCGCGGTCGAACTGGGCCTCGAATCGACCATTGTCCGCTGTTCCGGCGCCCCGATGCTGCTGCGCCCCGGCGCTGTGCCGCGCGACCAGATCGAGCGCGTGCTGGGCCGCAGCCTGCGTCAGCCAGCCGAGGATCCGGTTCACGACAGCCGCAAGCCGCTGGCGCCGGGCATGCTGGCGTCGCATTATGCCCCCCGTACCCTGGTACGCCTCGATGCCCGCGGCATCGAGGCGGGCGAGGCGCTGCTGGCGTTTGGTCCGACCGCGATCGCGGGGGCTGAAGCCGCTACCGCAATGCTCAATCTGTCGGCCGAGAGCAATCTGGATGAAGCCGCGCGCCGGCTTTTCAGCTATCTTCGCGCGCTCGATGGCTGTGGCGCGCGCTGCATCGCGGTCATGCCGGTGCCGCATCAGGGGCTCGGCGAAGCCATCAATGACCGCTTGCGCCGCGCCGCGGCCGCGAGGGAATAAGCGAAGCGTCAGAAACAGCCCAAGAAGAGACCTATGAACATCGTCAAACCCGCAGCGCCGCCGCTCTCGCCCGAACTGATCGCACAATTCCGCAGCCTTGTCGGCGACAAATACGCCGTGACCGATCCGGCCGATATCGCGCCCTATGTCACCGAGGCGCGCGACCTGTTTCGCGGGCGCTCGCCTCTGGTGTTGCGGCCGGGCTCGACAGCGGAGGTCGCTGCGATCTGCAGGCTCGCCAGCGCGGCGCGGATCGCGCTGGTGCCGCAGGGCGGCAATACCGGCCTGGTCGGCGGCCAGACGCCGCATCATGGCGAAGTGGTGCTGTCTTTGAAGCGGATGGACCGGGTGCGCGATATCGACTTGGCCTCCAACACCATGACCTGCGAGGCCGGCGTGGTGCTGCAGGTCGCACAGCAGCGCGCCGCCGAGGTCGACCGGCTGTTTCCATTGTCGCTCGGCGCCGAGGGCAGTTGCACCATCGGCGGCAATCTCTCCACCAATGCCGGCGGCACCGCGGCGCTCGCCTATGGCGTGGCGCGCGAAATGGCGCTCGGGCTTGAAGTGGTGCTGGCCGACGGCCGCGTGCTCAACGGCCTGTCGAAGCTGAAGAAGGACAACACCGGCTACGATCTGCGCAATCTGTTCATCGGCGCCGAGGGCACGCTCGGCATCATCACCGCGGCGACGCTGAAACTGTTTCCCAAGCCGCGCGCGGTCGAGACCGCCTATGTCGGCCTGGGCTCGCCGGCCGCGGCGCTGCAACTGCTCGCGATCGCCCAGCGCGAGGCCGCGGGCACGCTGACCAGTTTTGAGCTCTTGGCCGAGATCGCGGTCGATTTCAGCGTCCGGCACGGCATCGACATTCGTGATCCCCTGGCCGACAAGTATCCATGGTATGTGCTGATGGAACTGTCGTCGCCGCGCGAGGATGCGCGCGCGACGCTGGAGACGATCCTGGCGCAGGCGCTCGAGGACGGCCTGATCGATGACGCCGTGATCGCCGCCAATCTCAGCCAGCGCGCGGCGTTCTGGAAACTGCGCGACGAGATCTCCTGGGCGCAGAAGCCGGAAGGCGGCTCGATCAAGCACGACATTTCGGTGCCGGTCGCCGCCGTGCCGGCGTTCATCGAACAGGCCAATCAAGCCGTGATCAAACTCATTCCCGGCGCGCGCCCGGTGCCGTTCGGCCATCTCGGCGACGGCAACATCCATTACAATGTCAGCCAGCCGGTCGGCGCCAACACTGCCGATTTCATGGCCCGCTGGCATGAGGTGAATGCGGTGGTGTTCGAGATCGTCGGGCGGATGGGCGGCTCGATCTCGGCCGAACACGGCATCGGCGTGCTCAAGCGCGACGAATTGCCCGACGTCAAGGACAAGGTCGCGATCGAGTTGATGCGCGGCCTCAAGGCGATGCTCGATCCGCAGGGCATCATGAACCCCGGCAAGGTGCTCTCGGCATGACCGCGAACGCATCCGCGCCGGCGCTGTCGATTCAACCGATCGAGGACGCCGATATCGCGGCCGTGATTGCGCTGTGGCAACGCTGCGGCTCGACCCGCCCCTGGAACGATCCCGCAGCCGACATCGCGCTGGCGCGGCGCGACGGCAATGCGACGGTTTTGTTGGGCCGGCAGGACGGCCGCCTGGTCGCCTCGGTGCTGGTCGGCCATGACGGTCATCGCGGCTGGGTCTATTATGTCACGGTCGATCCAGATTTTCGCCAGCACGGCCATGGCCGCACGATCATGGACGCCGCCGAAAGCTGGCTGCGCGCGCGCGGCATCGACAAGCTGCAGCTGATGGTGCGCGGTGACAACACCAGGGTTCTCGCCTTCTACCGGGCGCTCGGCTTTTTTGAGCAGGACCGCGTGGTGTTTGGCAAATGGCTTGATGGCCGTGAGCCGACCCCGTGATGGACGCAGCAGGCCCAAGATGAGCATTTCCGACCGCATCCGCGTCCACGACGTCCGCGTCTTGTCCGAGCATTATGGGCGGGTCAAGGACACCACCTTCGAATGGCGGCGCACCAGCGGCGCGTGGCAGACCCAGCGGCGCGAAAGCTACGACCGCGGCAATGCCGTCACGCTGCTGCCCTACCATTTAGGCCAGCGCACGGTGGTCCTGGTGCGCCAGTTCCGCTACCCGGCCTATGTCAACGGCCATGACGATCTGATGATCGAGGCGCTGGCCGGGCTGTTGGATGGCGACACACCGGAGGCGCGGATCCGCGCCGAGGCAGAGGAGGAAACCGGCTTTCGGCTGGGACAGGTCCAGCACGTCTTCGACGCCTTCATGAGCCCCGGCGCGCTGACTGAAAAGATCCATTTCTTCGTCGCCGAATATGATGCCGCGATGCGGGTCGGCAGCGGCGGCGGCCTGATCGCGGAGGGCGAGGATATCGAGGTGCTGGAACTGGCGTTCGATCAGGCGCTGGCAATGATCGGCGATGGCCGCATCGTCGATGCCAAGACCATCATGCTGCTGCAATACGCGGCGCTGCATATTTTCCGGTAGATGTGTGAGTAGGGTGGGCACGGCGGAAGGGCGCCTTTGCCCACCCTACTATTACTACAGCCCTTCGCAACGACGGGTCTCGTTTCATGAGGCATGTCATTCGTCAAAGTCCGCGATCCATGAGCCGTCCTGATCAATATCCTTTCTCACCGACAGGCGCATCCGGGCATCCTGCGTGGAGATATCGATCTCATAGGCCTTTGCGTCCACGTTCTTTCGGGATTCGATGGTCATATCGGCCGGCGCGTTGCCCAGATAGAGAGAGAAGTTATGGCTGCCAAACCAGACCATGGCCGAAAATCCCAACGGCGGCTGAGATGAATCAAAGGTGGCTTTAAGCTCGAAAGTTCCATCGCCGGTCGGGTCGACCGCCTTTGGATTAAACGTCAACTTATCGCCATGGAGCTCGGCGCCGCTGCCCGGTGTGACGCGATCGCCATGCGTCATCGGCAGGCCAGCAGAGTCGGTCGGCACCAGCTTCTTAAGCAAAGCCTTGTAATTGGCATCAGCCTGAGAATTTGGGCTGAGCGGCGGCACTAGGGATTCTATTCCGTTCCGCATCGCAAATTTCGTGATGGTGATCGTAAACTGGCATACTTGGTTCCCGATTAGAAACGATATCGGATTTAGATCATGCGCCGCTGACTCTCTGGGGCCCGTCACCGCCATCACACGATCCACATACATCGCGTAATTTGGAAAGATCATACCAACGCGATCGCCAGACGCATAAAGCAAGCCAGTCAGCCTGAAGCAAGGCGCGTTGTGCGCATTCTTAAAACGCAGCCATTTCGTTCTGTTTCCGTTCGACTTGGCGTGGCCTTCAATAGCCTCCTGCGCATTTTATTTGCCCGGTGCCGGCATTATCCCTCCGCCGGCACTCTCTGCCGGCGGAAGCGCCTTTTCGTCGCAGACGGCTCTGCCGCAACAGGCAAGGATCACAGGGCTTGCAAGGCACAGACTGGCTGCACTGCGCATGAACTTCGTCATCTGTTCAGCCACACCGCTTATTGTCCCGTCGTTAGCAGTTACTGAAACCCAATAGACTATTTCTACCGCTGTTTGTGCACCTTGTTCACTAACCGGAAGTTGTAAAGCAACTTTCGGCCAGGCGAGCACTCCATGAAAGTTGTCGGTTGGATGATTATATTTCCTTCTGAGTTTGGTGCCGGCCGATCCGAACTGCATAATGCGGCCACGCAGGGCTCGGCCCGCTCCCCGCGCGAGGCCTCGCGAGAGAGGCCGCCGCGCGGCGCAGCCCTGCTTATTGGATGCGCATGGCGTCTCGAAGATTGCCATTATGAATCGGAATTCAATGCGTCGCTCAGCGCTGAGCCGCGCCAGAGCTCCGGCCTTCGGCGCGACCATCATGCCGGCCCCAGACCTTCCGAACAAGATTCCGATTCAAAGTGCAACCCCTTCAAAGTGCAACCGCGCCCCAAAAACTATCGCCACCGTCCGCTACACATGGTAACTTAGGGGACTCCCATGCGACGGGAGATGACTTCGCGGGGGCGCGCGGGCTGTGAAATTAAAAACCATCGCGGCATCGTTGGGCGGACTGGCCGTGCTGGCGGCGGCTGCGGCCGGCTATTACGTTCGGCCGTGGCCGGTGCCATGGGCGCTGGCCATCCTGGAGACGGCGCCCGCGCCGCCGGCCGCCGCGCGACCGGATCCACCGGTGCCGGTCAAGGTGGCGGCGGCGGTTAGCGAAGACGTGCCGATCTATCTCTCGGGCATCGGCACCATCCAGGCCTACAACACGGTCAATGTGCAGAGCCGGGTCGACGGCGAAATCACCGAGATCCTGTTTTCAGAAGGCCAGGACGTCAAGGCCGGCGATGCCCTGGCGATCATCGACCCGCGACCGCTGCAGGCGCAATTGGAGCAGCAGATCGCGATCCGGCAGAAGGACCAGGCGCTGCTCGACGGCGCCGTGGTCGACATGCAGCGCTATGATTCCCTGATCGCGCAGGCCGTCGCGATCACCCGCCAACTGGTGGATCAGCAGCATGCGCTGGTCGAGCAATACCGGGCCCAGGTCAAGAACGACGACGCCCAGATCGATTACGCCCGCACCCAGCTCGGCTATACCACGATCCGCGCGCCGATCGGCGGGCGGCTTGGCATCCGCCAGGTCGATCGCGGCAATTTCATGCGGGCCGTCAGCCCGACGACGATCGTGACCATCACGCAATTGCAGCCGATCTCGGTGATCTTCACGGTGGCGGCCACCGCCGTCGCCGAGACCCGGCTGAGCCTCGGCCAGGTCAATGCACCGGTGGTGGCGCTCGGCACCGACAACTTGACCGAACTCGACCGGGGTACGATCACGCTGGTCGACAACCAGGTCGATCCGACCACCGGCACCATCAAGCTGAAGGCGAGCTTTCCCAATGCCGGCTTCAAACTATGGCCGGGCAATTTCGCCAATGGCCGCATCACCGTCGACATCCGGAAAAACGCCGTCACGGTGCCCGCGATCGCGGTCCGGCATGGGCCGCGCGGCGATTTCGTCTGGGTCGCCAGATCCGACCAGACCGCCGCGGTTCGCCCCGTCAGGGTCGGACAAGTGTTCGGCGGCCGCGGTCTGATCGAGCGCGGCCTCACCAAGGGCGAGCAGGTGGTCACCGACGGCTATTATCGGCTGCAGAACGGCGGCCGCATCGAGATCGAACCGACCACGCCACCGCCGAGCGCGCAGTCGCGTTCGACCGAGCCGGGCTAGGTCCGACGATGTCCGCGCCCTTCATCCTGCGGCCGATCGCGACGACGCTGTTGATCTTAGCGATCCTGCTGTTGGGCGCGCTCGGCTATCGGCTGCTGCCGATCGCGCCGCTGCCCAGCGTCGAATTTCCGACCATTCAGGTGGTTACGCCCTATCCCGGAGCATCGGCAAGTGTGGTCGAAACCTCGATCACGGCGCCGCTCGAACATTATTTCGGCAGCATTTCGGGGCTGGTGTCGATGAATTCGACCAGTTCGTATGGCAACAGCCAGATCACCCTGCAATTCGACCTGGCGCGCCGCATCGATTCCGCCGCGCAGGACGTGCAATCCAAGATCAACGCCGCGGCGGGCTGGATCCCGGTCGCCGCGCTGTCCAGTCCGCCGACCTATCATCTGGTCAACCCGGCCGACACGCCGGTGCTGATCCTGGCGCTGACCTCCGACACGCTGCCGCTGCACGAGGCCAATGATTACGCGGTCACCGTGATCGTGCCGAAACTGTCGCAGATCCCGGGCGTCGGCGCGGTCGAGGTCGAGGGCGGCCAGACCCGCGCGGTGCGGCTGCGGGTCGATCCGGGGCGTCTGGCCGGCCTCGGGATGTCGCTCGACGACGTGCGCCGCGGCATCACGGCGACCACCGCGGACAATCCCAAGGGATCGCTCGACGGGCCGCGGCAGGCGTTCGAGGTCGATGCCAATGACCAGCTGTTCAACGCCGAGGCCTATCAGGAGGCGGTGATTGCCTATCGCAATGGCGCGCCGGTGCTGTTGCGCGACATCGGCCACGCCATCGACAGCGTCGAGGATTCCGAGCAGGCGGCCTGGTTCCAGGGCGCCCCGGCGGTGCTGCTCGACATCCAGCGCCAGCCCGGCGCCAACACCATCCAGGTGGTAGAGGCGATCAAGGCGGTGCTGCCGAAGCTGCAATCGTCACTGCCCGCGGCGCTGAAGATCTCTGTTGTCACCGACCGCACCACCACGATCCGGGCCGCGATCCGCGACGTCCAGTTCACGCTGGTGCTGACGGTCGGCCTGGTGGTGATGGTGATCTTCGTGTTCCTGCGCAAGCTGTGGGCGACCTTGATCCCGAGCGTGACGCTGCCGGTGTCGCTGATCGCGACCTTCGGCGGCATGGCGCTATGCGGTTTCAGCCTGGACAATCTGTCGCTGATGGCGCTGACCATCGCCTCGGGCTTTGTCGTCGACGACGCCATTGTCATGATCGAAAACATCGTGCGCCATATCGAGGCCGGCGAAGCGCCTCTGCCGGCCGCATTGAGGGGCGCGCGGCAGATCGGCTTCACCATTGTCTCGCTGACCATCTCGCTGATCGCGGTATTCATCCCGCTGCTGCTGATGGGCGGGGTGGTCGGCCGCCTGTTCCGCGAATTCGCCATCACGCTGTCGCTCGCCGTGATCATTTCAGGCCTGGTGTCGCTGACGCTGACGCCGATGATGTGCGCCACGCTGCTGCGCGAGGCACCGCCCGGTCACGTTCCCGGAAAACTGTTTCGCTGGAGCGAGCGCGGCTTCGAGGCGGTGCTGGCCTTTTATGTCGCAGGCCTCGATTTCGTGCTGCGGCACCGCGGCGCCACGCTGGCGTTCACGGTGCTGACGCTGGCCGCCACCTTCGGGCTTTACGCCACCATCCAGAAGGGATTTCTGCCGCAGCAGGACACCGGGCTCCTGGTCGCCACCACCGACGCCGCGCAGGACATTTCCTTTGCCGCGATGTCGGAGCGCCAGCAAGCGCTCGCCGCCCTGATCAGAGCGGATCCGGACGTCGTCACGGTTGACAGTTTCGTCGGCGCCGGCACTGTCAATACCACGCTGAACAGCGGCCGGATCTATATCGACATCGGCGCCCCCGACCAGCGTCGATCCTCGGCCGCTATCGTGATGGAGCGGCTGCGGCAGGCGACCGCTGATGTCCACGGCATCACCCTGCACCTGCAGCCGGCCCAGGATCTGCAGATCGAAACCCATACCGCGCGCACGCAATATCAATATGTGCTGCAGGACCTCGACGAAAATGAGTTGCGGCTGTGGGACACCCGTCTGGTGGATGCGCTCCGGCTGCGGCCGGAATTCGCAGATGTCGCCGATGACCGCCAGGATGCCGGCCTGCGGATATCGATCGAGATCGATCGGCAGCTGGCGGCGAGCTATGGCGTCACCATGAGCGCGATCGACCAGACGCTGTATGATGCGTTTGGCCAGCGCCAGATCGCCACCGTGTACGGGCCGCTGACGCAGTACCATGTCATCCTCGAGGTTGACCCCGAGCTGCGCGGCGATCCCGACATTCTCGGCAAGATCTACGTCACGTCAGCCGCGGCCCAGGCTGCCAGCATCGATCAGCAGTCGAGCGGCATCAGCGGCGCCTTCGGCAAGGCTTCCGCCGCGGTGCCGCTGTCGACCTTCGCCCGCATCGAGCGGCGCCCGGCGCCGCTTCTGATTTCGCATCAGGGACTGTTTCCCGCCACCACGGTTTCCTTCAACCTGGCGGACGGCGTATCGCTCGGCCAGGCGGTGGAAACGTTGCGGCGCACGGAACGGGACATCGGCCTGCCCGACGCCGTCACCACGGAGCTGGTCGGCGCTGCGGCGGAATTTGCCGCATCGCTCGCCGACGAGAAATGGCTGCTGCTGGCGGCGATCGTGACGGTCTATATCGTGCTGGGTGTGCTCTATGAGAGCTACATCCACCCGATCACGATCCTGTCGACGCTGCCTTCCGCCGGCGTCGGCGCGCTATTGGCCTTGATGCTGTATCATCAGGACCTCAATCTGATCTCGCTGATCGGGATCGTGCTCCTGATCGGCATTGTCAAGAAGAACGCCATCATGATGGTGGACTTCGCGCTCGCCGCCGAACGCGAGGACGGCCGCAGCGCGTTCGACGCGATCCGGCAGGCCTGCATCCTGCGTTTCCGCCCGATCATGATGACCACCATGGCGGCGCTGTTCGGCGCCTTGCCACTCGCCATCGGCACCGGCACCGGCTCCGAACTGCGCCAGCCGCTCGGCATCGCCATTGTCGGCGGGCTGATCGTCTCGCAGGTGCTGACGCTCTACACCACGCCGGTGATCTATCTGGCCTTCGCCGCACTGCGGCCGAAGCCGCGTCGATCAAAGCGCAGCGCCGCGGCCGATCCCGCGCCACTGGCGGAGGCCCGGTCACCATGAAATTCGCCGCGCTGTTCATCCTGCGGCCGGTCGCCACCTCGCTATTGATGATCGGCGTGCTGCTGCTCGGCCTCACAGCCTTTGCGCGACTGCCGATCGCCTCGCTGCCAGCGGTCGATCGGCCGACCATCATCGTCAATGCGCCGCTGCCTGGCGCCAGCCCGACCACGGTCGCCACCGCGCTGGCCCAGCCGCTCGAAAGCAGCATCGGCCTGCTTCCCGGCATCGTCGAAATGTCCTCTTTCAGCGCCACCGGCGGCACCGAGATCGTGGTGCAGTTCGACCTCGCCACCGAGCTCGATGCGGCGGCCGGCGCAGTGCAGGCGGCGATCAGTGCGGCGGGACCGAATTTGCCGAAAAGCTATGGCTGGCCGCCGTCCTACTTTAAGGCCAATCCGGCCGGCTTCCCGGTAATCGCCCTGGCCCTGACGTCCGACACCGTCCCGGCGAGCGAGGTGTATGATGACGCCGACGGGGTGATCTCGCCGAAACTATCGCAATTGCCGGGGGTCGCGCGCGTCCTGGTCACCGGCGGCGAGAAGAGCGCGGTGCGAGTCCAGGTTTCCCCCGGCCGGCTCGCCGGCATGAACCTGTCGCTGGAAGCCGTGCGCCTCGCGATTGCCGCGGCCTCGCAAAATCTGCCGAAGGGCGCGATCTCCGATTCCGGGCAGCGCTTCACCATCGAGGCCAACGACCAGCTCTTGAAGGCATCGGACTATCGCGATGTCGCGGTGGCCTGGCGCAACGGAGCGCCGGTGCGGCTTGGCGACATCGCCGATGTGACCGACAGCGTCATCAACAACAAGCTGGCCGGCTGGTTCGGCACTGAGCGCGGCGTGGTGCTCTATGTCTACAAGCAGCCGGACGCCAATGTGGTCGAAACCGTCGATGCGGTGAAGGCGATGCTGCCGGAACTGCGGCATTGGCTGCCGCCGTCGGTCCGGATCCAGACCGTGTATGACCGTACCAGCCTGATCCGGGCGTCGGTGGCCGACGTCGAACTGACGCTGGCGCTGGCCTCGCTGCTGGTAGTGGTGGTGATCGCGCTGTTCCTGAAGCGGCTGTGGGCGACATTGATCCCGAGTCTTACCATTCCGGTGTCGCTGGCGGCGACGCTGTTTGTGATGGGCCTGTGCGGCTACAGCCTGGACAATCTGTCGCTGATGGCGCTGACCATCGCCACCGGCTTCGTGGTCGACGACGCCATCATCATGATCGAGAACATCATCCGGCGCATGGGTGATGGCGAATCTGCGCTGCAGGCCGCGCTCGGCGGTGTCCGCCAGATGACGTTCACGGTGATCTCGATCACCGCCGCCTTGGTCGCCGCCCTGATCCCGATCCTGTTCATGCCGGACGTGGTGGGCCGCTATTTCCGCGAATTCGGCATCACTCTGGTGGCGGCGATCATGGCCTCGGCGGCGGTGTCGCTGACGCTGACGCCGATGCTGTGCGGCCAGCTGCTCGGCCGCGGCAGCAGCAAGGAGACGGCCAGTGAACCCTTGCGGCGTCCGGGCATCCTGGCGCGGGGCTATGCCTTCAGCCTGGACTGGACGTTGCGGCATCGCTGGGTGACGCTGGCGCTCAGCGCTGCGGTCAGCGCGGCCTGCGTCTGGCTCTATGTGATCCTGCCCAAGGGCTTCATGCCGACCCAGGACACCGGGGTGATGTTCGTGCGCACCATCGCCAACGCCAATATTTCCTTCGCGGCGATGGAGGATCGCCAGCGCGCCGTCGGCGAGGCTATTCAGCAGGACCCGGCGGTCTCCGGGCTGATTTCCTACATCGGCGAGGGCAATGGCGGGGCGCTCAGCGTCGGCCAGATGCTGGTGGCGCTGAAGCCGCCGGAGGTGCGCAAGCAGACGATTGCGCAGGTCATCGAACGGTTGCGGCAGCGCATGGCCGCGGTTGACGGCATCCGCGTGTTCTTCACGCCGCTGCAGGACCTCAATATCGGCGCGCAGCAGAGCCCGGCCCGCTATCAATATACGCTGTGGGGCGTCGACGGCGAAGAGGTGCTGCGCGCCGCCGAGGCGATGATCAAGCGGGTCCGGGCTTTGCCCGACGTGGCCGATGTGATCCCCAGTTGGGAAACCGGGGGGCTGCAGGCCGGGCTTGCCATCGACCGGCTGCGGGCCGCGGCGCTCGGCGTCACGCCGGTCGCGATCGACAACACCCTCAACGACGCCTTCGGCCAGCGCCAGATCAACCTGCTCTATCTGCCAACCAATTATTCGCGGGTGATCTTCGAGGTAAAGCCAGAGGCCGCGACCGATCCCTCGGTGCTGCACCAGCTCTACGTGCCCGGCAGCCAGGGCGCCGCAGTACCGCTATCGGCGCTGACCCGCCCCAATCGCGCCCATGCCGCGATGTGGGTCCGGCACAGCGCCCAGTATCCGGCCGCCACC
>Ga0302157_10006996_pt1 | contig 11482 bp, 15 predicted proteins | sample I_Bog_N3_3_FD_193502 | JGI IMG/M metagenome (GOLD analysis project Ga0302157, IMG submission 193502) | Peat permafrost microbial communities from Stordalen Mire near Abisko, Sweden - I_Bog_N3_3 | ecosystem: Environmental > Terrestrial > Soil > Wetlands > Peat | place: Sweden: Abisko, Stordalen...
ACCCTTGCCGCGCAGCGCCACCAACGCCATCTTTCCACCACGCAGCGACCGGCCATCCTTGCTGTCGCTGACCGGCCATCCGAGCTGTCGCGCTATACGTAACCTCCCGCGCTGCCCATGCTGCCACCGACGCTACGGACCTACCAAGTTTGTGACATAGTAAGATTAGCGAGGAACCGAAAAATGCACTCGACGCGGGTCATGCTGCCGGCACTGAACGGCGGCGCGACGGACCGCACCGTGAACGACGCTTTCATCGCACTCAATCCGCGTGACGCGCCGGTTACCCACTTCAAGTGTTGGCGGCGGTCAGAACCCACGGATGATGGACCGGCGTGACGCAGCGTAGCCCGGTATTGCGGTCACGAACTCTCGACGAGGACGAGTTCGGAACTGTAGCGTCGGTCAAGGATGATCGGGAGGCCGACGGCCGGCGCCTTGGCAATGAGTGTCGAAACATCATTGCCGAAGCTGCTGCAGCGATAGCCCCGCCCGGCAGCGAGTCCAGCCAGAGGGAACACCCGCTGCCGGTCCGATCCGGCCAGCCGAAAGGCGAAAAGCACGCCCGCTGATGCGTCCTTGGCGACATACCAGACCGCTGCCCAGTCGCCGCCGCCGTTGTGGTCCGGTGCGCGGGTCAGCAGATACTGGTCGCCGTGATGGATGATGCTCCGCAGCCGGTCGCGGTACAGCGCGACATGCGCCGCCGCGATGGCGAAATCCGCTGCGTCCCATCGGTTCACCCGTGCGCTTATTCCGAAGCTGCCGAGCATGGCGACACGCAGCCGGAACGGCAGGTCACCCAGGCGGGCGAGGTCGGGTTTGTCGTCGTCGTATCCGGCGAGGACGCCCGGTGGCCATTCCACCAGCCAGTCGTTGCAAATGACCGCTGGATGGGCCAGCTGGCTGCCGAAATGGATTGCCAGCTTGCGCACCGGCGATGGCTGGTCGCTGATCCAGTTGACGTGCGCGTGCGACATGATCTCGCCGTCCATCCGCCCGCCGCCGCTGGCGCACATCTCCAGCACAAGGTCGGGGAAATCCCGCCGGATGGCGTCCTGCAGGTCGTAAAGACCCTCGTAGTGCGCGACCAGTGGGTCCTGCCGCGTGAGCGCGGGTGGCAGGCCGCGGGCCCAGCCACCGCTTTCGAGGGCGCTGTTGAAGTCCCATTTCATCCAGCCAACGCTCACTGCGGCCAGTATACGCGAGACGCGCTCCCGGACAAACGCGCGCGCCGCTGGCACGCCGAGGTTCAGCACCGCTCGCTCGTCGTCCGGCGGCGCGTGGCCGCCGGGATGGTGCAGCCATTCAGGATGCGCGCGGCGAACCGAAGAAAGCTGGCCGATCACCTCGGGCTCGAACCAGAGCCCGAAGCGCAGGCCTTGCTCACGGCAGGCGGCGGAAATCTCGGCCAGCCCGTTCGGAAAGCGCCGCCGGCTGGTGTGCCAGTCGCCGGTGCGCTGGGTCCAGTCGGCCTCGGAATCGTCCTCGTCGGTGCGGTGCCAGCCGGCATCGACGACGAAGACCTCGCAGCCCAGACGCTTCGCCTGCGGCACCAGCGCCAGCATCTTTGCCGCGCTGGGCTCGCCGAAATACGGATACCAGCTGTTGAATTGCACTGGAATGGTACGATCCGGATCGGGGCGGTGCGCTCGGCGCCAGTCGTGCAGCGCCTGGGTCGCCCGGTTCAGATCTCCGTCAGTGCGTCCGAATAGCATGGTCGGCAATGGAAGCGAGTCGCCCGGTCCCAGGACGTGACGGAACCGCCACCAGTTGTACCCGCCGACGATCGTGATTCCCCCCTCGCCGGGCAGCACATGCATTTGCCAGTTGCCGGAACAAAACAACTGGCAGACGCAGGTCGCGTCGCCGGCCTGCAGGGCAAGCCAGGGCTGCGGGCCAAAGCCGGTCTTGCCCGAACGGCTCTCCAGGGCAATCGGACCCTCACCCGGCTCGATATGCTGGACCTGCGTCTCCTCCGCCCAGCTTCCTTCGAGAGTATGGATCCGCGTTATCGGTGCGTGCACCGTGAACAGGCCGGCGACACTGTCGCGGATTTCGACTGGCGGCCCTTCGCCATCGTGGCGGAGCAGGGTCCGGCGACACAGCATCAGGCTTGCCGCATCGACCTGGAACAGCACCTCTGCACTCAGCGGCGCGTCGTTGGCCTGCAAGACGAGCGACAGCGAAGAGGGCTCGGACTGTTCCGCGCTGACGGCGCGCCACGAAACCGCGCGGCGCTGCGGGCCGACCGCCGCGAGAGCAAACTGCCAGGGCTCGGCTGGCGGCGCGCGGATGATCCCGGTGGCCTCGCCTGGACCAAGGCTCTCGCAGGCCAGACTCGTATCGTCGAGCGCAATCCCGTAGCGATTCGGCCCCGCCTCCAGCGTCCAGTGGATCCCGGCCGGCCCGGCTGCTGGTGCATCGCATGGCCGGCTTGCCGCCGCGGCGGCAAGCGCACCGAGGCGCAGCATTTGTCGTCGCCTCACGCGCTGCTCCCATTCCTGCATCCTGACCATATGCTTAACCGGCCCCGTTTCTTCGCACCCTTTCGTGATCCCGCTTATCAACCAGTCGACCCGCCCGGGATCCCGGACCAAAAAATCGTCAGTCTCCCGTTGGCCCTGAAGAATCGGCAGCAATCCCGGACCTGCCGACCGCGCAACTATGCTGGCGCAATCAGCGCCAGCGCCACCGTCACGTCTTCTGCCACGGCCTTGAACAACTCTTGGTCAGCCGGGGTGAAAGTCGAGAGTTTGCCGTCGCCGCTCTCCACGAATAGCCGATCCAGCGCGGCCGCAACCTTTTGAAGAAGCCCGGGCAGCGAGCACGGCCGTGTCGCGGCGAGGGCGCGCAAGAGTTCTGCTTCGCGATCGCACCATTCGACTATGACGTCGTCCGGCACGTCAGCGGTGTCCGTCGCCAGGTGTCTCTTCAGGGCGGCAAGGCTAGCAGCGAGGGCAACGTCTGGACCGCTGAGGCTGTCGGCCGCAGCCGCGCAGGTACCCGCTGGCAGAGCACCGATGGTGGTGTTCAGGTTCATGCAAAGGCCCTCGCCAGATTGCAATTGGAAAACCAGACCGCAGGCGCGAACTGCATTCCATCAGCATTCGTGGGGACGAGCGATTCGACATCTGGCAGCACGTGTAAGGCAACGAGCAAGCGACTGACCGGACCTTCTATTATGCGCGAAGCCACGGCGCTCAACACTGCCACCGATAGTGTGGCGCGCCAAGGTTCGAATGTGGCAGGCACCGGTCCGGTTCCATCACGATCACGATGGCCCATACGATTGGGCCATCGTGCACAGGCCGCTGCCTGCGTGATCCAGCGCGGATGCCACCAATGCCCGACCGCGGTCAGGCGTCACCCTGGTATCCGCTGCGGTCGTCTCGTTGCCATTCTTGCGTCACGGAAGTGGAACTGGCGACATGGAGGTCTCCGGCATCAGGGGATCACCTGTCGATCGCGTGACGCCACAACAACGCGCGTCAGACCCTGCAGGTTCGGATGCCGAGGAGAGTGTAGAGGGGGCAGAAGCGGATTCCGGCGGTCAGCAGCGGCACCAGGCCGATCAGCCCGAGCCACCTCGCGTTGCCGTCCAGGACGACGAGCAACGACAGCAGGCCCAAGCCGACGAGCACACGGAGGACGCGGTCTGCGGTTCCAACATTCGGGGTCATGTGAATCTCCTGTTCAACAGAATGGGCCGCTCAAACGGCGGCGGGAGGGAGTTTCGCGGCAAACTGGTCATAGGCTTCGACGGCCTGGGCGGCGCACATAACCGAAGGTCCGGCACCCATGTAGATTGCCATGCCCATGGTCTCCATGATCTCGTCGCGTGTCGCACCCTGCCGCACTGCAGCCTCGGCGTGGAAGGCGACGCAGGCATCGCAGCGGGTGGCGACCGCGATGCCGAGAGCGAGCAGTTCCTTGGTCTTGGTGTCGAGTGCTTTGGCCTCCAGCGCGGCGCGCGCGAGGGCGGAAAAGCCATTCATGACGTCCGGGGCACCGCCACGCAGCTCTTTCAGCGGGGCCGAGAGGCCCGCCGCCATTTCCGGCCAGTCTTTGTGCATCGCGCGTCCCTCGACACAGACCTTGCTAGCACACGTCGCACGACCTGGCTTTGCGGGCGTTGATCTATGTCAATTGAGGAAATGAGAAAGGTCATCGGCAACGCTTCGTTAACGCAGCGGTTTTTGCGCGCGGGATCATTGGCCCGAGCGCGCGGCGGCGCCGATATTATTCATATTGACCGCAACCAGCATATATGCCGACATGCGGGCTGACAACCAACGGCTCGCCGATGCGCGGGTCAGTGCTGGAGGAAAACCCATGCCTCGCCTGACGGATCGCGCCTGGTCGCCGTACCTTGCCGGTGCGCTGATCGGGTTGCTGCAGATTCCGGCATTTCTGCTGCTCGACACCGCACTCGGGACCTCCTCGTCCTATGTGACCGTTGGCGCGAGTCTGGCGGAATTCGCCGATCCCTCCGTGCGCGGTCTCCAGTATGCCGCGCGGCACCTCGATGGCGCGAAGAACTGGTGGCAGGTGGCATTGGTGGGCGGGATTGCGCTGGGCGCGCTGGTCTCCTCGGTGGTGTCGGGCACGCGGCGGCGTGGCATTTCGCCGGTGTGGGCACGGGCGCTCGGCACTGACAGCCGGCTCGCCCGTTTCATGCTCGCCTTCGTCGCGGGCTTCCTGATGTTGGCCGGGGCGCGCATTGCCGACGGGTGCACCAGCGGGCACGGCATTTCCGGCGTCGCGCAGCTTGCCATCGCCTCGTTCATTGCAGTCGCCGCTATGTTTGCCGGGGGCATCGCCACCGCGCAGCTTCTTCGCCGCATCTGAAGGGGAACCGTCAATGTCCGTTCTGACAGCCATCCTGACCGGCCTGGCGATGGGCGCGGTGTTCGGCGTCGCGCTGGAGAAGTCGCGCGTGTTCGAGCCCGGCATCATCCTGGGCCAGATGCAGCTTCGCAATTTTCTGATGCTGAAGATCTTCCTCACCGCTGTTGCCACCGGGCTTGTGGTGCTGGCGGCGCTGAACGGCGCGGGGGTGGTGGCGCTACATCCAAAGACCACGATGTATGTGGCGGATGCGCTCGGGGGCGTGCTGCTTGGTGTCGGAATCACCCTGGCCGGTGCCTGTCCCGGCACGGTCGCCGCGCAGATCGGTGCCGGGTATCGCGATGCGTGGCTCACGCTGGCCGGTGGTCTGGCCAGCGCCGTTGCCTTTACCTATGCCGAACCGGTGCTGCGCCCCGTGTTGCTGAAGGGATCGGGCGCGCTCACGCTCGACGGGTTGGTCGGGCTGCCGTTCTGGCAGGTTGCCCTCGGCTTCGCCGCGGTGCTGGTTGTCGCCCTTGTGGCGCTGGAACGCTGGCGGTCTTGGCGCGACGAGATCGGTCCAGCGGCCGATGGGCTGCTGCCGATTGCATCCGGGCAGCGCGCGCAGCTCCGCCGGGAGGCGGTCCGGCTGCCGGGCTGACCGGCAGAGCGCCAACGTCGGCCGCCTTGTCCATGCTGTCCGCCAACATCGTGCAGGATGGCCTTGCCGTGGTGTGTGGCGGGGCGGTGGGGTTCTCGCTGGGGCTGATCGGTGGCGGCGGGTCGGTGCTCGCGGTGCCGTTGCTCCTGTATGTTGTCGGCGTCGCCGATCCGCACCTGGCGATAGGCACCAGCGCGCTGGCGGTGGCGGCGAACGCCTTCGCCAACCTCCTGCCCCACGCGCGCGTGGGCAACGTGCGCTGGGGGCCGGCCGCCATCTTCGCCGCCGCCGGCGTGCTCGGTGCCTATGCGGGCTCGAGCGCGGGCAAGGCGCTCGACGGCCAGCGTCTGCTGGTGCTGTTCGCCCTGCTGATGATCGTCATTGCCGTGGTGATGCAGCTGCCGCGGCGTTTCGTTGCCGGCGGACCGGTCCGGTTGACGCTGCCGCTCACCGGTCGCTTCGCTGGCGCGGGACTCGGCACCGGGCTGCTGGCCGGGTTCTTCGGCATCGGCGGGGGATTCCTGATCGTGCCGGCGCTGACCCTGGTCTGCGGGCTGGCGACGCTGGAGGCGATCGGGTCGTCGTTGCTCTCGGTCGGCGCTTTTGGCTTCACTACGGCGGTGAACTACGCCGTCTCCGGGCTGATCGACTGGGCCATTGCCGCACTGTTCATCGCTGGCGGGGTGGCAGGCGGCGCTTTCGGTGCCGCCAGCGCCGGGCGGCTGGCGCGCAACAACCTCGCTCTCAACCGGGTGTTCGGCGTGATCGTGCTGTCAGTGGCGCTGTACATGCTTGCCCACGGCACCGGGCTGATCGGCGGGTAGGGAGGGCGGTCAGCCGGCCGGCTTGCGCGCCACCAGATCGATCACGGCCGATATCCCGACATGGCACGAACCCTCGGCCAGTTCGGCTTCGTATTCGGCAAGATGCAGGATCTCCATGGCCGCGAAGGCCTCCCGCAGCAGCGCCTCGGTGTAGAGGTTCTCGACATGCGGCGGCCCGCCGGTACCGTGGGCGAGCTGTGCCGGCGTGTACCCCTCAATCAGCAGCAGCCCGCCGGGAAGCAGCACATCCTGCATCCGTCGGAAGATCGCCGCGCGCAGCGCGGGGCCGGCGAACTGAAAGAAGACGCCCACAACCACGTCGAAGCGCGGACCACCCCAGTCCCAGGTTGCCAGGTCGGCCTGCACGATGTTGATCGATACGCCGCACTGCGCCGCCAAGCGGTGCGCCTTGGCAATCGCCGCAGGGGCGAACTCGACGCTGGTCACCTCCAGCCCCCGCTGGGCCAGCCACACGCCGTTGCGTCCCTCGCCGTCGGCGATGGCAAGGGCATGGCCATGCGGCGGCAGCATCCGGGCCTGATCGGCCAGGAACCGGTTTGGTGCCGTGCCGAACAGGTAATCCTCGCCGGCATAGCGCGCATTCCAGAGATCGCTCTCGGTCTGGTCGGTCATGTCTCGCGTCCTCTTGCTCGGCCCCTCGGTTGACCGTGCCCGGCGCGCGCGTCAAGATGGTTACTGCGAGGACAGGGGCCGGCCGGCTGGGCGGCCCCCTTTTGCCGGTAATCAGGTGCAATGATCGACATCGACGAGATGCAGCACAGCGCCCGCTGCGCGGTGAAGCTGCTCAAGGCCATGAGCAACGAGACGCGCATGATGATTCTGTGCGAGCTGCTCCGCGGCGAGCGTTCGGTGAGCCAGCTTGAGGAGCGCATCGGGGTGTCGCAGTCGGCGCTGTCGCAGCACCTGGCGCGGCTGCGACGCTATGCGCTGGTGAGCACGCGGCGCTCGGCTCAGACCATCTACTACTCACTGAACGGCACGGAAGTGCCGGTTATGATCGAGGCACTGTACCGGCTGTTCTGCGAGGACCCGGCGAACGGCCGGACACCGGGGGGCCAGGCCTCCCGCAACGCGGCGTTGCAGGAGGCCTGATCGGTCAACTGGGCTACCGCAGCGGCGCGCTCATGCCTCCGGCGAAATGCTTCGACCGCGCTTCCAGGCTGCGGCCGAACGCCATAATCAGGCCGATCATCCGCACGCTCTCCGGGCTGGTCAGTTCGCGAATGATGCCGAACAGCGTCTTCGGCGGGCTGGCGGCGCATTCCTGGGTGGCGTCGTGGAAGGCGGCTTCGGTCTCGCGCGCCAACTCGGCGATCTCGGCGGTGGCGAGATTGGTAATCATGACCTCGACAAACTGGCATAGCCGTTCCACCATGCTATCGGTCAGCGCCGCCCGCGCGGCGTGCGCGACCGACACTACCTCCACGAGTGTATTGAGCTGTCCGGTGGTGTGCATCGCTGTCAGAGCGTCCAGCGCGTGGTGAACCGCTGCCCGTGTCTCATCGTCGTTCAGCCGGTCGAGCAGTTCCAGGCCATGGGCACCAGTGGCGGCGAGGCGTTCGACCATGGCGTCGGTCATCGCTTCGGTCGCGGCCCGGCCGACCATCTCGAATGGGGAGACGGGCGGGGTGTCGGTGAGCATGTCCATGTAATCCTCCCGTTTCAGAGCAGGCCGCTGGCTGATAGCCAGTACATGCGATTATAGGCCAGCTTGAACCAGTGGACCGTCTGCGTCGGCGGACTCGGTCGTGGCGGGGTGGTGTAGTTGAACCACATGTGGGTGCCGGTGTTCATGCCGGTTTCGATGAAGCAGAACACCTTGCCGTCGTAGTCGCGCGACCAGCGGCCTTCCTGCACCAGCAGCGCCAGGTTCTCCACCACCGTGTCTGCCTCGAAATGCGCGGTCGAGCCGGCCTTGGAGATCGGGATGTTGGTCGTATCGCCAACCACGAAAACGTTCTTCGTGCCGTCGCACAGCAGCGTCTTCGGGTTGGTCGGCACCCAGCCCATCTTGCCCATGCCCGAATCCTCGATCACCTGCGCGCCGCGATGCGGCGGGATGGTGATCAGCAGGTCGTAGGGCAGCGTGTCGCCTTCCTCAGAGTTGATCGTCTTGGCGGTCCCATCGACCGCCTGAGTGTTGAAGAAGGTCTGCGATTTGATGCCGCGCCGTTCGAACTCCGGCACCATCCAGGTGGCCAACGGCTCCAGCGCGTGCAGCCGGCCGATCGGGTAGGTGTAGGTGATCTCAAACTTGCCTGACAGGCCGCGGTCGCGCAGGAACTCATCCAGCATCAGCGCCATCTCGACCGGTGCCACCGGGCATTTGTGCGGAGCGTTGACGTTGAGCACGATGCGGCCGCCCTTGAAATCGACCAGCGCGTCGCGCAGTTTCTTCGCTCCCGGCAGGTCGTAGAACTGGTGGGCGTTCTCGGTCAGGCCCGGCACCAGCTCGGGTGCCAGCCGCGAGCCGGTGGCGATCACCAGGTAATCGTAGTCGAAGCTCCTGCCGGATTTGGCGTGCACGCGGTTGTTGGCCACGTCGATGCGCGTCGCTGCATCGACGACGAGGCTGATGCGGCGGTCGAGCACCGACCGTTCCTCGCGGAACAGTTCCTGCTCGCGGGCGCGGCCGAACGGAACATAGAGCAGGCCCGGCTGGTACATGTGCTTCGGCGTGTTGCCGAGCACGGTGATACTGGCATCGCCGGCGCGGATTTCAGTGGCGAGGCGTCGGACCAGCCCGTTGGCGACAATGGTGCCGGCGAGGCCGCCGCCGATAATGAGTATGCGCGTGCGCATGGAGGCTCCTTCCCGGAGTGGCGTTATTATTTTTTCGTGGCGATTACTTCGCCTTACGAATGATAAAGGCGAAATGGTCACCACGGTTGTCGCTGGACACCAGGGTGTGGCCAACCTTGCGCGTCCAGGCCGGAATGTCGTCGATCGAGCCCTTATCGGAGGACAGCACCTCCACCTCGTCGCCCACGGTGGACGCGCGCAGGGCGGCGATCAGCTCCATCAGCGGTCCGGGGCAGAAGGTATTGCGCGCATCGACGGTCTGGCGGTTGGACATGGCCCGAGAACTCCTGCTGGGATGCGGGGGAAGGGACGAGAAGTACGACTTCGCATCAGGGCGGCGAAGCGGCGCGGCCAAGGAGCCGGCCCGACACCGCGCAGATGGGTGAAGGCGGCCAGCGTGCGGCCGAGAACAATGCCATCGGCGCCGCCGGTGATACCGTGGCCACGCAGCACGTCGTAGGCGAAGCGCGTATCCGGCGGCAGGTTCTCCAGTGCCGCATGATGGAACTCGTGGCCGGCGATCGTGCCGTCAGGGACCGCCGGCCAGGGAGACATCCCGGTCTCGCGCAGCCGCACCAATCCACGGCCTTGCGGGTGGCGGTGCATCACCGCATCGGCCGGCAGCGCTCCCACCATGGCACGGCGCGTGCCATTCCAGGTGATGCTGCGCGAGAGATACATCAGCCCGCCGCATTCGGCATAGACCGGCATGCCGCCGGTGACCGCGGCGCGGATGGCGGCGCGCAGCGAGGCATTGGTTTCCAGTGCGTCCATCTGGGCCTCGGGGAAGCCACCACCGATGAACAGCCCGTCGAGATCCGGCGGCAAATGCGGGTCGCGCAACGTATCGAACGGAATCACGGCGAAGCCTTCGGCCAGCAGCATATCGAGATCGTCGGCGTAGTAGAAGCCGAAGGCGGCATCGCGGGCGACGCCCACGCGCCAGCGCAATGGCGCGGCCCCGCGGGGAGCGTGGAGGCGGCGGCGCAGGGGAGGAACTGCGCGGGCCGCCTCCAGCAGCCGGTCGAGGTCAATACCGGCCGCCACCGCGGAGCCCAGCCGGGCGATTTGTTCGCCGGCTCCGCGCGCCTCGTTCGCTGGAACCAGGCCGATATGGCGTTCGGCGATCACCAGGGTATCGTTGCGCGGCAGCGCACCGAGCACGGTAAAGTCGGTATAGCGCTCGATGGCGGCGCGCAGCTTCGCTTCGTGCCGTGCACCTGACACCTTATTCAGTATTACCCCGGCGAAACGCGGGCGGGGGGCGAAATTCCGCAGACCCAGTAGCAACGGCGCGATGCCGCGCGTGATGCCGCAGGCGTCGATGACCAGCACCACCGGCGCGCGCAGCAGCGCCGCCAGCGCCGCACTACTGTCGGTTCCTTCCAGGTCAACGCCGTCGTGCAGCCCCTTGTTGCCCTCGATCACCGCGATGTCGGCGCCGGCGGCGTGCCGGCGGAACAGCGCGCGAATCTCCGGCGGTGTCATGGTGTTGTGGTCGAGGTTGCGGCAGGCCCGTCCCGCCGCGGCCGACAGCCAAAGCGGGTCGATGTAGTCAGGCCCTTTCTTGAACGGCTGCACGTTGAGGCCGCGGGCGGCAAGTGCCGCGCACAGGCCGATCGACACCGTCGTCTTGCCGGACGATTTATGCGCTGCAGAGACGAAAAGACGTGCCCCGCCAGTGCTCATGCTGCCTCCGCGAGCGGCTCGCGGGCCGTCCACATCGCCGCGGCCAGGGCCATGGCCTCGTTCTGCGTGGCGGCACGACCCGTGGCCTTGAGCACGATGGCGGCGGTGCCGGTCACGGATGCCTCCGCGATGGGATCGCGAAGCGCGCCGCGCCACAGGGCGGGCAGACGGGCCATGTCCATATCGTTGGCGGCCACGGCCCGCGTGTCTTCGGTCAGCATCGACCAGGTCTCATCGCCGCCGATACCGGCGACGTCGCAAGGTTTGTCCGGCCGCCGCTCGGCCTCGCCGCCTTCGCCCTTGAACACAGCGACCGCTGCCTGGCCGAGTAGCCGTGCCGCGTCACGATGCAGCGCGCGATAAGGCGGATGCGCCACGCCGACGATTTGGCAGCGCGCAGCGAACGGGTTGAGCGTGCGCACCACGGTATGAGCGGGGCTGCGCAGGCCGAGCAGGGGCCGCAGCGCCATGATCTCCGCCAGACGCGGGCAGAACGACCCCAGCGGCAGAAACGTAAAGCCGTAATGGGCGATCCGGTAGTTTGACAAAATCATATTCCTTTCTGGCGGCGGCTTGGCCGGCTTCGGGGAGCGGACCGCCGTCCTCTGCGATCGCCTCACATTGCCCATTGACAAGGGAATCCCATGTCGAATCA
>Ga0302157_10006998_pt1 | contig 11481 bp, 8 predicted proteins | sample I_Bog_N3_3_FD_193502 | JGI IMG/M metagenome (GOLD analysis project Ga0302157, IMG submission 193502) | Peat permafrost microbial communities from Stordalen Mire near Abisko, Sweden - I_Bog_N3_3 | ecosystem: Environmental > Terrestrial > Soil > Wetlands > Peat | place: Sweden: Abisko, Stordalen...
GCGGATCGTCTTGGTCGCCGGCTTCCAGGGGGTCAGCCAGGACACTCGTGACGTCACCACGCTGGGCCGTGGCGGCTCGGACACCACGGCGGTCGCCCTTGCCGCCGCGCTCAATGCCGACGTCTGTGAGATCTACACCGACGTGGACGGCGTCTTCACCGCGGACCCACGGATCGTGCCCAACGCCCGCAAGCTGGACACCGTCACCTTCGAGGAAATGCTCGAGATGGCGGCCTGCGGCGCCAAGGTGCTGATGCTGCGCTGTGTGGAATATGCCCGCCGTTACAACCTTCCGGTCCACGTCCGGTCTTCGTATTCGGACAAACCAGGCACCGTAGTCATCGGATCAATCAAGGACACGCCCATGGAAGACGCCATCCTGACCGGAGTCGCACACGACCGAAGCGAGACCAAAGTGACGGTCGTCGGGATACCGGACATCCCCGGATACGCCGCCAAGGTGTTCCGGGCTGTCGCCGACGCAGACGTGAACATCGACATGGTGCTGCAGAACGTCTCCAAGGTGGAGGACGGCAAGACCGACATCACCTTCACCTGCTCCCGCGACAGCGGGCCCATCGCGGTGGGCAAGCTGGATTCACTCAAGGACGAAATCGGCTTCACCCAGCTGCTTTACGACGACCACATCGGCAAGGTGTCGCTGATCGGCGCGGGCATGCGCAGCCACCCGGGCGTCACCGCGACCTTCTGTGAGGCGCTGGCCGCCGTCGGTGTCAACATCGAGCTGATCTCCACCTCCGAGATCCGCATCTCGGTGCTGTGCCGCGACACCGAACTGGATAAGGCCGTTGTTGCGTTGCACGAGGCGTTCGGGCTCGGCGGCGAGGAGGAGGCGACGGTATATGCGGGGACGGGGCGGTAGATGGTTGCGATTGGCGTAATTGGGGCCACCGGCCAGGTCGGCCAGGTGATGCGCACGCTGCTCGAGGAGCGCGATTTTCCCGCGGCTGCTGGTGATGGGAAGGTGCGGTTCTTCGCCTCGGCCCGTTCGCAGGGCCGCAAGCTGCCCTTCCGCGGCCAGGAGATCGAGGTCGAAGACGCCGCGACGGCTGACCCGGCCGGCCTGGACATCGCATTGTTCTCCGCGGGCAAGACGATGTCGCTGGTGCAGGCGCCACGGTTCGCCGCCGCCGGAGTGACGGTGATCGACAACTCGTCGGCGTGGCGCAAAGACGCGGATGTGCCGTTGGTGGTGTCGGAGGTCAACTTCCAGAGAGATGTACGCCGGGCGGGGCCTCTGAAAAAGGGCATCATCGCCAACCCGAACTGCACCACCATGTCCGCCATGCCGGTGCTCAAGGTGCTGCATGACGAAGCCCAGCTGGTGCGCTTGGTGGTGTCGAGCTATCAGGCGGTATCCGGCAGCGGTCTGGCCGGGGTGGCGGAACTGGCCGAGCAGGCCCGTGCGGTCATTGACGACGCGGAACAACTGGTGCACAACGGCGGCGCCGTGCAGTTCCCGCCGCCGAAGACCTATGTCGCGCCGATCGCGTTCAATGTGGTGCCGCTGGCCGGGTCGCTGGTGGACGACGGTTCCGGGGAGACAGACGAGGACCAGAAGCTGCGCCACGAGAGCCGCAAAATCCTCGGGATTCCCGACCTGCTGGTCAGCGGGACCTGTGTGCGGGTACCGGTATTCACCGGGCACTCGCTGTCGATCAACGCCGAGTTCGCGCGGCCGCTCTCGCCGGAACGGGCCCGTGAGCTGCTCGACGGCGCCCCGGGCGTCAAGCTGGTTGACGTGCCGACGCCGCTTGCCGCGGCCGGAGTCGACGAGTCACTGGTCGGCCGGATCCGCCACGACCCGGGGGTGCCGGACGGGCGGGGCCTGGCAATGTTCATCTCCGGGGACAACCTGCGCAAAGGGGCGGCGCTGAACACCATCCAGATCGCCGAGTTACTCGCCGCTGAGTTGTGATCCCCGGGTGAGTTCCACCCGGGTCGCGCTAGCCACGTGGGCGGCGTGTTTGTTGCTGCCGCAAAGCTTTTGGCCGGCGCGCGCCGATCCGCCGGCGCCGGCTCCCGAGCCGATCCTGCAGCCGCTGGCACCGGGGCAGGTGCTACGGATCGGTCCGACGGCCGGCACCGGAACGCCCACCGGCGACTACGGCATCGGAGCTACAGACCTGTGTGAGTTCGTCGAGTTCCCCAGCGAGCTGCTGCAGGTCTGCGGCGACAGCTTTGCCGGCCAGGGTGTCGGGTTCGGCGGCTGGTACTCGCCGGTCGCGTTGCGCGTCGACACCGCGTCAGTCGACGACCCGGCCGGGGTGCGCTACACCGGCGTCACCGGGATCAGCGAGCCGCTGCTGGCCGACCCTAGGCCGCCGGGGGCCTCGCAGCTGCCCGCCGGCGTGGTGCAGATCAACCGGCGCAACTACTTGATGGTCGCCACAACCAAGAACCTGACGCCGCAGACCACCCGGCTGGTGATGGCCGAACCGGAGCGCGGCGGCTGGCAGACGGTTCCCGGCTCCCGGCGCGACGGCACTTACCAGGGCGGCTCGCAGACGCAGATCAGCGGGTACTACGACCCGATCCCAACGCCCGATTCGCAGACCGGGTGGGTGTACATCGTGGCCAACAGCTTCACCCGCAGCCGTCCGGTGCTGCTGTACCGGGCGACGCCGCAGACGTTCACCGACCGGTCGCGGTGGCAGGGCTGGGCGGCGGGCCCCGGCGGCGGCTGGAACAAGCCGCCGACGCCGCTGTGGCCGGACAGTGTGGGCGAGATGAGCATCATGCAGATCGACGGCAAGACGGTGCTGTCCTACTTCAACTCCGCCACCGGCAACATGGAAGTCCGGGTGGCAAACGACCCCACGTCGCTGGGCGATGCGCCGGTGACCATCGTTGTGCAACATGACGACTGGCCGGACCCGGCGGAGAGCCTGCCGCCCCCGTACGACAATCGGCTCGCGCAGCCGTATGGCGGGTACATCTCGCCCGGATCCACGATCGATGAGTTGCGGATTTTTGTCAGCCAATGGGACACCCGGGAGCGGGTAAGGGCGCCGTACCGGGTGATCCAGTTCGCGGTCAACCCGTTAAAGCCCTGGTAGGAGGCTTTTTTCAGCTCACAGCTGGTACTTAAGTAGTGCATAGCGCTGACTTCTGTTTACTCGGGCATCATGCGTCTCATGAGTGAAACATCTGAAACCCCAACAGTGCAGACTGCAACTGCAACAGCACCGCCGCCTCCGCCGCCAGTCGAGGTGGTACACCGGACCCCCAGGGTCTTCCAATTCGCGGCGTGGGTTGCCATCGTCGCCGGGATCGTCTTCATCGTCGCGGTCATCTTCTTCGCCGGCTTCGGGCTCGGCAAGCATTCCGGTCATGGCGGCGGTTTCCATCACGGTCACCACCAGCACCACGCCATGTTCATGCATCCGCCCGGCCACGGCGGCCCGGGTGGCCCGGGTGGTGGCGGACCGGCGGCAATCCCGCAGGGTGCGCCTTCGTCCGTGCGTCCGAGCGCCGGCCCCGGTGGCCCCGGACAGATTCCGTCGTCGGTCTATTCGTCCGTGACAGCGACGCCCTAGAAGGAGGACCCCGGCGGGCCTAACAACCCACAAACCCAAACAAGTAAGCCCGGCGCTCGCTAAGAGCGCCGGGCTCATCTCATTGTCGCCCGCCGCCTGCGCGCCGGCGATTCACAGGAAGTTTGTTACCCGAATGTCGCTGTGACGACTGCTGCCCGGGCAATATGAAGGCATGAGTGAAATACCTGAACCTTCAACCGTGCCGCATCCTGTCGCCGCCCCGCCGCCCCCGCGGGTCAAGCCGCCCGCGCTCTACGCGGCCGCGGCGTGGGTGGTGATCGTCGCCGGCATCGTCTTCATCCTCTCGGTCGTGTTCTTTGCCGGTGCCATCGTCGTGGGGTCCTGCTACCACCACCATCACCACGGCATGATGTTCAACCGCGAGGGCCCCGGGGGACCGGGGGACGGCCCCTGGCGGTTCGGCGGACCAGGTGGCCCAGGATGGCAATTCGGTCCATCCGGGGGTCCGGCTTTCGGTCCGAGTGGCCCGGGTGGTCCTGGCGGTCCCGCTCAATCGCCGTTGACCAGCGCGCCGGCCAGTCCTCCGAGCCCGGCTCCCGCCCCTCCGCCACCGCGCCCCTAGCGCCGACCTGGATTCAGATTCGCGCGCCTGGGTACCCGTCTACAAATGACGAAGCGCTTCACCACCACGGACGCAGGTATCCCCGCACCCAGTGACGAGCAGTCGCTGACGATCGGCCCCGACGGTCCGATCCTGCTGCAAGATCACTACCTGATCGAGCAGATGGCCCAGTTCAACCGGGAACGCATCCCGGAACGCCAGCCGCATGCCAAAGGCGGGGGTGCATTCGGCCACTTCGAAGTGACCGGCGACGTCAGCAAGTACACCAGGGCTGCGGTCTTCCAACCAGGCACCAAGACCGACACATTGATCAGGTTCTCCACCGTCGCCGGCGAACGCGGCAGCCCAGACACCTGGCGGGACCCGCGTGGCTTCGCGCTGAAGTTCTACACGACCGAGGGTAACTTCGACATGGTCGGCAACAACACTCCGGTCTTCTTCATGCGGGATCCGCTGAAGTTCCAGCACTTCATCCGGTCCCAGAAGCGCATGCAGGCAACAAACCTGCGCGACCACAACATGCAGTGGGACTTCTGGAGCCTGGTGCCCGAGTCCGCGCATCAGGTGACCTGGCTGATGGGCGATCGGGGGATTCCCAAGAGCTGGCGGCACATGAACGGATACAGCAGCCACACCTACAGCTGGATCAACGCCGGTGACGAGATCTTCTGGGTTAAGTACCACTTCATTTCCGATCAGGGCATCGAGTTCCTGACCCAGGAGGACGCCGACCGGCTGGCCGGCGAGGACGGCGACTACCACCAGCGCGACCTCTATGAGGCGATCGGGCGCGGTGAGCATCCGAGCTGGACGCTCAAGATGCAGATCATGCCGTTCGAGGAGGCCAAGACCTACCGGTTCAACCCGTTCGACCTCACCAAGGTGTGGCCGCACAGCGACTATCCGCTGATCGACGTCGGCAAGCTGACGCTGGACCGCAACATCACCGACTACCACACCGAGATCGAGCAGGCCGCCTTCGAGCCGAACAACGTGGTGCCCGGCACCGGATTGAGTCCGGACAAAATGCTGCTCGCCCGCGGCTTCTCCTACGCCGACGCGCACCGCGCCAGGTTGGGAACCAACTACCGGCAGATCCCGGTCAATGCGCCGAAGGTAGAGGTGAACAGCTACTCCAAAGACGGCGCGATGCGGATGACGAATGCGTCCGATCCGGTCTATGCACCCAACTCCTACGGCGGTCCGGTGGCCGACCCGGCGCGCGCCGCCGAGGTGCGCTGGCACGCCGATGGGCAGATGATCCGCTCGGCCTACACGCTGCATGCCGAGGACGACGACTTCGGCCAGGCCGGCACCATGGTCCGTGAAGTCCTTGACGACGACGCGCGGGACAGACTGGCGCACAACATCATTGGCCATGTTTCCAAGGGTGTCAAAGAGCCGGTGCTATCGCGGGTGTTCGAGTACTGGCGCAATGTCGACGCGAATCTCGGCAAGTTGGTCGAGGAAGGGGTCCGGGGAGCCTAGTTGGGCGTTTGCGGCGCACCGCCACCCTGGCATGATCCAGGCATGCGGATCAGCGCCATGGCGGTGAGCCTTAGTCTGGGCCTCGCGACAGCGTCCGGGGCCCCGTGCGCTGCCGCGCACCCCTCCGAACCGGGGGTGGTTTCCTACGCGGTCCTCGGCAAGGGGTCCGTCGGCAACATCGTCGGTGGGCCGATGGGCTGGGAGTCGGTGTTCACCCAACCGTTCCAGGGGTTCTGGGTCGAGCTCCCGGTGTGCAACAACTGGGCCGAGATCGGCTTGCCCGACGTCTATGACGACCCCGACCTGGCTTCGTTCAACGGAGCCACCGCGCAGACGTCCGCCAACGACCAAACCCACTTCGTCCGGCAGGCGGTCGGGGTCTTCGCGACCAACGACGCCGCGGGCCGGGCTTTCCATCGAGTAACCGACCGCACCGTCGGCTGCTCGGGGCAGACCACCGCTATGCATCTGGACAACGGGACCACGCAGGTGTGGTCGTTCGACGGCGGCCCGCCGAGCGCTACTGACGCCGGTTGGTCCAAGCAGGAAGCGGGCACCGATCGGCGATGCTTCGTTCAAACCCGGCTGCGTGAAAACGTGTTGCTGCAGGCGAAGGTCTGCCAATCTGGCAACGCCGGGCCTGCGGTCAACGTGCTGGCCGGGGCAATGCAGAACGCCCTCGGCCAGTAGTCCTGATGAAATTGGGTACTTGTCTAAGCCGTACGGCAAAAACGACCGGGAATATGTCGGTGGCTTCTGCTAGATGAAGAGGTGGCGGTTATCGTTCCAATAGCTGCCAAATAAGAGGTCCGCGACCCAGGCTCGGGCCCGGAGGGAGCGTGACATGACGTTCGCCGCCGCCACCGTCGCGGCCTCGCGGCTCAAAGATGCCGAGATAACCAGTTCTGCCGCCGCCGCGCAGTACATCGCCGACGGTTGTCTGGTCGACGCCCCGCTGGGGCGTATCGGTCTGGAGATGGAGGCGCACTGCTTCGACCCGATCGACCCGTATCGCAGGCCGAGTTGGGACGAGATCACCGAGGTCCGCGACCAGCTGCCGGCACTGCCCGGCGGGAGCGTGGTGACCGTCGAACCCGGTGGCGCCATCGAACTCTCCGGGCCGCCGGAAGACGGCATCGTGGCGGCAATCGGCTCGATGAACAATGACCAGGCCGTGCTGCGAAAGGCGTTCGCCGATGTTGGCCTGGGCCTGGTCTTTCTGGGTGCGGACCCGTTGCGCACGCCCAAGCGCGTCAATCCGGGCGCGCGGTACGTCGCGATGGAGGACTTCTTCACCTCGAGCGACTCCGAGGCGGCGGGTGCGCGGATGATGACGTCGACGGCCTCGGTTCAGGTCAACCTGGACGCCGGGCCGCGGGCCGGCTGGGCGGCGCGGGTACGGCTGGCGCACGCCCTGGGGCCCACGATGATCGCGATCGCCGGCAACTCTCCGATGCTGGGTGGCGAGTTCACCGGTTGGGTCTCCACCCGCCAGCGGGTGTGGGGGCAGATGGACTCGGCGCGCTGCGGGCCCATCCTGGGGGCCAGCGGCGACGACCCCGGCACCGACTGGGCACGCTATGCCCTCAAGGCTCCGGTGATGATGGTCAACACCCCGGACGCCTCAGACACTTTCGCCGTTACGCATTGGGTGCCCTTCGCCGACTGGGCGGACGGCCGGACGCTGCTCGGCGATCGCCGCCCCACCATCGCCGACCTGGAATATCACCTGACCACCCTGTTCCCGCCGGTGCGCCCCAGGCAGTGGCTGGAAATCCGTTACCTCGACAGCATGCCGGATGACTGCTGGCCCGCCGTGGTCTTCACGCTGGTCGCCCTTCTCGACGACCCGGTTGCCGCAGCCGTCGCCGTTGAGGCCGTCGAGCCAGTGGCCACCGCCTGGGACATCGCGGCCCAACTCGGGCTGCGCGACCGGCGGCTGCATCAGGCGGCCATCCGGTGTGTGGCCGTTGCCGCCGAGAGGGCGCCCGCAGAGCTCACCGATGCGATGGACCGACTGGTCCGCGCCGTCGAGCAGGGCCGATGTCCCGGGGATTGCTTTTCTGACCAAGTGATCGAGCACGGCATCGCTGCCACGGTCTCGGAGGCCGCGCGGTTGGCCCAAGGGGGGCTGTGAGTTCTCGGGAAAAGCTTGCCGACGATTTGGCGCGCGCGCGCACGCGGACGCTGCGGTTGGTCGATTTCGACGATGCCGAACTTCGCCGCCAGTACGACCCATTGATGAGCCCACTGGTGTGGGACTTGGCGCACATCGGTCAACAGGAAGAGTTCTGGCTGTTGCGCGGCGGCGACCCCGATCGTCCCGGAATGCTCCCACCGGCCGTCGAGGGTCTATATGACGCCTTCGAACATTCCCGCGCCAGCCGTTTCGAGCTACCGCTGTTGTCCCCGGAGCGGGCGCGGTCATATTGCCAGACCGTGCGGTCCGCCGCACTTGATGCCCTCGACGCACTGCCCGATGATCCCGCCGGCGACCGCGCGGCCTTCGTGTACAGCATGGTGGTCAGCCACGAAAACCAGCACGACGAAACCATCCTGCAGGCGTTGAACCTGCGCACCGGCGCGCCGCTGTTGCCCGATACTTCGATTTTGCCGGCCGGCCGGCCGGGCCTGGCCAGCACATCGGTGCTGGTGCCCGGCGGCCCATTTGCGCTGGGCGTGGACGCGGCGACCGAACCGTACTCATTGGACAACGAACGCCCCGCCCACGTCGTCGACATCCCGGCGTTCCGGATCGGCCGCGTTCCGGTCACCAACGGCGAATGGCAACAGTTCATCGACGACGGCGGCTACGGTGAGTCGCGATGGTGGTCTTCCCGTGGTTGGCAGCACCGCAAGGCCGCTGGCCTGACCGTGCCGCAATTCTGGGGTTCCGACGCGCGAACCCGCACCCGGTTCGGCCACGTCGAAGACATTCCCGCTGATGAGCCGGTGCAGCACGTCACCTACTTCGAGGCCGAGGCCTATGCGGCCTGGGCCGGCGCCCGATTGCCCACCGAAGTGGAATGGGAGAAGGCGTGCGCCTGGGATCCGGCGACCAATGCCCGGCGCCGCTATCCATGGGGGGCTGATGCGCCGTCGGAAGCCCTGGCCAACCTGGGTGGCACCGCGCTGCGTCCGGCGCCGGTCGGCGCCTATCCGGCCGGCGCGTCGGCCTACGGCGTCGAGCAGCTGCTCGGCGATGTCTGGGAGTGGACCACCTCACCGCTGCGGCCGTGGCCGGGGTTCGTGCCGATGATCTACGAGCGTTACTCGCAGCCGTTCTTCGATGGCGACTACCGGGTGCTGCGCGGTGGATCGTGGGCGGTGGAGTCGGCGATTCTGCGCCCCAGTTTCCGCAACTGGGATCATCCGTTCCGCCGCCAGATCTTCTCCGGTGTCCGGTTGGCGTGGGACGTCCCCGACGCTGGGAACCCGGCCTGATGTGCCGTCACCTCGGCTGGCTGGGGGCTGCCGTCACCGTCTCCTCGTTGCTGCTGGACCCGCCGCACGGCCTGCGGGTGCAGTCCTACGCTCCGCGCCGGCAAAAGCACGGGCTGATGAACGCCGACGGCTGGGGTGTCGGGTTTTTTGACGGCGGCGCGCCCCGGCGGTGGCGTAGTGCGACGCCGTTGTGGGGCGACGTGTCGTTCGACTCGGTAGCGCCGGCGCTGCGCAGCCACTGCGTGGTCGCCGCGGTGCGCTCGGCGACCGTCGGAATGCCGATCGAGGCCAGCGCCACGGCGCCCTTCGCCGACGGGAACTGGTTGTTGTCGCACAACGGCGTTGTCGACCGCTCCGTGCTGCCATTGACTTCGGCGGCCGAATCCGTTTGCGACAGTGCGATGTTGGCGGCCACTATTTTCGCGCTTGGGCCGGAAGCGCTGGGTCAAACCATCGCGCAGGTCGGGGTACTCGACCCCCGTGCCCGGCTTAACGTATTATTGGCCAACGGTTCTCGTATGCTGGCCACCGCTTGGGGCGATACCCTGTTCATCTTGCGTCGCGACGACGGCGTGGTACTGGCCAGCGAGCCGTACGACGACGACCCGGACTGGGAGGATGTGCCGGACCGCCACCTCGTTGACGTCACCGGCAAGTGTGTCACGCTGACTTCCCTAGCCGCCGCTTGATCACCCGAGAGGACCTTGATGACGCTGACGCTGTCCAATCACCTGGCCGCCGACTCCGCGTATCACGCATTGCGCCGAGATGTGTTCGACGGTCTGCAGAAGACACCGAAGTCATTGCCGCCCAAATGGTTCTACGATTCGGTCGGCAGCGATCTGTTCGACCAGATCACCCGGTTGCCCGAGTATTATCCGACCCGCGCCGAGGCCGAGATATTGCGCACCCGATCAGCCGAAATCGCCGCGGCCAGCGAGGCCGACACCCTGGTTGAACTGGGCGCCGGGACGTCGGAGAAGACCCGGCAGCTGCTGGATGCGCTGCGTGAGCGCGGATCGCTGCGCGGATTCGTGCCGTTCGACGTCGACGCCAACATGCTGTCGACGACCGCGACCGCAATCCAGGGCGAGTACCCGGGCATCGAAATCAAAGCAGTCTGCGGTGATTTCGAGGAACACCTGACCGAGATTCCGGGCGGCGGGCGACGTCTTTTCGTGTTCTTGGGGTCGACGATCGGCAACCTCACACCGGGGCCGCGCGCGGACTTCCTCGCCACCTTGGCCGCGGTGATGCGGCCGGGGGACACTCTGCTGCTGGGAACCGACCTGGTCAAGGACACCGATCGGTTGGTGCGCGCCTATGACGACGCCGCTGGAGTGACGGCCCGGTTCAATCGCAATGTGCTCGCGGTGGTCAACCGGGAACTCGACGCCGATTTCGACGTCGACGCCTTCCAGCATGTGGCTCGCTGGAACACCGACGACGAACGCATCGAGATGTGGCTCCGGTCCGACCGTCGGCACCGGGTGCGTGTCGGCGCGCTGGACTTGGCCGTCGAGTTCGAGGCCGGCGAGGAGATGCTCACCGAAGTGTCGTGCAAGTTCCACCCGGACGGGGTGCGCACGGAGTTGGCTGAGGCCGGGCTGCGCGGAATTCGGTGGTGGACCGACGGCGCAGGCGATTTCGGCTTGTCGTTGGCCGTCAAGTGACCGATAGCGAGTCGCTGGCTGATCAATGGCGAGGGGCCCGCCCGCCGTTCGCCGGGCTGCACCTGGACAGCGCGGCGTGCTCGCGGCAGAGCTTAGCGGTGCTCGAGGCCGCCTCCCGGCACGCACGGTTCGAGGCCGAAGTCGGTGGGTATGTCGCGGCCGAGGCCGCCGAACCCGCACTCCACGCTGGACGCGCCGCGTTCGCGGCGCTGACCGGCATGTCCGACGCAGAGGTGGTGTTCACCACCGGCTCGCTGAACGCGGTGGATCTGCTGCTCGGGAGCTGGCCGGCGGACCGCCGGGTAGTGGCTTGTTTGCCCGGCGAATACGGTCCCAACCTGGCCGTGATGGCCGCCCACGGATTCGGGCGGCAGCTGCTGCCGACGCTCGAGGACGGCCGGATCGCGCTCGACGACGCGGCGTTTGCGCTGGAAAACGAGCCACCCGATCTGGTCCACCTGACCGCGGTGGCAAGTCACAGTGGTGTCGTGCAACCGCTTTCGATGATCGCGGAACTGTGCCGCGAGTTGGGGTTGCCGCTGGTGGTGGACGCCGCACAGGCGCTGGGTCAGGTGGATTGCGCGGTGGGTGCCGACGTCACGTATTCCACGTCGCGCAAGTGGATCGCCGGTCCGCGGGGTGTGGGCTTCCTCGCGGTGCGCACTGATCTGATGGAGCGGTTGAATCCGCGCCTCGCGGCGCCGGACTGGGCGCCGTCGTGTTCGGTGGCCGA
>Ga0302157_10006999_pt1 | contig 11480 bp, 13 predicted proteins | sample I_Bog_N3_3_FD_193502 | JGI IMG/M metagenome (GOLD analysis project Ga0302157, IMG submission 193502) | Peat permafrost microbial communities from Stordalen Mire near Abisko, Sweden - I_Bog_N3_3 | ecosystem: Environmental > Terrestrial > Soil > Wetlands > Peat | place: Sweden: Abisko, Stordalen...
GGTCGCCCGCTGGCCCGTTCGGTCGCACCGTCCTGCCGCTCGACGAGGCCCTCCGCTTCGTTGCTGGCGAGGACATCTTCTGGGCACTCGTCTGATGCTAAACCGATAGGACAGGCGGAAAGTCGAGGTGAGGACCGCCGTTGTCATCCGCCACGTGCACTTCGAAGACCTCGGCGCCTTTGCACCGGTGCTGGAATCAGCCGGCCATGCCGTCCGGCTGCTCGACGCGGGCGTGGACGACCTGCGCGATGCCATCCCCCACCCCACGGCCCCTGATCTCCTCATCGTGCTCGGTGGGCCGATCGGCGCTTACGAGGAGGACCGATATCCTTTCCTCGCCGATGAGCTTCGCCTGCTGGAAGCGCGCCTGGCGGCGGGATGCCCGACGCTTGGCATCTGTCTCGGCGCGCAGCTTATGGCGCGCGCGCTCGGCGCCCGCGTCTACCCGATGAGCGGTGGCCGCAAGGAGATTGGCTGGGCGCCGGTTTCGCTGACGCCGGCGGGAGAACGAAGCCCCTTGCGGCACCTCGCCGACGCCGCGTCGGTGCTGCACTGGCACGGCGATACCTTCGACCTGCCCACGGGTTCGGACCTGCTTGCCTCCACGGTGATCTGCCGCAACCAGGCCTTCGCGCCGGGGAGGCACGGCCTCGGCCTCCAGTTCCACCCGGAGGCGTCCGGCGTGGGGTTCGAGCGTTGGCTGATCGGCCATGCCGCGGAGATCGCCGCAGCCGGTCTGGATCCATGCGCGCTGCGGGCAGACGCGGCACGGCACGGCCCGTTGGCGGCAGAGCGCGGGCAGAGGCTGATGGAGGAGTGGCTGCGTGGCCTTGCGCCCGACGAGACATGAACTGCGACATTCAGACTCCGGTCCGGGGACACCTGCCTGCAAAGGTCGGAGCAAGCCGCTGCTGCAAGTACCGGAGCAGCAAAGCGGTATCGGGCGATCTTCCGAAACGCCACGACCTTCACAACGTGGTGGGGTGGAGGGATGCGATGCTGTTTCCGCTACGGCGCGGACCCGGGCAACGCATCCCTCCACCTCAACGTGGCAACGCCGGAAACGGGTTGCCAGAGCCGCTTCCGCGCCTCAGCAGTGTCGTGTGCGTTCGAGAAAATGCCACGGCGTTGTAGATATTGCAGGGCGCCCAGCGGTTCTTTCACAGCGATACGGTGATCTTCCATCGACACATCGGCATTTCAGTTACTTATGGGCTTATGACCTCAATCCCGGCCGCCAGGCGGGCAAAGTTCTGGTCGAAGCTAACCACGCGGTCGCAGCGCGCCCGTCCGGCCTCCGCCTGGATCACTCCATCTGCAAAATCCCCGCCGACCGCCAACATGGCCAGGCCAGCTTCGGCAAGCGGCCGGTCAACCTCCACGGTGCGACTCTCAATCAGCCGGCGCAGCACGTCCACGACCTCTCCTGGGGCGTAGCGGTAGGCACGCCGCAGCACCCAAACGACCTCGCATAGCACGACGGCGGAAAGCACCACCGTTTCGGCCTGCTCGATGGCCCGCGCCGCCGCCTCGGCCTGCGCAGTATCATCCCAGACCAAATAGCGGACGACGACGTTGGTGTCGGCCGCGATCCTCACGTCCCGGCTTGCTCGATGGCTTCCCGCATCTCCTGCAATGTCACCACCCGCTGACCGGGTCGCCGCAGGGCGCCGCGAAGCTCGGCAACCGCGGGCACATCCGCAAGCGGGCGCAATTCGACCCGGCCGCCGGGGAGCAGCGTCGCGCTGATCTTTCTACCCGGACCCGCACCCAAATGTGCCAACACGGCCTGGCGCAGGGTAACCTGCCCCTTGGTGGTGACCGTCAGTTCGATGGCCATGCGCGCATCCCCTGCAAGATCGGTAAAATGTAAGGCATAATGCGCCTTACTGCAAGGCCCTGGCAATGAAACGTCGGTGATATGTGCGTTGATCGAGCGGCGCCCGGGGCCGCCCCCTCCGCTCGCGGCATCTGTCGCGATCCGGTGCGCTCACGCGCGCCCTCTTCGTCAAGGGATGGCTCGAAGGGCCGGGCGGGACTGCCTCACGTTTGGGGGTCAGGCAGCAGCTGCCATGCACGACTGGGTATCGTTCGCTGGCACGAATTTCTGCCCAAAGTCCGAGACAGCCGTGTAGCGATTCAGGTAGGCGAAGGTGGTGACCGTGGGGCCGAGTTCGTAGTGCGGGCCGCGCAGCAGGTCCGCGGCTGTGGCAACGGTCCCGACCGGCCGCAGTTCCGGCGGTTCATCCCATTCCGGTTCGGCGGCGGCATCGACGAGCGGCGCGAAGGAAGTGGTTCCGGCGAGCAGCGCGCGCCGGGTCAGGTGGGAGCGAACCATCGGCCATCCTTTGGATGGGACGTTTCAAGGCCCTGCGCGAACAACCTGCGGCAGGGCGGTGGTTCCGTCGAGCACCTCCCATCAGGGCTGGTGCAGGCGGAGCACGAAGTAGAACGGCCCCGCCGGCGTCTGTAGCCAGTTGCGGGAGGCATCCCCGGCGGGTGCCGCGTGCTGCGCGCGGATCGTCACCGATCCGTCCGCCCCGGTGACCAGCCCGGGCGTGTCGCTGCCGACCTTGTAGCGGTCGATCGGGTTGGCCTTGAACAGCTTGTCGCGCGCGTCGTAAACGGTCAGCGACCAGAAGGCGTCGACCGGCGGGGGACGCTCGAAATGCAGCGTGCAGGCCTGCGCGCCGGTGAGCAACCGCCGGTGGAGTCGGTGTAACGCAACGGGTACATCGCCTCCTTCTCGTCGTTGCCGCCGAGATAGGGGCCGGCGACAAGAGCGCGGAGCGGATAGTCGAAGCCGAAATTGTCCAGGCCGACGGCCCAGGTCCAGCCGTTGCGCTGCGTCGCCGCGGTCGCCATGGCGAAGACCGCGACCGCCGGGGCATCCTTCAGCGCGCGCAGCAGCCCGCGGTGGCGGTCCGGCGTCAGCTTCGCTGCGTCAGACCCGTGCGGGCGTCGGTCAACTTTGCTGTCGTGCGGTAGACGGAATCGGCCCGGATCAATCCTCTGCCGCCCGGTGGCCCTCTTCCGGGGCCTGGCCACCTGTTGCTGGCACCGACATGGCACGAGCCTGACGATTGGCAGCCACTCGGGTCGGCGCTGCAGTGCCGGCTGGAGGCACCGGCCCTGGCCACCCGACCAAGTCTGGAGCAGCGGATTCCTCGGTATGGTAACGGAGGCCACGCAGTGGACCCAGCATGCGCTTATCCCGCCGCAGGCCCCGCCCCCGGCCCGACGCGCGGCCGTGCGTGCCCCTCCCCCGCCCCGGCGCTCAACGGTGCTCACTGCCACCACCTTCGCCGGTCGGTTCAGGAGCAGCCATCAGGCCGCTCTCAATGCTCAACTTGCAGATTGACGCCGCCGTCCTGCAAGAAGGCCACCGGGCGGTACAACGGCGGGGAGTTGACTGACCACCGCTTTGGCGGTGGGAACTGGCTGATCGTCGTCACACTGGTGGGGAGGTGGCTGCTCGCCACCGCGTCGGCGGGGAGTTGACTGATCCCCGTCGCACTGGTGGGGAGGTGGCTGCTCGCCACCGCGTCGGCGGGGAGTTGACTGATCGCCGTCACACTCGTGGGGAGGTGGCTGCTCGCCACCGCGTCGGCGGGGAGTTGACTGATCGCCGTCACACTCGTGGGGTGGCGTCTGATCTGATGGAACAAGGGTGCGATTCGGAAGTGACTGAGCCTGTGGCATCGCCCCGGCATTTTTCGCTAAGCCGAGTCGTCCACAGGCGGGGGTGGGGAGATGGCTGACTACCGCGGGGAGTTGACTGCTCCTCGGCGCCAGAATGCACAAACCAATTCCATGGTCCTTCAATGAGTTAATGGACTTATTCGTGGGGAGTTGCCTGCACAAGCTAATAGAAGACTCTAAAAACTCTTCCTAATAGGCTGTTCAGCCAACTCCCCAGCGACAACCGGTGCCGTTTCGTGCATCTTTCCGATGGCTGTGGTGGTTGAAGGATTGGTGGTGTGGGAACAGTGCATGACATCCTAGAGGCACGTGGTCGAGCAGGTGCGCTGGATGCCGGCCTGGATCCAGTGGTGGTTCATGCAGCCGCGACCTACATGGCAAACGAGGACGTAGGCCTCGGTTTTGCCTATGCCGGTTGGGCACAGTGCGCACTTCCCCACCGAAAGCTGTCTCCGGACGCACATTGGGGCATCGGGGCAGAAAACGTCCGCCTTATGGTCGAGCCTGGCAAGCGGTTGGTGGGGAATGCTGGTGATGCTGAGTTTGTTGGGGTTCCGTTCGGCAGCCATGCTCGGCTCATTCTTCTCTATCTACAAACCGAGGCATTGCGGACGGGATGTCGGGAAGTTGAACTTGGTGGTTCGCTCCGGAATTGGCTGAGCCGCATTGGCGTGTCATACGGCGGAGTGACAGCTAAATCCGTTCGCGACCAAGCTGAACGTCTTTCAATGTGCAAGCTGTCTTTCCACTTTAACTTTAATGCAAGCCGCAAGACCGGATTAATGAACCAAACAATCGTAGATCGTGCCCTTTTTCTGGAGGTCGATGACCCTGGGGTCTCGCGTCAGGGACGATTGGCTCTTGAAGCGGCCAAACTGTCCGAGGGATTCTTCGAACAGCTAAAGCGTCATCCATTGCCTTTGGAAGAGGCAGCTGTCAAGTCTCTGAATAATCAATCGGCTGCCTTGGATTGCTATCTTTGGCTTGCCTACAGGCTGCATGTCCTGAATGGGAACCTGACGATTTCATGGCCAGCCCTCAAGGACCAGTTCGGGACTGCGTTCAAAAAAATTGGCGGATTCAAGTCGTGGTTTCTTGCGCCGAGTGGTCCGTTGGCGCTTGCGCTAGCCGTTTACCCTGCAGCTAGGGTCGAAGTCGCGAGCGCTGGTCTTATCCTCAAACCATCGCGGGCACCCGTGAACCCGCGCTTGCTGACAGGCACATCTAGCTAGAGCAGCATCGGCCAGACCATCGACAAGCCGGCTCGATAGTTCTGGTTGCCACACTAAAATGGCTCTTGAGCACGCCGCAGGATCGGATCAGTCAACTCCCCACTCTCCCGCCAAATCAGCAATCAGTGATCCGCAGAGTTCGGTGTCGCACTATTGGCCGGGTCCCCGCTTCCGCTTCAACGAATCGACGCTCTCCCCTATGGCCCCAACTTTTCGGCCCAAAAACTGCCCCCGACGCCGTTGAGCTACTCAACATCACATATTCCAGCCAGAAGTCGGCCCAGCTGGAGCGAACCATTGCGATGGCTGTCAGCGCCAATATATGGTAAGTCGCCGGTGTAACGCAACGGCGGACCGCTTGGCGGGCCACTAACGCACCTCCTGCCGCACAGGCCTACCAGGGCATCGTGCCGGGTCGATTTTCGCTTCAGTAGCGTCCCGACGAGTCAACCAGACCGCACGCACCTCGTGCCGCTCTATGGTTGCCGAAGCGTCGCCGGCCAATGACGCCGCAGCCAACGGCTACGTTGCCTGCGTGTCTTCCTCCTGTTGCGCACGCCCTTCAATGACTTTTCCGGAGAGTTGGGAGTCTATTTCTGAAAGGCGCCGCTTTGCGTTACGTTGCTGCTCTGCCAGCTTACGAAGCTGACGCTTAAGCACCTCGCGCTCTTCAACTAGTCTGTCAAGATGCGGGAGAGACCCGAGCGCCTCCTCCGACGATCTGCGAAGGAAGCGCGCGATGTCGTCCCGGGTGACATCGCTTCGAACCAGCCCCTCGCGCTTCGCTCGCGCTAAGCGTTCATCGTCCAGTTGTGCCAGCTTGTAGGCGGTTGTGTAGCTCCGCGGCAGGTCTTCTTCGTCGATGCGGCCTCCGTCTACCGCCGCGGCCACCGTACGCAGCTGCCACGCGACATGTTTCCCGAATGGAAGCTCGTCGGCCACCATTGCCTCGAAGGCACCATGTGGCAACCGGTCCTTAGCGCGGGCCAAATAGCGTCCGATCGTTAGGAACCGTTCCTGCGCTTCCTTCCATAATTTTCCGATTTCGCCAATGTATGCCATTCGATCATCACCGAGATCCTTAAGGAAGTTCGAAAGACGCTCAAGGCGTTGGGCATCTCCCTGCTCGGGAAGGGCGGTCGTCGGACCCTCGCGGCGAGCAAGTTCGGTACGGGAGCGAGACACCTTAAATCCGGGCGTGACCGTCATCACGCAATCTCCATCTGGCTGCAGACGAAATCCCAAAGGCCCTGGTAGTCTTCGATCGCGCGGGATCGCGGGAACTCCAGAACGCCAGCCCCGAGATCATGAGTGGCCTGGACATCTTCCAATTGCCGAATATCGGTAGGGCAAAGCGGCCCCGCCTTGATCAGGCGGTTCTTGGCCTTGCGATAGGTCGCGAACGTACGTTGCGCACGGTTCATTAGGAAAGCAGCTCTGACATGCTCTCGCTTAAGAAAGCTCATAAACTCGACCACGCTGTCTAGATCGGCGGTCCCTTGCGTGGTCGGCACCAAAACGAAATCGGCTTTAGCGAGCAATTGAGCGACTTCGGTAGGGTGATCGTCAATCCCCGGCGGGGTATCGACGATCACCAGATCCAAGTCCATTTGTTCGCCAATGTCGGCTATTGCCTTTCGCACATCGGTTAGGCGACCGCTCCACAACATCAAGTCAGGCGCCGCTTCGGGCCGGCGATCATGCCAGCGGCTCAAGGTACGTTGAGAATCCAGATCTACCAGACAAACCTTGAGTCCGGCATGCACCGCAAATACCGCCAAGTTGAGGGATGTCGTCGTCTTCCCATTGCCCCCCTTGCCGCTGGCGCAGCAAAGCCACTTTGCTCCTCGTCGTTTAGTGGCGCCAGATTCTGTTGCCCTGCCAGCTTTTCTCGCGGTATCCGGACGAGCCGCCGATTGTCGCTTCACGCTCACCTCCAGTAGCGGCATCCGCAATGGCGTTGTGCGGGATTTGGGTGTTATTGGCAACAGCAAAAGCGGTGGGCTGCCGGAAATGTTGGGCATTGCCCAACATTTGCCGACGTGGTGAACGTTGCCGGGGCACGTCAGGCTGTGGGTTTGCTGTCCGTCACATGCGGTAATTGGACGAACCGTGTCGGTGTCCGTTGGTCGGATGTCCATGGGTGGAGTGCCTTCGGTCTGCACGTGTGGTGTCCGGAGCCGTACGCCAAGGAATTGTGAGACCCTCGTTGGCCGTGAAGAGTCGGAGAGATGGTCCGGATATGCCAACCGCGCACTACCACTCGTGACGCAAAGAGTTTTGCCGTTGGGCTTCCTGGATTCCCAGTTCTTGGTTAGAGGTGAGAGACTAAACCGTCGACTGACGGCCTGACTTCGGTGGCGGGTCTGGCGCTGGCTCGGATCCAGGCCAGTGGACTAACTACTGCGATCCATGAGCGCTTGCGGGAAGCCGGGGCGCAGAAGGGGAGGTCTGCAGATAGGGGTGGCGCTGATTTTTCTGAAACAAGTGAGCTGCCACTGGCTGGCCGACCTCCCGGTCTTGATTGCCGCGCCACGGCCCCCGACATTGGTGCAATGGTTAGAATGCTGGGTGGCCGCAACGAACGGGAACGCCAACGCTTCATCGGTCGCCCGCTCCAGGTTGCGGCGGGAAAAAGCGCGGTGGCGGAGCCGTAAGCCACGGCGCCCAGAAGGTATGGTCGGGAGGTGCGACGGTTCGCCGGAACCCCGATAGTTGTTGATCATCACTCGCAGACTGAGGCTCGGGAGCACGTCCACCACGAACTGCGCCTGATGCTTCTCCGAGGTCGATTTGTCCACCGACGGGAACATTAGCAAACTGGTGTTGCGAGCGCCCGCGCGGAAGTTGGTCACGCAAAAAAAAAGCCCAAGGAACGGGAAGAAGCGGACCAGCGCTCCCGGATTCCATCACAGGTCGATTTGTCGCGTTAAGTCCGAGAGATGCTAGCGATGGCGTTGTCAGGTTTACACGGCACGAAGCTGGCGCTGCAAGCGGAACAGGAGGCTGAGTTTATCAAGAGCTTCAAAGTGCAGGCGGCTGAGGGCAGCTTGCCGTTGGCAACTAATCCAGTAGGCCAGAGTGGGAGGCGTCCAGCGATCTGATCCGATCGTCACAATCCGACGATGGACCGATTGTCACAGGACCTGGGGCGCGCTAGATATGACCACAGTAGTCACGGGTGGACAAAATGCGGGAAATCCAGATGCGAGACGCCAAGGCCACGCTCTCTGCGGTCGTCGATGACGCGGTACGCGGCGAACCTTCGATCATCACGCGGCATGGGCGCCCCGAGGCCGTCGTTGTGAGTTTCGCCGAATGGGAGCGTCTTTCGAGGGTGCCGTCATTCGGTCGATTGCTCATGGCAGCGCCTCTTGATCCCGAGGATCTGCCGGCCCGCGACGGCGCGCCGCTGCGTACGCAGGACCTCTGACGCGTGTATCTCGTCGACACAAATGTCATCTCGGCGGGGGCGCCGGCGAAGGCGGCTGTCCCGATCGATCTGGTGGGTTGGATGGACCGCAACAGCGATCGCCTTTTTCTCTCGGTGATTACGATCGCCGAAATCGAGGACGGCATCGCCAAGGTGCGGCGGGAAGGCGGCCACCGGAAGGCGGCGCAACTGGCCGAATGGCTGGAAACCCTGCTGCACCTCTATGGCGCGCGCATTCTCGGCATCGATCTGGCGATCGCCCGTGTGATCGGCCACCTTTCCGATCACGCGCGCTGCCGCGGACAGGCACCGGGTTTCGCCGATCTGGCAATCGCCGCGACAGCGCGGAGCCGGGGTCTCGTGGTGCTGACCAGGAACATGCGCCATTTTGTCAGCATCGATGTCCCGGCACAGGATCCCTTTGCGAGTCTGCCCTGACAGCAGGTGGGTTTGGACGCGGGGCGGTCGGCAAGGGCCGTCCACCTTGCCCAGGGGTCAGGGGTTTCGCGACCGCTGCCGATCGGGCATTGCAGGGACCTGATGGCAAGCTCGATTCGCACTCGTCCAGACGCCGGCGACCTGTGGGCGCGGTACACCCGCCTCCCGCCAGGGCCGAAGACCGTGCTCCGGCTCAAGAGCCTGGTGCTCCTGAACACGACAAAGTCCGTGTTCTTCGCCTGCCTGGCCCGCAGCGGCCTGCGGACGCCCGAGAACCGGGCCTGGACCGTGGCAGCGGTGAACGTGGCGCTGGAAGCGCTGCGCCGCGAGGATTTGCTTGACGTGGACCACGTCTGCCCGCCGGCGCTGCTGCATCGCGTCGCGATCGATGCCGTTGCCGCACCGGAGGGGGATTTTCTGGTGGCTGCGGTCCGGCGGGCTTTTTCGCCCCGTTCGGCAAGCCCGTACACCGTATACAGCCCGATCACCGACCCGGCCTCCTCGGTGCAACTGGCGCGGCTGGCCGTGTATGCCAATGACGAAGCCGGTTTCATCGCCCAGCGGGACCTGCACGACGGCGCGTTCTCCCCGTATCGCCTGACCACCGGACTCGGCCGGCTGTTGCACCAGGAGACGCTCGACCCCGACTGGCTCGACAGCCGCGCACCGGCGATCCAGCAGGCGCTGTTTGAGGGACGGATCACCGCGTTCCTGACGGGGCATCTGGCCATTCCCGGCGTGCCGGACCTGATCGCTCGGTACCGTGCATTGCGCGATCGTCCCGGCTTCGCTTCGGTGCGGCGGGCGCTGCTGGAGTACGACGTCCTGGCACTTCGGCTCGACGAGGCCCGCGGCCTGCTGCCGATGCTGGACGAAGCGGACGCGACCCTACGCCAGGCCGCGGCGGCGACGCTGCACTTCCTGGCCGGGGAGAACGCCGAGGCGATCGGCCTCTACCGCGCGGCACTCAAGGAGCAGCGCAAGCAGGCCGGTAAGCGCAAGGTGTTTCTGCAGGGCGCGCACGGCCTGTTCTTCCTGATGGCCCTGTTGCGTGCCAACGATGCCGCCCTGCATGCCGAGATCCAGGCTGGCATCGACGTGCTGCCGCCGGATGCGCGGCCGCATCCTGCCGGCTGGCTCGCGCTGCAGATGCTGCTTTGGCTGGCGCAGGGCCTGGAGGGCAAGGCACGCGAGCAACTCGACCGGCTGAAGGACTTCCGGACGGCCGACCCGCTTGCGGCCGCCTGCCTGGTGTTGGCCGGGCACGCCATCAATCCGGACCGCGCGCGCGGACATGAAGCGGAGCTTGCCGCCCGTTTCGAGGCGGTGAAGGACACGTTGCTGTTGCCGGCGCGCATATATGCCGAGATTCTCGCCGATGTGGCGGCAAAGCCGGCGCAATACAGCGCGTTCCTGGAGGCTACCGGCACCGGGATCGGTGTTGAATTCACCCGGCTGATCCAGGTCACCGCGCCTTGGGAACGGGTGCTCGAAAGCCTGGATGCCTTCCTGTTCACCGATCGGCGCAAGAGCGCCGGCGAGCCGATGGCCCGAAAGGGCAAGCGGCTGGCCTGGTTCGTCGATCCCGACAAGCTGGTCATCGACGCCGTGGAACAGTCGGCGAAGGGCCGCGACGGCTGGACCGACGGCCGGGCGGTGGCGATGAAGCGCCTGTATGAGCAGGACCCGCGGCTCGACTACCTCACCAACGAGGACCGGCGGGCGCTGCGCGCCATTCGCCGTGAAAAGATCGGCTGGTACCAGGACGACTACCACTACGAATTCGACCCGGTCCGCGCCCTGCCGGCCCTGGTCGGCCATCCGGCAGTGTTCGACGGGCGCCGTCGCCAGCAGCCGATCGAGTTGGTGACCTACCCGGTGGAACTGGTCGTCACCGAGCGGCGCGGCGGCTACCGCATTGCGCTGTCGCACACGGCGGATCAGCCCAGTGTGTTCCTCGAAGCCGAGACGCCGCAGCGCTACCGGGTGATCGAACTGTCCCAGCGGCTGCTCGCGGTGCAGCAGATTCTGGGCACCAACGGTCTGTCGGTGCCGAAGGATGCGCGTGACCGGGTTGTTGCCCTTGTTCAGCGCGACAACCCGTCGCTGCCGATCCGTGCCGAGATCGCTGCCGTCGAGGCCGCCGCCCAGGACGGCATCATCATCCCGGTTGTGCAACTGCTGCCGCAGGGCGATCCGGCGTCCGGCGGTGGGCTGAAGGTCACATTGCTGGTGCGCCCGTTCGGCGCCGACGGCCCAACCTACGTGGCCGGGCTCGGCGGGCGGTCGGTGCTGGCCAGTATCGGCGGGCAGCAGGTCCGGGCGCGGCGCGATCTGGACGGCGAACTCGCCGCTCGCCGGGCGTTGGTCGAAGCCTGTCCGACCCTGCAAAGCTGCGGCGCGGCGCAGGCCCATGAGGTGGTCGTGGACGGGCTGGAACCCTGCCTCGACCTGCTACTGGAGTTGCAGGCCCAGTTGGACGCGGTGGTGCTCGAATGGCCGCAGGGGCGCAAGCTGTCGGTCGCCGCGGTTGGCGCGCAGCCGATGCGCTTCAAGGTCCGGCAGTTGCGCGACTGGTTCGGTGTTGAGGGCAGCGTGACCGTTGGCGAGGACGAAGTGCTGGAGATGCGCTTCCTGCTCGACCGGCTCGACCGCGCGCAGGGGCGCTTCGTGCC
>Ga0302157_10007000_pt1 | contig 11479 bp, 6 predicted proteins | sample I_Bog_N3_3_FD_193502 | JGI IMG/M metagenome (GOLD analysis project Ga0302157, IMG submission 193502) | Peat permafrost microbial communities from Stordalen Mire near Abisko, Sweden - I_Bog_N3_3 | ecosystem: Environmental > Terrestrial > Soil > Wetlands > Peat | place: Sweden: Abisko, Stordalen...
CGCCTCGGCGCATGCCGCAACGACCAACTCGGCATCGCGCGCCGACCAACGCCTGGCACGCCGCTACCGTTTCGAAGACCCGGACATGGACCTGTTCTTCATGGCCGCGCTCAGCTGGGGCCCGGCCGGCGGACTCGACATCGGCCAGGCTTTCCACATCGCCTCGACGATCAAGGACGGCGATGCCGACAGCTGGGTCAACTCTTTCGCCGACTACGGCGACGTGCAGAACGTCCTGGCCGATGGCTGGCTCGCGCGCGGCTGGCGCCGTGCCGCCGGCGAGGCCCGCCTGAAGGCCTTCGCCAGCTACCGCTCGGCCTGGCAGTTCGCCGCACCCGGCAGCGACACCTTCGCCGCGCTCTACGCGAACCACCAGAAGGCCTTCTACCAGGCCATGGACGAACTGGAGCTGCCGGCCACGGCCTTCGAAGTACCTTGGGAAGGCAAGGCCCTGCCCGGCCTGTTCGTGCGCAATGCCGATGCCGATGCGCCGGTCGTCCTGGTGATCGGCGGCGCCGACACCAGCCTCGAAGACCTGTTCCTGTCGCTGGGCCGCGGCATCTGGGATCGCGGCTATTCGGTCGCCATCGTCGACCTTCCCGGCCAGGGCAACACCGCCGCACAGGGACTGCACTGGGATACCGAACCCGAGCGCCCGATCGCCGCCGTCATCGACAGGCTGGTGCAGGACTTCGGCGCCCAGCCCGGCAGGATCGCGTTGATCGGCATGAGCCTGGGCGGCTACTTCGTGACGCGGGCCGCCGGCCATGATTCGCGCCTCGCCACGGTGATCGCCAGCACGCCGTTTCCGGCCCCCGGCCAGCTCTTCGCCGCCAGCGTGCGTTCCGCCCTGGCCGGCGGTCACACGCCAAGTGCGGCGGCGCTTCGCAGCTATCAGAACATCTTCTTCAAGGCCGGTGTGAAGACACCGCAGGAATTTCTCGAACGCTGGGAGCCGGCGCGGGCGGATCCCGAGCTGGTGACCCTGCCCTTCCTGTCCGTGCTTGGCGGCGGCGATTCGCCGATGTTCGCGGCGCAGGCGCGCGAGTGGCACGAGCGAATTCGCTCGAAGCGCAAGGAGTTCGTGTTCCTCGACGCTGCCACCGGCGCCGACGGCCACTGCCAGGTCAACGCACGCCTAAGGATGGTCCAGGAGGCCTGCGGGTGGATGGATGAGATCTTCGCCAGCGCTGAAGCGGCCGGACGCGTGTCCACGAGCGGCGCTGCATCGTCCGATCAGCTGGCGACAGTGAACCGGAAAATTCTTGCACCTGGGGAGAGCCTGCCCGCCGTGCAACTGAAGGACGGTACTCGGGTCCAAACCGGCACGGTGGCGACCATGCTGCACAACGTCTCGCAGTACAACGGCGGTGCCCGAGGGGAAGTCGAAAGAGAACTCGAGCTCGCCATCCCCACGCTGGCCAAGGTCGGTCTGTTCGACCTGTTTCCGCCGTCCGACTGGATCGACGGAACGAACGCGGGTCGTCGCTTCGTCGGTGAGAAGGCGAAAGCACTGCTCGAGCTTTCCCAAGGCGCAGGCCCGGCAGCTTGATGCTCACCGGCGAGCGTCCACGCGGCTGGAGGCGGCCGCGGGCGCGGTCGGAACAATTCGTCCCAACGCCCCAACCGCCATGAACGACAAGAAATTCCTCTCGCTGTCCATCTGCCTGCTGATGTTTCCGCAACTCGCGCAGACGCTCTCCAGCCCCGCGCTGGATGACATCTCGCGGACGTTCTCGATCCCGCCGCAAGTCGCATCCCAGGCCTTCGCGGTGTACTACATCGCGTTCGCCCTGGGCGTGGTCGCCTGGGGTCTGGTGTGCGACCGCATTGGCCGCCGGCCCGCCATGATCGCCGGGTTGTCGATCTGCGCTGTCGGGACCTTCGCGGGGCTCCTCGTCGATTCCTTCAATGCAATCCTCGTGATCCAGGCGGTCGCGGCGTTCGGCGCCGCCGCCGGCTCTGTCGTCACGCAGACGATGCTTCGCGATCGCCTGACAGGCCGGTCTCTCGCGGCGGTCTTCTCACTGGCGACAGTCGCTCTTTCTGCGAGCCCCGCCATCGGCCTGTGCCTGGGCTCGGCGATCGTCCAGGCCTACGGCTATGCTGGCGTGATGGCCTGCGTGTCGGCCATGGCCGCTCTCCTGGTCGGTTGCACCGCGGCGGCGCTACCCGAAACGCGCCAGGCAGGCGCGGCGCGGGCACCTCTCGCGGCGACGCTTCGGCTGCTCGTCCGCGATCGCTCGATATGGCGGTCCGCGGTGTTGGTGGCGGTCTTCAATGTCGCGGTGCTGAGCTATTACGAGATCGCTCCTTTCACATTCGGACGGCTGCGTCTCAGTGGCATGCTGTACGCGGCGTCCGGGCTGTTGCTGGCCTTTGGCGCGCTGTTCGGCGGATGGCTCAACAAGCGTGTGGACGTTCCGGCGCGAAGCGAGGCGAGCCTCCTGGCGATCGCTGCTGCCTCGATGTGCACGGCGGGCATCGCGATCCACGCACTTCGCGAGTCGGCCTGGTTCGTCGCACCCATGTTGCTCGTGGTCATCGCCTTCGGCATCTGCATTCCACGAATTCTCGGGAAGGCCCTTGACCGTCACCGCGACCGCCTCGGCACTGCCGGCGCCTGCTTCGGCCTGATGTACTACCTGATGATCGGCGCGGGCATGGCCCTTGTCGGCTCGTTCCAGAGCCTGTGCGGCGCCCTTGTTGCCTGCGGCGCGATCGTGGGCGTGCTGTCCGTCGGATTCTCACGAGCGAAAGTTCGAAGCCCCTCATTGAATTGACGGGAACCCGTCCTGGGGGCCGAGCCGGATTGCCGGAGGGCGCAGTCGGCTGACTGTGGCCCTCGCCCGCGGCCGGGTCGCGGGTCGATCGCTGTTCACGTCACCTGCGACTCGCGTAGGTGGAAAGCCAAGACCGCGACAGCGAGGCTGGGGTTGAGCCGCTCAAGCCCTCAACTTCCTGAGCCATTCGCGCACGACGGCCGGCGGCTCGCCATCGATCGCGTGCACGGGCACGGTGGCCTGCGTCTGTAGCCCGACCTCGCTGGGGCTGTAGCCGAACATGCGACGGAACGACTTGCTGAAGTGCGTGGTATCGCGAAATCCGTGCGCTTCCGCCACGCGGGCCAGATGGCGGACACGGTCCGCAGCGCTCAAGTGGTCGTGCGCGTTGATCAAGCGTCGCTCGAGGACATATCGGGATACGCCGCCGAGCGGCTCGAACAGTCGATACAAGGTCGCCCGCGACACGTTGAAGCGCACGCACAGGTCTTGTACGGAGAAGTCGGGCTCGCTCAGGTGCTCGTCGATGAACCGGCAAGCTTGGCGCAACAGGGTCGCGCCGCTCGAGAGCACGGTCTCATCGGCCGCGAGCGCGGACGAAAACGCGGCAGCGATCATGTGGACCGTTGCGCGAGCAAGGGGCGCGGCCTCGCGTCGATCAAGCAACGATGCATCTCGCGTGAGTCGCACCAGATGCTCGGCGAGCAGGGCGCCGGCCGGTCCTTTCGCGACGGTACCGTGCAGGTCCAGCGGCCGCGGCGAAGCTCGATCCAGGACATCGCGGGGCACGATGACGATCGTGCTCGCGCCGGCATCCGTGTCGAACACCTCGGGTCGCGCCATGTCGGAGATGACCACTTGCCCGGGCTCGACCAGCAGGCGGCGGCCGTCCTCGTCCAGCCTCAGGCTCCCCTGGTGCTGGAGCAGCACGCGATAGTGATCGACGGGCTCCGTCCTGATGCTGCGCTCGGTCCGGTTCTGCCTTCGAGCGGAGTGCTGCGCCTGGATCACCAGGAGCTCCTCGAAGTGCCAGGTTGCAGTATCGACCAGGAATTCGCTCGGGGAAACCGGCTCGACGTCAAACAGGCCCTGGACACTCTCGCGCCAAGCCTCGAATCGATCTGGTGCTGCCACCGCGCGGGTGGTCGCCCGCAGCGCTTGCAGCTTGTTGTCCGAAGAAGTCATGCAGGAAATGCCCTAGCCGCTCGACGAAATGTAGCGGCGCCGCGGCGCCGAGGGAACCCGCCGCTCGCAGCGTCCGGTCTGGCGGGCTATTCGAGCCGTTGAGACGCTCGGCCATGAAGTGAGACACCTCGCCATGGATCGCCAATCGGGATAACCCTAGTATCTCTCCTGAGCTTTCCCACCCGACGCCAAGGCGCTTCGACGGGAAAGCCAGGCCAGATCCGCGTCAATCGTCGCCGATCGCGTCCACCCCGTTTTCACCCGGCGCGGTTCCAGCAGAACCCGTGCAGGGCGGAGCCATGTCCACCGAATCGGAGTTCCCCATGAACGTCTTCAAGTCACCCGTCAATCGACGACAACTGCTGCGCGGCGGCGGCGCCCTCGGCCTGACCACCCTCGTGCCCTCGTTCCTGCTGTCTGCATGCGGCGGCGGCAGCGACGGCGCGGCCCCCACTCTCGGCGCGCAGAGCGCCGCCGTCCGCGAGACACGCACGCTCAATTTCGACTTGTCGGCGGCGGCCATCGCGTCGCCGCGCCTCGACCTCCTCAACAGCGCGCACAACGGCGCCGCGCTGATTCCGCACACGGCGGAATCGCGCGCGGCACAGCGTGCCGCGGATCCGCATCTCGCGGCCATTCCCGACGCCAACCTCACGCACTACTTGCCGGAGGTCGACGTGCCGGCTACAGCACTGCAATCCGGTAGCGTCATGGGCAAGCATCCCGTGACGGGCGCTGACGTGCTTGCGATGCGATTCCTTCACGTGCCTACATCCTCCGTGAACGCCGTTGCTGCCAAGCGGGCGACGAAGCCGCTGGTCGACGTCCAGCCGCCGTCCCTGGCCACCAAGCTTGGTGCCACCACCGCACCGACTCAGCTGCCGCCCGTGCTTGGCCAGTATTCGGTGCCGACGGCAGTCGCGCTGTCGATCGTGTTCCAGCATCCCGCGATCACCAATCTCGATCCCGACCTCGGCGGCGACATCGTCGATCGAATCAACAGCCTGCCGACGCCGACGGCGCCCTACATGTGGGAACTGGCGACCAAGATCGGAAACCTGATCCGCACGGGCGGCTGGCCTTCGACGACCAGCACCGAAAGTTGGTGCGTGATGGTGCCGCGCATGGACTCATCGGGCCAACCGGTGCTCGACGATTCAGGCAACCAGATCTATTCCTACAACATCAACCCCGCCCTGAGCGACGCGACGGCGGACGTCGTCAAGGCCATCCTCAACAACATCAACAACGACACCGACTTCGAGGGCACGAACTGGCAACCGGCCACAGGGGCACCTCAGCAGACGGCCGTGGCTGCCGCCGTCGCGGCCGCCTGGAACTCACCGAACCAGGGCGTCGGCGCGTCGTCGTCATTCACCGTGCAGCACTCGCGGCAGGTGGGATCCCGGACCAGCGGCATTCGCCTGAAGAAGATCGAGTGCTCCGACGATCGTGTCGTCACGCTGACAGTCGCCAACGAATTTCTCCGCTCGGCGGGCGTCTTCGTCGAGTTCTTCGATGCCGGCGACAACGCGCTGCCGGTTTCGAACCCAGGCGGCATGGACACCAGCCGGTCGAAGTACATCTGCCTGATCTCCCCGGACGTGCAGATCATGGGCATACCGTTCGTGGGCGCCACGACGCCGACGACCTCGATCTCGTTCACGATGCCGGATGGCGCTTCCAACGCTGTCCTGTACTACGGAGGCATCGGCCTGGGCGGCAACGATGCGTTCCATCGCGAGGCTCTTCTGGGCAGCGTCTCGACGCTGATCCTCAACATCGGGCTGCCTGCCACCTGCCTTGCGGCAGGCATCGGAACGGCCGCGCACCAAGGCCTCGTTCTCGCCGTCATCGACGCTCTCCACGATCCGGTGACCGCCATCACCATCATGAAGGGCGTCCTCGAGGCACTCAGCTCCGGTCTCGGCTCATCGATCCAGACGGCGACGACGACGATGTCGCTCAACGCCTTCCTAGCTGGCATCGGCGAGACAGTGCTCGACATCTTCCTGGAGTGCTGTCCCAGGTTGTCCATCTTGCTCTCCGCAGCCGCTGCGGAGGGTGCGTTGCAGAACGCGATCCCCATTATCGGCGTGGCCATGTGGGCCCTCGCGACGGCCGCTGACATCGCGACGATCGGCGAGACGATCATCGAATGCCTGTGCTGCCCGGCGATCGACAGGAACTCGATCTCGCTGGCGATGAACCAGGCAGTCAGCATCAGTCGCGAGGCCGACGACTACGAATTCCCCGCTACGGCCACCAAGGTTCGCGTGGTGGCGACCTACGACCACGGAAAGGCGTCCAACGCGGTCGAGGTCGCAGTGACGAAGGGCACCCCGGGACCGCTCAATGTCCCGCTCGGCAGCGTCGCGTCAGGCGGCCTGGTGTTTGCTGAAGCGACCTTCTACGACGACAACGACACGATCGTGGGATACGGGGTCAGCTCGACACTCAAGAACCTTCCGGATACGGCCGGCACGATTCCCATCACTATCAGGGAAGTGCTTGTTCCGCTGACCTCGTCGACCGCCTACACGCATTCGAACAAGCTCGTCTACCAGAACGGCGCCCATGCCTGGCAGGCGACGAGCAGTGCGCCGACGCAGACCGTCACCAGCCTCCAGCCAGGTGCCGATGGGGTGCTCACCGCCCTCTACGGTGTCACCGTGAATACCGCCACCGGTAGTGCCGGCTACGGATTTGCGGCCGGCGGTCAGGGCATCGGCGTCTGCAACAGCGGTGCCTCGAGCAGCCCAGCAGGCTTGCGCAACGTGTTCCTCGGCAACGGCCCTGACAGCCTGGCAAAGTTCTCGAGCTGCGGCGCCACGGAGCCGATGGGCATCTGCTACGACCCGCACGGCACGGCGGTCCCCGGCGGCAACAACTTCTTCCTGCAGCCCGGCGGCGACGGCTTCTACTACTTGCGCGGAGTGTCGCTGGACAACTCGAACTTCGACATGGCCCAGACCACCACGTGGGGGCGGTTCATGAACCCGCAGGACTCGATGTGCGTGCTTTCCAATGGCTTCGTTGTGGGCTGCAACCGCGACACCCACAAGATGGAGGTACTGATGCTGCCGCAATCTGCTCTTCCGGCAAGCATCAACAACGACGCGGCGCCGTTCTCGGCCCTCAAGTCGGGCTATGGCGATCAGCCTGGAAAGCTCGACACGCCTGTTGCGGTAGCCGCGTTCAACGACAAGGTACTCGTCCTCGAACAGGGCAACAAGCGCGTGCAGGCGTTCGACCAGGACGGCAGCACCGTGAGCCTGTTCACCGACGACACCGGCATCTTCGCCACGCCCGTCATGCGTCTCAAGGACGACGGCGACAGCGTCACGTACCTGGACATCGCCGTGGAAGGCAGGGGCTACATCTACGTCCTGTCCTACACGAATGGCGGCTCGGATGCGAGCAGCTACCACCTCGACGTCTACACGCCGGCAGGCGCCTGGCTCTCGCGCACCAGCGGCGTGCCCGCTGCGGCGCTGGCCGTGGATCTGTTCCGCAACGTCGTCACGCTCAACTACGAGACCGTGGCCGGCGCCCCGCAGGTGGAGCCGTCGCTGTCGCAATGGCTGCCGCAAGGCTCGACGGCCTCCGTGGCGGGCTCGAAGCAGGGAGCACGCGCATGAACTACGTCAAGGCATTGAGCGCGCTCGCGTTCGTCTGCGGCCTCGCGGCCTGCGGGGGCGGCGGCAATGCGTTGCCCGACGTCGTCCTGCCCGTCGCCGACGGGCAACCGGAGGCCTACACGACGACCTACCTGTCCCAGCATCCCGAGATGCTGGTGCAGCCCGAGCACATGATCGTCGCCGCGTTCGAGAACGCTGACGTGTCTGCGCGCCTGTACGTGCCACAACAGGAAGCTGTGAGCGTGGGCACTGCCGATGACGCCACCGCGCTGGCCGGCATCGACATCGTCGACGAGGACGGCCACAACTGGCTGCGCCACATCGAGGGCGGACCTGCCGTGCAGGCCCTGTTGGTGGCCGGCAAGTACCGGGTGGTCTTCCATGCTGCACGGCCCGCGTCCGGTGCGGCCCCGTCGATGCACCTGGCCTACCTCAAGCTGGCGGACTCGCCGACGCAGGCGCAGGCTCGTCTGCAGCGTCCATCCCCACCGTTGCTGACCTCCGGCAGCGGCACCACGTACTCGCTGCAACAGCAGAGCCTGGGCGTTGGAACTATCGACAGCTGCATCGGCTGCAGCTTCAATGGCGCGAACCTCGCGGGGCACGATTTCAGCTACCAGATCCTGGCGCAGTCGACGTTCGTCGGAGCGAACATCGACAACGCCAACTTCACGGGCGTCGCCTGCTATCAGTGTCAGTTGACCGGGCTGAGGGTGACGAACGGAACCTACGTCGGCTTCGATCTCGCGCACCTCGAGGCGGCGACGATCCAGGGCTACTTCACCAAGGTCTCGTTCCGCGGCGTCTCGATGCAGTCCGCTGTCGTGTCGTCCGCCGAATTCAATGCCTGCGACTTCGGGCCCGCCACCACCGGCACGCCGTCCGACCTAAGCAACGCCGACCTCTCGGGCGCCACCTTCGTGAACTGGGGGGACAACGGCGGCATTCGCCAGGTCAACCTCGCGGGCGCGAAGGGCCGGCCGGGCATGTTCGTCCGGATGAATCTGGCCGACGACACCGACAAGATGGCCGGCGCGAGCTTTGCCAACATGACGCCGGCCAACGTCTTCGCGGGCTACAACTTCGGCGGGATGGACCTCAGCGGCGTCGACTTCACCGGGCAGGACCTGAGCCATGCAGACTTCTCCAAGGCCAACAACGTCACCCTGTCGGCCACCACCGATTTCTGGGACGCGACGTTGACCGACGGCACCACCGGCATCAAGCTCGCCGGCCACGACTTCGGTCCGGCGTTCACGAAGTTCGCGGGCAAGTCCGACGGCACGACGCCCGGCAAGGATCTGCGTTTCGTCGACTTCACGGGTGTGAACTTGTACCAGGCGGACCTGACCTCGGTGCGTCTCGACGGCGCGACGCTCGTCGGCGCCAACCTGGCGCAGACCAGTCTCTACAAGGCTTCGTTGGTGGGCGCGCAACTGGGAACGTCGCCCGACGACGCCACCGCGAGCGCGGCCAACCTCTCCGGAGCCTACATGCCCTACGCGGACCTGAGCAACGCCGATGTGAGATCGGTGAAGTTCGACGGCGCGCACATGTTCGGCGGCGTCAAGTTCCGAGGGGCACGAGCGGATTCGGCATCGATGACCAAGGCGATCCTCGCGGATGCGGACTTCACGGGTGCCAGCTTGAGCGAGGCCGAGTTTGCGTACGCCATCCTCGTGAACGCCAATTTTGCCGACGCCGACCTTCTGAACGCAGGCCTGAGCTACACCTACGTGCAAGGCGCGAACTTCGTCGCCACGCAATCGGTCAGTGGTGCCAACCTGATCAATGCCTACGTGTCCACCGAGGCGAGCAGTTGGAATTTCACGGAGGCCGATGGCACGATCTATTCGTATGGCTACGGCGTCACGGCGCTGGGGGACCTGGCTTTGACGGGTAACGGCGTCGCGACCTGCCCCGACGGCGAGAGCGGCCCCTGCACGGGAGCCAAGATCCTCCCGACCGCGAGCGTGCCGTATCCGCCGCCGCCGCCGTCCTGCAACGAGCCGGGACCCGACGGCTGCCTGCCGCCTCACCCGTAAGCCAAATTTTGCCTCGGTTCGCCGAGGCCTACGAAAGGAAATCGATCATGGGAAGTTTCAGCATCCTCCATTGGGGAATCGTCCTCGCCATCGTCATGCTGGTGTTCGGCACTGGCAAGCTCAAGAACATGGGAGCCGACCTGGGCGGTGCCATCAAGGGCTTCAAGGAAGGCATGAAGGAGGAGACGACGAGTGCTGCCCCCGCCACACCCCAATCTCAGCGACTGGCGATGGACGCCGAGTCGACACGCGATTGACGCTCTCCCCCAAGTCCGAGATACATCATGCAAGACCGAATTGACCTCTACGCCCCCATCCACAAGGCCTACCGCGCCTTCATGTGCGACACGCTGCTGCGCGTCGGTCGTGTCGACGTCGACGATCCCGTCGAGTTCGATGACACCATCGACCGAGTGACGGCGCTGCTGACCTCCTTGCGCCATCATGCCAGGCACGAGGACGAGTTCCTCCATCCCTTGCTGGTACGGACAGGGCAGGATCCGGCAAGCATTGCCGACCACGCCCATCACGCGACGGAGATCGCCGCGTTGGAGGCGCTGACGGCCCACGCCGCCAGTGCACCGCTCAGCCAGCGAGCTGCGCTGATGCTTCATCTATACCGCCGTCTCGGGGCGTTCGTCGCAGCGAACCTGGAGCACATGCTGGATGAGGAGATCGACAACAACGCCGGCCTCTGGGCGTTCTACCCCGACGAGGAGCTTGTCGCCGCGCACGACAAGTTGCTTGCCTCCATCGAGCCGCCCGTCTTCATGGAGATCATGTCCTGGATGTTGCCGGCACTGACGCCCGAGGAACTTGTCCAGGTGATGGAAGGAACGCGCGCGAATGCGCCGCCGCCGGTGTTCGATGCGCTGATGTCCACGGCCTCGCGAACGCTTGCGGCGAGCCGCTACATCGCGCTCTGCGTGCGGCTCGGCTTGAACGAGTCGTCAGTCATGGAACCTCTGTGCGTTGAGCCTTGAGGATCCGTTCGGCTCGCGCGCATTCGCGACCTGTGGAACGGCAAGCTCATCGTCAAAGGCATCCTCAATGTCGAAGATGCCCACCTCGCTGCGTCACTGGGCGTCGATGCCGTCGTCGTGAGCAATCACGGCGAACGTCAGCTGGACGGCGCGCTCAGCGCAATCGCAGCGCTGCCGCCGATCGTCGATGCGATCGGTCGCCGCGCGGATGTCTGGACGGACGGTGGAATCCGAAGCGGCCAGGACATCCTCAAGTCGGCCGCATCGGGCGCGCGTGCGGTCATGATCGGACGACCGTTCCTGTACGGCCATGGGGCGAGGCAGACGTGACCCGCTGCCTGCAGATCCTGCGCGACGAGCTCGATCGGACATTGGCGCTGTGCGGGCATCGCGACATCCTGGACGTCGATCGCGATACGCCCGTCGACCCGCGCCGACTCGGCGCGTACTAGAAAGACTGGCATGGAAATCATGCAAACAGACGACGGGGAAGCCAGGAAGGTAGCCTTCCGCATGTTTCTGCGTCCCTGCGTCGAGGCTGAATACAAACGCCGGCACGACGACATCTGGCCAGAGCTGAGCGCACTTCTCACGACCAGCGGCCTGACTTTCAATTACCCACAAATTTGAAGCCGTGACGGTCCACCAAGGTCGACCCCGGTCCGTTATCTCTGCACGACAAAAGAGTCGGCGACGGGGATCGATTGAACAGTTCATTGAAGATGGCAGGCGTCCGAGAGGCAGCGGACAATGCGTCGTGGGTAGCTGGCGAGGTTGCTGGCTGCGAATTCCGCGACGCGCGACTGGGCAAAAGATTGGGCAGCCTGCTTCATCAACTTGGC
>Ga0302157_10007001_pt1 | contig 11477 bp, 10 predicted proteins | sample I_Bog_N3_3_FD_193502 | JGI IMG/M metagenome (GOLD analysis project Ga0302157, IMG submission 193502) | Peat permafrost microbial communities from Stordalen Mire near Abisko, Sweden - I_Bog_N3_3 | ecosystem: Environmental > Terrestrial > Soil > Wetlands > Peat | place: Sweden: Abisko, Stordalen...
GGAAGAGGCTGACGGCGAGGATGGCGGCGATGGAGACGATGGGCACGACGAGCCGGTAGAGGCTGATGCCGGTGGCCTTCATGGCGATGATTTCCGAGTTTCGGTTGAGGACGCCGAAGGTTACGAGGACCGCGATGAGTACGGCCATGGGGGCGAGCTGGTAGACGAACAGCGGGGTGACATTGAGGAGGTAGAGCCCGACCGTGGTGACGGGGATGTGGTTGTGGAGGATGTCGCTGAGCAGGTCAAAGACGGTGAAGACGAGTACGAGGAGGACGAATCCCAGCAGGACGAGTGCGAACATGTTGAGAAATTCGAGGATGACGTACTGGTCAAGGATGCGGGGAAATGCGCCGGTGAAAACATTGTTCCGGGCGCGGGCGCGGAAGCGGATGGGGAGCAGGGACAGGAGGCTGGTGACGATTCCGGCGGGCCGGGCTGGAGATCTGGACGGCGAGGGGAAGGTGGGCTCCGCTGATTGCAAGGCATCTGGGTTTGGGGCTTTGGGGCGGCGGCTGGCGAAACCGGCAAATGCGGGAGAGCCCTGGCTACCGCTGGCCATTCTCCACAGCAGGAACATGCCTCCGGCGGTGAAGAGGATGTTGGCGGACCAGACGGCGAGGAAGGTGGGAATCCAGTTTTGCCGACCGAGGGCGATGCCGATGAGTGAGAGCGAATAGTAGACGATGACGAGCAGGATGGTGAAGACCCAGGCTGAGCTTTTGCCGCCACGGCGGGAGGTGACTCCGAGGGGCACTCCGACGAGCATGAGGACGAGGCAGGCGGCGGGATAGGCGAATCGCTTGTGGAATTCGATTTGGAAGCGCTTGCCGTCGGGGCCGTGGGTGCGCTCGATGAGTTCGCGCATGGAGAGGGCGTAGATGTTGGTGTCGAGGCGCCCGAGATGGCCTTCCGCCTGCTGGCCGGCCGAGAATGGCAGATCGTTGATTTTGAAGGTGGAGATGTTGTCGTCCTCGGGGTGGCCGATGACGGGGTCGTGTTCGGTGCCGTTGCGGAGGCGCATGAGGACGCCTTGTGCGTTGTCGCTGACGACGACGGCGGAGGCGGCGGTGGTGATTTTGGGGGCGTTGGGGTCAGTGACGTCGGCCATGAAGACTTGCTTCCAGTTGGCTGCGCCGGTTCCGGAGATCACGTCCTGAACGTAGAGGACGGTGTTTTTGAAGTCCTCATAGAAGACGCGGGGCTGGATTTCATAGGAGGCCTGGGAGGCGAGGGCCTTGTCGAGGTCGAGGATGCCCTGATTGGCGCGGGGTGCGATGTAGAGCGAGTTGACGAGGCCGAGGATGGTTCCGCCGACGGCGACAATTGCGGCGACGCGGACGAAGTAGACGATGCCGAGGCCGGAGGCGCGCATGGCGATGATTTCACTGTCGGCGGCGAGGCGGCTGAGACCGAGGAGGACTCCGACGAGGACGGCCATGGGGATGGTGACCATGAAGAAGTTGGGGAGGAGGAAGAGGACGACCTCAAAGACGCTTTGGAGGGTGGAGCTGTTTCGTACGACGGTGTCGAGGATTTTGGGGAGTTCCTTCATGAGGAGGATGAAGGTGAACAGGGCGCACCCAATGAGCGTGTGGGAGAGGATTTCGCCGAGGATGTAGCGGGTGAGGATGCGCAACGGAAGCTCCGAGGTTAGTTTAACGGGCGAAGCGGTTTGAGGTTTGTGCTTTCCCGCCCTTGCGACAGAAAAACTCGCAAAAACGGGGCATCGAGCATTTTTGACTCTTCGGACAAGAGGAAATGCAGGTCCTTCGACTCACCACCCCCAACCTCCACCCCAGCGACGAAGACCTGTCGCCGGGGACCCCGGAACTCCACCCCAGCGACGAAGACCTGTCGCCGGGGGCCCCGGAACTCCACCCCAGCGACGAAGACCTGTCGCCGGGGACCCCGGAACTCCACCCCAGCGACGAAGACCTGTCGCCGGGGACCCCGGAACTGAAGAACGTTTGGGGCCCCTTTCGCTCAGGATGACAGGTTTCCTGAAGATGGAAAGATTTCAGGAGGGGAGAGATGGGTGCCAGGTTCGGAGGCGTAGGCTGTTGGCGAGGACGCAGACGGAGCTCAGGGCCATGGCGGCGGCGGCCAGCCAGGGGGTGAGGAGGATGTGGAACCAGGGGTAGAGGAGTCCGGAGGCAAGGGGAATTCCGAGGGCGTTGTAGCCGATGGCCCAGAAGAGGTTCTGGCGCATGGTGCGGAGGGTGACGCGGGCCAGGCCGATGGCGTCGGGGATGGCGGAGGGGAGGGCGCGGAGGAGGAGGACGTCGCCGGCTTCCTGTGCGAGGTCGGCTCCGGAGCCCATGGCGATTCCGGCGTTAGCCTGGGCGAGGGCAGCGGCGTCGTTGATACCGTCACCGACCATGGCAACGCGGAAGCCGTCATGTTGGAGGGCGCGGATTCGGGCGAGTTTACCGGCGGGGTCGAGCGCGGCTTCGACCTCAGTGATGCCGGCCTGCTGGGCGATGGGTGCGGCGGCGGCGGCAGTGTCTCCGGTGAGCATGAGGACGCGGATGCCGAGGCGGCGAAGGGCGGAGACGGCTTCGGCTGCGTCGGGACGGAGGGCGTCCTGGGCGTCGAAGTAACCGGCGGTGGTGGAGTCGAGGGCCATCCAGAGGCGGGTGACGCCGGGCTGGGGTGGGCGGACGGGATCGGGCAGGGGGACGAAGAGTTCGCGGAATAGGGTTTCATTGCCGAGGAGGCACTCGAAGCCTTCGACTGTGGCGGAGAGTCCGCGTCCGGGGAAGATTTGGAGGTTCTGGGCGGGTTTCCAGGTAAGGCCGTTGAGGCGAGCCTGGTCGACGATGGCGTGGGCGAGGGGGTGGTTGGACTGCTCTTCGGCGGCAGCGGCGAGGCGGAGGAGGTCGTTGACGAGGCGCTTGGTAAGGGAGCGGACTCCGGCGAGTACGGGGCGGCCGACGGTGATGGTGCCGGTTTTGTCGAGGACGACGATGTCGAGGTGGGCGACGCGCTCGAGGGCTTCTCCGCCTTTGAAGAGGATGCCGATTTGAGCGCCGCGGCCAGCGGCGACGGTGAGGGCGGCGGGGACGGCGAGTCCCATGGCGCAGGGGCAGGCGACGACAAGGACGGCGACGGTGTTGGCGAGGGCGAGAGGGAGCGAGTGAGCGAAGAAAAGCCAGGCTGCGAAGGTGATTACGGCGAGGCCGAGGACGACTGGGACGAAGATTGCGCTGGCGCGATCGGCGAGCCGCTCCATTGGGGCGCGGGAGGATTGCGCCTGCTGGACCATGCGGGTGATCTGGGCGAGGACGGTGTCTTCGCCGAGGGACTGGGCGCTGCAGGTGACGGCGCCATCGTAGTTGAGGGAGCCGGCGAGGACGCGACCGCCGGCTGAGCGGGGTTCGGGGATTGGCTCGCCGGTGAGCATGGATTCGTCGACGGAGGTGCGGCCTTCGGTGATGACGGCGTCGACGGGGAAGCGCTCGCCGGGTAGGACAAGGACGCTATCGCCGGGGTGAATTTGGCTGAGGGGAACGATGGTCTGGACTCCACTCAAAACACGGCGGGCGTTGAGGGGTTTGAGTCGGGCGAGGGAGTTGAGGGCAGCCAGAGCGCGGAGTTTGGCGCGGCCTTCAAGACTCTTGCCGAGGAGGAGAAAACCGAGGATGAGGAGTACGGCGTCAAAGTAAACCTGGCGGCCCGGGGCGGGAAGGACGGTGGAGTAGGCGGACCAGAGGAAGGCGACGATGGTTCCGAGGCTGACCAGGGTGTTCATGTTGGTGGTGCGGTGTTTGAGGGCGGTCCAGGCGTTCTGGTAGATGGCGCGGCCGGCCCAGACGGCGATGGCCGCGGTGAGAAGCAGGAGGGACCAGCGCAGGGAGGGGAGCGGGAGTTGGTAGAGCCAGGGGAGCAGGTCCATGAGGGCGCGGTCTGGCGAATCCATGGAGGAATCAAGCGGCATGGAGAGGAGCATGGCGGCGGCGCCGGCTGAGAGGGTGGCCCAGACTCGAAGGCTGGAGTGCTCGGGGGTGGGCGGGGCTGAGGGGGCATCCTGGCCGGTGCGGGGAAGAACGGCGTCGTAGCCTGCGCCGCGAACGGCATCGAGGAGTGACTGGGGGGTGGCGAGGGTGGGGTCGAAGACCACAGTGGCGCGATTGGCCATGAGGTCAACGTGTGCGGATTGGACGCCGGGGGCGGAACTCAGGGCGGCCTGGACATGGTGCTGGCAGGAGGCACAGGTCATACCAAGGATGGGGAGCGTGAGGGATTGGGTGGCCGGGGCGATCACCTAGTCTTCCAGCCGTGCGGGGTAACCTGCTTTGGCGAGGGCAGCAAGCGCGGGATCGATAGGTGCGGGGGACAATGTGGTGCTGAAGCGGGCGGCGCCGACACGGACTTCCTTGACGTCAAGGCCGGGAATGGAGGCCAGAGCCTGGCCGACGCGGCGAATGCAGGAGCCGCAGTGCATGTTGTCGATGCGCAGTGTGAATTCGCTCATGATGGTCTCCTGTACTGGTTGGATGATACCGCGAGGGAAAAGGGTGCGTAGGGTCTGGGGTATGGGGTCTGGGGTATGGGGGACTAGGGACTTAGGGATTAACGTATGGGGAGAGCTGGTTTTGTTGGAGGGGATATGCAGCGGGAGTATCCGGAAGTGCCGTTGGTAGGGGTGGGGGCGGTGGTGGTGAAGGACGGGCGGGTGCTTCTGGTGCAGAGGGGACGGGAGCCGCTGAAGGGGCATTGGTCGCTGCCGGGAGGGATGCTGGAACTGGGCGAGGCGCTGACGGCGGGGGTGGTGCGGGAGGTCCGGGAAGAGACAGGGCTGACGGTGGAGGTTGTTGAGCTGGTGGAACTGCTGGACCGGATTCACCGCGAGGGGGAACGGGTTCGGTACCATTATGTGATTGCCGACTACCTTTGCCGGTTGGTGGAGGGGGAGTTGAAGGCGGCAAGCGATGCGGAGGCGGTGCGCTGGGTGGATCGGGCGGAGTGGAACAGGCCTGGCGCGCTGAAGCTCGATGGGGTGACGGTGCAGGTGATGGAACAGGGTTGGCAGCGAGCCAGGGAACTTGAGAAGGATGGGGAGGGCTCTTGAGATTGGGTAAGAAGCTGGGGTTGATTGCGGGGCTGGTGGTTGTAGTGGCCGGTTTGGGTTTTTTGTGGCGGCCGGTGAGCTACTTGAACGGGTATATGTACACGCGGGACAGCTTGTCGGGAGTTGCGAACCGCGAGGTGGCGGTGGACGGATTTCGCGTGCACTACGAGGCGGAAGGGCCGGCGGATGGGGCCGTGGTGGTGCTGGTGCATGGGCTGGGAGGACGCGCGGAGGACTGGCGCAAACTGGCGCCTTACCTGGCAAAAGCCGGGTTTTGCGTGTATTTGCCGGACCTGCCGGGGTATGGGCGGAGTGAAAAGCCAGCGGATTTTTCCTATTCGGTGCGCGACGAGGCGGCTATGGTGGTGGGTTTTCTTGACGCGCTTGGATTGAAGCAGGTGGACCTGGGCGGATGGTCGATGGGTGGGGCGATTGTGCAGCATGTGGCGGCGGATCATCCGGAGCGGGTGAGGCGGCTGATGCTTTTTGATTCGGCGGGACTGTTTGTGCTGCCGACATGGAATGTCGGGTTGTTTACTCCCACGACGGCGACAGAACTGGACCAACTGGATTTGCTGCTGATGCCCGATCCACCGAAGCTGCCGGGATTTTTGGCGCGGGATATTTTGCGTGTGTCGAACGAGCGGGCGTGGATTATTCATCGGGCGCTGGCGGAGATGGAAACGGGCCAAGATGCGACGGACAGGCTGCTGCCGGCGTTGAAGATGCCGGTGCTGATTGTGTGGGGCGGCGCGGACAGGATTTTGCCGCTGAGCCAGGGGGAGAGGATGCACGGGCTGGTGCCGCAGTCGGAGTTGGATGTGGTGCCGGGGTGCGGGCATCTGGCGCCGGGGCAGTGCGCACCGCAGATGGCGCCGGCGGTGGTGGGATTTTTGAAGAAGTGAAGCAGTGAAGAAGTGAGGAAGTCAAGAAGTTGAGGATGTTCGTGTGATTTGGAATCGGCAGTTGTGCTTTCCCGTCCTTGCGCCAGAAAAAACGCGCAAGAACGGGGCACGAAGCATTTGTGGTGATCGCTATGAGGAGTGGATCAGGGCATAGTCGGGAATTCGTGTGTGGCCGGCAATGGATTGCATAGCTCCGGGGTAGAACGTAAGAGCGATGGGTGCGAGGGTGCGGCCGAGGGTGGTGACCATGAGTCGCGAAAGGGTTGTGGCGAGGGTCATGCCGCGGTGGAGGTGAGTCCGCAGGGTCTGGTGATACTCATTTGAGGATTGGCCGGCGAGGTGCATTTCCGCGGCGAGAGATGCGCTGTGGAGAGCGATGGACATGCCGTCTCCGGTGAAGGATGGGATGCAGGCGGCCTGGTCGCCGAGGCGCCAGAGATTTGGAAGGTTGGGGCGGCCGCCGAGGTAGCCATAGGGGATGGCCGAAACGGCGAGTGGGCGCTCCCAGAGCGGGGATGCGCCGGAAAGCCGCAGGGCGAGGTGCGGTGTCTGCTGCTGAATGGAGGCGAGGAGCTTTGGCCAGTCGCCGATTTTGTGCAGAACCCCACGGCGGACAACGAGACAGAGGGTTGCCGCATCGCCTTCGACGAGCGAGAGCCCGCCATAGCCGCCTTTGAACAAATAGAGATCCATGTAGTTGCGCAGGGCCTCGGTTTGCGCTGGTGCGAGACGCCATTGGAGCTTGAAGCCGATCATTTCGTTTTGGGGGTCGCTGTGGGGACCGGGATGGCGCTCGAGTCCGCGCAGGTCGTGCTTGCCGGTGGCGAGGAAGAGCGTGTGTGCGGAGTGGGATGCCCCGTCGCGGAGTTGGGCGGTCCAGAGGGAGTTTTCCTGTTGCAGGCTTTGGACGAATGCGCTGCGGAGGACGGTGCAGCCGGATTGGGCGGCGCGGGTGAGCAGGGCTTCATCGAGGACGCACCGGGAGAGCGAGAGAGCGGTGAAGGGGAGGGCGGTCTGGATGACTCGGCGGCCGGCTGCGAGGCGGAGGAAGCGGATGGGCTGGGCTCCGAGAGCAATGGGATCAATGGCGGCCCGGTGGAGATAGTGGACGGCTTCGGGGCTGAGGAATTCGCCGCAGACTTTGTGGTGCGGGGTGCGTTCGCGCTCGAGGAGGGTTACGCCGCTTCCGGCCTCGGCGAGGCGCAGGGCGAGCATGGAGCCGGCCAGGCCTCCGCCGAGGACGAGATGAGCGGATTTTTGGGGGGCAATCATGGTGTCTTTATACGCGCGACGCAGAGGCGGGCGGGTTTGAAGGGTTGGATTGCGTATTGGCCGGTTTTGAGGTTGGCGGCGGTGGACATGCGTTGCCAGTCGGCGGGGATGAAGGCGCGGCGGATGGAGACAGGGCCGTCGAACTGGACGTAGGGGTGGAGGTGGATGAGCCTGGAGAAGATGCGGAAGACGTGGTAGGGAATTGGCGCGCGGGAGAGATCGTTGATGAACCAGCCGAGTTTGGCGTTGGTTTCCATCCAGCCAAGGAACTGGACGATCTGCGGCTCGGAGAGGTGATGAGCGAAGAGGGAACTGAGGACGAGGTGGGGTGGCTGCGGCGGTGAGTAAGTGAGTATGTTGGCGGTGACCCAGTGGATGCTGCTAAAGGAGGGACTGGCATCGGCGGCGATGGCTGTTGCATCGGGATTGAGGTCGAGGCCGGTGAGTTGGACAGGAATCCGGCGGGCGCGGGACCAGTGTTCGATGCGGCGGAGAGTATCGCCGTAGCCGCAGCCGGCGTCGAGGATGTGGAGCGGATTGGGGAGTTGGGACGTGGCGGCGATGGAGTTGAGGAAGGCGAGGGTGGGGCGGTACGCGAAGGTGAGGCGGTTGGTGAGGGCAATGTCGCGGAGGCAGGCGCGGAGGGTTTCGCGGGAGCAGGGCTCATCCATGAGTTCGGTGAGGCGGGCGCGTTGGGAAAAGTCCGGGCTGTCCATGCAGTAGGGGGGTCAGGCGGCATGGAAGAGCATGGTTTCGGCGGTGAGGCCGGGGCCGAAGGACATGGCGCAGCCGCGCTGGCCGGCTTGTGCGCGCTGCATGATTTCGCGCAGGACGAACATGACGGTGGCCGAGGACATGTTGCCATAGCGTGACAGGACGGAGCGAGACGAAGTGAGTGCGTCTGGAGCGAGGGCGAGGCCCTTTTCAACGGCGTCAAGGATGGAGCGGCCGCCGGGATGGACGGCCCAGAGGTCGATGTCGAGCGGGTTTGCGCCGCGGGTGACCTGGTGGCCGAGTTGCTTGAGAGCGGAGCCGATTTCACCGGGGACCTGGCCGGAGAGATACATGTCGAAGCCGAGTTCGCCGATGCGCCAGGTGATGAGGTGGCTGGAGCCGGGGATGTTGAGGGCGAGAAAGCTGTCGATGGCCAGCCCTTCGGGGTTGGCGCTGACGAGCGATGCGGCAGAGCCATCCGCGAAGACGAGGAAAGAGAGGACTTGCTCGAGCTCGGTAGTCTCCTGGAAGTGGAGCGAGCAGAGTTCGAGATTGAGGACGATGACGCGGGCGCTGGGTTCGGAGCGGACGATGTGGTGAGCGGCTTTGAGGGCGTTGATGGCGGCGTAGCAGCCCATGAAGCCGATGAAGGTTCGTTCGACGGAGGGGTTGAGACCGAGGTGATTGACGACTTCAAAGTCGAGGCCGGGGGCGTAGAGGCCGGTGCAGGAAGTGACGATGACGTGGGTGACGGAGTCGCGTTCCGGCTGCGAAAGGGCGAGGTTGTCAAGGGCTTTGCGGGCCAATTGGGGGGCGAAGCGCTCGAAGAATTTCATGCGGCGGGCGGTGATGGGGAAGCTGCCGGGAACGTAGAGATCTTCGGAGTCTTTCCAGACGCCGTCTTCAGTGGAAAGCGGATTGACGAAGGAGTAGCGGTGCTCGATGGCGGAGAGGCGGGCCATGCGGCGGAAGAGATTGCGCGGGGTTCCAGTGGGGAGCATGGTGACGGCGAAGTCAATGAAGGCGTGATGGACGTCGTGCGGGGGGACGGCCGTGGCGATGCGGTTGATGAATGCTGTTGTCACTTCGGCTCACCCTGGGGGAAAGAGGGTTTCTTGACGCGTTCCAGTGAAGTCTACACTGTGGGATGCATTGGGACGGGAGAGGTTGGTTTGTTGGTATTGATGTCGTGAAGCGGAAAAAGCAAAGAGCCACGCTTGGGCGGCTCTCTGCATGGTTGGGTTTTGGAAAGAGCTAGTGGGGTGGGGGAGGGACGTTGTGGTTGCGGAGATTCATGTCTACGGCGGGGTTGCAGGCCGGGCCCTTCCAATGGAAGTCGGCTGTGGAGGTTTTGTGGATGGCGTTGCCGTTGAAGGTCATGTTGATGGTTCCGCTTGAAGTCATGTGGGTCAAGCCCTCGAAGACGAATTTGAAGTCCCCGGTCATGTGGGCGTTGCTGGTGCTGCAGTCCACGGAATAGCTGCCGCCGGCGGGCGTCATGATCAAGTTTTTCATGGCGCAGGAGGCGTTGCCGGAGATGGCCTTTTGCCAGGTTTCGTCATTCATGCAGTAAAGCATGGTCATAGGCTGGGCGCCTGCGGCCTGGCTGGTGATGGTTGCGGACCACTCGCCGGGAGTCAGAGGGAATTTCTGTTGCGCTGAACATGCGACGGAGGCGAGGAAGAGCAAGGAGAGGGCGAGGGCTTTTGAGGAAGTCATTTTCACCGGTCCATTCTGTCGGAGTTTGAGGGTTGGAGGCTGAGGCTCAAGGCTGCCGGTTCGGTTGGGTCGTTGTCAACGGCAAAAAACGTTTTGAAAAGTGTTTCGCTTTCCCACCCATTCGCAATGCAACTACGAATGGATGGGGAACGGAGTAATTTTTTGGGTTGGATTAGACGCCGATGACGGCGCAGAGTTCCTTGACGGCCTCGGCGCTTTTCTTGAGAGCGGCGTCCTCTTCGGGGGTTAGCTTGATCTCGATGATCTGCTCGAGACCTGCGGCGCCGAGCTTGCAGGGGACTCCGATGTAGTAGCCATCGATGCCGTATTCGCCCTGGAGGAAGGCGGCGCAGGGAAGGATCTTCTTCTTGTCTTTGAGGATAGCTTCAACCATCTCAGTGGCGGCGGCGGAGGGTGCGTAGAAAGCGCTGCCGGTTTTGAGGTGCTTGACGATTTCAGCGCCGCCGTCGCGGGTGCGCTGGATGATGGCTTCGAGGCGCGTGGGCTCGATGAGTTCGGTGATGGGGATGCCGGCGACGGTGGAGTAGCGGGCGAGGGGGACCATGGTGTCGCCGTGGCCGCCGAGGACGAAGGCTGTGACGTTTTCGACAGACACATTGAGTTCGGCGGCGATGAAGCTGCGGAAGCGGGCGGAGTCGAGCACGCCGGCCATGCCGATGACGCGCTCGCGGTTGAAGCCGGCCTGGCGGAAGGCTGCCTGGGCCATGGCGTCGAGCGGGTTGGAGACGATGATGAGGATGGATTCGGGGGAGTGGGCGACGACTTTGGCGACCACGTCGGACATGATTTTGAAGTTGGTGTTGAGCAGGTCGTCGCGGCTCATGCCGGGCTTGCGCGGGATGCCGGCGGTGATGACTACGATGTCGGAGTTGGCGGTGGCGGCGTAGTCGTTGGCGCCGGTAACGCTGACGTCGCGCTTTTCGATGGGCATGGCTTCAAGCAGGTCGAGGGCTTTGCCTTGCGGGATGCCTTCGACGACGTCGATGAGGACTACGTCGGCTAGTTCTTTGGAAGCGATCCAATGTGCGGTGGTTGCGCCTACGTTGCCGGCGCCTACGATGCTTACTTTCTTACGCATGATTTTCTCCTTGAGACGATGAACGAGCCCAAAAATACGGGCTCTGGCCGCTGAGTGAAACCTCGGCCGATACTAAGACGGATGCCAGTGCGCGTATAGGCAATTCGTGGCTAAATCGCAGTTTGAGCATTTCGGAGTCGTTGCTTCGCAATAAGATTTTCCGATATTCCAGAGTGGCCAATCGAGTTGCCAAGGATCAGAAGGATGGAGTCGGCGAGCTAGCGCCACAGCCTCCGGTGGGCTCGCATCTTTCCCTAAAATTGCGCGGCCAAGGACTCGACAAATATAGACATCCGCTTTCACATCGCACTTTCCGGAAACCAGGCCGCAGTCCTTGAGCGCGCCGACAATCATTCTCGAAATCTGCTCTCCTGCACCTAGGTAATAAAGCCTGCAAAGCGTGTCGAACGAATTGCTTTTTTGCCAGATTCGCCTTGCGTCACCATCAAACCAAAAGCAGATTCTTTTTGCAATTGGCCAGATGCGGTTATGCGCTTTATGCATCCAATGCAGCCCACATTCCCCAAACTTCGCGTCTGATTCCCACTCCTCCTTGGTACAGGCCCCGATCTCCGCCCACACTTCATCTGGGCGTTTGGAGATTTCCTCGATAAACCGGCGACCTCTTTTCCACGGATCAGCTTTGGACTGGTAGTCAAGAAGACAGCAAAGGAGGAACTGATTCGCAACCTTC
>Ga0302157_10007002_pt1 | contig 11476 bp, 8 predicted proteins | sample I_Bog_N3_3_FD_193502 | JGI IMG/M metagenome (GOLD analysis project Ga0302157, IMG submission 193502) | Peat permafrost microbial communities from Stordalen Mire near Abisko, Sweden - I_Bog_N3_3 | ecosystem: Environmental > Terrestrial > Soil > Wetlands > Peat | place: Sweden: Abisko, Stordalen...
CGCGCTGGAAAAGGCCACGGTCCCGGTTGAACCATGACCCGCAAGGACGCGCGGCAGTTTGCAGCGAAACCAAATCAGTCTTTGCTTCCCGGGTTTTTTTTGTCAGCCTGTGGAAAATCAACCGCCAATCCATGAATCATCACCGCAACTTGACTCCCTCGTGTGTCTTGGGAACCGTTTGCTTTCTGCTCAGCCTCCTGGTCGCGCAGGCGGACAGCCGCCAGGTGCTCAACGCCAACCGCGAATGGAAGTTTCAACTGGGGGACGTGACGAATGCCAGCGCGGCCTCCTTTGACGACGCCACGTGGACGGACGCCAATCTGCCGCATTCCTTCTCGCTGCCCTATTTTGCGGCCACGGACAAATTTTATGTCGGCTACGGCTGGTATCGCAAACATCTGAACGTGCCGGCGGCCTGGGCGGGCCAGCGGGTCAGCCTGGAATTCGACGGCGTGTTTCAAGTGGCGGAAGTGTTCGTGAATGGCACGCGCGTGGGCGGGCATCAAGGGGGTTATACCGGCTTCACCCTGGACGTCACCGCCGCCTTGCAGCCGGGGGACAACGTGCTGGCGGTGCGCGTCAACAATATCTGGAACCCCCGGCTGGCACCACGCGGCGGGGAGCACGTTTTTTCCGGGGGCATCTATCGCGATGTGCGGCTGGTGGTCACCGCGCCCTTGCATGTGGCGTGGTACGGCACGCGGGTCACCACGCCGCAGGTGACCAGGGAATCCGGCACGGTGGACGTGCAGACTGAGGTCGTGAATGACTCCGGGGCAGCCAAAACGGCCACCGTGGAAACCCGGGTGGTGGCGGCCGACGGAACCCTGGTGGCGCAGATGAAATCCACCCAAACCATCCCGGCGGGTGCGACGGGCACCTTTGATCAAACCAGCACGCCGGTGGCGAATCCGAAGCTGTGGTCCCCGGATCAACCCAATCTGTATTCGGTGAAAACCGTGGTGTTGGCGGCCGGCCATCCAGTGGATGATTACACGACCAGCTTTGGCTTCCGCTGGTTCAAATTCACCGCCGATCAGGGTTTTTTCCTCAACGGCGAACATTACTATTTCAAGGGTGCCAACGTGCATCAGGACCATGCCGGCTGGGGCGATGCGGTGGCCGACAGCGGCTTCCATCGCGACGTGAAGCTGGTCAAGGATGCCGGCTTCGATTTCATTCGCGGTTCGCATTATCCGCACGCGCCGGCCTTTGCGGCGGCGTGCGACGAACTGGGCGTGTTGTTCTGGTCGGAAAATTGTTTCTGGGGCACCGGCGGTTTCAAGGGCGTGGCCTGGAGTTCCAGTGCCTATCCCGTCAATCCCGCCGATGAGGCGGATTTCGAGGCGAGCGTCAAAGCCAGCCTGCGCGACATGATCCGCATCCATCGCAACCATCCTTCCATCATTGTCTGGAGCATGTGCAATGAGCCGTTTTTCAGCGATGCCAAAGTCATGCCCAAGGTGCGGAGCCTGCTTTCCTCGCTGGTCGCCTATTCGCACGAACTGGATCCCACGCGCCCCGCCGCCATTGGCGGTTGCCAGCGCGGGAGCCTGGACAAGCTGGGAGATATTGCCGGATACAACGGGGATGGCGCCCGGCTGTTTGCCAATCCCGGCGTGGCCAGTGTGGTGAGCGAATATGGTTCAACCATGGCGGACCGGCCCGGCAAATATGCGCCGGGCTGGGGCGATTTGCCCGGAACTCCGGGAGCGAATCGCGAGGAGGGATCGTGGCGGTTGCCGTGGCGCAGCGGGGAGGTGATTTGGTGCGCCTTCGATCACGGCAGCATTGCCGGCCGCCGGTTCGGCGGCATGGGCCTCGTGGATTATTACCGGTTGCCCAAGCGGCAGTGGTATTGGTATCGCAACGAGTACCGGCACATCCCCCCGCCGGCCTGGCCCACCAATGGCCTGCCCGCCGCCCTCACCCTGACGGCGGATAAAACCATCCTTCATGCCGTGGACGGCACGGATGACGCGCAACTGATCGTGACGGTGGTGGACCAGGATGGCCGGGCGATCAGCAACTCTCCACCCGTGACCCTCACGGTGGAATCCGGTCCGGGCGAGTTTCCCACCGGTCGCAGCATCACCTTCGCCCCCGACTCGGACATCACGATTCGCGACGGCATGGCCGCCATGGAGTTCCGCGCCTACCAGGCTGGCCCCACCTTGATTCGCGCCACCTCGCCGGGGTTGCAGGACGCCACAATTCAAATCACCTCCCTGGGCGAGCCGCAGTTCATCGCCGGCCAGACGCCCCTGGTGAAAGCCCGGCCTTATGTGCGCTTCACCGGCAACCAGGACAATGGCTCGATTGTCGTCATGGGCCAGGAAAATCCCACCCGCGCCAGCAGCGAGGCTCCTGGTCACAGCGGACGCCTGGCCAACGATGGCAACCCGGAGACGTTCTGGCAGGCCGCGGCGGGGGATACGAATGCCTGGTGGCGCGTGGATTTGGAGCGCCTGGTGGCCGTCCGCCAGATCAATCTGCTATTCCCCACCCCGGGCGACTGGCGTTATCAGGCCGAGATTTCCGATGATGGCGAAACCGGCTGGAAACGGTTGGCGGATCGCACTCAGTCGGCGGGTGCGGGCAGGGAATACACGGATGCCGTGCCCAACGGTTCCGTGCGTGGACGATTTATTCGCGTGACGATCATCGGCACCCCCGAAAACCAGGCCCCGGCACTGGCGGAACTGAAGGTGATGGGGCGCTTGACCGCGCAATGAGGCACGCGCTTGCGGTCCCAGCCCGGATATTTCATAGCCATTTTGGAAAGAGTCGCGAAGAACCCTATGAAAAGAGGGGCGCAAACACGTTCGGATGCGTGGTTGAAAAGACACGGCACGCAGGTTTGGAAACCTGCGATACGGCAGGCTGGGAAGCCTGCGCTACAATGGTTTGCCATGGTTTTGCCGGTTTCGCTATGAAATATCCGGGCCAGGGCGGGTTTTTGAAATGGGTGGAACGGGCGACCCGCCCGTCCCGGTTGGCGACCCGCCAACCGGAATGGCCAGGCGCTCCGGGTTTCTCCCACGCGCCGTTGCCGGAAAAATGCGGCTCTCCGTTCCGTCCGGCGAGTCGCCGGACGGCACCGGCCAGTGGCCTGTGCCACCCAAAACCATTTTGAAAACACGCCACAATGAAAGACGTTGAAATCCGATTCGATGACAGCAACCCGAACTCCGAAGTGGGCAATGCATTCGAGAAGACCTGCCGCGCGCCCAGCGCGGTAGGGCGCGTCACTCCGTGCGCGCCGCGCCTGCAACCAGCGGGTACGAAATTTCCAGGGCGTCGCCTGCCCGACCCGCTGTCAATCAAGACCTTGCTCGAGTGTCCCGAACCAACTTCGGAATTCACGATTAATTTTTGGCCGGATGAAAAATAGAATCGCTGGCTGCCTGCTCGCCTTGCTGATGCTCCCGCTCCCGGCCGTGCCGGCGGGGGAAACCAACGAGACTTTCGACGCCACCACGGCAACGGTCGGCGATAGTTTCGATGGATTTATCCACCACAAGTACATCACGCCAGTCAATCAAATCCTCACGCCCGCCGGCCTCCAGCTGGAGTTGCCGGCCCGGCGGTCCAATGCGGTGGCGTTAAGCCCGGATCACCGTCTGTTGGCGGCGGCGGGCCAGATTCATGAACTGCTCATCCTGGGCACGCAAACGGGCAGAATTTTGCAGCACGTTCCCTTTCCCGCCGCTCAAGCCACCGCTCAAGCCGGGGAACCGGCGGACGTATCGTCCGCCCTGCTGGCCCCGGACTCCAAGGCGGAGTTGAGTTTCAACGGCCTGGCTTTTTCGCCGGATGGCTCCCGGATTTACCTGGCCAACGTCCATGGCGACCTCAAGGTCTTCGCCGTCGCGCGCGACCGGTTTGTTTCGCCGCTGTTTTCCATCGCGCTGCCCCCCGCCAATGCCCCGGGCCGCAAAGCAGAGATTCCCACGGGCCTCGCGGTCTCCCGCGATGGCAAAAAACTCTATGTCGCGTTGAACCTTTCCAACCGCCTTGCTGAACTGGACGCGGCCACGGGAAAAGTGCTGCGGCTGTGGGACGTCGGCGTGGCCCCCTTTGCCGTGGTGGTGGCTGGCGCGAAGGTTTATGTGAGCAACTGGGGCGGCCGGCGGCCGGCGGCGGATGACCTCACCGGCCCGGCGGGTTTGGGCACCCGGGTGCGGGTGGACCCGGTGCGGTCCAACGCCAGCGAAGGCTCGGTTTCCGTGATCGATTTGGCGGGCGGCCCGGCAACGGAGAGGGTCACCGGCCGGCATGCCTGCGCCCTGGCCTTGTCGCCCAATGAAAGATTTGTCGCCGTGGCCAATGCCGGCAGCGACACCGTGAGCGTCATCGACACCCGCACCGGCAACATCGTGGAGACCATTCTGGTGCGGCAAAGCCCGGGCGATCCGTTTGGCGCGCAACCTGACGCCTTGGTGTTCGACCCATCCGGCGGGAAACTTTTCGTCTGTAATGGCACCCAGAACGCCGTTGGGGTGGTGGAATTTGACCCCGGCCGTTCCAAACTGCTGGGCTTGATTCCGGTCGGCTGGTTCCCCGGAGCCATCGTTTATGATGCCAGCCGCAGGGAAATTTACGTGGCCAACCTCAAAGGTCTGAGCCGGGGCAGCGGGCCCTTCGACATCGGCCAGTATTACAACACCCTGTCCCTGGTTCCCGTGCCGTCGGCCCGGCAACTGGCGGCCCACACCCGGACCGCGCTGGCGAATTTGCGTTATCCGCTCCTGGCGCAGGCCCGGCTGCCGGCGCGCGAAAATCAGCCGCCCCGGCCGGTCCCGGAACGCGCCGGCGAGCCGGGGGTTTTCCATCATGTCATTTATATCATCAAGGAAAACCGCGGCTACGACCAGGTGCTCGGCGACGTGCAGGCGGGCAACGGCAACGCCAGCCTGTGCAATTTTGGCCGGCGCATCACGCCCAACTCCCACCAGCTCGTCCACGATTTCGTGCTGCTTGATAACACTTATTGCTGCGGCATGTTCAGCGCCGACGGGCATCAATGGGCGGATAGCGGGATCGCCACCGATTACATTGAGCGCTCCGGCTCCAGCGACTGGCCGCGCAGCAATCCTTTCGCGGGCGATGACGCCCTCGCCCTCTCGCCCGCCGGCTGCATTTGGGACGATGCGCTGGCGCAGGGCAAAACCGTCCGGGATTACGGCGAATTCACCCAGTCTCGCAAGGCGTGGAAAAATCCCGCGCAAAAAGGCAGCCTGGATTTCCTGGCCTGCTATCATGATTTCATTGGCGGTTCCAACGCCATTGCCTACCGCTGTGAACCGAACGTCGCCTCGCTCCGGCCATGCGTGGTCACCAACGCTGCCGGTTGGGACCTTGACGTGCCGGATGTGGTGCGGGCCGCCCGCTTCATCCAGGATTTGAAGCAGTTCGAGCAAGTCGGGAATTTTCCGGATTTCATCATCCTCTGGCTGCCGTGTGATCACACCAGCGGCACCCGTCCGGGTTCCCCCACGCCGGCGGCGCAGGTGGCCGATAACGATCTGGCGCTGGGGCAGGTGGTGGATGCCGTGAGCCACAGCCGGTTTTGGCGGGACACCTGCCTCTTCGCGGTGGAGGACGATCCGCAGGGCGGGGCGGATCACGTCAGCGGTTTCCGCACGACCGCCTATGTGGCCAGCGCCTACACGAAACGCGGCGTCACCGTCAGCACGCAATACAACCAAACCAGCCTGTTGCGCACGCTGGAACTGATGCTGGGGCTGCCGCCGATGAACCAGATGGATGCCACCGCCACGCCGATGTTTGACTGCTTCACGAACACCCCCGACTTCACCGCGTTCAATGCCGTGACCAACAACCTGCCGCTGGACCAGATGAATCCCCCGCCGAAAACCATCGCGGATGCGCAGCTCCGCCGCGACGCCCATGTCTCCGCCCATCTGCCGCTGGCCAAGCCCGACCAGTGTCCGGACGACGTGCTCAACCGGATTCTCTGGCGGGCGACCATGGGCCGCCAACCCTATCCCGATTGGGCCGTGAAGGTGGGGGATGACGATTGAACCAAATGAACCAACCCCAGCGTAAACATCTGGAAATTCCCGGCGGTTCCGTTATTCTGTTGCCATTATGAAAGTCGGCAAACTCCTGCATACGCGTTATCGCGTGGACGACCTGGACCGCACGGTCGCCTTTTACCGTGATGTCCTGGGCTTGGAAGAGATTCGCCGGCACAAGTCGCCGCGCGGCTCGCAACTCGTGTTTTTGCAGGCGCCCGGCAGCGCGGAATTGATCGAAATCACCTGTTTTCCGGCGGGCGGGCAGGTTCAGGTCCAGCCCGACCTCACGCATCTGGCGTTCGAGGTGGAGAGCCTCGCGGAATTCGAAAAGCACCTGGCCCGGCACGGCCTGAAATTTTCCGACGGCCCCACCACCAGTTCCCAGGGCACGACCTTTGCCTTCGTGGACGCGCCCGAAGGCTACGAAATTGAACTGATTGAAAAGCGCCGGGTGATTCCCCCGGAAGAACCAGCCAAAGTGCAATAATCCCAACCCCTAGAACAAGAAACCCATGAGCGTTCTGATTGTCGGCACCACCGCCCTCGATTCCATCAAGACCCCCACGAAGGAAAACCCGCGTTTACTCGGCGGTTCGGCCAGCCACGCGGCGGTCGCCGCCAGCTTCTTCGCCCCCGTGCAGCTGGTCGGCGGGGTGGGCGAGGATTTTCCCAAAAAATACGTGACCCTTTACCGCCAGCACGGCATTGACCTGGCCGGCCTGCAAACGCTCCCGGGCAAGACCTTTCATTGGTCCGGCGAGTACGAGGTGAACATGAACAACCGCCGCACGCTCGCCACCGAGCTGGGCGTGATCGAAACCTTCCAGCCCAAGCTGCCGGACGCCTATCAGCGCGCGCAGTTCGTGCTGCTCGCCAACATCGCCCCCGCGCTGCAAAACTCCGTGCTCGACCAGCTCCGCAAGCCGAAGTTCGTCGTGGCCGACTCCATGGATTTGTGGATCAACATCGCCCGGCCGGAACTCTTGCGCCTGCTCAAGCGCGTGGACGGCTTTGTGCTCAATGACAGCGAGGCCCAGCTCCTCACGAAGGCGGACAACGTGTTCGTGGCCCTCAAGAAAATTCACCAGCTCGGGCCGGAATACGTCATCATCAAACAGGGTTCCCATGGCTCCGTGTTGTCCGGCCCCAAGGGCCTCTTTATTTGTCCCGCCTATCCGCTGCTCACGGTGGCAGATCCCACCGGCGCGGGCGACTCCTTTATCGGCGGCCTGATGGGTTACCTGGCCGGGGCCAGGGGCACGATTGACGCCAATATCCGCCGCGCCATGGTTCATGGCAGTGTCACCGCCTCGTTCTGCTGCGAGGGTTTCGGCCTGCACGCCACCACCAAGACCAAGCGCGCCGCGATCAACCAGCGCGTGAAGGAACTGGAGCAGCTGACCCGTTTCTGAGGCCCGGCCCATTATTGTGAGCATTTCCCAAGAAATCGCCAAACGGCGCACCTTCGCCATTATTTCGCATCCGGATGCCGGCAAAACCACGCTCACGGAAAAGCTGCTGCTGTATGGCGGCGCCGTGCAGCTCGCCGGTTCCGTGACCGCCCGCAAAAACCAGCGGGCCACCACCAGCGACTGGATGGAGCTGGAAAAAAAGCGCGGCATCTCCATCAGCTCCACCGTGCTCCAGTTCGACTACGACGGCTTCCGCATCAACCTGCTGGACACCCCCGGGCACAAGGACTTTTCCGAGGACACCTACCGCGTGCTCACGGCGGTGGATTCCGTCGTCATGGTCATTGACTCCGCCAAGGGCATCGAGCCCCAGACGCGCAAACTCTTCGAGGTCTGCCGCCAGCGCGGCGTGCCCATTTTCACCTTCATGAACAAGTGCGACCGCCCCATGAAGAATCCACTGGAGCTCCTGGATGAGCTGGAGCGGGTGCTGGGCATCGGCGCGTTTCCCGTCAACTGGCCCATTGGCAACGGCTTCGAGTTCCAGGGCGTCTATGACCGGCACACCCAGCAGTTCCACCTGTTCGAACGCACCGTCGGCGGCAAACACCGCGCCCCGGTGGAGGTCGGCGGCCTGCACGATGATATCATTCGCAGCCGGCTTGACGATGCCACGTTCCACAAGACGGTCGAGGAGCTGGAAATGCTGGACACCGCCGGGAACGAGTTTGACGAGGCCTCCGTCCTGGCGGGCAAGACCACGCCGGTTTTCTTTGGCAGCGGCGTCAACAATTTCGGCGTGCAGCTGTTGCTCGACGGCTTCCTGAAACATTCGCCGCCGCCCAAGGCGCGCGTGCTGGGCGGCCTCCAGATTGCGCCGGAAAACCCCGAGTTCAGCGCCTTCATTTTCAAGATCCAGGCCAACATGGATCCCAAGCACCGCGACCGCATCGCCTTCATCCGCGTGTGTTCCGGCAAATTCGAGCGCGACATGACCGTGTCCCATTCCCGGTCCGGGAGGAAGGTGCGCCTGTCCAGTTCGCACAAGATTTTCGGCAACGAGCGCGAGACCGTGGATGAGGCGTGGCCCGGGGATGTCATCGGCCTGGTCGGCCACGACGGCTTTGGCATTGGCGACACCCTGACCACCGATCCCAAGATCGTGTACAAGGAAATCCCGCGGTTCACGCCGGAGGCTTTCAGTTATCTGCATAATCCGAACACGGCGAAGTACAAGCAATTCCGCCAGGGCCTGGAACAGTTGTTGCAGGAGGGCGTCATCCAGGCGCTGTACCTGCGCAATTCCTCCATCAAGACGCCGCTGCTCGCCGCCGTCGGCCCGCTGCAATTCGAGGTGGTGCAATTCCGGCTGGAAAGCGAATACGGCGCGGAATCGCGGCTGGAAGCGGCCCCGTGGACGGTGGTGCGCTGGCTGCCGGTGGATTTCAAGGAGGAGGATCTGGATGCGCTGACGCTGCCGACCGGCGCGCGCATGGCCTACGACATTGGCAAGAACCCCGTGCTGCTATTCCAAAATGAGTGGTCTGCCAACTACTTTGGCGAGACGAACAAGCACGCGGCGTTGTCGTCCATTCCCATTCAAACGGCGCGCGAATGATGTGTGATGTGTGCCTGCCAAATCCGCCCTCAAAGCCCGATGCCAGTCTTGATGTTGATCGGCACCTCCACCGTTTTCAAATCCTGCCAGCAGGTCGCCACAATTTTGACGCGGTCCACGTTTTCTTTCATGTCGAATTGCATCATGTAGCCCAGAAAACCGCCGCCCCAGGCGCGTTTTTCCGCTTTGATTTGGTTGCCCTGCGCATCGAAGAATTCCAGGTTGGAAATGCCGTCCATGTCCCGCAGGCTGGAGAACGTGACGGAATACTTGTATTCCTTCGCCGACCACGCGTTCCGGTTCGTCCCCACGCTGGCAATCAGCACCGGCAGCTCCCCGAGGCTGAAGGAAATATTGGTTCTCATTTCCACATTGGGGATCGTGAATTGTTTGGTCGAGGCGGCAATTTGGGCGCTCAGCGTGCCGGCGACGTTCAAGCGGGTCGCGCCCTTGGCCGGCTGGCCGGATGCTTTCAAATCAATCACCACCGACGACGCCCCTTCAGTGGGTGACTGGAAGGAAATCCCCGGTTTGTTGAAGGGATCCTGCGATGGCGGCCCCGCGTTCAAGTCCGTGCCTTTGTCATCCGTGAACGAAGCCACCTTCGACTCCTCCTGGTTGAGCTTCACGATCTGACCGGCGGACAAAGTCACGCTGGCCGAAATGGTGACCCCGGGCTTCCAGCAGTACGAACGGTTGTCCTTGCCGCCTTCCGGCGCGACCACCATCACGCCGACGACCTGGACATTCCACGGGTCGGTGGCGTCGGCCGCCAAAGCGCGGTTGGTGGGAATCAAACCCGCCAGCAGCAAGATCAAGCTGGTGGCACAAATTGTATGCAAGAGAGATTTCATTTGAGATTCCGCTTATTTTCGGCTGAGGCCACGGATTCGCAAGACATATTTGCTGTCAGCCGCTTTCTGTTCGCGGGAGCGCAAATCGGATATCAGCGGGCCCGCAATTCCACCACGGCGGCGGCGATGACGGCGGGGTCCAAGGAATGCGCCTCGGTGCTGCGGCCAATCGCCGCCAGCAGGGTCACCGAAAGTTCGCCGCCCAGATGCTCGCGAAACTCCTCGATGCCCGACAGGAGCGCCGGCAGATCCGCGTTGTTGGCGTTGAGCAGCTCGCTGGCAAACAGCTTGAACCCCAGCTTTTCCAGCAGGTCCAGGATGCGCGCCGCCGCCGCCGGCTCCAGCAGGCCGGTGTTGCGCGAATAGATCACGTCCACCGCCACGCCAATGGCCACGGCCTCGCCATGGGACATGGCGAAATGCGAAAGCTGTTCCAGCTTGTGCGCCACCCAGTAGCCGAAATCGAGCGGCCGCGCCGAGTCTTTTTCAAAGGGGTCGCCCGCGGTGGCCAGGTGGTCCAGATGCAGCTCCGCGCAGCGGCGGATCAGCTGTCGCATCGCCGCCGGCTCAAAGCCCGCCAGCCGTTCGGCGTCGCGCTCCAGTTCCGCGAAAAATGCCGCATCCCGAACGCAGGCCACCTTCACGGCTTCCACGTAGCCGGCGCGCTTGTCGCGCGGGGACAGCGTGGACAGAAGCTGGAAATCGTTGATGACCACGAACGGCGGCGAGAAGGTGCCGATGAAATTTTTCTGGCCGAAGGCGTTCAGGCCGTTTTTGACGCCCACCCCCGAATCCGCCTGGCTCAGCGTGGTGGTGGGGATGCGCACCAGCCGGATGCCGCGATGCGCCGTGGCGGCCGCGAACCCCGCCACATCCAGCAGCGCGCCGCCGCCCACGGCCACGAGATACGAATGGCGGTCCACATGATGGCGCTGCAATTGCGAATAGATTTCGTTGACCAGCGAGTGGGAGTTCTTGGCGCGCTCGCCGCCGCAGGCGAACATTGGCGGCCGGACCAGCCGCACGGTGGCCGCGTGGGCGGTGAAATAGGTTTCAATCTGCGCCTGCAGGTCCGGCTTCGCCTGGGCCAGGGCATCGTCCAGCACGACCAGCGCCTTGCGCGGACCGGCGTCCGCCAGCGCGTCCCGCAACACCGGATTGTCCGGGGCGAAAACATTTTCGCTGAAGAAAACGCGCAATTGCCAGCCGACTTGGATGAAACGTTGGATTGCAGCCATGTTGTGCGGGCTGGGTGATGGTGAGAATAATCAGCCCGCCGAATTGTTGACCGAAAACCGGAAAAAGGCTACACCAAAAATTTTGTGCCCGGCGGCAACGGACAGCCGGCGAGAAATTGTGAGGCGGTCAGCCGGCGTCCGCCTTCGCGTTGCAACTCCAGAATCCGCAGGGCTCCCTGGCCGCAGCCCACCACAATGCCGGCCTGGTCCGCCGCCACCACCGTGCCCGGCGGCGCGCTTGCCGCCGCCACCCCGGCCTTCCAGATTTTCAACAACTGCGGCTTGGGTTCAGCGGGCAAAAAGGCAAAGG
>Ga0302157_10007003_pt1 | contig 11475 bp, 9 predicted proteins | sample I_Bog_N3_3_FD_193502 | JGI IMG/M metagenome (GOLD analysis project Ga0302157, IMG submission 193502) | Peat permafrost microbial communities from Stordalen Mire near Abisko, Sweden - I_Bog_N3_3 | ecosystem: Environmental > Terrestrial > Soil > Wetlands > Peat | place: Sweden: Abisko, Stordalen...
GAGTAAGTCAGAAATCGTGATGCGGCTGCTGTCGGCGGAGGCGAAAATCAAGCTCGCCGACATGCGTTCTGGCCGGATGAACGATGACGACTGGACCCGGCTGGCGCGGCGGATGAGCGAAATCAGTGAGGCACCACTGTATATCGACGACTCACCGAACCTGACCATGATGGAGATCCGCGCCAAGGCGCGTCGGCTGCGGCAAAAAGCCGACCTGAAGCTTGTTGTCGTGGACTACCTACAGCTGATGACGTCGGGCAAGAAGGTCGAATCACGGCAGGTGGAAGTCTCCGAATTCTCCCGCCATCTCAAGCTTTTGGCGAAAGAACTCGAGGTTCCGGTGGTCGCGATCAGTCAGCTCAACCGCGGTCCCGAACAGCGCACCGACAAGAAGCCGATGTTGTCCGACCTTCGCGAATCGGGCAGCCTGGAGCAGGATGCGGACATGGTCATCTTGCTGCACCGGCCCGACGCTTTCGAACGGGACGACCCACGCGGGGGAGAGGCCGACTTCATTCTGGCCAAGCACCGCAACGGCCCCACCAAGACGGTGACCGTCGCGCACCAGCTGCACTTGTCGCGCTTCGCCAACATGGCAAGGTGACGCAAGTCCGCAGAAGCTGTCACATATGGTCCCGAAGCCTTTTGCCGATCGTATTCATCGTCACAAGCACCGTGTCCCGCAGGCCCGGCTCGGAGGGTTCCCAATTGGCGATAACGGCATAGGACAGCGGGTTGCCGTTGCGCCAAACCGTGCCCACATCTGCTCTGATCCCCGCATCGGTGCCGGTCTTGTTGTGGACGGAATAGCCGCGATCTGGCCCTGCGTGTGCCAACGGATCGAAGTTAAACGCCGACGCCACCATTGATAGATCCACTCCGGTCGCCAGCCACGTCCTGAGCTGCTCGCAAACTGCTTGGGAGATCACGCTATTCCGCGCAATGCTGCTCATCAGAGAAGACAATTCAGCGGCTGAGCCGGTCGAAAACGTGGGCACATCATCGGGCCCGCGTTGCTCTCGCACGTAGTCCAGCAGCGCCGTGTTGGTTAATCCAAGTGCCGCGCGTAGATCGTTGAGTCGCTGAAACCCGATGCGCTTCAACAAGATGTTTGTCGCGACATTGTCGCTCACGCTGGCGATCAGTACACAAAGATCGTGGACCGGCAGCCGGTCGGTGCGAAGATGCTGCCAGATGCCGGAATCGGCTACCACGAGGCCCGGATCACGGAAAAGCACCTCGGTGCCGGCCAAGTCACCGACTTCGCATTGCCGGGCGACCTCGATGAGCAGCAGAAGCTTTCCTACGCTCGCAATTTCCATGGTGGCGGCATGGTTGAAGCATGCGAGTTCGCGACCTTCGCCGTTGCGAATGCAAACTGACCACGCAATATTCGAGGTCCTACGTATCGCGTCCTCAACAACGCCCTGCAGCGCAAAAGATGGCATTGGCATCGTCGCTCGCGTAGGCCTTGATACGTTACGCCACAAGCGGTTTCGGGCTGTCGACCACTGAATACTCTGCGGCGTCGCCGGAGATCACCCGGCTTTGCTCACCGCGCACGCTCACCGGGATATCGCCGGCCAGCGTGATCCGGTGCATGCGGCGGGGTTGGTCGCCGAAGTCCGAGACGGCGTAATGCTGAGTGCCGCGGTTGTCCCACATCGCGACGTCGCCGAGCGCCCAGTTCCACCGGATCGTGTTTTCCAGCCAGGTTATGCGGTCCTGGAAGATCTTGAATAACGCCTGTGACTCGGCGCCGTTGACTCCCAGAATGGACTTGGCGAATGAGCCGAGGAGCAGCGCCTTCTCGCCCGTTTCCGGATGAACCCGCACCACCGGGTGGTGGGTCTCGAAATGGATCGAATGGAATTCGGCCGCGTACTTCAGTATCGCGTTGGGGTCGGCGTCCAGTGCTGCCAGCTTGGCAGGATCGATCTGGGCGTAATCGAACGCGTTGTTATGCACGGCCCACAGATTGTCCGCGAGCTCCTGTAGCGGCTGGGGTAGTTGTTTGTACGCAGCAACGGTGGAGGCCCAGGTGGTGCTGCCGCCATAGGAAGGCAGCTCGACAGCGCGCAGGATCGAGGCCTTCGGTGGGCGGTCGACAAAGGTGACGTCTGTGTGCCATTGGTTAGCGCCGCCACCTCCGACGGCTTCCAGCCGCATGACCTTGCTTCCCTCGAACTTCAGCGTCGGGTGTGGAGTCGTAGGCACGCCCAGGCTCTCGGCGAAGGCATATTGGGAGTCGTCGTCCAGGTGGTGCTGCCCGCGGAAGAACACCACCTTGTGCGTGATCAGCGCTTGATTGATAGCAGAGGCGGTCTGAGCATCGAGTTCACCGAGCCGCACGCCATCGACGCGCGCACCGATGTTCTCGCCCAGCTTCACCACACGAAGATCGCTACTCATGGCGTGCCTTTCGGGTATTCCGCGTGTAGTCAACTGTGTACATGCGGGTTGTAGGTGACCGTACAGAGACGGCTACGCCGAAAGCAATGGGATTCGGCTACCGCTAGGGCAACTACGCGGAGAAAAGGCCGCCGTCGCTGTTCCGGAACCGGCGAAACCCGACGTCCATCGGCACGCGTGACGGCGTCGGGCGCATTCGTTGGCTCGGGGCCGTTGTGATCAGGTCGAGGATAAAGCGTGTTGCCGTCACCGAGCCGGCGGGTCAGCGGAAGCGGACATTCAACGTCGCCAGGCCGAAGATCTTCCGGCCACCGGACCTGGCGGCGACGATGACGACACCGGTGCGGGCCGCCGGGTCCAGCGACTTGATCTTGCCGCTGAACTCGATGTCTGCGCCTTCGGCGGCCGACACGATCGCGGGCTGGGACAGTCGCACCGCGTAGCGGGTGACGGCACCGGGGTCGCCCGACCATGCGGAGGCGAATCCGGCACCCAAACCCATGGTGAGCATGCCATGGGCGATTACATCAGGCAGCCCGGCCAGCTTGGCGATGTCCTCGTCCCAGTGAATCGGGTTGGCGTCGCCGGCCACGCCGGCATAGTTCACCAGGTCGCCGCGGGACAGTCGGGCGTGGTGCACCGGTAGCTCGTCGCCGACTTTCACATCATCGAAGGACGGCGTCCCTGGCGTGCGGGTTGTGCCTCCATCGGAGATCCGAATCTCGCCCGGCGGGCGCACCGTCTTCTGGTAGGCGGCATCGGATTCGCCGATTCCGAGGATGTTCACGTCGTGCATCATCGCCTTCTGCACGGCCGTCTTGACCCCCGGATCGAGGTCATCCGCGGTGATGCCGACGACCGTGGTATGCAGGGTGTGCACCCGCTGGCCGGCCGTGTCGGTGAAGGTGTTGGTCACGGTGATCAGATCCCTGCCGGCCATCCTGCGCACCGACGTCAGTTCGGCGTCAAAGTGCAGTTCGTCGCCGGCCACGATCGGCCGATGCTGTTCGAAGACCTCTTCGGTCTGCAGATAGGTGTCGTAACCGACGACCACCGACTCGAACATGCGGCGATTGCAGGCCATGGCCGGGGTCGACGTGAACGTCAGTGGTGCCACCAGGCCCGAGTATCCGAGCTCCTCGGCGGCGGCGACATCCCAGTGTGCGGGGTGGTAGTCCTGCACTGCGCGGGCGTATTCGCGCATCTTTTCGTGGCCGACCCGGTAGGTGTCGTCCATTTGGTAGTAGTGGCCGACCCGCGATTCGAGCGTCGACGCTTCTGCAGCTGTGGTCATGAATTTGCTCAACTTTTCTGCCGGCGTGTTCGCTGAAGCCGACCAAAGCACACTAACGTGCGGACGCCGTAGCAATTCACGCCGATACGCTCCGCTGCTTTGTGTCCTCTGAATTATGTTGTCGCAAAAGTTGATAAAGAATAGGAAGACCGATACGCGGGACAGTCTTTGTCACACTGTTGCGCAGTCGAGGTCGACGGCTGGGAACGAGAGCGGCCCGGCTGCGCCGGCACCCGCACCACGCCGCTGGTACTCGACCGGCGCAGTAGGGCACCATGGCGACGGAGACGAAAGCCCGCGGCAACCCGTGCCTGATATCGGATCCACCGGCGACGTAGACAGCCCCTGAGGGAGGCCGATCGTGCTGCACCGGATCGCGTTGCTGGCCATTGCTGCGCCACGGCGGGTTCTCGGTGTCGCCGCGTTGCTCATGGTGGGTGCCGCGGTCTTCGGTGTACCGGTGGCCAAGACCTTGTCAGCAGGCGGGTTTCAGGATCCTGCTTCGGAGTCTTCTCGAGCGACTGCGCTGCTCACCGAGAAGTTCGGTCAGAGCGACGTGCAATTGCTGTTCATGGTGACTGCGCCCGACGATATTCGTGGGGCGGCTGCCCGGGCTGCGGGGCTGGACATCGTCAACCAGATCAAGGACGCGCCGTATGTGGCGGATGTGGTGTCGCCGTGGACGTCGCCGCCCGGCGCCACTGACCTGTTCAGTGCGGACGGCCGATCGGGCTTGATCGTCGCGGGTGTTTCCGGCGGCCAGAAAGCGGCGACTCAGCGTGCGCGGGCTCTTGCCGATGCGGTGGCGGAGTCTGTGCTGCGCAGACACCGCGATGTAACGGTGTTGTCGGGTGGCTCGGCGATGGTGTTCTCGCAGATCAACTCACAGACCGAGCGGGATGTGCTCAAGATGGAATCGATCGCGGTACCGGTGAGTTTTGCGGTGCTTTTGTGGGTGTTCGGGGGCCTAGTGGCGGCGGCGCTGCCGGTCGTCGTCGGTGGACTGGCTATCGTCGGATCCCTGTCGGTGCTGCGCCTGATCGCGATGACCACCGATGTGTCGATTTTCGCCCTGAACCTGGCCACCGCCCTGGGGTTGGCGTTGGCCATCGATTACACATTGCTGATTGTCAGTCGTTATCGCGATGAGCTGGCCCAGGGCGCCGATCGGGAAAAGGCACTCATCCGGACGATGCTCACCGCGGGGCGGACCGTGGTGTTTTCGGCGACGACGGTGGCACTCTCGACCGCGGCAATGGCGCTGTTCCCGATGTATTTCCTCACGTCGTTCGCCTACGCCGGCGTCGCCACCGTGGCGCTATGTGCGCTGGCAGCGCTGGTGGTCACTCCGGCGGCCATCGTGCTGCTTGGGCCCCGCCTGGACGCATTCGACGTTCGCCGCGGCGTGCGCCGGCTGCTGCGCCGCGACGAGCCGCAGCCGAAACCAGTGCGGCAGTTGTTCTGGTACCGGTGGGCGAAGTCGGTGATGCGGCACGCGGTGGTGATCGGCCTGGCCGTTTCGGCGGTGTTGATTGTGCTCGGCCTGCCTTTCCTGGGAATCAGATGGGGTTTCCCCGACGATCGCGTGCTACCGGGCTCCGCGTCGGCGCATCAGGTCGGTGATCGGATGCGCGCGGGCTTCGCCGATAACTCCCAGACTGCGGTGACCATCGTGATACCCGACGCCGACGGTCTGACACCGGCCGACTTCGAGCGCTATGCCGCCGAGCTTTCGCGGGTTGTCGACGTCACGGCGGTCAGTGCGCCCACAGGTGCCTTCGTCGGCGGCGCGAAGATCGGGCCGCCGGTGGCTGCTACCGCAGTACATGACGGCAGTGCCTTCCTGACGGTCGGTAGCAACGCACCGTTGTTCTCCGCGGCGTCGCCCGAGCAGCTGGCACGACTGCATGACATCGCGACGCCGGGTGGTCATCCCGTCGCGTTCACCGGCATTGCCCAGATAAACCGTGACAGTGTCGGCGCCATCGTCTCGCGGCTGCCGCTGGTGCTGGCGGTCATAGCGGTTATCACGTTCGTGCTGCTGTTCATGCTGACCGGCAGCGTGGTCCTGCCGGTGAAAGCGCTCATCCTGAATGTGATATCGCTGACGGCCACATTTGGTGCGTTGGTGTGGATCTTTCAAGACGGGCATCTGGGCGCGTTGGGAACCACAGCCACCGGCACGCTGGTGGCCAATATGCCGGTATTACTGTTCTGCATCGCCTTCGGACTGTCCATGGACTACGAGGTGTTCGTGATCTCCCGAATACGCGAATACTGGTTGCAAAGCGAACGCACCGGTGCCGACAACGACGAAAGCGTCGCACTCGGTCTCGCCCATACCGGCCGGGTCGTCACGGCCGCGGCCCTGGTCATGTCGATCTCGTTCGCCGGCCTGATCGCCGCGCAGGTGTCCTTCATGCGGATGTTCGGGTTGGGTCTGGCACTGGCCGTCGTGGTAGACGCCACCCTGGTCCGGACGGTGCTGGTGCCCGCGTTCATGCACATCCTCGGACGATGGAACTGGTGGGCGCCCGCGCCCCTGACCCGCCTGCACCGACGCATAGGTATCAGCGAATCCGCCGCCGCAACAAGCGCCGGCCGGCAGCAGCGCGGCCGGCACCGCAAAAAGGCCTAATTTCTTCACGTCCTCGACCCATCCGAACCCGCCCCGGTGACGAATCCCATGGGCAAGCGCAGACCACGACGTGGGCGGACCCGCGGCGTGACTGTGAGACGAGTCATGTGGGAGATCGAGGAGGGCTGAAGTGCAGTTGACCAGTGATGACCGCGTGGCAGCGGCGCTAGTTCCGCCGCACCAGCGCACGCGTGAGCATCGAAACCATTCCCTTACCGTCGTACCTGCCAGCCTGCGTGCGGACATACGAGAATTAGTGCGGGCCCACCTCACCGACTTCGTGGCCAATCAATGCCTTGCCGAACTTGCCGGTGCCAAGGTTGACGTCGCGGGCGCGGTGCTGTCCGGCTTCGTCGACGGCGGTAAGTACGTGCGATCCACGTTCATGTACCTGGGCTGGTTGTGTGGTGCGCAGGAGGACGAGGCGGCCCTGCGAGCGTCGGCCAGCCTCGAGCTTTTTCACGCCTTTGCTCTCATGCAAGACGATGTGATGGACGAATCCCCATTGCGCCGTGGGCGGCCGTCCGCGCACGTCGCGCTCGGCCAGTGGCACCGCGCGCACGGGTTGTCCGGCTCGTCGGACCGATTCGGTGAGTCGACGGCCATCCTGCTCGGCGATCTCTGCCTGGTGTGGGCATCGAAAATGCTCCGCGAAAGTGGTGTTGCGGCAGAAGCGCTCGCGCGGGTGTGGCCGCGCTACGACGATATGCGCATCGAGTTGGCCGTCGGTCAGTTCGCCGACCTGGTGAATGACTCGCAGTCCTTCCCGACACTTGAGGCGGTGCTCGACGTGCTGAGGAGAAAATCGGGCAACTACACGGTCCGGCGACCGCTGGAGATCGGAGCGGCGATGGCCGGCTGCGCACCGGAGGTCATCGACGTGATCGGCAGGTACGGTGCCGCGATCGGCGAGGCTTTTCAGCTGCGTGACGACCTCCTCGGAGTATTCGGTTCGCCGACGGTGACCGGCAAATCAGTCGGCACCGATCTGTCAGCGCAGAAGGCCACCAGCGTGGTCGTCGCTGCTCATCAGCTCGCCGACGCCGGGTTGCGGCGGCAGCTCGCGGAACTGATGAGCACGCCTGCGCTGGGTTCCGCAGAGGTCGAACGCTGGCGGGCCCTGATCACCGTCAGCGGCGCCGTGCAATGGATCGAGCAGCTCATCGACGATCGTGTGGCCGAGGCCCTGGGCTGCCTGGACACTGCCGGCATTCCCGACATAGCCGGCGCTGCACTGGAAGACATGGCAGTCGTCTGCACTGAGAGGGCGGCGTGACGCGCACCGTGGACGGAAGGACCGACCGGGTCGTCGTCGTCGGGGCAGGGCTGTCCGGGTTGTCCGCGGCGCTGCAGTTGGCGGGACGCGGTCGCGCCGTCACCGTGGTCGAACGTGGCGATCATCCCGGTGGCCGGGTCGGGCGCGCCGATATCGCCGGGTATCGCCTCGATACCGGACCGACGGTGTTGACCATGCCCGACATCATCGACGAGGCCTTCGCGGCCGTCGGCGAAACCTTGACCGATCGCCTCGAACTGCTTCCGGTGCACCCGGCCTATCGCGCAATGTTCGCCGACGGCAGCGCGCTGGAGGTGCATACCGACCCGACGGCAATGGTCACCGAGATCGAGCGGTTCGCCGGACGCCGAGAGGCCGACGCCTACCTCGAGCTTCGCTCGTGGTTGACCAAGCTTTACCGCACTGAATTCGACGGGTTCATCGGCGCCAACTTCGACTCACCATTGTCGTTGGTGACACCGCAGCTGGCCCGCCTCGTCGCGCTGGGCGGCTTTCGTCGCTGGGAGAACGTGGTGCGCCGGTTCTTGAACGACGAGCGGCTGCTGCGGATCTTCACTTTCCAGGCGCTCTATGCGGGAGTCTCCCCGCAGAGCGCGCTGGCGGTGTACGCGGTGATCGCCTACATGGACACGATCGCCGGCGTGTACTTTCCGCGCGGCGGGATGCGGGCACTGCCCGACGCCATGGCCGCTGCCGCCGCCGATGCCGGGGTGGAATTCATCTACGGGGCAACGGTTTCCGAACTCGAGTGGAATGGATCCAGGGTCACCGCGGTGCTAACTGCGGCAGGCCATCGCGTTCCCGCCGACGCGGTGGTGCTGACCACCGAGCTTCCTGACACGTATCGGCTGCTGGGCCGGACACCGCGTCGGCTCCTCCGGCTGCGGCCGGCACCCTCGGCCGTCGTCGCCCACGTCGGGTGCCGCAGGCTCGATGATCGAGTTGGTCACCACACCATTGTGTTCGGCGACGCCTGGCAACAGACGTTCAGGGACATCATCGACGAGGGGCGAGTCATGGGAGACCCGTCGTTACTGGTGACGCGACCGACTGCCACCGACCCCAGTCTGGCGCCGCCGGGTCGTGATCTGCTCTACATCCTGGCTCCTGCGCCGAATACCGAAGTGGGTAAAGTGGATTGGGACGCTACCTCGTCAGCCTACGTCGAGCAGATGCTCGGTGCGGTCACGGCGCGGCTGCCCCAACTCGGTGATGACGCCGAAGTGCTATCCGTGGTGACACCCAGCGACTGGGCCCGTCAGGGCATGGCAGCGGGCACCCCGTTCGCGTTGGCGCACAACTTCAGCCAGACCGGCCCCTTCCGGCCGGCCAACACCGTGCGCGGCGTGGACAATGTGGTTCTCGCCGGCTCATCGACGGTGCCCGGGGTGGGCGTGCCAACCGCGGTCATTTCGGGGCGGCTTGCCGCCGACCGGATCACCGGAGTGTCCGCACAACACGAGCGCGAGGTCCAACGGCGATGATCGGCTCCGAACTCGACGCCGCCGGCGTCCGTGACCCGTCGTTGCGCGACGCCTACCGGCGGTGTCGCGCGGTCAACGCGCGCACCGGCAAGACCTTCTTCCTTGCCACCCGATTGCTGGCGCCCAGCCAGCGACCCGCCGTGCACGCGCTGTACGGCTTCGCCCGGCGCGCCGATGACATTCTCGACGACTTCGATGCCACATGCGATGTCGAAGTACGCGCGCGGCAGCTCCAGCAGCTGTCCACGTCCCTGTTCAACGGGTTGGTGGAGGCGCAGCCGTGCGGCGACGACCCCACGTTGACGGCGGTGGTTCACACCGCACGCAAGTACGACATCGGGTGGGCCCTCTTCGACGACTTCCTGGCCTCGATGCGGATGGACCTGACCGTCTCCGACTACCCGGACCGCATCGCGCTCGAGCGGTATATGTACGGTTCGGCGGAAGTGATCGGACTGCAAATGCTGCCGATTCTGGGCACCGTCTGCCCGCGGGAGGACGTCGCGCCGTACGCCGCCGCGCTCGGCAAAGCATTTCAGCTCACCAACTTCATCAGGGATGTCGACGAAGACCTGCGGCGTGGCCGGGTGTATCTACCGGCGGACGAACTTGCCGTGCACGGCGTTGACCGGGACGTGCTGCGCTGGTGTCAAACCAATCGGCGCACCGATTCTCACGTGCGTCGGGCCCTGGTCGAGCAACACGAGATCGCACGCGCAGTCTACGAGCAGGCCCGACACGGGATCGGGATGCTGATCCCGGCGTCGCGTCCGTGTGTTGCGGCGGCCCTGACGCTCTACTCCGAAATCCTGCAACGGATCGAGGAGATCGATTTCGAGATCTTCAGTGAGCGCGCCAGTGTCGGTAAGCCCCGGCGACTCGCCGTCGCCGCCAAGTACATCGCCCGGGCCTGGGGTGCGCGGGTGTCGGACGGGAGTAGGTGAGGGTGGATCGCTGGCAGTACCTGATCGTGTTGGGCGCCTGTCTTTTCATCACCGCTCCACTGGAGCTGTTGGGCAGTGGGGTCTACCGTCAACCCGGGCGCGTGGCGGCCGCCATATGGCCCGTCGCCGCGGTGTATCTGATCTGGGACGCCATTGCCGTCGCCGCTCACGTGTGGTCATTCAACCCGCGGTATATCCTCGGCGCGCTCGCACCCGGCGACCTGCCGGTGGAGGAAGTGTTGTTCTTCGTGGTGATTCCGTTGTGCGCGTTACTCACCTACTCCGCCGTGGACTCGATGCTGTCGGTGCTCCGGCGGCGCTTCGCAGAGGTCAAACGCCAGTGAGCGGCCTCGGCTACACGGCTCCGGCCGCGCTGGCGGTGTTTGCGGTCTGCGCACTGGAATTCGGGATTTTGCGCACCGGACTGTTCCGCCGGCCGGCGTATTGGATTTCCATGGTGATCGTGATCGGCTTTCAGATCCTCGTCGACGGCTGGCTCACAAAACTTACAGCACCCATTGTCATTTACGACGATCGGCAGACAATCGGCGTCCGGTTCCCGTTCGACATTCCGCTCGAGGATTTCTTGTTCGGTTTCGCTCTCGTGACCGCCGTTCTGCTGTTGTGGGAGCGCCGCCGGCACCGCCCCGAGGTTTCGGAGCAGTGATGACTCAGACGGATCGGCTCCGCGAGACACTGCCGGCGCCGCCGGGCCTGACTGATGCCAATGCCTTGGCGCGGAAGCCCCGCGTGGTCGTGGTCGGTGCGGGAATCGCCGGAATGGCCGCCGCCGCGGGGCTCAGCGAGCGGGGAGTCAGTGTCGACGTCGTGGAAGCGCGCGACTACCTCGGTGGCCGGGTAGGCGGATGGCCCGAAACTCTTTCGGACGGCTCCGTTGCCGCCATGAACCGCGGTTTTCACGCCTTCTTCCGCCAGTACTACAACCTGCGGGCGTTACTGCGCCGCGCGGACCCCCATCTGTCCGCCCTCACCACGGTCGACGACTATCCGTTGATCGACGCCTTGGGTCGTCGCGACACCTTCCGCGGTTTGCCACGCACCCCACCACTCAACGCGCTGGCTTTTGCGATCCGCAGCCCGACGTTCCGGTTGCGGGATCTGGTTCGGCTCAACGTCAGAGCCGCCGCGCCGCTGGCCGCGGTGTCGGTGCCCCAGACCTACTACGATCTCGACGACAGAAACGCCGCAACATTTCTGCGGGACATCAACTTCCCCGACGCCGCGCAGCATCTGGCTTTCGAGGTGTTCGCCCGCAGCTTCTTTGCCAGGCCGGAGTGTCTGTCGGCGGGTGAGCTGGCAGCGATGTTCCACATCTACTTCCTCGGTTCCACCGAAGGACTGACCTTTGACGTCGTCAATTCGAATTTCGATGTTGCACTGTGGAA
>Ga0302157_10007005_pt1 | contig 11474 bp, 5 predicted proteins | sample I_Bog_N3_3_FD_193502 | JGI IMG/M metagenome (GOLD analysis project Ga0302157, IMG submission 193502) | Peat permafrost microbial communities from Stordalen Mire near Abisko, Sweden - I_Bog_N3_3 | ecosystem: Environmental > Terrestrial > Soil > Wetlands > Peat | place: Sweden: Abisko, Stordalen...
CACCCCCCCCTTGTTTGCCGGAAATCGTTCCCGTTTCGGCGCGGTTCGCATCTTCACTTCATGTCAACGCTCTGCGCGCAATCCAGGCGCGTTCGCCCCCAAGCCTGTGCATCGGGTAAACTGCACCGGGAGGCTTCCCTATGCCTAATCCGCTCTCCGACGCATTCGTCTTCCTCGGCGCAACCGGCGACCTCGCCTACAAGCAGATCTTCCCCGCCCTCCTCGGCCTCATCAAGGACGAGGGCTTCAACATCCCCATCATCGGCGTCGCCAAAGCCGGCTGGACACTCGACAACCTCAAGGACCGCGCCAAAGACAGCCTCGCCCACCAGGGCGGCGAAGCCGGCCGCGCCAAAGTCGACCCGGCCGCGCTCGATAAGCTTCTCAACCTCCTGCGTTACGTCGATGGCGACTACGCCGACCCCGCAACTTTCGCCCAGCTCCGCAAAGAGCTCGGCACCGCCAAACGACCCCTCCACTACCTCGCCATCCCCCCCAGCCTCTTCGGCATAGTGGCCGAGGGCCTCGCCAAATCCGGCTGCGCCGCCAATTCCCGCGTCGTCGTCGAAAAGCCCTTTGGCCGCGACCTCAAATCCGCCCAGGACCTGAGCCGCACACTCCACAGGTACTTTGACGAAGCCGACATCTACCGCATCGACCACTACCTCGGCAAAGAACCCGTCCAGAACATCCTCTACACCCGCTTCGCCAACCCCATCTTCGAACCCATCTTTAACCGCGACCATGTCCGCAGCATTCAGATCACCATGGCCGAAAACTTCGGCGTCCAGGACCGCGGCAAGTTCTACGACGAAGTCGGCGCACTCCTCGACGTCGTCCAGAACCACATGTTCCAGGTCGTCGCCAACCTCGCCATGGACCCGCCCACCGGCGAAGAGCACGAAGCGGTTCGCGACCGCAAAAGCGAATTGCTCCGCGCCGTCAGCCCCCTCACCCAGGATTCCGTCGTCCGCGGCCAGTATCGCGGCTACCGCGCGGTCCCCGGCGTCGCCCCCAACTCGTTGGTCGAGACCTTCATCGCCGTCAAGCTCGAAATCGACAGTTGGCGCTGGGCCGGCGTGCCCATCTACATCCGCGCCGGTAAAATGCTCCCCGTCACCTGCACCGAGGCCCTCATCGAGTTCAAGCGCCCGCCCCGCGAGACCTTTGGCGAAATCGTCCCCAACCCCTCCGCCCACATGCGCATCCGCGTCAGCCCAGACATGACCATCGGCCTCGGCGTGCGCGTCAAAACCCCCGGCGAACGCATGGTCGGCCGCGACGTCGAACTCGAAATGCACCGCTGCCCGGTCGAAGACATGCCTCCCTACGAGCGCCTCCTCGGCGACGCCCGTCGCGGCATCAGCGAACTCTTCTCCCGCCAGGACCTTGTCGAAGCCCAATGGCGCATCGTGGAACCGGTCCTCGGCTTCACTGCCCCGCTCTACAGCTATGAACCCGGCTCCTGGGGTCCGGAAGAAGCAAACCAGCTCATCGGCGCGGACGGCCCCTGGGTAGACCCCAAGAACTTCGACGTGGCGCCCTGCCCATAGCGCTCCGGTGAGCGGGGCGGAGCCCGCAATCCGATATCCGGCCATGTAGTTTACTTTTTCGCTTCGCTGCCCGCGCCCGCGGCGCAGGTAGAGGAGTATAGTGGCGTCTGGCCGCGGAGCGGAACAAAAACTCCGGTGCAATTTCGGCGCAATGCTGGCGTCAATTTCATCCAGGATGCAGGTCGCTCTCCGGCGGGGAGTGCAGTATGTCAATCTCGATTCTCGTTGCCTACACCACACGCTATGGCTCAACGGAAGAAGTCGCTCAGTCCGTTGCCGAGACGCTGCGAAAAGCTGGGTTTGCCGCAAAGGTTGAACCCGCCGCGCGGGTGCAGACCCTCAATGGCTACGACGCGGTTGTGCTGGGCACCGCGCTCTACGTGGGCATGCTCCACGGGGACGCGAAGAGTTTCCTCAAGAAACACCGCGACGCGCTCAAGGATATGCCCAGCGCATTTTTCACTCTGGGCCCCATCTACGCCGACCCGGAAGGCTGGAACGCGGCGCGCAGGCAGGCACACAAAGAGCTGGAAAAGTTCCCCTGGTTCACTCCGGCAACCCAGGAGATCTTCGGCGGCAAGTACGATCCCGGCAAGCTCGGATTCCCCTTCCGCTTCATCCCTCCGCTGCGCAAGATGCCCCCCAGCGACGCCCGAGACTGGGCGGCAATCGAAGAGTGGGTCAGCCGCTCGGTCGTGACAGCTTTTCAAAATGCCCTCACCCATGCCTGACCGCGGTGCGCGATACTGGGAGTGTCGTTACCTCAACTTTTTGACCGGTCCCTGAATGACATCCGTTTCCTCCCTCGTCTCTCTTGAAACTATCCGCGCCGCCGCCGCCCGCATCGCCGGCATCGCCGTCAAAACCCCGCTCGTCCGCGCCCCCTTTCCCGGCGTGAGAGGCGAAGTCTGGCTCAAAGCCGAAAGCCTCCAGCCCATCGGCAGCTTCAAACTGCGCGGCGCATCCAACAAAATCCTCCAGCTCACCGCCAAGGAAATCGCCCGCGGCGTCATCACCTACTCCAGCGGCAACCACGCCCAGGGCGTCGCCTATGCCGCCCGCCACGTCGGCGCGAAGGCGACTATCGTCATGCCCTCCAACGCCCCGGCCATCAAGCGCGCCGCCACGCTTGCCCTCGGCGCAATCGTCGTCGATGTCGGCCTAGCCTCCAGCGAGCGCCTCGCCAAGTCCGACGAACTCGTCGCCCGCTACGGCTACGTCACCATCCCCCCCTACGACGACGACCAAGTCATCGCCGGCCAAGCCACCTGCGGCCTTGAAATCGTCGAAGCCATCCCGGATGTCGACCTCGTCCTCGCGCCCGTCTCCGGCGGCGGCCTGCTCAGCGGCGTCGCCGCCGCCGTCCGCCAGCTCAACCCCGAGGCGCGAATCGTCGGCGTCGAGCCGGCCCTCGCCGCAGATGCCGCCCAAAGCTTCGCCAAAGGCCAGATCGTCACCTGGCCGGCTGAACTCACCAGCCGCACCATCGCCGACGGCCTGCGAACCCAAAGCGTCGGCGTCCGCAACTTCGCCCACATCCAGGCCTTCGTCAACCGCATCGTCATCGTCACCGAAGCCGAAATCCGCGCCGCCATGCGCGCCATCGTAGCCACCACCCGCCTCGTCCCCGAGCCCAGCGGCGCAGTCACCACCGCCGCGCTGCTCTTCCATGCCCACGAGCTCCCCCCCTACAAAAAAGCCGCAGCCATCGTAAGCGGCGGCAACGTCGCCCCGGAAATGCTCGCCGAAATCCTGCTGGAAAAGCCCTGAAGACGCTCCGAACCAGCCGCCTTTTTGAGAGGGAGGAGCTTCAGCCGCGCCGCAAACGCACCAAAATCATCGGGCTTTCCGCAAGACCCTGATGGGAGGCTCCGAGTCCGGGTGCCCCGCCTTCCGCCCGGTCTTGTCCTTGTGGGGCTGACGGACCTCCCCAATGCCAGACCGTTTGATTGTCCGTCGGGAACGTTGCGAACGATCAGCTTCTCCCGCCTGCACCTTCACAAAACCAAGCACCTGCCCAGCCGTTCCAGAATTTGCGCGAGGGAACCAAGCGAAGGACTTGCCTTCCCGCCACGATTCAATTGGCGTCACCTCGGCCCGAACTGCGAGAATAGCTCGTCCCCGTTTCCCAAAAGGAAAGGCAGCTCGATGGCTCAGCCAAACCAGGATAGGCAAGCGACTCTGGCAACAATCGCCTCCATCGAGTTTGACGTTTGCGTCATCGGCGGAGGAGCCACCGGATGCGGCTCTGCCCTCGACGCCCAGACACGAGGCCTCCGCACCGTTCTCCTGGAAGCTGCCGACTTCTCCTCCGCCACCTCCAGCGCCTCCACAAAGCTCATCCACGGGGGCGTCCGCTACCTCCAGCAGGCCGTCACCCAGCTTGATGCGGGGCAGTATCACGTCGTCCGCCGCGCCCTCCGCGAGCGCATCGTAATGATCGCCAACGCCCCCTGCCTCGCCCACCCCATGCGCTTCGTCATCCCCTGCGCAAACTGGTTCCAGGCCTTCTACTACGGCCTCGGCATGAAGCTCTACGAGTGGCTCTCGGGCAAAGCCAGCCTCTTCCCGTCCGGATTCTACCCTCGCGCCAAACTCGCGGAGCGCCTGCCCCATCTCAATGCCGGGAAATTTGTCGGCGCCGTCGTCTATGCCGACGGCCAATTCGACGATGCACGATTCAATCTGATGCTGATGAAGACATTCTCCGAAGCCGGCGGCACTGCCCTCAACTACGCCCGCGTCGAAAGCTTCTTCAAGACCCCCGATGGAAAAATCTCCGGCGCTCTGATCCTCGACAACCTCACTGGCCGTCAGTTCCAGGTTCGCGCAAAATCCTTTGTCAATGCCACTGGACCGTTCGCGGACGCGCTCCGCCAGCAGGCCAGCCCAGGCGTCCATCAACGCCTCCGCGTCAGCCGCGGTTCCCACATCCTCGTCCCCATCGCCAAAATGCCGTCCGCGGACGCCCTCATGATCCCAAAAACTGACGACGGCCGCCTGATCTTCGTCATTCCCTGGCTCGGCGCACTGCTCATCGGCACCACCGACGACGAAAGCACCGTCGACGACGACCTTCTCATCAAGCCCCCCGAAATCGAATACCTCCTCCGCTACGCCAATCGATATCTCGACTCCAACCTCACCCGCGCCGACATCCTCGCCTGCTTCGTCGGCCTTCGTCCCCTCGTCAGTTCCGGACACGGCGGAGCCACAAAGAGGCTTATCCGCGACCACGAGGTCGAAGTCGACTTGGCAAGCGGCCTGGTCAACATCCTCGGCGGCAAATGGACCACCTATCGCGCCATGGCCGAGGACACTATCGACGCCGTCCAGCGCCAACTCGGCCTCCCCGTCCGCGGATGCAAGACCGCCAGCATGCCCCTCGCCGGCTCCGAGGGCTATACCTTCGACTACTGGAAGACGCTCGTCGATACTCACGCCATTCCGGAGCCGACCGCCAGGCACCTCGCGGAAAAATTCGGCGTTCGCGCCGCCCGCGTGCTCAGGCTCGCCGACGAAGATCCCCGCCTCCGCGCCCCGCTCGCCCCCGGCTTCCCCGCCATCCGCGCCGAGGCCGTCTACGCCATCCGCGAAGAGATGGCCCGCTCCATCGAAGACATCCTCGCCCGACGCATCGGCATGCAGTTCCTCAACTGGCAAGCAGCCCACCAAGCCGCGCCCATGGTCGCCAGCATTCTGGCGCGAGAGTTCGGATGGGACGCCGCCACCGAAGCCGGCGCAACCCACGCCTATCGGACGAAACTCGAAATCGCACTCGAAACCTCGGGCCTCACTCCGGCTTGAAGCATCCGCGGCCACCCCACGGCCATCCCGGACCTGTTCCCAATTCCCCCTACATGCGCCAGCACCAGCAAGAAAAAACACCTCTGCCCAGTTCGCCCTTTGCACACTAGATTCATCCCCAACTCCGTTGCCAATTCCGGCCCGCGAAAGTGTCATGCTGTCTTCTGGGGGAAGGAACGATGAAAGCACGCATGCGGCTCGGTGACCTGCTGATTCAGGCCAGGCTCATCTCCGCCGACAATCTCACCAAAGCACTCGAAAACCAGGCGGAACGCGGTGGCCGCCTCGGTGATCACATGGTCGCCATCGGAGCCATCTCACGCGAGGCTCTCGACTCATTCCTCCACCGCATGCCGGCCGAACCGTCCGACATCCCCGCCACCGGCATCAGCGAAAGCGACCTCCTCAGTCTCCTCATGAAGCTCATCTACACCAACCATCTGGAGATGACCCGCCAGTTCGTCGATGCCATCAAGCTTCCCTACCCCATCGTCGTCGATCTGGTGCAAATGGCCGTCGACCGCCAGTTCCTGCGCACTCTCGGCGCGCGCCATGGCGAGGGCTTCGGCGACATGTCCTATACCTTCACCGAAGAGGGCCGCAAATGGACCCAGGGCGAGCTCCAGCAATCCCGCTATGCCGGCCCCGCGCCAGTCTCGCTCAGCGAGTTCTCCTATCTCGTCAACCTGCAGAAAATCACCAACGAAGTCGTCACCTACGAGCGGGTTCGGATGGGGCTCGGCGACCTCACCGTAGAAGACCGAATTATCGAAAAATGCGGCCCCGCTCTCAACTCCGGCCGCGCGCTCCTGCTTTACGGCCCGCCCGGCAACGGCAAGACCTCCGTCGCCATGAGCTTCGCCAGCGTCTTTGAAGATGTCATCTACGTCCCCTACGCCGTCCTTGTCGAAGGGCAAGTGATCCGCGTCTTCGACCCCACGTATCACACCCTCAAGGATCTGGGACCTTCAACTCAGGGGGAAGATCTCGGCTTCGTCCGCCGCGAGGTCTACGACGCCCGCTGGGTCCCCTGCCGCCGCCCCTTCATCGTCGCCGGCGGCGAGCTCACTCTCGATATGCTCGACCTCCGCTTCGACGCCCTCTCCAACATCTATGAGGCCCCCCTGCACGTCAAGGCCCTCGGCGGATGCTTCATCATCGACGACTTCGGCCGCCAGCTCGTCTCGCCCACCGCTCTGCTCAACCGCTGGATCGTGCCTCTCGAAAACCGCGTCGACTACCTCAAACTCCACACCGGCGCGCGCTTCACCCTCCCCTTCGAAGCCATGGTCATCTTCTCCACCAACCTCGAGCCCGAGGAGCTGATGGACCCAGCCTTCCTCCGCCGCCTCCCGTACAAGATCGAAGTCGGCGCGCCCACCCGGGACGCCTACCACAACATCTTCAAAACCGAGTGCGACAAGCGCGGCATGACCCTCCCCGATGACCTGTTCGAGGTCATCGTGCATAAAATTCTCTTCGAAAAAGAAATGGAGCTTGCCGCCTACCACCCCCGCTTTATCGTCGATCAGGTCGCGGCTACTTGCCGCTTCATGGGCCAGCCGCTCCACTTCGAACTCCGCTTCATTGAACACGCCATCGACAACCTCCGCGTCCGCCGCTCTTCCCCGCCCGCGCCAACACAATCGTTGTCATCCTGATGAGAGTGAAGGGTCCCCTTCCCCGGCGTTGCGGAGCCCCCCTCCTCAAACATCCGTCCTGTATCGGTTCCCTGCCATCCCCGCGCATTTCGCCGCCATCTCAGGGCTCCGTTAGGAGCCTGAGTCGAAATTGATACAGATTGAGAACGATTGAGGAAGACATTCAGGACTTTTTTGCCGAATTATGAAAAAACTTGGAGTGTGGTTTGACCGGAGCCTTACCTCGCAACGCTTTGAGCGGCGCGGACAGGCCAGATGAGCGAAGTCCTGACCAGGCTCGACCGGCCCGGTTTCGCCTCACAGCCAGATACCAAGGAGAGCATGATGAACTGCATCAAGGAACAACTCAACCCTCGTGCCATATACCGCGCCGTTCTGGCCCTCGCACTCATGGTTGCTGGCGCATTGCCAATCGCCGCCCAGCCCGACGGTCACTGGCTCATCGGTTACTACCCCATCTACGTCCAGGACACCCCGTCTTCATCCGAGCAAAACGGGATGACCCCCAGCGAACTCAACTATTCCAAACTCACCCACATCATTTATTGGGGCGTCGCGCCCACCAGCACCGGCGGTGTCAATCCCGAGAGGTTTGTAACCGCATCGGTCTTTGCCAGCGGCGCTACCGCCGTCGTCACCAACGCCCACGCGGCCGGCGCCAAGGCCCTCATCGGCATCGGCGGAGACCAGGCCGACGGCTTCTCGACGGCGTTCACCCAGGCCACCACACCCGCCAACCTTCCCGCCTTCGTCGACAGCATCGTCAATCTCATGCAGCAGTACAACTTCGACGGCGTCGACATCAACTGGGAGCAGATCGGCGCATCCAACTCCGCCGACAACACCCAGTTCCCCGCCTTCATCAAAGCCCTCCGCGCCAAGCTCAATACTCTTACTCCCCGGCCGCTGCTCACCATGGCTCCCGAAACCAAGCCCAACGGCGGCCGTCCCGACCTCATCGGACCCATCGCCGCCGACTTTGACCAGCTCAATATCCAAACCTACCTCATGTCCTTCGCCTATTGCGGCTGGGAGACCTACTACAGCTCCCCGCTCTCCAACGGCGGCCAGAGCTTCCTCCTCGATACCAGCGAGCCGCTCCCCTCCGTCTACAGCGCCATCAAGGACTACACCTCCGCCGGTGTCCCCATCAGCGAGCTCGGCATGGGCATGCAGCTTGGTGGCGTCATCTGGCAGGGAGGCTCCGGCGCAAGCCTCAACACCAGCCTCACCCCCTCCACCGGCGGCGTCATCGAGCCCTATGAAATCTGGCCCGTCGACTCGGGCACCGCCTGCAGCAACACCGCCGGCTACATCAGCCCCGACGCCCCAAGCCAGAACGAGGGTGTGCCCTACACCACCATCCTCTCCCTGTCCCTGACCGCCGGCTACTCCGCTCCCGTCACAGACCCCGTCGCCGACCAGACCTGGATCGGCTTCAATGCCACAAAAGGTCCCACAACGGTCGCAAACAACGGCGACCAGTTCATCTCCTACGAGAGCCCGGCCTCCATCGCCAAAAAGGGCACGGACCTCGCCTCCCCCGCCAACCAGACCACCCTCGGCGGCGCGCTCGGCGGCGTCATGCTCTTCGAGCTTTCCGGCGACTACACCCCTACCGCCGCCGGCGACGCGCAGCACCCGCTCATTACCGCCGCCAGCCAGATGTCCGCCCTGCTCCCCAGCCCCCTCACTGGCCTTACCAACACCCTTGGCGCAGCCGGCAGCAACGCCGCCACACTCAACTGGACCGCCACGCCCGGCGCGGCCAGTTACAACGTCTATCTCGGCGCAACCGCCACCGGCACCCCCACCAACGTCACCAACACCACCCTCGCTCTCTCCAGCCTGACCCCCGGCGCCAGCTACCAATACTTTGTCGAAGGCGTCGACGCATTCGGCGTCGGCACGGGCGCAACCACCAGCTTCACCGTCCCGAGCACGACTCTTCTCCCCCCCACCGGCTTGACCGCCTCAATCGCCCCCAACCGCGTCAACCTCAGTTGGACCGCCGCCGCCAACGCCACCAGCTATCAGGTCTGGTACAAAACCAGCCCCCTCGCCACCGTCGCCTACACCAAACTCGGAACTTCCACCACCACGTACTACAGCTACCTCTCCAACTTCAACGGAACCACCACCTACTACTTCGTCGTCTCCTCAATCAATGGGGCCAGCACTTCCTCCAACTCCGCGCAGGTCTCCGCCACCCCAACCAACGTCGCCAATCCGCTCCCGCCCACCGGCCTCGTCGCCACCACCGCCCCCGCCCGCGTCAACCTCACTTGGGCCGCCGCCACCAACGCCACCAGCTACCAGGTCTGGGTCAAGACCAACCCCAGCTCCACCGTCCCCTACACCCCCCTCGCCACCACTACCAACGCCTATTACTCTTACATCGCCAACTTCAACGGAACCACAACATATTACTTCGCCGTCTCTTCGATCCTCGGTTCGTTCACCTCCGCGCCCTCCGCGCAGGTCTCGGCCACGCCCCCCATCCCCCTCCCAACTCGCCCCGGCACCTTCACGGCAACGCCAGGCGCAAACCAGGTAACGCTCACCTGGCTCGCCGTCTCCGGCGCAACCGGCTACTACGTGCTGCGCAGCACCACCTCCGGCTCGGGTTACGTCAAGCTCACCACCGCCGCGCCCATCACCGGCACCAGCTACACCGATACCACCGCCTACGCCGGCCTCACCTACTACTACGTCATCGAGGCCTACAACTCTTCCGGAGCCAGCGCCAACTCGCCTCAGGAATCCGCAACCCCCACCATCCCCGCGCCCACCAACCTCACCTACACGGTGACCGGCCCCGTCGTCACCTTCAACTGGAACGCCGTCCCCGGCGTCCTCGGCTATGAAGTGCAGCGCGGCACCGTCAGCGGCTCTTACACCATCAGCATCGGCACCGCGACCGCCCCCGCCACCACCGTCAACGACTCGACCGCCATCCCCGGCGTCACCTACTACTACGTCGTCCAGGCCTACTACTTCGTCCCCGGACAGAACCTGCCCGCGACCTTCAGCCCCAACTCCAACCAGGTCACCGTCAACGTCACCGCCACCAAGCTCGCCGCCCCCACCGGCCTCCAGGCCTTCCTCGACACCGCCCAGGGAGGCCCCGCCACCGTCAACCTCGGCTGGACCAAGGAAGCCGGCGTCGTCTCCTACAACATCCTCCGCTCCACCACCAACGGCGGTCCCTACAGCCTGGAAGGAACTTCACCCTACGCCCAATACCTCGGCGACACCGTCACCCCCAACACCACCTACTACTACGTCGTCCAGGCGGTCAACGGAGCCGGTGCAAGCGGCTACTCCAACCAGGCCACCATCACCATCCCCAAGGCCACCATTCCCGGCACTCCCATCTTCACCCTCAATGTCTACAACGGCATCATCGCTGTCGAACAGCTTGACGGGGTCCCCGGGGCCACCGCTTACCAGTTCTACCGCTCCACCTCCGCCACCGGAACCTACACCCTGCTCTACTCGGGCGGCAACCTCATCTACAACGACACCGCGGCCACCCCAGGCGTCACCTATTACTACGAAATGACCGCCAGCAACACCGCCGGCACCAGTCCCCTCAGCGCGCCGGAGTCGGCCGTCGCCCCGCCCATTCCAACCGGCCTCAAAGCCACCGCCGGCAACGCCCAGGTCGCACTCACCTGGAACGCCGTCACTGGGGCCACCAGCTACAACGTCGAGCGCGGCACCGTCTCCGGTACCTACACTGAGGTCGTCGGAGCGCCCACCACCAATTCCTTTACTGACACCTCGGTCACCAACGGCACCACCTACTACTACGCGGTCCAAACCATCGGCGCGGACGGCGAATCCACAAGCGCCTACTCGGCCGGCGTCTCCGCCACCCCGATCTCCTCCACGGTCGCCGTTCCCACCGCCCTCAAAGCCACCACCGTCAACGCCGCCGGCGCCGTCACACTCACCTGGACCGCCTCCACCGGCTCAACAGCCTCCTACAGCTACCTCATCTACGGCGGCAACTCCCCCGGCGCCGAAGGCACAACCGCCCTCGCCACCATCACCGCCAACGCCACAACCGCCACCGTCACCGGCCTCGCCAGCAACAAAGACTGGTACTTCGTCGTCAAGGCCGAGAGCGGTGCAACCCTCAGCAACCCCTCCAACGAGGTTCTTTCCCTTCCCCGCATCCTTTACGTCCCCAGCTACGAGGCCGGCACGGTCAACGTCCGCATCGGCGGCGGCACAACCCTCACCTCCATCGCCTTCGCACTGCCCACCTGCAACCCCAACAGCCTCGCCGTCAACCAGAACAAGCTCTACGTCGTCTGCAACTCCGACCAGGGCGGCCCCGACAAGATCCTCGTGTACAACGCCGCCACCATCCGCGCCGCTCCAGCCGGCACACTCACCATCTCGCCCACCCAGACCATCACCAGCGCCGACTTCAGCCACCTCA
>Ga0302157_10007013_pt1 | contig 11465 bp, 3 predicted proteins | sample I_Bog_N3_3_FD_193502 | JGI IMG/M metagenome (GOLD analysis project Ga0302157, IMG submission 193502) | Peat permafrost microbial communities from Stordalen Mire near Abisko, Sweden - I_Bog_N3_3 | ecosystem: Environmental > Terrestrial > Soil > Wetlands > Peat | place: Sweden: Abisko, Stordalen...
TCACGCGATACCGGCTCGACCGAGCGCGAGACGCGGGAGAGCGCGCGCGGTCGGGGGGCAACGACGCGCGGTTCCAAGGGAACGATGCCCGGGGAACCCAGACACCCGACGCGACGCCAGGGCGACGACGCGCGGTGCCCGGGCGACGACGCGCGGTGCCCGGGCGACGACGCGCGATGCCCGGGCGACGACGCGCGGTGCCCGGGCAAGTCCGCGCGGTGCCCGGGCAAGTCCGCGCAGTGCCCGGGCAACGGTGCGCGGTACCAGGGTGATGGTGCCCGGCAACCACGCCAAGTCCGCGTGATGCCGGGGAGATCTGCCCGGGCACCGAACACGACCCGCGCGGGCTCCGGGATGGTGCGTGGTCGCAGGTACAAGAGGGAGCTATTCGACGGTGATGCGCACCGGAGCGCTTGGCGCGAGCCCGGCCGTCTCGGCGACGAGAACGTGCGCGCCGGGCGATAGCTGCCACTGTGCGACGTACGGAGACGGGCCGCTCGAGGCCACCCTGCCGTCGACCCGGACATCGACGCGCGCCGCGGCGCTGGGCGCCTCGACGCGCACAGCGATGGTCTGCTGCGTCAGCGGGCGATCGGGCTCCAGCACGAAGCGAGCGCCGTCGTGAGGGTAACCGATGCGCACCTCGGCGCCGCTCATGCGCACGTCGCCGCCGCACAGGGGCGAGAAAGCCTCGGGTGCGCTGACCCGGCCCGCCTCGCGTGCCCACGCCTGGTAGTGCGCGTCGAAGCGCTCGAACACCCGCTCCTCGACGAAGGCTCGCGGGCAACCCGGGCCGGCGCGCAGGCCGTTGCGGCGGTCCACCGCGACCTGCTCGTGCATCGTGCACGCGGGAAGCCTCGCGCGGGAACGCGGCACCCACTCGTGGACGACGTGCGTGCAGCCAGGCCCTGGCGCGCCGCCGGAGAGCGGGCACATCGCCACCTGGACGAGATCGCCCTCGCCGGCCCCCGTGCCGTCGATCGCGAGCGCGTCCTTCGGTCGGTTCCGCATGGCAGCCTCCATCACCGCGCGGAAGAGCGGGGCGGCGCCCGTGATGCCGCTCACCTCTTGCATCGGGCTCCCGTCGAAGTTGCCTACCCACACGCCGACCGTGACCTCGTGCGTGAACCCGACCGTCCAGTTGTCGCGAAAGCCCTTCGAGGTGCCGGTCTTGGCGGCCACGTCGAACGGTAGGTCGAGCGCGGAGCCCCGGCCGAAGGACGCCAGCCGGGCGTGGTCGTCGCGCAGGATGTCCGTCAGCACGTGCGCCACAGCCTCCGGCATCACACGGCGGCCGGCCTCCACCGCGACGGGCAGGGGTCGTTTGCGCTCCCCGAGCACCTGTCGCACCGCGCGCGCGGGCAGCCATTCGCCGCCCCGCGCGAGCGTCGCGTAGGCGTTGGTCAGCTCGAGCAGCGTGACCTCCCCGTCGCCGAGCGCGATACCAGGGCCATACGAGTCGGGCGTGTCCGTGAGGGATGCGAACCCGAGGTCGCGCATCCGCGCGAGAACGACGTCGGGCCCGAGCTCCGATGCCGTCCAGACGGCGGGTACGTTGAGCGAGTTCGCCAGCGCCTCCCGGAGCCGAACCGGACCGTGGAAGCGCTCGTCGTAGTTGTTCGGCGCGTAGACCCCGGTGGACACGGGCAGGTGGAGCTCCACGTCGGGAAGCACAGTCGCCGCCGTGAACCCGAGCCGCTCCATGGCCAGCCCGTACACGAACGGCTTGAGCGTCGAGCCCGGCTGCCGTCTTGCGCGCACGCCGTCGTTCTGGCCGCCGTGGGCCGCGTCGCCGAACGAGGGCGAGCCGACGTAGGCGAGGATCTCTCCGGTGGCGTTCTCGATCACGACGACGCTCGCCGCCGTCACGTGACGCTTCGCCAGCGGCCGAAGCGTCGCCTGCGCGGCGAACTCCGCCTCGCTCTGGAGGTCACGCTCGACCGTCGTGGTGACGATCTCCGGCCGTGCCACGGGCGCGTCCGCGACTGGCAAGGCGTCGCCCCGGTTGTTCAAGGCCGGGAGCGTCGCGGAGAACGTCCCCGCCAGCAGCGACGCGACGAGATGGGGCGCTCCGAACGAGCCCTTCGGATGCTGCACCACGAGCGGCTCCGACTTCGCGCGGTCACGCTCGTCGCCAGTGATCCATCCTGCCTCGGCGAGGCGATCGAGGATGCGACCCTGCCTGCGCTGGACGCGATCGGGGTGCTTGCTCATCGAATAGACGGCGGGCCCGCGGGGGATCGCCGCGAGCGCCGCGGCCTCCGCCAGCGACAGCTCCCGCGGCGGCTTGTCGAAGTAGAGCCGGCTCGCCGCGTCGACACCCCTGACGTCGAGGCCGAACGGCGCGCGGTTCATGTACTCCTCGAGCACCTGGCGCTTGGAGAGCGACGCCTCGATCCGCAGGGCGAGAGCTGCCTGACGGAACTTGCCCCACGCGGTGCGCGGCGTCGGGCGCACGAGCCGCGCGAGCTGCATCGTCAGGGTCGAAGCGCCCGAGACGATTCGACCATGGGCGAGGCTCGAGCCGGCCGCGCGCACCACCGCGAGCGCGTCCACGCCCGGGTGCCGGTAGAAGCGTCGGTCCTCGGCCGCCAGGATCGCCATCGTCGGGCGCGGCCCCAGCTCCTCGAGCGAGACCCAGCGTGCGCGCGTCGCGTCGTCGGCCCGCACCTCGCGAAGGAGCGCCCCGTCGCGATCCTCGAATCGAACCGACGCCGAGTACCGACCCTGCCGGAGCTCCGGCGGCAGCGGCGTCAGCGCCGCCGCAACGAGGAGCACGAGCACGGGCGTGAGCACCGCGGCCAGGGCGAACCGAACGGCGCGACGAATCCGACCGCGTTTCATGGCCGCGCCTTGACCTCGAACGTGCCCCCCGCGGTGCGCCCGAACGTCTCGGGCTCGTACATGCACTCTGCCCGTGTGGGAGGCACCACGAACGTCCCGAACGTCGTGGCGCGGGCGAGGTAGCGGTAGTGGTACATCCCGGCCGCCATGTGCTCCACGAACGTGATGACGCGGTCGTCGCGAACCTCGCGGTGGTACCACGAGTCGTTGGTGGCGAGCCCGTTGGCGCGCGCGTCGCCATCCGGGTCGTCCCCCTGCTCATCGGCCTGGTCTCCAGCGCCGCCCATGCCCGCGACGTCGAGCGTGCGCGCGGTCGTCGCGAGGTTCGTGTCGACGGGCTCGAGCCCCGCGGGGAGCGGATCGTCGATCACGACTTGCTCGCGCGGGTCGGGGGTCACCACGATGAGGTCCACGAGCACCATGTCGCTCGCCGCGGCGCTCGTGGACGTCGCGTCGGGCAACGTCGACAGCGCCGCGCGGAGCTCCTCGGGGCGGAGGCTCCTCACGATCTTGCGGACGAAGAAGCCGCGGTCGAGACCGTCCGCCGGCATCTCCTTCTTCGAGTAGCGCAGGCGCGCCTCGTAGAAGAGGGTCCCCGAGCCGGCTACCTGGAAGCCGAGCACCGAGCCTCCTGCGTGCGCCTCGAAGAGCTTGGCGGCGGGCAGGGTCGAGCTCGCCGCGTGCACGGTCCGCTGGTGGAACGGCGCGGAGAAGATCGGCGCGTCGTTCAGGAGGACCTGAGCCTCGAAGTCGGGATCCTTGGTCTCCTGCGCGTGCCGGTAGTCGTCGAGCGCGATGAGCGACCAGGCCGTCTCCTGCGTCGTGCGCCACGTCCCGCCCTTGCGCATTCCGAGGAGCCCCTTGGCGATCCGCGCCGCCAGGGGATGCTTCGGGTCCATGGTCACGAGGGCCCGGAGAACCAGGGCGGTCGTGTGCGCCTCGGAGTCCATGATCGTGGCGTACTCGTCGCCTGCGTTCTCGGTCACCGTGGCGCCCGTCGGCGTGACGCGGAGGTGGTTGTCGACGTCGCGCAGCAGCTCCTTGATCTCGCCTCGGTCCATCTTGGCGAGCGTCATCGCGTGCGCGAGCTCGGCCCGAGCGTAGAGGGGCAGCTCGGCTCGCTTCTCGTAGAGCTGGTCGGCGTAGCCCGGGTCCGGCGTCCCCGCCATCGCGAGGACGTCGACGAGGAAGGCCGCGTAGACGCGCGTGTACTTGGAGCGGTCCCACATCGCGAGCGAGTCGCGTACGGAGCGCGTCGCGTGGTCCAGCGCCTCCTCGGGTACGTGGTGACCGTGCTGGCTCGCGACGGTGAGCCCCCAGAGCGCGTAGCCCGTGAGCCATGGATCGCCGGCCGGCGAGTCGATCCACCAGCCGAAGCTCCCGTCGTCGCGCTGGTTCTTCAGGATCTTGGCGATCGTCTCGTCGATGACCTGGTCGAGGTTCGGAGGCAGCGCGACGTGGTAGTCGTTCGCCAGCGCGACGAGCGGGATGAGCGGGACGAGGCGGCTCGTCAGCTGCTCGGTGCAGCCGTACGGGTAGTGGATGAGCGCGTCGACGCCTTCGTCCAGGCCGACGAGCGCGGTGGACGAGAGGCGGAGGTCGAGGCCGCCGACGTCGTCGCGCATCGCGGTGAGGTCGCCGAGCCGCTCGTCGACGCCGGCGCTCGTCTCGCCGTAGAGCGCGACGGCCTCGGGGACGAGCGGGATCTCCACGTCGCGCTCGATCCGCACCTCATCGGAGGCCTGGCCGGCCTTCGCGGAGAAGGTGAACATGGCCTTGCCCGGGCTCTTGGCCGCGATCGGCCAGCGGACCTCGACGCTGCCGTTCGCCGGGAGGGCGACCATGCGCTTGGTCTCTCCGCTCACGGTCACCCCCGTCGCAACGATCCCCACCTCGACCTGGGTGGCGGGGAGCCCCTTGGAAGTCACCACGAACCCGGCGTCGATCGCGTCTCCGGCTCGCAGGAAGCGTGGCATCGCCGGCCTCGCCATGAGCTGCCGGCTCGTCACGACCTGCGCCTCGCCGAACCCGAAGCGATCATCCTCGGCCGCGACGACGGCCATGAACCGGTACGTCGTCAGGCCGTCGGGGAGCTTGAAGTGCACGTGCGCCTTGCCGTCCGCGCCCGTCACGAGCGACGGCTCGAAGTACGCCGTCGCACGGAAGTCTTGCCGCACCGACGGCGCGTCGCCACCGCCGCCGGACGCTCCCTTGTCGAGGCCGGCGCCGTCGTTCGCGTGGATGAGCAGGCGCGCGAGGTCGGTGCGGCTCTCGACCGTGTACACGGCGAGCGGGCGGGCTGCGGTGAAGACCGGAATGGGGTCGGGGGTCCGGTAGCCCGTCAGCATGAGCACGCCCTCGTCGACCGCGTAGAACGTGACCGAGCTCTTGACCGGGTGGCCCTCGCGATCGCTCACGTAGACGTCCGCGTCCGCCTCGGCGCCGGGCCGGTAGTCCGTCTTCGACGGCGTCAGCTTGACCGCGAGCCGTCGCGCTTCCGGGTTGACGCTGAGGGACACGACGCCGGTGCGGTAGGCGGGGCCCGCGGCGTCCGGCCCCTTTGGCGGTGCGGCTTGCGTGCGTCCGCGGACGAGCTGCACGGAGACGTACGCGTTCGGTCGCATCTCGTCGGTGATGGGGATCGACAGCACGGGCGTCGCGCCGGTGAGCGGCATGCGCTCCTGCCGGAAGATGCCCGCGCGCTCGACCGTCACGAGCGCGTCCGCCTCGTGGAACGGGCTCTTCACGAGGACCTTCGCCGTCTGGCCGACCTCGTACGACTTCTTGTCGGGGACGAGGTCGACCGTCGACGCGTCGCTCATGAGCCACCCGACGTCCGTACCCTCCCCGAGCGCGTAGAGCCCGGAGCTCGCGGCGACAGGGTTCTTCCGGCCGTCCTTCGCCTTCGCGTGGAGGAGGAGGAAGCCCGCCTCGGTCACGGGCAGGTCGCAGCCGGCGAGCGCGTCGGTCGTCGTCACGTCGCAGCTCGCGATCACCGTATCGATCGTGCGCGACTGGTAGTGCCCGGAGGACTCCCCGGTCGCCTCCAGGACGGAGTGCCACGTCCGCCGGACGAGCTCCACGTGGACGGGGACCCCCGCGCGCTTCTTGCCCGAAGGCTCGATCGCGAGCACCTCGGGGTGGAGCTTCGTCCCCACGCTCACGAACATGTCCTCCGCGGACTTCATCGCGACGTAGAACTCGCCGGGATGGACGATCACGCTGGCCCGTCCCGCGAGAGACTGGCGCGTCGTATCCTCGACCTCGGCCTCGAACGTCACGAGCTCGGTTCCGCCTTGCCCGGGCATCGTCAGCGCCGTCTTTCGGCTCAGCGTTCCCTTGCCGCTCAGCGACCCGCGCCCGCTCAGGATCTCGCCCGCGCGCAGGCTCGCCGAAGGCTGGTCCCACTCGAAGATGCTGTCGTCGACGACGAGCTTCTCGGCGCCGGGCGGCGTGAAGTGGCCCGGGGCTCGGGTCACCGTGAAGCGCACGCCGCCGCCGCTCATGGGCGCGCCGAAGAGGTAGTCACCCTCGACCGAGAAGCTTGCCTGGTCGCCGCGCACGTAGGCGGGCTTGTCCGGATCGACGGCGACCTTGAACTCCGCCGGCTTGTACGCCGCGAGGAGCAGCCCGGCCGTCGCGGTCTCTCTGCCGCCTCCGCCGCCCCACCGATCGTTTTGCGGGGAGGTCGGGTCGGGAAGATCCTTCTCCTTCTCGTCGGACGCGACCTCGGCGCGGAGCTCGGCCGAGCCCATGTGCGCGGTGGCCGGGTAAGGCACCTCCATCGCGAAGCCGCCGAACGCGTCGAGCTTTGTGCTGGCGTCGAAGACCTTCTCGCCGCTGCCGTCGAACGCGGTGAGGTGCACGTCGCGGCCCGCGGGCGTCTCGGTCGAACGGGGCCGCGGCTGGCGAAAGAGTCCCTTGACCTTGACCGTCTCTCCGGGCTTGTAGACGCCGCGCTCCGTGAAGAGCATCCCGATGGGCGCGAGCTTCGCGAGGTCCGTGTAGCCGACCATGTCGTCGACGCGCCGGTACGCCCAGTCGTCGCCCGCCCGCGCGAAGAGCAGCGCCGTGTGGTCCACGTCGCTGTCGCCCGTCACCGGGTTGTACTGTTTCTCGGAGATCACCGCGATCCCGCCGTCGTCGGTCTTCGTGCGAAACACCTCTTCTCCGTCGCCCTTGCGGATCGCGACCGTCGCGCCCGCGACGGGCTTGCCGTCGGAGAGCCGGCTCACCCACACGACGCTGCCGAACCGGCTCATCTTCGCCGTGATGCCGAGGTCGGTCACCGAGACGACGCGCACGTCCTCGCTCACCGACCGCGGGTGCTCCTCCGCGCGGATGCCGATGAGCGCGGCGCCCCGGCCCTTCTGCTCCTTGAGCACGGCGTCGAGGGAGACCTCCTTCACGGCCCGCACGTTGTCCGCGGCCTTCGGCAGCACCTGCTCGATCTTCGCCTTGGGGAACGCCGAGGCGTCGCTCCAGTCCTGGCGGCTGCCGGCGCGCTCGCGCGTCAGGTAGCGGGTGACCCCGGACTCGTCGAGGGGCGCGGTCAGCAGCTCGTACGAGCTCGTGTTGATCGAGCCGATGGGGACGATCCGCGATCGCCCTGCCGCCGCGACGCCCGGGGCGCCACCCGCCTCGAAGATCGAGCCCTGAAGGCCGATCATCGTGCTCGGCCACTCGTCGTCGGTCTCGAAGGGGAGGGAGGCCGTACGCGCGAGAGACTGGCCGTACTCGTCCTTCAGCCCTGCCGAGATCGTCAGCACGTAGCTGCGCGCGGCCGCGAGCACCGCGGGGATGCTGATCGACGAGGACTGCTCGTTCTCCTCGCACGTCCAGTGGAGGCTCGTCGCCGGCGATATCGACAGGTGCGCCTTCAGGTCCTTGCACGGGACGCTGTTCGAGAGCTCGAGCCGCACCGAGTTACGGTCGCACTTGCCGTGCGGCGTCTCGCGCCAGCAGTCGACCTTGTCCACGTGGAGCGGCCCGTAGGTCGAGACGTCGACCGTGTGCGCCAGGCCGAGCGGCAGCGGCCCCTCGGTCCCGCGGAGCGACGCGTCGAGCGCGAGCTCCACGCTCGAGGCGGGCGGCAGGGGAGACGCGGGGACGAGCTCGACCAGCGTCTTGATGTCCGGCTTGGGCCAGCGCGCGTGGAACGGGACCTCCTTGCGGTCGCTGCCGATGAGCAGCTTCGCCGCGCGCTCCACCTCCTTCGGCTCGACGGGCTGGTTGAAGCGAAGATCGAACTTCGCGTCGGTCTTCACGTGGTCGGCGTGGTCGTAGGGGCTCGTCCGCACGAGCTTGGGACGCGGCGTCGAGAAGGTGAAGCTGTACGGCTCCGCGAGCGCCGAGCCGTCCATGGCCTTCGTCCCGGCCGGGACGGTGACCGTGAAATCGGTCGCGCGCGGCAGCGCCGGGTCGGGCGCGAAGACGAGGGCGCTCGTCCCCATCCAGCGCCAGGCGCCGCGGGGCGTCTTGCCGTCGCCCATCGTCAGCGTGGCGGGCGGCGCGCTCTCCTGGCCGGCCAGGTCGAGCGGCCGCATGGGGCGGTTCCAGACGATCGAGACCTCGCTCGGATCGACGACCGCGTCGCGCGGGCCGCCGAAGACGACCGCGAAGGGGCTGCTGGGCTTCGTCCCTCCGTCGTCAGCGCCGAGATCGAGCGTTCGAACGGCGGCGGCCCTGGGCCCCTTCGCTTGCTGCACGCAGCTCGCGGCGATGGTGACGAGGCCGAGCGCGGCGACGGCGGCGAGCCCCAGGCGACGGCGCCGGAGCTCGGAAGGGAGGGAGGGCAGGGGGGTGCGGTCGGAGGACATGGGACGGCTGTTCCATCCGACGTGCCAGCCCGAGATCGCGGGAATATGGCCTCGCCGCGCGCGGCGCCGCGTTCATCCGGACACGGACCGTGTTGCGCCGGACGCGGGCTGGGGCATCACCAGGTTCAGCACCACCGCGGTGACGCCCCCCGCGGCGATCCCCGACTCGAAGACCGCCCGGAGCGCGGCGGGCAGCGCCGCGAAGAGCTGCGGCTGAGACGGCGCCCCGAAGCCCATCCCGAGCGAGAGCGCGATGAGGAGCGCGTCGCGGTGGGTGATGCGTCCCACGCGCAGGATCATGCGAAGGCCGGAGACCGCGACCAGCCCGAACAAGAGGAGAGCGAGCGCGCCCAGGACGGGCGGGGGCATCGCGGTCACCCACCGGCCGACAGCGGGAAAGAGCCCGAGCAAGGCCAGGATGAGCGCCATCGCGGGGCCGATGCGGCGGCTCGCGACGCCGGTGATCTGGATGACGCCGTTGTTCTGCGCGTACGTCGTGCTGGGCAGCGCGCCGGCGAGCGCCGAGACGAAGCACGTGAGGCCGTCGGCGAGGACGCCGCCGCGCAGGCGCTTCCAGTGCTCGGGGCCCGTCGCGTCGAGGCCCGAGAGCTGGCTCGTGGCGGTCATGTCGCCCACCGCCTCGAGCGAGCAGACCAGGTAGATGAACACGAACGGGAGCACGAGGTCCGCGCGGAACGCGAAGCCGTAGGGCAAGAGCCGGGGCAAGCGCAGCCACGCCCCGTCTCCGGCGTCGGGTGCCAGCAGCCAGTGGCCGAGCGCGCAGACGACGTAGCCTGCGGCGATCCCGAGGAGCACGCTCGCGAGCTTGAGGCGCGGCCGATCGAGCAGCTGCGCGGTCACCACCACCCCCAGCACCGTCAGCGCCACGAGCGGGCTTGCCCAGCCGGGCGCTCCGGGCGCGAGGGGCGCCGCGATGCTCGTGACCGCGGACGGAATCAAGGACAGCCCGATGAGCAGGACGACCACGCCCGACACGAGCGGGCTGAACACGCGCCGCAGCCTCGGGATGAAGGGCGCGAGCAGCATCTGCGCGGGCGCCGTGACGAGCGAGAGCCCCAGCATGAGCGGGAGCCCGCCTGCCCGACCGGCCTGCACGAGCGGCTGCAAGAACGCGAAGCTCGTCCCCGTGACGCTGAGGAGGCCCGAGCCGATGGGCCCCGGGCGCGTCGACTGGAGGAGAGCCCCGAGCGCCGACGAGAGCAGCGACATGCTGACGAGGTAGGCCGTGTCGCTCGGCTTCAGATCGAGGATGCGGGACAGGATGAGCGGCGGCGTGATGGTGCCCACCACCATCGCCGCGACGTGCTGGAGGCTGACCAGGAGCGCGGTGCCGAGCGGGACCCGATCGTCCAGGCCGTAGGCCAGAGCCACATCGGCAGACGAGGGCTCATCCACGTGCCCAGGGTACACGCGGCGTTACGCCCATGGAGCGTGGAGGATCCAAAACGGGCGGATCGACCGGCCATCCCCCCTTCGGGCTACGGCACGAGCATGGGCTGCGAAGACGCTCCGTAGCTGTTCGGCAGGACCGTGCCGCCCGGCCAGAAGGCCGCGTACCCGCCGGCGCCGACGAAGGCGGCGACGTTCGTGTCCAGGGCGAGGAAGACGATCTGCCCGGCCGCGAGGGAGGGCGCGAAGGGAGCGGGGCCGTTGCCGCCCACGAAGTCGCTGCCCGAGGGGTACCAGGCGTCGCCCGAGGGGCAGGACGAGGCGCAGGTGGGGTCGGCGTTGAGCGTTGCGGTGCTGATGGGCGTGGGCGCCGGCATCGTCTGGATGTACTCGCTCGAGAAGGTCTGACCGCTGGCGGGGAGCATCGTCAGCGAGACGGCGGCGCCGGCCGAGGGCTCGGGGCTCGACACGGTGGTGTCGTAGTAGGCGTAGAGGTCGCCGAACTCCTGGTCGTAATAGAGGCCGCTCGCCCCGACGTTCGCGGCCGCGAGGCCCACCCAGTTGTGGGTGGACGCCACGATGTTGCAGTAGTGCCCGGCCAGCGAGTCGTCCGCCGCGCAGTCGCTCGGCGACTGGTTCGGGAGGCTCGCCTGCTCCGCCATGAAGGCCGCGTCGGCGTCCTGGAACGTCGCGTAGCCCGAGGCGATGTTCTCCGAGCCCATCACCATCGAGCCGAGCATGAGCGAGCGGGTCGTGGGGGCGAAGCCGTTGGTGTCGAAGTGTGCGAAGTAGCCGAGCGTTCCCATGTCGACGGCGTGGTCCCAGGCCGCGATCGTGAGGCCGTTGTCGAGCGCGACAGGCGCCGCGCCGTTCGCGCTCCGGTCGCTGTTGACGAGCGCGAGCCAGCTGGCCATCGTCGCCGTGACGGGGAAGAGCCCGACCGTGCGGGACGTCTGGCCCCCGGGGAGCTGGATCGCTCCGTTGTACGTCGCGTAGCCCGTCGCCGCGATGACGACCGGGTGCAGGCCCGTCGCCAGCGACGCGACGCACAACGTCCCCGAGAACGCGGTCTGCGCGCCGTCGACGGTCGCGGTCGCGCCCGTGACCGGGGAGCCCGTGAAGTAGTCGGTGACCTTGATCGTCGCAGCGCACACCGGGGCGGCGTTCGCAGGCGCCGCGTCCTCGTTCGGCGCCGGCGACGTGCCCGCATCCTCACTTGTGGGGGCCGGGCTCGGGTCCTCCGAGGAGGACGGCGCCGGGGTCTCCGTTTGGGTGACAGCTGCGCCGCTGGAAAAGGGAGCGGAGCGCTCCTCCGCGCATCCCGCCAGGGACGCCAGGCCAAGGAGGGCGAGCGCGGTGCAGGTGGGAGCGAGAGGCAGCCTGGAGGCGAAG
>Ga0302157_10007030_pt1 | contig 11450 bp, 7 predicted proteins | sample I_Bog_N3_3_FD_193502 | JGI IMG/M metagenome (GOLD analysis project Ga0302157, IMG submission 193502) | Peat permafrost microbial communities from Stordalen Mire near Abisko, Sweden - I_Bog_N3_3 | ecosystem: Environmental > Terrestrial > Soil > Wetlands > Peat | place: Sweden: Abisko, Stordalen...
CCAGCACCTTGCCCTGGTGCAACACGGTGACCTTGTGGGCGATGCTCTTGACGAACTCCATGTCGTGCTCGATCACCAGCACCGAACGGCCCTGGCTGATGCGCTTGAGCAACTCGGCGGTCTGCACCCGCTCGTTGACGCTCATCCCCGCGACGGGTTCGTCGAGCATCAGCAGGTCGGGGTTCTGCATCAGCAGCATGCCGATCTCCAGCCACTGCTTCTGGCCGTGGGACAGCAGGTCGGCCTGTTGCTCCAGCAGCTCACCGAGAAAGATCTCCCGGGCCACCTCTTCCACCCGGGCAATCACCGCCGCGCTGCGCTTGAAGAACAACGCGCTGAAAACCTTGCGCCCGGCCGGATAGGACATCTCCAGGTTCTCGAACACCGTGAGGTTTTCGTAGATCGACGGGTTCTGGAATTTGCGCCCGACGCCGGCACGGACGATGTTGTACTCGTGCATCCTGGTCAGCTCTTTCCCGTCGAACTGGATGCTGCCGCTGGTGGCGCGGGTCTTGCCGCAGATCAGGTCGAGCACCGTGGTCTTGCCCGCGCCATTGGGCCCGATCACCACCCGCACTTCATTGCGGTCGATATACAGGTTGAGGTTGTCCACCGCCTTGAAACCGTCGAAGGACACCGTCAGTCCCTCGATGGCCAGCACCGGTTTGTTCATCTGAAAACCGATGGCGGTCATGGCTGTGTCTCCAGGGAAGGACGTTCAGGGGCCGGGGCTTTCGGTTCGACACGCACGGCCTGCGGCAAGGACGTAGCCACCGGTTGCGAACGCGGAGAACGCCGCAGCAATCGAGCAAGAGCCTGGCGACCATGACTGTCCCAGAGCCCGGCCAGCCCATTGGGGAAGTACATGACCACGGCAATGAACAGCCCGCCCATCAGGTACAGCCACAGCTCGGGAAAGGACTCGGAGAAATAGGTCTTGCCGTAGTTCACCAGCAGGGCCCCATACACCGCGCCGAGCAGCGACATACGCCCGCCGACCGCGGTAAAGATCACCATCTCGATGGACGGCACGATGCCGACGAAGGTGGGCGACATAAAGCCCACCTGCAAGGCGAACATCGCGCCGCCAATGGCCGAGAAACCGGCGGCGATGCAGAACACAAAAATCTTGAAGGTGGCCACGTCATAACCGGAGAAGCGCACCCGCTCCTCCTTGTCGCGCATCGCCATCAGCAAGCGCCCCAGCTTGGAAGCCAGGACAAAACGGCCGATAAAAATGCAGCCGAACAGCAGCGCCGCATTGATGAAATACAGCACCAGCTTGGCGCTGTCGGTGCGCAGGTCCCAGCCGAGCAGCGTCTTGAGATCGGTGATGCCATTGACCCCACCACTCAAGCCCTGCTGACCGACAATCAGCACCGTAAGAATCAGCGCGATAGCCTGGGTCACGATGGAGAAATACACATCCCCGACCCGTCGCTTGAACAGCGCCATGCCGATGATAAAAGCCAGCAACACTGGCACCACAATCACCGCCAGCAACGTGAAGCTGAAACTATGAAACGGCACCCAGAGCCAGGGCAGTTCGGTGATCTGGTTCCAGTCCATAAAGTCCGGAATCCCTGGCGTGGTCTGGATCTTGGTGCTGACCGGATCGGAGGCTTCCAGCTTGAGAAACATCGCCATGCAGTAGCCGCCGACACCGAAAAACACGCCCTGCCCGAGACTGAGAATGCCGCCATACCCCCAGCACAACACCAGGCCGACGGCGACGAAAGCGTAGGTCAGATACTTGCCCACCATGTTCAACCGGAAGGCATCCAGGGTCAGTGGGAACACCACGAAAATCAGCAGCGCCAACAGCGCCACGCCGAGCAGGTTCGGCTTGCCCGCCAGCATCTTGTCTAGAACGTTCATCGGCTCGCCTCTACTTGCGCACTTTGATGGAGAACAGCCCTTGGGGGCGCAGCATCAGGATCAGGATGACCCCGGACAGGGTCAGCACCTTGGCCATCGAGCCACTGAGGAAAAACTCCGAGATCGATTGGGTCTGGGCAATCACGAACGCGGACGCGATGGTGCCGAACAGGCTTTGCGCACCGCCGAAGACCACCACCAGGAAGGTGTCGACGATGTACTGGGAGCCGGCGGTGGGCCCGGTGGAACCGATGGTGGTGAAGGCCGCGCCGGCCACACCGGCCACACCGCAACCCAGGGCGAAGGTCATGCGGTCGACCTTGCGGGTATTGATACCCACGGCCCGGCTCATCAACCGGTTCTGCACCGTGGCGCGCACATGCAGGCCCCAGCGCGAACGGTAGAGCAGGACAAAAATGCCCGCCGTCAGCAGCAAGGTCAGGGCCATCATAAACAGGCCGTTGCGCGGGATCTCGATGGAGTCCGTGAGGTTGAACGAACCCATCAGCCACTCCGGTGGCGTGGCACTGACTTCACGGGCGCCGAACACCGAACGGAAGGTCTGCTGCATCACCAGCGACAGGCCCCAGGTCGCCAGCAGCGTGTCCAGCGGCCGCTTGTAGAGTCGGCTGATCATCGCCCACTCCACCAGCCAGCCGATGGCGCCAGCGATCAGAAACGACAACGCGATAGCGAAGAAAAAATAGTAGGGCTGGAACGCCGGGGCGAAATGGCTGGTCAGGCTCGAACAGACATAGGTGGTGTAGGCACCGATGGTGAGGAACTCGCCGTGGGCCATATTGATGACCCCCATTTGCCCGAAGATGATCGCCAGCCCCAGTGCCATCAACAGCAGCACGCAGAACACGGACAAACCGTTGAACCCCTGCATGGCCGCGATGGCACCAAATTCCGATAGCCATTCCATGATGATGGTCTCCTGCGGTGGAAGTAAAAAAACCGCATCCCCAGCAAACCAGCTCCTGCAGGAGCCGGCTTGCCGGCGATAGGGCCCGAACGTTATTGGTAACCTTTAGGGAACGGATTCGGCTCGATCAGACCCGACTCGTAGACCACCTTGAACTGGCCATTGGGCTGCACTTCACCGATGCGGGTCTTGCTCCACAGGTGATGGTTGTCGTGCACTTTCACGTAGCCTTCAGGCGCGGTTTTCAGCTCGATGCCTGGCGAGGCCGCGACCACTTTGTCGACGTCGAAACTACCGGCCTTCTCCACCGCCGCTTTCCACAACCACGGGCCGAGATAGGCCGCCTGGGTCACGTCGCCGATCACCGCGTCCTTGCCATACTTGGCCTTGAAGGCTTCGACGAAGGCTTTGTTGTTGGGGTTGTCCAGGCTCTGGAAGTACTTCATCGAGGCATAGAAACCGGCCATATTCTCGCCGCCGATGCCCAGCAGTTCGTCTTCAGTCACCGACAGGGTGAGCAAGGTCTGCTTGGAGGAATTGACGCCCGCCGCATTCAGTTGCTTGTAGAACGCCACGTTGGAACCACCAACCACGGCAGCGAACACCACGTCAGGTTTCTTCAGCTTGACCTTGTTGATCAGCGAGCCGAACTGGGTGTTGCCCAGCGGGTAGTAGTCTTCGCCGACCACGGTGCCGTGCAGCACGTTTTCAATGTGCTTGCGGGCGATCTTCATCGAGGTGCGTGGCCAGATGTAGTCCGAACCCACCAGGTAGAAGGTCTTGGCACCCTTGGTCTTGGCGATCCAGTCGAGGCTGGCGAGGATTTGCTGGGTGGCCTCCTGGCCGGTGTAGATCACGTTCTTCGACTGCTCCAACCCTTCATAGAACGTCGGGTAGTAGAGCAGGCCGTTTTCCTTCTCGAAGATCGGCAACACGGCCTTGCGCGAGGCCGAGGTCCAGCAGCCGAACACCGTCGCCACTTTGTCGTTGACCAGCAGCTTCTTGGCCTTCTCGGCGAAGGTCGGCCAGTCGGAGGCGCCGTCCTCCTGGATCACCTTGATCTGCCGACCGAGGATGCCGCCCGAAGCGTTGATCTGCTCGATGGCCAGACGCTCGGCCTGGATCGAACCGGTTTCGGAAATCGCCATGGTACCGGTGGCCGAGTGCAACTGGCCGACGGTGACTTCAGTCGGGGTCACGGCCAGGCCGGTGGTGTTGGCCTCGTCCGCCATCACGCCCTGGCTGAACACACTGGCGGCCAGTAACGACAGGGCCGCCGCTCCCAGCGCCAGACGGCGCGGCAACAGACCTTGGGTGCGGATCAATCGTGGTTCCATGCTGCTACTCCTCTGCGGTGGCGCTGCGGTTCGCCTGGGAGGGCGGCCAGCAACGGTGATGGCATCAGCATGGCGGCGAGCGACGGTGGCCGGTATACGCAGCCTGACGTAAAGGCATACGTCATTTGACGTAGGGAAAATCGCACCAAGGTGGCGCAGGCTAGCGCCCGAGGCCCGGCCCGCCTGGCGCTGCACAGAGACGCGTGCCAGCAGGCGCGAAGGCGCTCAAACGGCACGGGGCATGAAAATTGCTCAATTTTTCACCACACCATCGCCAGGCACGGAGCGCCTTGACCGCAGGAGTCTTTCACCGTGCTACCACCCGGCACCCAGCGCATCGCCAAGATCCGCCGCGACTACAACAGCTGGGTCGCCGACGAGACCATGGAGGACTACGCCCTGCGCTACACGCCGAAATCCTTTCGCAAGTGGTCGGAGTTGCGCATCGCCAACACCGCCCTGGGCGCGGTGTCGTTCCTCGCCCTGGAGGCGATCGGCGGAGTGCTGGCCCTGAGTTATGGGTTCACCAACACCTTCTGGGCGATTCTCGCGGTGAGCCTGGTGATCTTCTTCACCGGCCTGCCCATCAGCTACTACGCCGCCCGCTACGGCGTCGACATGGACCTGCTGACCCGCGGCGCCGGCTTCGGCTATATCGGCTCGACCATCACCTCGCTGATCTACGCCAGCTTCACCTTCCTGTTTTTCGCCCTGGAAGCGGCGATCATGGCGTTGGCCCTGGAGCTGTACTTCCATATCCCACTGGCCTTCGCCTATGTGATCTGCTCGGTGCTGGTGATCCCGCTGGTGGCCTACGGGGTGACGCTGATCAGCCGCCTGCAACTCTGGACCCAGCCGTTGTGGCTGGCGCTGCTGGTGCTGCCCTACCTGTTCGTACTGGCGAAGAATCCCCAGGCCTTCAGCGACTGGACCAGTTTCCTGGGCCGCAGCTCCAGCGGTGGTGACTTCAATCTGCTGGAGTTTTGCGCGGCCTGTACCGTGGCTCTTTCGCTGGTGACGCAGATCGGCGAACAGGTCGACTACCTGCGCTTTCTGCCGGAGAAAACCGCGGCTAACCGCAAACGCTGGTGGGCCGCCCTGCTCTGCGCCGGCCCCGGCTGGATCATCCCCGGCGCCCTGAAAATGGCCGCCGGCGCCTTCCTGGCCTTTCTCGCCCTGCAACACGAAATCCCCATGGAGCGTGCCGCCGAACCGACGCAGATGTACCTGGTGGCGTTCAGTTATGTGTTCTCCTCGCCGGAATGGGCGCTGGGCGCGATGGTGCTGTTCGTGTTCGTCTCGCAGATGAAGATCAACCTGACCAATGCCTACGCCGGCTCCCTGGCCTGGTCGAACTTCTTCGCCCGGGTCACCCACAGTCATCCCGGCCGCGTGGTGTGGCTGGTGTTCAATGTGGCGATTGCGCTGATGCTGATGGAGTTGGGGGTGTTCGATGTCATCGACCAGGTGCTCGGCCTCTACGCCAATATCGCCACCGCCTGGATTGGCTCTGTGGTCGCTGATCTGGTGATCAACAAGCCCTTGGGGCTGTCGCCGAAGCACATCGAATTCAAGCGCGCGCACCTCTACGACATCAACCCGGTGGGCGTCGGCTCGATGGTGATTGCCTCGTTGCTGTCGATCCTCGCCCACTTCGGCCTGTTCGGTGCCCTGGCCCAGGCCGCGCCGCCCTTCGTCGCTCTCGGGACGGCACTGATCATGGTCCCGTTGCTGGCATGGGCCACCGGTAGCCGCTATTACATCGCCCGGACCAGTGACCCATTGCTGCTGCGGCCGGTGCAGCCAAGTACGCAGGTCACCTGTGGTCTGTGCAGCAATCCATTCGAAGTCGCGGATATGGCGTTTTGTCCGGCCTACAGCACGCCCATCTGCTCGTTGTGCTGTTCGCTGGATGCGCGTTGCGGCGATCGCTGCAAACCCCAGGGGCGCCTGTCCGTGCAGTTCGAGTCGCTGTTGCGATGGTTATTGCCCAGCACCATGGTGCCGCGCCTGCACACCCGATTGATGCATTACCTCGGTCTGCTGCTGGTACTGATCCTGATGCTCAGCGGCGCCCTGGCGCTGATCTATGGCCAGGCGTCCCAGGGGCTGCCCCATTCGGCGACCTTGTACCAGGCGTTTTTCAAGGCCTTCCTGACCCTCTCGATGCTGGCCGCGATCCTCGCCTGGTGGATCGTCCTGACCCGGGAAAGCCGCCATGTGGCCCAGGAAGAATCGACTCGCCAGACCCAATTACTGATGCAGGAAATCGCCGCTCACCGAGTCACCGACCAGGCCCTGCAGGATGCCAAGGAAGCCTCCGAGGCGGCCAACGCGGCCAAGAGTCGCTATATCACCGGGCTGTCCCATGAACTGCGCACGCCGCTCAACAGCATTCTCGGTTTTACCCAGAACCTGCAGCGCGACGCGGCCATGCCGGAACAGCATCAGGATGCCCTGGCGACCATCCTGCGCAGTGGCTCGCACCTGCTGTCGCTGATCGACGGCCTGCTCGACGTGGCCAAGATCGAGGCCGGCAAGCTGCGCCTGGAACTGACGGAGATTCCGTTCCCGGAACTGATCCACGACCTGGAATTGATGTTCACCCCACAGGCCCAGGAGAAAGGTCTGCGCTTTCGCCTGGAACTGATCGGCAAGATGCCGGCGGTGGTGCGCGGCGATGAAAAACGTGTGCGGCAGATCCTGATCAACCTGCTGGGCAATGCCGTGAATTTCACCGACAGCGGCGAGGTTTGCCTGCGGGTCAGTTACATGCGCGAAACCGCGAACTTCGAGATCATCGACACTGGTATCGGCATCGACCCGGAGCATATCGAGCGGATCTTCCAGCCGTTCGAACGCGGCGACCTGATGCGCCAGGACAAGGGCGTCGGCCTGGGCCTGACCATCACCCGCATGCTCACCTCGCTGATGGGCGGCGAGTTGCAGGTCAGGAGCCAGCAGGACAAGGGCACCTGCTTCCAGGTGCGGCTGTTTCTCTCCCAGGTACGCGCGCCCCAGGCCGTGGTCCATGTCGAGCACGACATCATCGGCTACCAGGGGCCACGGCTCCGGGTGCTGGTGGTGGACGATCATGTCGACCATCGCAAGGTGCTCAACGGCATGCTCACGCCGCTGGGCTTCGAGGTGGTGCAGGCCAGCAACGGCCAGGAAGCGATTCGTCAGGTGGCGCTGCTGGGGCCGGACCTGATCCTGATGGATCTGTCGATGCCGACCATGGATGGCTGGGAGACGAGCCGCCTGATCCGCCGCAATGCGCTGTCCACGGTGCCGATCATCGTGATCTCGGCCAATGCCTTCAGCGATGAGCGCAACCTGGCGAGTGCCTGCAATGACTACCTGGCCAAGCCGGTGCGCACGCCGGAGTTGCTGGAGCGGATTCAGAAGCAACTTGATCTGCATTGGGTGCGGCGTGAAAAGCCGGCGCCGGCGGCACTCCCCGAACCCTGGGTCTTACCCTCACACCCTGACCTTGTCGCCCTCGGCGAACTCAGCGCCATCGGCTATGTCCGTGGCCTGCAGGAAAAGCTCGACAGTATCCAGGCCGAGGCACCCGACACGGCGGCTTTTATCGGGTCGATCCGCAAGCTGCTGAAGAACTTTCGCCTGGACGAAATCAACCGCACCCTCAAGGAGGCAGAAGATGAATGCACTGACCACAGTCGCTGAACCCGGTGTCGTGCTGATTGTGGATGACACGCCGGATAACCTCGCGCTGCTCTCCGATGCGCTTAACGATGCCGGTTATATGGTGCTGGTGGCACTGGATGGGTTGAGTGCGTTGAACCGGATTGAGCGCCGGCGCCCGGACCTGATTCTGCTGGACGCAATGATGCCGGGGCTGGATGGGTTTGAGACCTGTCGGCGAATCAAGGCGCAGCCGGAGAGTGCTGATATTCCGGTGCTGTTTATGACGGCGCTGACGGAGAGTCGGCATGTGGTTCAGGGGTTTGAGGTAGGTGGCAGTGATTACGTGACCAAGCCGATTCAGATCGATGAGGTGCTGGCTCGGGTTGCGGCGCATTTGCGCACCTCACGCATCCTGCATTCGGCACGGGCGGCTTCGCAGCCAGTGGCGGCCTTGAGTTTGAACGATGGACCGGCCAGCCAGGTGTTGTCGGCGCGCTTTCAACTGACGGGGCGTGAGGTGGAAGTGCTGCGCTGGGTGGCCTGTGGGAAAACCAATCGCGATATCGGCACCATCCTGGACTTGAGCCCGCGTACGGTGAACAAGCATCTGGAGCATGTGTATATCAAGCTCGGGGTGGAGACGAGGACGGCGGCGACTTCGGTGGTGCTGTCGGCGATGACGGAGCATCGGCGATAGGCTGAGGTAATTCCATGCTCAGGCTAACAGGAGTGTCGCTCATGCCTTTTTCTCTCGTGTTGAAACCGCTTTAATTACTGTCTTTATTCAACAATCTAACGTTTGGAAGCTGCCTCACCGCTCGAATAATTTCAGGGTTGTCGCTCCAAAGTTTCCAGTTGGTACTATCGAATGCTTCAATCGCCAAGACATAGGTTTCTGGCACTATTTCAAAACCAGCAGGCTTGATGATTTCGGTAGTCGTATTGACTGCAATCACCAGGCAGTTGAACGTTTGCTCCATCGGTAGCGCAAACTCAAGCAATTGCTCCCATGCCATGATGTCTCCTTTCTCCTGAGAGCGGAGAAAATCCTCATACTCATCCATAGACAGGTCATTAGGTGCACAGCCCACCCCTTGAAACTCAAGAACCGACCACACCCAATCATTATCAGGAATGACTTCCAGCAAATCTTTTAGTAACAGGACTGTTCCATCCGTTCGGAAGGATGCCAAGGTGACTGAGTACATCACGGATACTCCAGTGGTTTTGCAGGCCCATGCTTTGGTGTCCCACCCGTAGGATTTGGGGTGAAATCATGCTGATGCGGATTCGTATGCTCTTTGGGGCGCCCGTGATCGGTAAAGTCGATATCACGCGTGGGCTCCAACTTGCCATCCTTGTTCAGATTCCACTCCCGGGCTTGTCTGTACTCATCTTTTCTTCCTCTTCTATTTGCAAGCTGGGTGTGGGGCTCGGGAACATCGGGAACGGGCCTACCATGCTTGTCATTCACTAGTTTCCTATCTGGCCGGTACAAAGTCGCCGGATCAATTTCCTTGGGCCATTCAACTCTGACGATCTGCGCGCCAGTGCCGTTCCCTTCGGCCCTTCCCGCCTTTTTGATTCTAGCGTTCTTGAGGCCTTGGCCGAGCCGTTTCAGTCCAGTGCCCAGACGTTGAGTCAATGCCAGGTTTCGCACCGACGCCGCGCCTTTCGCCGCCAAACCAGCACCACCGCTGTACATGACCAACAGCGCAATCAGCACAATCTCAAAGACCACTGCACCGCTGAACTCGGCGATCTCTTCGCGGTTCTGGGCTTTTACATAGTCAACGGCAAATCGCGCCAGCAGGTCCCGGCTCGGCCCGTCCTCCATCACGAAGCACGCCGTTTCGTAGCTTTCGGCCAGTTGTTCACGGGTGATCTTGCTTGGGTCGAAGCCCAGCGCCTCAACCAGTTCGCGATGCTGCTCCCGGGAAAAGCTGTCGCGAAAAGAGACGATCCAACTACCGCCATTGGAGGTGTCAGCGTTCCAAGCCGCCACCACAACATTGGAAAAACTAACGAAGGGGTTGATCAGATCGCCATATTCCTTAAGGCTTTTGACCAATCCCCACACGGCATAAAGCGCGCCCTTGCCTATCGCCAGGTGGGTATGGAACGCGTTGGCGACAAAGCTGCGCTCATCCTGGATGGCCTGCGGCGCCGCCGCTTCGGCACGCTCCGCCTCAAGGATCGCGGCCAACGCGGCCTGCACCTCGGCACGGCTGCGGACCAGCATCTCTTCAGTGTCCACTTCCGCCAGCATCTGCGCCTGATAAGGCCCATCGGGAATACTGCCGACAAACCGGCTGTACTCATCCAACCGAGTCCGAATGGGCTCGCCACTGGCCGGAGTCAGCACGCAAGGCAGATCACAACCCAAACCCTCCCCGTTATCCCAGATGAACTTCAAACCGACATGACAGGTGCTGATCGGAGCCTCGCGCTCAATGGTCCGCCTTGGCTGGCTGTAGAAGTCGCCGTTATAGGCCGGTGGCGGTGGTGCGCGGCGCTCAATATTGCGCGTCGGCAAAGGAATGCACGGGCCGGGCGTGGGCGAGTAATTGCCCCTGGAATCGTAATGACCCACGGTTAACGAGATCCCTGTTTCAACGGTCGTTCACTCCTTGAGAGGGACCGACGAAAACAGAGAAATCAGCTATTCGGTCCAGTTGCCGAAGCTTACGGTCGAGGCCAAAAGGAAGTGAACGCATTGAATGCCAGACAACTCAACGCCATCTGTAGGATTTTGGCCTGCGGGCCCGTTCAACAAGCAGCCCCCTCGGAGATACCGCTACACTCCCGCCGAGTGATTACCAAGGTGATCGCTCACGGGATATCTGCCCACCTTTCGATCTTGATCATTTTCGTGACCGAACACCTAGGTGAGTTGGCTGCCCTTTTTTTACACCAGCCTCTGGACACATGACCGACATCACTGGCTAATACCTCCATCAATCCTTTCGGCTCACTCACTTCGGACTCGTCAATAGTGCTGAACCGCAACGCTCTGATGGCCCAACTCTCTGCCACACTCGATGACATTGCCGCGCGTGCTTCGCTTTATCGTGCTCTGCTCGACAGCGGAGAGGCCTCACTGGATGGTCTACGAGTAGCCGCCGGCCTACGCGATCCGGCTGCTATCGCTGTTGTCGCGCAGTTGAACGCCACCGCGCATACCAATCGCCCCAAGACATTGTTGTCGCAGCTTCGTGGACTGCCCGTAGACCATGTCGAGCTGGAGAATGCCGAGCCTGACTGGCTTGATGCCCTGGCTGGGCTGCCACTGCGTACCCTGGTACTCAACAGCCCGAAATTCAGCTTCGATCAGACTGTATGGCAACGTTTGCCAGCCGTTGCCCTCGAGACATTGGAAATCAGTGGCTTTTCGCGCGATGAAAACGCTACCGGCCTCCCATCACTCGAACGGTTGCGCCGACTGAAGTTGGAAACCTACGGCGAAGACTTCGACGACCGTTTCCTCCACCAACTCGGCAGTGGCGCGCTGCAGGAGTTGTCGTTGAACCGTTGTGATGAGGTCACCGACGACGGCCTGCTCGGACTGTCACGACTCAAGTTGCGCTCACTCACATTCGAACGCGCAGGGGAACTCACTTCACGTGGAATGCAGCACTTGGGTCATCATCCACTCG
>Ga0302157_10007035_pt1 | contig 11447 bp, 10 predicted proteins | sample I_Bog_N3_3_FD_193502 | JGI IMG/M metagenome (GOLD analysis project Ga0302157, IMG submission 193502) | Peat permafrost microbial communities from Stordalen Mire near Abisko, Sweden - I_Bog_N3_3 | ecosystem: Environmental > Terrestrial > Soil > Wetlands > Peat | place: Sweden: Abisko, Stordalen...
AACCATGGCGTCGCCCGCATTGATTCCCTGCCAGGGGGCCGCCGAGGCGTGGGCTGTGCGCCCCGAGTAGTGGACGTCGAAGTGGGAGACGGCCAGGCAGGTCGCCTCCAGCCGGTCGGTGGGCCATGGGTGCACCATCAGGGCCGCGTGGACATCCCGGAAGAGCCCGTAGTCGAGCATCACCACCTTGCCGCCACCGCCCTCCTCGGCCGGAGTGCCGAGGACCCGGAGGGTGATCCCCAGTTCATCGGCCAGCGGTGCCAGACCCAGACCGGCCCCGACGGCCGAGGCGGCGATGATGTTGTGGCCGCAGGCGTGCCCCACTTCGGGGAGGGCGTCGTACTCAGCGCACACGGCCACCACCAACGGCCCGGTGCCGACCTCGGCGCTGAAGGCGGTGGGCATGTCGGCCACCCCTTCGGTCACCGCGAAACCGTTGGCGGCCAGCAGCTCGGCGGTGACCCTGGACGAGTGGCGTTCCTCGAAGGAGAGCTCGGGATGGTCGTGGATGTCGTGACTGAGCGACACCAGCGCATCCAGCCGGTCGTCGATGGCGGCCTGAGCGGTTTCCTTGCGATCCGACATCTGGGTCCTTCCGGCTGGGTGCACTGATGGCCGGCCGGGGTCACCGGCCGGCCCGGCTACTCGATGATGGCGATGACGTCCCCGGGCCCGACCGACTCGCCGGGGGCCACCTTCACCTCGGTCACCGTGCCCGCTTTTTCGGCGTTGACGTTGTTCTCCATCTTCATGGCTTCGAGCACACAGACCGTCTGACCCACTTCGACGGCATCGCCCACCTCCACCAGTACCTTCACAATGGTGCCCTGCATCGGCACCGCCACGGTGCCGGATCCGGATCCGGCGTTGGCCGCCTTGGGGCGCTTGGGCCCGGCCCCGGACTTGGCACCTCCCGACGCCATCACCGTCTCTCCCAGGTCGGGGACCCAGAGCTTCACCTGATAGCGACGACCGTCGACCTCGGCGGTCACGTCCCGCAGGACCCGGGCCACCGGCTCGGCGCCCTCGGCCGGCTCGGGGGCCGGCGGTGCCACCTCGGCGGTGACCCCACTGAGGTCCAGGCGCTGCTCCACCCAGTTGGTGGAGTGCTCGCCGGCCGCGAAGTCGGGGTGGACCAGAATGGCCACGTCGGCCGGCAGTGTGGTGGCCACCCCCTCGATGACCGTCTCGTCGATGGCCCGCAACATACGGCGGCGAGCGGCTTCCCGGTCGTGGCCCCACACCACCAGCTTGGCGATCAGGTTGTCGTAGTACTGGCTGACGGTGTCGCCGGAGGCGTAGCCGGCGTCCAGTCGGACGCCGGGTCCGCCCGGTTCGACGAAGCGGGTGATGGTGCCCGGTGACGGGGTGAAGGCCCCGCCGGCCGGATTTTCGGCGTTGATGCGCACCTCGATGGCGTGTCCGTTGCGCTGGACGTCCGCCTGCCCGAAGCCCAGAGGCTCGCCGGCGGCCACCCGGAGCTGCCACTCGACCAGATCGAGCCCGGTCACCAGTTCGGTGACCGGATGCTCTACCTGCAGCCGGGTGTTCATCTCCAGAAAGAAGAACTCGCCGTCCTGGTAGAGGAATTCGACGGTGCCGGCGTTGACGTACCCGCAGGCCTCGGCCACCTTGACGGAGGCCTCGCCCATGGCCCGGCGCACCTCGTCGGGGAAGTTGGGGGCCGGGCTCTCCTCCACCAGCTTCTGGTGACGGCGCTGCGCCGAACAGTCCCGCTCGCCCAACCACACGGTGTTGCCGTGGGTGTCGGCGATGATCTGCATCTCGACATGTCGGGGCCAGGCCAGATAGCGCTCCACGTAGCACTCGTCCCGGCCGAAGTAGGCCAGGGACTCCCGCATGGCCGACTCCAGGGCCTCGGCCGCCTCCTCGGGTCCCTGCACCACCTTCATGCCGCGCCCGCCGCCGCCGTAGGCGGCCTTGATGGCCACCGGCCAGCCGAACTCGTTGCCGAAGGCGGTGACCTCGTCGGGGGAGGTGAGCACCTCGGAGCGGCCGGGCACACCGGAGACGCCGGCCGCCTCGGCGGCGTGCCGGGAGCTGATCTTGTCGCCCATCACCTCGATGGCCTCGGGCGGCGGGCCGATGAAGGTGACCCCCTGCTCGGTGATGGCCCGGGCGAAGTCGGTGTTCTCGGAGAAGAACCCGTAGCCGGGGTGGACGGCGTCGGCCCCGCTGGTGGCGATGGCGGCCAATATGGCCTCGGTGTTCAGATAGCTCTCGGCGGCGGTCTGCCCGCCGAGTGCATAGGCCTCGTCGGCCAGTCTGACGTGGAGGGCGTCCCGGTCGAGGTCGGAGTAGACGGCGACCGTGGCCACCCCCAGCTCCCGACAGGTCCGGATGACCCGGACGGCGATCTCTCCCCGGTTGGCGATGAGGACCTTCTTGAGCACGCTACGCCTTTCAACTCGGACGACGAGCGACGGCCCGGTGGCCGCCGACAGGCGCCACAACACTGGCACGCCCCGCGGGGTACGTGCCACGTCGGCAGCCGCCGCTCCTAGGGTGGCGGCGTGGTAACCACCCGTTTCACCGATATCCGGCGGTTCGACACCCTCGATTCGACCAATCGGTACCTGCTGGACGAGGCCCGACTGGGTGCACCCGAGGGGGTGGTGGCGGTGGCCGATCACCAGCACGCCGGCCGGGGCCGCCTGGGCCGGAGCTGGGAGGCACCCGCCGGCGCCAACCTGTTGGTCTCCGTGCTCCTCCGGCCCGAACTTGACCCCGAGCTCCGCCACCTGGCCAGCGCCGTGGTGGCACTGGCCGCCTCCGATGCCATCGGGGGCTGCACCGGGCGGGTGCCGGGCATCAAGTGGCCGAACGACCTCCTGGGTGGCGACGGTCGCAAGCTGGCCGGGGTGCTGGCCGAGGCCGACCTGGGCAGCCGGCCCGACCAGGGTCCGCCCCCGATCGTGGTGGGGATCGGCATCAACGTGGGCTGGCCGGCCTCGGAAGCCGACCTGCCACCTGAGCTGGCGGGTAGCGCCACCTCGATCCGGATGGAGACGGGCCAGGATGTGGATCGGGGGCAGCTGCTCGACGGTCTCCTCACCGCCCTGGAACCTCGGGTGGCCGACCTCGGCTCATCGGACGGCCGGTCCGGACAGGCTGCTGCCTTCCGGGATCGGTGCGTCACCCTCGGGCAGCGGGTGCGGGTGACCCTGGCTGACCGGGCCTTCGAGGGGACGGCGGTGGACGTCAGTCCGGAAGGGCACCTGGTGGTGGACGGTGACGGCGGTCGCCGTACGGTGGTGGCCGGCGACGTGGTGCACCTGCGCCCGGCCGGCTGACGGGGCCGGTTGTTCCCAGACGAGTGGACCGCCCCGAGTAGGATTCCCCGATCATGAAACTTCTCGTCACCGGCGCAGCCGGGTTCATCGGCTCCAACTTCGTCCGCTACTGGGTGGGTCACCATCCGGACGACACCGTGGTGGCGCTCGACGTACTGACCTATGCCGGCAACCGTCCCAACCTCGACGACGTGGCCGATCGCGTCCCCTTCGTCCATGGCGACATCGGTGACCTCGATCTCATGATGGAGGTCCTGGCTGAGCACCAGGTGGACGTGGTGGTCAACTTCGCCGCCGAGTCCCACAACAGCCTGGCCATCCTCGATCCGGCCCGGTTCTTCCGGACCAACGTCCTCGGCACCCAGACCCTGGCCGAGGCGGCTCGTCGTCACGGCGTCTCGCGGTTCCACCACATCTCGACCTGCGAGGTCTACGGCGACCTGCCCCTCGACTCCGACGAACGCTTCACCGAGGACACCCCGTACCGGCCGAGGACTCCGTACAACGCCTCCAAGGCGGGTGCCGACCACGCCGTGCGTGCCTACGTGGAGACGTTCGGGCTGCCGGCCACCATCACCAACTGCTGCAACAACTACGGGCCGTTCCAGTTTCCCGAAAAGGTCATCCCCCTCTTCACGGCCAAGGCCCTCGACAACCTGTCGCTGCCGCTGTACGCCTCCACCCAGAACCGGCGCGAATGGCTCCATGTCGACGACCACTGCCGGGCCATCGAACTGGTGCTCCAACACGGTGAGGTGGGCGAGACCTACAACGTGGGGAGTGGGATCGAGGCCAGCATCGAGGAGATCGCCGACGCCATCCTGGCCGCCACCGGCCGACCCGACTCGTTGAAGGAGATCGTCCCCGACCGTCCGGGCCATGACCGCCGATACCTCCTCGACTCCACCAAAATCCGCAAGGCGTTGGGCTGGGAGCCGACCGTGGGCTTCCCCGAAGGGCTGGCCGCCACCGTCCAGTGGTACGCCGACAACCGGGCGTGGTGGGAGCCGCTGCGCGATCGGGCCCCGGTCATCGAGGGCACGTGGGATGGCACCCGGTCAGGTCCGGGAACGTGACCGGTCCCCTCCGGGTGCTGGTCACCGGGGGCAACGGACAGCTCGGACGGGATCTCCGCGACGTACTGGGCGGCCGGGTCCCCGACGGCGGGACGGAGACGGCGCTGACCGTCGGTCAGGACATCGACACCCTCGCCACCGACATCGACACCCTCGACATCGTTGACCGGACGGCGGTCGGCGAAGCCTTCGAGGCGTTCCGTCCCCAGGTGGTCATCCACGGCGGAGCCTTCACCGCCGTCGATGCCTGCGAGTCGTCGCCCGACCAGGCCTATGCGGTCAACGCCCTGGGCACCCGGCATGTGGCCGAGGCTGCCCATCGGGTCGGCGCCCACCTGCTCTACGTCTCCACCGACTATGTCTTCGACGGGACCCTCGACCGCCCCTACGTGGAGTGGGACGACGCCAATCCGCGGTCGGTCTACGGGCGCAGCAAGCGGGGGGGCGAGTTGGAAGTCGCCGCTCTGGGGACTGGCGCCACCATTGTGCGGACCGCCTGGGTCAGCGGAGCCCACGGCGCCAACATGGTCAAGACGGTGCTCCGGCTGGCAGTGGCCAATCCCGGACCCTTGCGGTTCGTCGACGACCAGCGGGGAACACCCACCTTCACCGCCGATCTGGCACCCACCATCGTGCGGTTGGCCCTCGACCGGCGACCGGGCATCTTCCACGTCACCAATCAGGGGGAGACCACCTGGTTCGGATTCGCCGGAGCGGTGCTGGCGGCCGCCGGTCTCGACCCCGAGCGGGTGGAGCCGATCGGCACCGCCGACCTCGACCCGCCCCGCCCCGCCCCGCGACCCGCCAATTCCCGACTCGACAACGCCGCCCTCCGGCTGTCCGGACTGCCGCTGTTGCCGGAGTGGAACGATGCACTGACCCGCCTGGTGGGTGTGCTTCCCAGCCTGGCGGCCGGGGCCTGATGCGGCCCCCGAGGAGGAACCGATGAAGGCGTCGAGCGGGTCGGACGCCGACAGCGGGGGACCGACGGTGGGCGCCGGTTCCCCGGCCGCCTCCTTCGGACACGGAGGCGCCGCGGTACGGGTGCTGCCCCATGCTCGGGGCCGAACGGTCGCCGTCATCGGGGTCGGCTACGTCGGCCTGCCGACGGCGGCCACCCTGGCCCATCTTGGGCACCGGGTCACCTGCGGTGATGCCGATCCCGCCAAAATCGCGCTGCTGGAGTCCGGACGGGTCCCCATCGTGGAGGACCGCCTGGAGGAGCTGGTCCAAGAAGGCCAGGCGGCCGGCCGGCTGCGGTTCGTGGTGGGCGCCACCGATGCCGTGGCCGGTGCCGAGTTCGTCTTCCTCTGCGTTCCGACCCCCCAGGCCGACGACGGTTCCGCCGACCTCTCCTATGTCGAGGCGGTCGCCGCCGAAATCGCCCCCCACCTGTCGCCCGGTACCGTCATCGTCAACAAGTCGACGGTGCCGGTCGGCTCCACGCTGGTGGTGGAGCGGGTACTCGGTCGACACGACGTCACCGTGGTCTCCAACCCCGAGTTCCTCCGCGAGGGGACCGCGGTGCCCGACAGCCTCCATCCCGAGCGCATCGTGGTGGGTGCCGCCGACCAGTCGGCGGCGGCCAGAGTGGGTGAGCTCTTCGCCGGAACCCACGCACCGCTGCTGATCACCGATGCGGCCACCGCCGAAACCATCAAGTACGCCTCCAACGCCTTTTTGGCCACCAAGCTCAGTTTCGTCAACGCAGTGGCCGGGCTGTGCGAGGCGGTGGGAGCCGACGTCCGCGACGTCATCCTGGGCCTCGGCTACGACAAGCGCATCGGCTTCGAGTACCTGCGTCCCGGACCGGGCTGGGGAGGGAGCTGCCTCCCCAAGGACACCCGGGCGCTGGTCTTCATCGCCGAACAGGCCGGGTACGACTTCTCCTTCCTCCGGGGCGCCATCAACACCAACGACGAGCAGTTCGTCCGGGTGGTGGACAAGGTCACCCGGGCGGTGGCGCGGACCTCGCCGGCCCTCGGCGGGGCGGCCGACAACGCCGCTCCGCTGGCAGGGGCGGTGGTGGCCGTCTGGGGACTGACCTTCAAGGCCGGCACCGACGACCTGCGGAACTCGCCGGCGGTCGAGGTGGTCCGTCGACTGGTGGGGGCCGGGGCGACCGTCCAGGCCTTCGATCCCACCGTCAAGGTGCCGGCCGGTGCGGCGTCGTCGGAGGTGGCCGGCCTGGCCGAGTTGGTGCGTCGGGACGGGGACACCGCCTGGACGACCTCGGTGACCGCCCATCCCGACGCCTACGCCGCCTGCGATGGTGCCCAGGTGGTGGTGGTCCTCACCGAGTGGGACGAGTTCCGCTGGCTCGACTTCAAGCAGGTCCAAGGGCACCTGTCGGCGCCGGTGGTGGTCGACGCCCGCAACTTGCTCGACCCCTCCCAGCTCCGACGATTGGGTTTCGACTACACGGGAATCGGGCGCCGGTGACCGGCCGGCTGGTGGTGTTGGGGGGCGCCGGCTTCGTGGGCTCCCACCTCTGCGACCACCTGCTGGGACGGGGTGACGACGTGGTCTGCGTCGACGACTTCTCCACCGGGCGCCGATCCAACATCGCCCACCTGGCCGACCATCCGCGGTTCTCGCTGGTGGAGGCCGATGTCTCGGTGTCGCTGCCGGTGTCCGGTGACGTATCCGGGGTGCTGCACCTGGCCAGCCCGGCGTCGCCGCCCGACTACCTGCTGCGGCCGCTGGAGACGCTGGCGGTGGGCAGCGAGGGGACGCGCCATGGGCTGGAGCTGGCCGGCCGGCACGGAGCCCGATTTGTCCTGGCCTCCACCAGCGAGGTGTACGGCGATCCCGAAATCCATCCGCAGACCGAGGGCTACTGGGGACACGTCAACCCGGTGGGACCCCGGAGCGTCTACGACGAGGCCAAGCGGTTCGCCGAGGCGCTGACCATGGCCCACCACCGCGCACGGTCCACCGATGTGGGGATTGCCCGCATCTTCAACACCTACGGGCCCCGCCTTCGGCCCGATGACGGCCGGGTGGTCTCCAACTTCGTTCTCCAGGCCCTGCGGGGCGAACCCCTGACCGTCTACGGAGACGGGAGCCAAACCCGGAGCCTCTGCTACGTGGCCGATGAAGTGGCCGGCCTGGTGGCGTTGCTCGACGCCGAACTCACCGGGCCTGTCAATATCGGGAACCCTGACGAGTACTCGGTGCTGGAGCTGGCCCGGCGGATCATCGAGTTGACCGCCTCCTCGTCGGAGATCGTGCACCTGGCCCTGCCGGCTGACGACCCGACCCGCCGGCGTCCCGACATCGAGCTGGCCAGGCAGGCGCTGGGATGGGAGCCGACCACCACCCTGGCCGACGGGCTGGCCCGAACCATCGAGTTTCTGGCTGACGAGTGCGGCCTCCCGCAGCCGCCGGTCACCGGCACCGATCACCGGGCGTCGACGCCCGCCCGAGGAGAGGGACATCCCCATGCCTGACGCCGAACCTTCCCACGCTGGGTCGGCGGGGCCGGACGACGGCTTCGGCTTCGAGATGCTGTCGGTGATCATCCCCGTCTTCAATGAGCGGTCCACGGTGGCGGAGATCATCCGGCGGACCCGGGCGGTGGAGCTGCCCCTCAACGTCGAAGTGATCGCCGTCGACGACGGCTCGACCGACGGGACCGACAAGGTGCTGGCCGCCCTCACCGACTCGACGGTGCGGGTGCTGGTCCACCCGGTCAACCGGGGGAAGGGTGCGGCCATTCGGACCGGCCTGGGCGCCGTGCGCGGCGATCTGGTCCTCATTCAGGATGCCGATCTCGAGTACGACCCCGACGACTGGCCCCGCCTGCTCGATCCCATCCTGAAGGGGAAAGCCCGGGTGGTCTACGGCAGCCGGTTCACCGGCGAGCGGAAGAACATGATGCCCCTGCACTGGATCGGCAACCGGTTTCTCTCGCTGGTGACCAACGTCCTGTATTCGAGCACCCTCTCCGATATGGAGACCTGTTACAAGCTGTTCGATCGACGGGTCCTGGACGGCATCACCATCCAGTCGGACCGGTTCGACTTCGAGCCGGAGATCACCGCCAAGGTCCTCCGGCGGGGCCATCGGATCTACGAGGTTCCGATCTCCTACGCCGGCCGGGAGGTGGCCGACGGCAAGAAGATCACCTGGCGCGACGGCATCGCTGCCCTGTCGGCGCTGGTGCGGTTCCGCTTCACCCGGCTCGACCCGTGACCGGTGACCCCACCGGGGCCGGGACTGTGGCGGCGGTGGTGGTGAACTACGAGGCTGGACCGCTGTTGGCCGGCTGCGTGGCGACCTTGCGGGCCGAGCAGGTCGCCGAGGTGGTGGTGGTGGACAACGGTTCGGTGGACGGCTCGGTGGACGAGATCCGCCGCCAATGGCCCGAGGTGGCATTGGTGAACCCGGGTGCCAATTTGGGCTACGGAGCGGCCGCCAACCGGGGGGCGGCCGCCAGCCGGGCCCCCTATGTACTGATCTGCAACGCCGACCTCTCGATCACCCCCGGGGCGACCGCCCGACTGGCCGCCGCCCTCGATGGCGATCCCTCGGTGGGGATCGTGGGCCCGCTGATCCGGACGCCGGAGGGGGACCGCTACCCGTCCGCCCGTCAGTTCCCCTCGCTGGTGGATGCGGCCGGACACGCCCTGCTCGGCATGTTCCGGCCTTCCAATCGGTTCACCCGGGCCTACCAGCGGTCCGACCTGGCGGCCGACGGGAACGGCTCCACTCCGGTCGACTGGGTTTCCGGAGCCTGCCTCCTGGCCCGGCGGACGGCGTTCGAGCAGGTGGGCGGGTTCGACGAGGCCTACTTCATGTACGCCGAGGACGTCGATCTGTGCTGGCGGGTTGGACGGGCCGGATGGGGAGTCCGGTATGTGCCCACCGCCGAGGTCACCCATCAGCAGGGGGTCTCCACCGCCCACCGCCCCTATCGGATGATCCTGGAGCACCACCGGTCCCTGCTGCGGTTCGCCGGCCGGTCCACCACCGGGTGGCGCCGCCTGCTGCTGCCCGTGGTGGCGGTGGGAATTGCCGTTCGGGGGCTGCTGGCCTGTGGGCGGACCCTGACCGGCCCCTGATCCCCTCGACCCCGGCGCGGCGGAGGGTGCCTGTCCCACGCTGTAGGGTGTCCTCCGATCATGGCCAGCAACTCGACAGGGAAGTGGGTGACGCGGGCAGCGTCGACCGGCGGTGGGAAGACCTACCGCGGACAGATGCCCGTGAACTGGTACGCCAGCCTGCTCCTGATCTGCATTGTGGGCTTCGGCCTCATCGTGTTCAGTCGATATGAGCTGACCCACAAGACGGCCACCTCCACCGGCCCACCGACCACCAGCGACACCTGGTATTCAGCCTTGGCTGTCGATATCTGCGGCACCATCGAGCCGAACCTTCCGAAGAGCACCAACGGCTCGAAGACGGGCTTTACCGCCAACGGCGATGGAGTCCTGACCATCCAGCCGAAGAATTCCTCGGAGTCGGGTGCCAACGCCAACCTCGGCAACTTCGTGGCCGACTACAAGGGGCTGATGCTGACCAACACCACCATCCAGTACCCCGGCAAGTCCCTGATGTCGAACGGGGAGACCTGTGCCAAGGGCACACCGGATGCCGGCAAGCAGGGCTACGTGTCCGTGGTCAACTGGCCGACCTACGAGTCGAAGAAGGGCACCGAGGTCAGTGGTGACCCGAGGGCGTTGGCGTTCGCCAACGGCCAGATGATCACCATGGCCTTCATCCCGGCCACCGCCACCGCCCCCAAGCCTCCGGGCACCGTCGTCTCTGCCCTCATCACTGCCGTGCAGACCGGACCCACCAGTCCGACCACCACCACCACGCCGTCCAGCTCGGTGACCCCCACCACGGCGGCCACCGCCTCGACCGTGCCCACCACGACGGCTACCACCACCACCACCGGCGGAACCACCAAGTGAGAGCCGTCGTCCTGGTGGGCGGCGAAGGTACCCGGCTCCGGCCCCTGACCCTCACCACCCCCAAGCAGATGCTTCCCATCGTGGAGCAGCCGATGATCGAACGGGTCATCGGTCAGCTGGCCCGCCACGGGATCGAAGAGGCGGTGCTCTCCCTCGGCTATCGCCCCGATGCATTCATCAACGCCTACCCGTCAGGCGTCATCGCCGGAGTCCGATTGACCTATGCGGTCGAGCCGACACCGCTGGATACCGCCGGGGCCATCCGGTTCGCCGCCGACCACGTCGGCATCGACGACACCTTCGTGGTGGTCAACGGGGATGTGCTCACCGACCTCGATCTCACCGGCCTGATCGACTTTCATCGTCGGCACGGCTCCGAGGCCACCATCGCCCTCACCCCGGTGGAGGATCCATCAGCGTTCGGCGTGGTGCCGACCGACGACGATGGCCGGGTGGTGGCGTTCATCGAAAAGCCCCCCCGGGACGAGGCTCCCACCAACCTCATCAATGCCGGCACCTACATTGTCGAGCCGTCCGTGCTCTCCCACATCCCGGCTGGTCGGCGGGTGTCGATCGAACGGGAGACCTTCCCGGCCCTGGCCGAAAACAAGTCGCTGTACGCCACCGGTTCTGACGCCTACTGGCTCGACACCGGTACCCCCGACGCCTATCTCCGTGCCCACCTCGACCTGCTGCTCGGTCGGCGGGGCGAAGTACCTGCCCCGGGGGCGGTGCGGGATCCGTCGCTGGGGTCCGGGGTGTGGCGGATCGGCGACGTGGATGTCCGCAACACCTCGGTCCGCGACACCCTGGTGGCCGATGGGACGGTGGTGGAGGCCGGCGCGGTGGTGGAGCGTTCGGTGCTCGGGCGCGGTGTGGTGCTCGAAGAGGGGACCACGGTGCTCGATTCGGTGCTGTTGCCAGGTGCCCGGGTGGCGGCCAAGGCCACGGTCGAGGGTTCGGTGGTGGGCCCGGGTGCCACCATCGGGCAACGGTGCGTGATCCACCCGCTTTCGGTGATCGGCGCCGATGTGGTCACCGCCTCGGGCACCGTCGTCGACGGCCAACGGGTACCGGCCGGGGTCTGAGCCGGTGCGGGCGCTGGTCACCGGGGGCGCCGGCTTCATCGGCTCCAC
>Ga0302157_10007036_pt1 | contig 11446 bp, 8 predicted proteins | sample I_Bog_N3_3_FD_193502 | JGI IMG/M metagenome (GOLD analysis project Ga0302157, IMG submission 193502) | Peat permafrost microbial communities from Stordalen Mire near Abisko, Sweden - I_Bog_N3_3 | ecosystem: Environmental > Terrestrial > Soil > Wetlands > Peat | place: Sweden: Abisko, Stordalen...
CAAGGTTCCGCCGACCCCGCGCCCCACGCCCGCCGCGGCTCCGCTCGAGCCGGCGCCTTCGCCGACGCCGCAAGCGCTCAAGACCTCGGCGCCCACGATCGACAAGAAGCCCGCGCTGGAAGAGACTAGGAAGCCGGCAATGGAGGAGAAAAAGCTCGAGCTGGATCGCAAGCCGACGCCCGCCGAGCCGATCAAGTCGGCTCCGACGCCGATGATGCGGAAGGAGTCCGCCCCCGCGCCGATCGTCCACGCCGCGCCGCCGCCCGCGCCGATCGTCCACGTTGCGCCGCCACCCGCGCCCGCGCCGGTGATCCATACGCCACCGCCTCAGCCGGCGCCCCGCGGAGCCGCGGAGCCCGCCAAGTAAGAGGGAGGGCTTCGGCCCTCCCTTATTTTTTGTCGAGACGCGCGATCAGGCTCGACGTGTCCCAACGGCCGCCGCCCATCGCCTGAACGTCGGCATAGAACTGGTCGACCAAGGCCGCCACGGGCAGGCGCGCGCCATTGCGGCGAGCCTCGTCGAGGCAGATGCCCAGATCCTTGCGCATCCAGTCGACCGCGAAACCGAACGCGAACTCGCCCGCGATCATTGTCTTGTGGCGATTGTCCATCTGCCAGGATTGCGCCGCGCCTTTCGAGATCACGTCGATGACGAGTTGCGGATCGAGCCCGGCGCGTTTCGCGAAATGCAGCCCCTCGGCGAGGCCCTGCACGACGCCGGCGATGCAGATCTGATTGACCATCTTCGCCAATTGCCCGGAACCCGCGCCGCCCATGCGGCGGCAGGATTTCGCGTAGGCCGCGAGGATCGGCTCGGCGAGCGCGTAGGGCGCCTCGTCGCCGCCGCACATGATCGTCAGCGCGCCGTTCTCGGCGCCCGCCTGACCGCCTGACACCGGCGCGTCGATGAAGCCCAGCCCCAAACGCCCCGCCTCGGCGTGCAGTTCGCGCGCGACGTCGGCCGAGGCGGTGGTGTGATCGACGAAGATCGCGCCATTCTTCATGCCGGCGAAGGCGCCGTCGGGGCCGAGCACGACCGAGCGCAGATCGTGGTCGTTGCCGACGCAGGCGAGCACGAAATCGCGACCTGCGGCCGCCTCGCGCGGCGTCGCCGCGCTCGCGCCGCCATATCTCGCCACCCAGGCCGCCGCCTTGGCCTGGGTGCGATTGTAGACGACGACTTTATGTCCGCCCCGCGAGGCCAGATGCCCCGCCATCGGCGATCCCATGACGCCCAAGCCCAGAAATGCGACGTCGGTCAAAGCTCTTCTCCTGATGGCGCGCCGACGCTAGGCTCGGCGGCGTTCTCTATAGCAAGAGTCGCGAAACCGTGCAGGGTCGCCGCAATTTTGCTCGCCAACATGGTATAGTCCCCATCCGCTCGCATTCGCATTGGCGCGAGACGGAATATTTGCCGACGGAGGCCTTGGGAATGGAAAGCGGACGCCGACAATTTCTGGGCGCGTTGGGTTTGGCCGGGGCGGGCGCGGCGCTCGCGTCGCCCGTGATCGCGCAGAGTTCGCCCAATGTCGAATGGCGTCTGACCTCGAGCTTCCTTCCCAGTCTCGACTTGATCTACGGCGGAGCCGACACGCTCGCCAAGACGCTCGCCGATCTCACCGACGGCCATTTCACGCTGAAGGTTTCGCCCGCGGGCGAGATCGCTCCGGCGCTCGACGCGCTCGACGCCGTGACCGACGGCCGCGCGGAATGCGCGCACACGCCGCTGTCCTATTACTGGAACAAGGACCCCAGCTTCATCTTCGCGTCCTCGACGCCGTTCGGCATGAACGCGCGCCAGCACGCCGCGTGGCTCGCCGAGGGCGGCGGCGGCGATCTCGTCGATGAGTTCCTCGCCGAGCACAAGGTGTTCGCGCTGCCGGCGGGCAACACCGGCGGCCAGATGGCCGGCTGGTTCCGCAAGGAGATTCACGGGCCGGCGGATTTTTCGGGCCTCAAGATGCGGATGATCGGCGGCTTCGCGGCCAAGGTGTTTCAGACGCTCGGCGCTGAACCGGTGTCGACGCCGAAGGACCAGATCTACGCCGCGCTGGAGAACGGTACGCTCGACGCCTTCGAATGGGTCGGCCCCTATGACGACGAGAAATTCGGCGACCGCAAGGATGGCCCCAAGCAGGTGATCTCGAAGGTCGCGCCCAATTACTATTATCCCGGCTGGTGGAAGGGCGGGATGCAATTCCATCTGGTGATCAACAAAGAGAAGTTCGACGGCCTGCCGAAGTCCTATCAAGCCGCGCTGCGCGCGGCCGCCGCGATCGCCAACGCCTCGGTGCTGGCCAAATACGACGCGCTCAATCCGGGCGCGCTGAAGCGCCTCGTCGTCGGCGGCGCGCAATTGCGGCTGTTTCCGCAGGACGCGATCGAGGCGTGTTTCAAGACCGCCAACGATCTCTATGGTCAACTCGGCGCGGACAATCCGCGCTTCAAGAAGATCGCCGATTCTTATCTCGCCTTCCGCTCCGACCAGTATCTATGGTGGCAGGTGGCGGAATATTCGTTCGACAATTTCATGATCCGGCAGCGTCGCGCGAAGACGTGAGGGCGCGCGCGTCGATTGCGGCCGTCATGGCCGGGCTTGTCCCGGCCATCCACGTCCCTCTGAGATGAATGCAAAGGCGCCGCGTGGATGCCCGGGACAAGACCCCATGGGCGTTAGCTTAAGGGGCAAATCCGGGTTCCGAAACGCGCTGGCCGTCGTGGCCGGACTTGATCCGGCCATCCAGGCGCGACAAGCCGCGCGCGATCAACAAAGCTCAGTTCGTGGATGGCCGGGTCAAGCCCGGCCATGACGAGGCTGCGGCGCTCATCTTAGCGCCTATGGGGACAAGACCGGGCATGACGGGTCAACCCACTCCCATCAAGCCGGCTCGTTGTCGAGGTAGTCTTGCGGCGACGTCTCGTCCACCCCGCGGGGGCGGATCACCAGCGACAGGATCGCCGCGATCAGCACGTTCACCAGCACCGCCGTCAGGCCGTTGTAAGCGGTGAAGCCGAGAAGGCTGTCGATGGGGCCGATCAGCGGAATGTCCCATTTCATCGCGTGCACGGGAACCCACGACTTCGTCGTCCAGGACAACGAAGTCCCCACGAGCATGCCCGCCGCCCAGCCGACCAGTAGCGCCGTGCCGCTGAACCAGCGGGTGTAGAGCCCCAGGATCAGCGCCGGGAAGATCTGCACCATCCACACGCCGCCGAGCAATTGCAGGTCGAGCGCGAACTGCGTCGGCATGACGAAGATCACCACCAGCGCGCCGACCTTGACGATCAGCGACACCAGCTTGGCGATCACCGATTCCTCGCGCGGCGTCATCGCCGGATGGATGAATGGCTTCCAGATGTTGCGCGTGAACGTGTTGGCCGCGCCGATCGACATCACCGCCGCCGGCACCAGCGCGCCGAGCGCGATCGCCGCGAAGCAGAAGCCGGCGAACCAATCCGGGAACGCCCACAACACGAGTTGCGGCACCGCGTCCTGCGGCGAGTTCACCTTGACGCCCGCGGCGAGAGCCATCACGCCGAGCAGCGCGATGAGGCCGAGCACGAAGGAATACGCCGGCAGCGTCATCGTATTGAATTTTATCGCGCGGCCGCTCGAAGCGGCGAGGGTGCCGGTCAGCGCGTGCGGATACATGAACAGCGCCATCGCCGAACCGATCGCGAGCGTGATGTAGGGCGCGACCTGCTGCGGTTGCAGCACCAGTCCCGCCGCGACCTTGACCGCCGGGGTCGCCGCCGCGCCGGCCACGATCTTGGCGTCGTACGCCTTTTGCGCCGCCGCGAAGATGGCGCCGAAGCCGCCGAGCTCATAGGGAATGACGATGATCGCGGCGATGATGAAGACATAGATCATCGTGTCCTTGACGAAGGCGATCATTGCCGGCGCGCGCAGGCCGCTCTTGTAGGTGTAGAGCGCAAGGATGACGAAGGCGATCGTGATCGGCGCGTGCGAATATAGTCCCTCGCCCTGAAAGCCCAGCGCCGAGATGACCTTCTCCAGACCGACGAGTTGCAGCGCGATATAGGGCATGGTCGCCAGAATGCCGGTCGCCGCGACCGCGAGCTCCAACCAGCGATGACCATAGCGGCCGAGAATGAAATCGCTGGCGGTCATGTAGCCGTGCTTGTGGGTCACCGCCCAGAGCCGCGGCATCGTCAGATAAAGGAAGGGATAGATGATGATCGTGTAAGGAACGGCGAAAAAGCCGTAGGCGCCGATGGCGTAGACGACCGCGGGAATCGCGATCACGGTGTAGGCGGTGTAGAGATCGCCGCCGAGCAGGAACCAGGTGATCCAGGGGCCGAAGCGACGCCCGCCCAGACCCCATTCATGAACGCTGTCGAGATCGGCCTGTTTCCAACGCGAGGCGAAGAAGCCCAGGACCGTGACGAGCGCGAAGAAGAAGACGAAGACGCTCGCCGCGACGATATTGAGGTGGTCGAACATGTTCAGGCCTTCCCCAGGCGATCGGCGGCGAGAATCGCCAGCGCGGAGACCGGCACCAAGAGCATCTGGAACCAATAGAAGAACGGAATCCCGAACAGCTCGGGTCCCGTCATGTTGAACAGCGGAACCCAGAGCGCGATGACGCACGGGACCACCAGCAACAGGTATTTCATCTTGTCTCCCCCGGTCGGACCCGGCGCGCCGTCTCGGCGGCGCGGCTAGACCCCGTCACTCTCCCGCTTAACGAACTTCACCGCGGCGGTCGAGCGGCTTTTACGGCCGGATCGACGCCTCAGGCGGGTTCGGGAATACGCTCGGCGCTCGGGACGACTTTGGGCGCGCGCGCCAGAATGCCGGGGACCAGGGCCGCGGCGGCGCGCGCGCCGGAAATCCAGACCGCCTCGACGCCCGGTCCATGCGTCGCGGCGCCCGCGATGACGAGACCCGGGATCGGGCTCTTCACGCCGCGCATCCGCCCGGACTTGGCGACGCCATAGATCGCGCCCGCGCTCGCGTGATCGTAACGCGCGTAGGTGACGGGACTCGCCTCGCAGCGATAGACGATATGTTGGGAAAGCCCGGGGAACGCGGTCTCCGCGGCGGCGATCATCGCGTCGCCGAGTTCGCGTTTGCGGATTTCGTAATCGGCCGACGCGCGGAGCGCTTTCCAGTCCCCACCGCCCTCGCTGGGGAACCAGGTCTTGGCTTCCGTATGGGTCATCAGCTTGATGATGGCGACTGTCGAGTGGCCGCGCGGCGCGGCGCTCGGATCGACTTTGGAGAGAACCTCGATCCCGATGGAGAGTCCGTCCTGGAGGTGAACGATGGGACGCCCTTCGGGAACGTAATCGACGCCCAGATGCACCATGAAGCAGGACAGCGCGGGCTCCGCCTCGCCGACGCGCGCGAGGAAGGCCGCTGGCGCATGTTTCGGATCGACGAGCTCGCCGAAGGTGCGCTTGATGTCGGCGTTGGAGATGACAGCGCCCGCGGCGATCGGCTTGCCGTTCGCCAGCAGGACGCCGGCGGCGCGGCCGTTCTCGATCGCGATGCTCTTGACCGCCGTCTTCAGATGCACCGTCCCGCCGCGCGCCTCGATCGCCTCGACCAGCGCGTCCGCGAGCACGCCCGAGCCGCCGAGCGGGTAGTAGCCGCCGTGAAAATAATAACCGAAGATCGGGACCATGTCGGCGCACGTCAGCATTTCGTGGCCGTCGCTGATGTAGCCGGTCAGGGCGCCGAGCACCTTGCGCGCCTCGATCGAGTTCACGTGCTTGGCGACCAGTTCGTCGAACGGGCGCTCCATCCAGCGAAACGCCATCGGATGCGCCTTGGGATAGGCGAGCATCGCATCGACATCGCCGGGCAAGCCGGGAATCCCGCACTTGTCTACGCCGGTGGCGTACATGTCGTCGTAGATCGCGCGGATGTCGTCGAACAGCGCCAGCAGTCCGGCCGCGTCCTCGGGGAATTGCCGCCCGAGTTCGCGCGCATATTCGCGCCAGTCGCGCGGCGGCTCGATCGTGGTCGCGGCGTTGCGATAGACGTGATCGAGTTGGCGCCATTGGAGGCGATCGGCGAGGCCGAGGCGCTCCAGCACGCGCGTCAGCGGTCCGCCCGGAAATACCCCGGAAAAGTCATGCGGGCCGGCGTCGAAGCGATAGAGGCACGCCTGCCCGAGATGGCGCGCCTTGCGCAGGAACGTGTGGCAGTAGCCGCCGGCGACGACATGCGCCTCGAACACCGCGACTTTGAGCCCCGCGTCGGCGAGCAGCGCCGCCGCCACGAGCCCGCCGATCCCCGCGCCCACGATCGCGACATCGACCGCGTCACCCGTGGCGGCGCCGAGACGCGGCGCCGGCCAGCGATAGGCCTCGACGGCTGCGATCCGGCGCGCGATCACCGCGCGGATCACCAGCTTGGGGCCGAATACGGACACGAGGGCGCCGAACACGAACAGCCCCGTGGTCGCGAGCGTCCCGCCGTGCAACGCGATCACCGCGGCGTCGATGAGGAACAGGCCGCCCCAAAAGCCCGAAATCAGCATGTTGACGAGGCGGAAGATCGGGCTTTCGGCTTCCGCCGCGAAAGCCGCGCGCGAATATTCCGATGTCCAGGGCCGCCCGATCGCCACGCTCGCCAGCGCGACCACGCCGAGCCCGGCGAAGGAGAGCCAGAGCGCGGCGCCCATGACGAAGGCCGGCGCGATGAGAGCGAGGCCGCCGAGCCCAGCGAAGATGATGACGCCGCCGACTTCCATCGCGCGGAAGGCGCCGGCGCGCACCCGCCAGGCGACGATCGCCAACGAGGAAGCGAAACCCGCGAGGATCGCCGCCGACGGCCCCGCGAACGCCAACAAAACCCAGAACAAGGTGAAGGGCGCGAGTCCCAGATTGGCGGTAAGGAAGGTCTGCATGACGTTCTCCTGGGCGGCGTTACTTGAGGGGCCTGGCGAGGTAGGCGCGGGTCTCGTCGCCGACGACGGCGACCAGATTGCCGATGGTGAGATTCGCGTCGATGAGATGCAGGCCCCAATCGGCCTGGGCCTTGCCGGCGACGATAACGTCGCCGACGATGTCCTTGGCGCGCGCCTCGCCCGGGCCGGGGTGAAGCGTAACGGCAAGATAGGCGCCGTGCTCGTCCTCGGCGCAGCGCGCGGTCAGAAGACCGGGAAGCTTGACGAACGGCGTGTCGATGCGCCGGGGCGGGTTCGACCAGACGACCGGACGAGCGGCTTCGCCGAAGACGGTCGCGCCCGAAGTCGCGAGATAGGCGTCGAGCGCGCCCGCGCCGCCTCCCAGCGCGGCGGGATTGGCGCAGACCGACTTCATGTCGGCGGGCGCCCATACGAACCGGCTGCCTGTCGGCGGCGGCGCTTCGGCTCGGAAGTCGGCGAAGGCGATGACGCAGCCGAGGTCAGCATTCGCGCGGCAAACCGGAATATGGGGAAACGGGAGTTCGGGCTCGACCCCTGACCTCACCGGCAAACTCATCCCCATCAGGATCGCGGAGACCATGCGGTCTTGAATGGGGTGGCCGTCGATCTCGTCGCGGATGAGATCGGCGAGGAGGCTCGCGCCCTGGCTATGGCCGACGAGAACGAAACCTCGACCCTTGTTGTCTTGCGCGAGATACGATCGCCACGCCGCCAGCAGGCCGGCATAAGCGATTTCGCGGCTGAACGGGATCGGATTAGCGCCCATCGACGTCAGCAGGGCCTTCAGCGTAACCTGACGGTATACCGGCGCAAAGAGACGGCATTTCGAGCCGAACCGCGCGAACTGCTGTGCGACCGCGCGGCGCTCCTCCGGCCCGATCGTCATGTCGGCGTTGCCGGCCTGTCGATATGAAACCGTGGGATAGACGTAGAAACAATCGATCGGCGCTTGGGAATCGGCGTGAAACGGCTCGCGTCGAAGCTCGCCATCGCCCGCGACGATCGTAGCGTCTTCATCGACGGCGCAGGCGTCCACACGCCCGGGTCGGCATAGCCAAGCCGCCGAGTTGCTATAAACTTCAACTTTCGTTGAGGACGCGAACGAGTTATGTGACGTTTGTGCGCGGACGGGGGCCGACATCGCGCATGCCAGCCCGACAACGGCGAGCGAAGTGGCGACGTGGCGCCGGACCCCGTCAAGACGCGGTGGATACATGGGCATTCACGACGAGTTTCGCACGATAGGAACTCTTTCCGGCCCTGGCGGCGCCTATGTTTACGATGTAAACTATGAGATAAAGTGAGTGATGTCAACTCCGACGCGATCGACATACCATCATGGGCATTTGCGGCCGGCGCTTATCGACGCCGCGCGGGCGCTCCTGGACGCGGGCGGCCTCGAGGCCGTCGGCCTTCGCGAGACGGCGCGTCGGGTCGGCGTTTCGGCGACCGCGACCTATCGGCACTTCCTCGACAAGGACAGCCTCCTCGCCGCGGTCGCGGCCGAGGGCTTCCGCGAATTCGCCAAGGCGTTGAGCGATTCCGTGCAGGGCGGCGCGCCCTTTTCGGCGATGGGCAAGGCCTATGTCGAATTCGCGCTCGCTCACCCCGGCCTCTTCCGCCTCATGTTTGGTCCCTTGATCCGCGACCGCGAAAAGTTTCCCGATCTGGCCGAGGCGTCCGACGCGGCCTTCGCCGGCTTGAAGGGGGCCGCGCGCGCGACCGGAAACGTACCCGAAACCCAGGTCGACGCGGCGGCCTACGCGGCGTGGTCAATGGTGCATGGCCTTTCGCGTCTCATTCTCGACGGCGTCTTGCCCCCCGAGCATGCGGCCGACATCACCGACGCGATCCTGAAGGCGCCCGGCCCCGCGTTCGCCGCCTACGCCGGGGAATGAAGCTCGTCGATCGCACGGCGCAGTTTTCGTAAATCCATCCAGGCCCAGCGCTTCGCTCCGGGTTGACGCAGGAGATAGGCGGGGTGGAACATCGGCAGCGCGGGAATCACGCGGCCGTTTTCGCAAGCATATTCGCGCCACGCGCCGCGCGAGCGTGTGATGCCTTCCTTGCCCCCGAGCAGCGTCTGCGTCGCCGATCCGCCGAGGCAGACGAGCAGGCGCGGATTGGCGAGCGCGATCTGCTTGGCGACGAACGGCAGGCAGACCGAGGTTTCCTGCGGGGTCGGCGTGCGGTTGCCGGGCGGCCGCCAGGGCACGACATTGGCGATGTAAACCTTCGAGCGGTCGAGGCCGATCGAGGCCAGCATGCGGTCGAGCAATTGACCGGCGCGGCCGACGAAAGGGCGACCGATCCGGTCTTCGTCGCCGCCCGGCGCCTCGCCGACCAGCATGACCGACGCGCGCGGATCGCCGTCGGCGAACACCAGTTGCGTCGCCGTCGCCTTGAGCCCGCAACCGTCGAACGCGAGCAACGCGGCGCGCAATTCCTCCAGCGTACTCGCCTCCGACGCCGATCGCCCGGCCGATCGCGCCGCCTCGTCGGGGGCGGCGACCGAGGGCAGAAGCGGCGCGCGAGACATGGGGGCCGTCGGGGCCGGACCGGCGACCGCGGCTCTGCGCGGCGGCGGCGGCGCGGCGGATTCGGCGAAACGGTCGTGCGGCGTTTCGTCCAGCGCGATGTCGACGCCCGCCTCCAGCCACCAGCGCAAGGCCTCCGCCGCGCGCCGCGCGGTGAGATCGTGGGAAGCGTCGTCGGGAGGGGCGTTCAAATGCGGGGCCGCCTGCGCGTGGAATTCGCCTAGAATAGCCGCTTTCGAAGCCAGGACAAAATCCCCCTCCGCGGCGAACCGCCGCTTGACGATTTCGCATCGCTTCAGGCTATTGGGGCCCGAATGTCCACATGGGCGCCCTTTTGCGCGCCGAAGCATCGATGGGAAGAAACATATGTCCGGCGAGAGCGACCTGCCTGCCCGCGAGGCGATGGAATACGACGTCGTGATCGTCGGAGCCGGCCCCGCCGGCCTCGCCGCCGCGATCCGTCTGAAGCAACTCGACGCGGATCGCAGCGTCGTCGTGGTCGAGAAGGGTTCGACGGTCGGCGCGCATATTCTCTCCGGCGCTGTCGTCGATCCCGTCGGCCTGGATCGCTTGCTGCCGGACTGGCGCGAAGATCCCGAATGCCCGCTGAAGACCCGCGTGACCGCGGACAAATTCATGGTCCTCGGGCCTTCGGGCGGCATCACCTTGCCGAACTGGCCCATGCCCCGGTTCATGAACAACCACGGCAATTTCATCGGCTCGCTCGGCGCGACGACGCGTTGGCTCGGCGCCAAGGCCGAAGCGCTCGGCGTCGAAATCTATCCCGGCTTCGCGGCGACGGAATTGCTGTATGGCGACAAAGGCGAGGTCGTCGGCATCGCCACCGGCGACATGGGAATCGGCCGCGACGGCAAGCCGAAGGACAATTTCACCCGCGGCATGGAGCTGCGAGGAAAATACGTGCTGATCGCCGAAGGCGCGCGCGGTTCGCTGGCCAAGCAACTCATCGCCAAATACGAGCTCGACGCCGGTCGCGATCCGCAGAAGTTCGGCATCGGGTTCAAGGAGATCTGGCAGATCGACCCGTCGAAATTTTCCAAGGGGCTCGTGCAGCACAGCTTCGGCTGGCCGCTCGGGAATTCCGCCAGCGGCGGCTCGTTCCTCTACCACTACGACGACAACCTGGTCGCGGTCGGCTTCGTCGTCCATCTCAACTACACCAACCCGACGCTCTCGCCGTTCGACGAATTCCAGCGCTTCAAGACCCAGCCTTTGATCCGCGATGTGTTCGTCGGCGGCAAGCGGCTGGCGTATGGCGCCCGCGCGATTTCCTCGGGCGGTTGGACCGCCGTGCCCAAATTGTGCTTCCCCGGCGGCGCGCTGCTCGGCTGCTCCGCCGGCTTCGTCAATTTCGCGCGCATCAAGGGCTCGCACAACGCCTTGTTGTCGGGAATTCAGGCGGCCGACGCGACCCACGAAGCCTTGGCCGCCGGACGCGCGAACGACGAACTGACGGCTTACGAGAACGGCTGGCGCACGTCCGACATCGGCAAGGAGCTCTTCAAGGTGCGCAACGTCAAGCCGCTCTGGAGCAAGCTCGGCCTCGCCATCGGCGTGCCGCTCGGCGGGCTCGATATGTGGACCAATCAATTGTTCGGTTTCTCGCTGTTCGGCACGCTCGTGCACGGCAAGTCCGATGCGAAGACGTTGCAGAAGCTCTCCAACGTGACGCCGATCGTCTATCCCAAGCCGGACGGCAAGATTTCGTTCGACAAGTCGTCGTCGGTCTTCTTGTCCAACACCAATCACGAAGAGGATCAGCCGATCCATCTCAAATTGCGCGATCCCGACGTGCCGATCCGCGACAATCTCCCACGCTACGGCGAACCCGCGCGGCTCTATTGCCCGGCGGGCGTCTATGAGGTCGTCTACGCCGACGAGGTCAAACGCACCGATCCGCGCTTCGTAATCAACGCGCAGAACTGCGTGCATTGCAAAACCTGCGACGTGAAGGACCCCGCGCAGAATATCGACTGGACCCCGCCC
>Ga0302157_10007037_pt1 | contig 11445 bp, 10 predicted proteins | sample I_Bog_N3_3_FD_193502 | JGI IMG/M metagenome (GOLD analysis project Ga0302157, IMG submission 193502) | Peat permafrost microbial communities from Stordalen Mire near Abisko, Sweden - I_Bog_N3_3 | ecosystem: Environmental > Terrestrial > Soil > Wetlands > Peat | place: Sweden: Abisko, Stordalen...
CCGGCACCACCGGCGCACTGCGGGATCTGTCCGAGGAAATAGCCGCTGCACACGAATCCGGCGCGTTGGCGATCGTCGCGGCCGATCCGCTGGCGTTGGCGCTGCTGACGCCGCCCGGCGAGATGGACGCCGACATCGTCGTCGGATCGGCCCAGCGCTTCGGCGTTCCGATGGGGTTTGGCGGCCCGCATGCCGGGTTTTTCGCCACGCGCGACGCGTTCAAGCGTGCCATGCCCGGCCGCCTCGTCGGCGTTTCGCTCGACGCCGCCGGCCAGCCCGCCATGCGCCTGGCGCTGCAAACCCGCGAGCAGCACATCCGTCGCGAAAAGGCCACCTCCAACATCTGTACCGCGCAGGTGCTGCTGGCCGTCATCGCCGGCTTCTATGCCGTCTGGCACGGGCCGGACGGGTTGCGCCGAATCGCCCGCCGCGTGTCCCTGGAGGCTCGGATGCTCGCCGAGGCCGCGACCCGCGGCGGCCTGCGCGTCCGCCACGATGCGTTCTTCGATACGATCGTCGTGGAAGGCGCCGAGGACCTGATCGCCCGGGCCGCCAAGGCGGGCTACAATTTTCGCCGGGTCGATGACACCGGCGTCGGCATCGCGCTCGACGAAACCGTCACCCGCGACGACCTCCTGGCCATCGCCACCCTGCTCGGTGCCGATCTCGACGGCGCGGTCGCATCCATCCCGCCCACCGTGCTGCGCGGATCCGCTTTTCTGACCCAGGCCGTGTTCAGCCAGCACCACGCCGAACACGAGATGCTGCGCTACCTCAAGCGCCTGGAAGACAAGGACATCGCGCTGAACCGCAGCATGATCCCGCTGGGTTCGTGCACCATGAAGCTGAATGCCACGGCCGAGATGATAGCGATCACTCTGCCCGGTTTCGCCGACATTCACCCGTTCGCCCCGGCCGATCAGACAACCGGCTTCTTGACCGTGATTCGCCGTCTGGAATCCTGGCTGTGCGCCGCCACCGGTTTTGCCGAGGTCTCGCTGCAGCCGAACGCCGGCTCGCAAGGCGAATATGCCGGCCTGCTGGTGATCCGCGCCTGGCACGAATCCCGCGGCGAGGCGCATCGCGACGTGTGCCTGATCCCGTCCTCGGCGCACGGCACCAACCCCGCCAGCGCCGCGATGGCCGGGTTGAAGGTCGTCGTCGTCGGCTGCGACCGCGACGGCAATGTCGATATTTCCGACATGCGGGCGAAGGCGGCGAAACATGCCGACCGGCTGGCTGCGCTGATGATCACCTATCCGTCCACCCACGGCGTGTTCGAAGCGGCGATCCGCGACATCTGCGCCGTGATCCATGAGTATGGCGGCCAGGTTTACATGGACGGCGCCAACATGAACGCGCAGGTGGGACTGACGTCGCCCGCCTCGATCGGCGCCGACGTCTGTCACCTGAACCTGCACAAGACGTTCTGTATCCCGCATGGCGGCGGCGGGCCCGGTGTCGGCCCGATCGGCGTCGCCGCTCACCTGACCGGCTTCCTGCCAAACCATCCGTTGCGAGCGGATGCCGGCCCGTCCACCGGCATCGGCCCGGTCTCGGCCGCGCCGTTCGGCAGTGCGCTGATCCTGCCGATCGCCTATGCCTATATCCGCATGATGGGCGCCGCCGGACTGAAGCGCGCCACCGAGGTGGCGATCCTGTCCGCTAACTACATCGCCGGACGCCTGCTCGGGTCGTATCCAATCCTTTACGCCGGGCCAAACGGGATGGTGGCGCACGAATGCATCATCGACTGTCGTGGCTTCGCCGCCGAGGCCGGCGTGCAGGTCGAGGATATTGCCAAGCGCCTGCAAGACTACGGCTATCACGCCCCGACCATGTCATGGCCGGTCGCCGGAACGCTGATGATCGAGCCGACGGAAAGCGAATCGAAAGCCGAACTGGACCGCTTCTGCGATGCGATGATCGCGATCCGCGGCGAAATCGCGGCGATCGGCGAGGGTCGGCTTGATCGCGCCGACAATCCGCTGAAGCACGCCCCGCACACCGCGCGTGAGGTCATGGCGGATGTCTGGACACATGCCTATCCGCGGACGCAAGCCGCGTTCCCGCTGCCCTGGGTGGCCGCATCGAAATACTGGCCGCCGGTGAAGCGAGTGGACAATGTCTATGGCGACCGCAACTTGGTGTGCACCTGCGCGCCGCTGGAGGCTTACGCCGAGGCGGCGGAATGATACCGGCCGCCGGTGCGCGTTACCCCCGCACCTCCACCACATCCTGGGCAAAAATCATCTCCTCCTCCCCCGCCGCATCGCCCGCCACGTGGCGCCCGAACAGCCACACCCCATCGCCCGGATTGGCAACGATCTCGACCTCCGCCCCAGACCCCAGCACCACGCGTGTTCCCACCGACAGCGTCCGCACGTTGACCGGATCGCTCATTGTGCCGCCTGGGCCTGGCGCGCTGGCTCGTCTCGCCACGGCATCAGGTCGTCCCAGCTTTCCGCCTCCATGAACTGCGCCCAACGCCGGTACAGGTTGCGCATCGGCTCCTCACTCGCCTGCGCCTTGGTCAAATCCACCACGCGACCCGGCATGCGCAACCCCTCGAACTCGTAATCCTCGACCGCGTGCCCCGCACCCATTTCGTAGGTGTAAGGATACCGCCGAGCGATCACGCCCCGACTCGCAGCATGCGCATAATTCCAGTTCTCCATATCATCCTGCTCGGTCATCCCCGCCGGCCCCGAGTAACGAATGTAGTAATCCCGCAGGAAGTTCTTCACTGTCTTGGGCGCGTCGCGATCGACGAAGAAGAACCGCCACACCTCGGTCTGGTGCGCGCTCACCGGATGCCACACCGCCAGCGTGCGCGGCTGCCGCGGCAGCAGCGCCACATTCGGAAAAATCTCGCCCGGCGCGCCCATCATCCGGCTGTTGACGCCCGGCCGCCGCCGCCTCTCCTCCTCGCAATGGCGAAAATACTCGGCCACCTCAGGGGAATTCTGGTACGCCGGCTGCGGCTGATGGTCGCGCGGCAGCACATAAGTAATGGTCTGGTGACCGCGGTCCGGCAGCGCCACATGCAGCTTGCGCGCCACGTTCAGCTCCCCGTAATCCCGCCGGCTCCGCCCGCTCGGTCCCGCACCGACCAGGTCAACCGACCGGTGGGAGATGTTGTGATACGTATCGCCGGCGAAATTCTCCGCCGGGAATTTCCAGTTGCACGGAATGACCCATTTCTGCACGCCGCCCAGCAGTTCCGCCTGGCCCTCGCGCCCGTCCCAGCCGTCCAGGATCAGATCCAGGAAGCGCTGGAATTCGCCCAGGTATTCCAGAAATGGCGGCGCGCCGGCGTCCCAGTTCGCCCAGACCGACCCCTTGTAGCAGCACAGTTGCGCCACTTCGACCAGGCCATACTTACCCCGATCGAGTTCGGAATGATACGCTTCACGGAAGAACGGCACGCCGACCAGCGCGCCATCAGTGCCATAGCTCCAGCCATGATACGGGCAGGTGAACACCGTGGTGTTGCCGTCGTCATAGCGGCAGACCTTCATCCCGCGATGGCGGCACGAATTGAGGAACACATGCACCGCGCCGGCGCGGTCGCGGCACAGGATCACCGATTCCTCGCCCATGCGGGAGGCAAAAAAATCGCCCGGATTCGGGATCTGGCTTTCATGCCCGACGAACAGCCACGACCGGGCAAACACCCGCTCCTGCTCCTGCGCGTAGATGTCCTCATTGACAAAGATTTCGCGGCTGATCAGCCCGGAGGCCGCATCGACCAGCCCGGAATGATAGCCTCTCGGTCCGTTTGTCATCGTCGCCTCCGCTTACATGATGCGATCTTTATCGTTCTAGAAGAAAAACGTCAGGTTCTTGGTCAGCAGCACGTTCTGATCGAGGATGATCTTGCGCCGAGCGATCAGCCAGCCGTCGCCGTCGCGGCGCAACGTGTCCTCGCGCTTGCCGACCAGCAAGTCTGTCTCGGTCTCGACACGGTTACGGTAGATCAGGAACCGGGATTTGGCGGACACTTCCCGCGGTTCGCCGGCATCCGGCGTCACCCCCAGCAACACCACGTTCGACACCATATGGGTGATGCGCGACTGCGGCTCCTCCGCCCAGTGGATGCCGGTCTGAATTTGCCGCACCCGGCGGGTCAGCGTGTCCTTGCCCTCGTCGAACCAACTGATGTCCTCGGTCTCGCGGGTGAACTCGCGTGTGGTGTCGCCGTATTTGACGTTGCGCCGCATCGGCATCCAGTAGCGGATGTCCTCCGCCAGCAGGGCCAGCCACTCGTCGTGCCGCCGCTCGTCCAGCAGTTCCGCCTCGGCATAGAGGAACTGCGCGACGTCCAGCGTCAGCAGAAGCCGGTCCGCATTCATGCCTTGCCTCCCTTGCCCGCGCGCAGCTCGATTCCGGCCATCGCTTCCAGTACCCGGGCGACGACGGGAAAGCCCTCCTGACCCCAGCCCGCCGCCTGCGCCCGCCGGTACGCATCGGAAGCAAGCGCACCCAGCGCCGCCGGGGCGCCGACGTCACGCGCCAGTTGGCACGCCAGCTCGATGTCCTTGGCGACGATGTCGAGCGTGCCCCCGGCGGCAAACGTGCCGGGAAACACGCCGCGGGGAATATTGTCGAAGGTGCGGCTTTGCCCGGCGCTGACCGGCACGATGCGCGCCAGCGTTTCCAGGTCGATCCCGGCCTTGGCGGCGATCAGCATGCCCTCGATCGAGGCGATGAAACTGGTGTAGCCCAAATACTGCGTCACCAGCTTCGCCGTCGCGCCCGCCCCGCTCGGTCCGACATGAAACACGTTGGCGGCGATCGCATCGAACAGCGGCCGGTAGCGCGCGAATGCCGCGTCGGTCGCACCGACCATCACCGTCATGGCCGGCGGGCGGCCGCTGACCGGCGCATCGATCAGTTCCACCCCGCGCCCCCGGCAAGCCTCCGCGACCAGGGCGACGGTAGCCGGCGCATTGGTCGTCAGGTCGATATGCGCGGCGCCCCGCTGTAACCCGGCCAGGATGCCGGTCTGCGGTTCCAGCATCGCCGCCTCGAACGCAGCGGGGCCGGGCAGCGAGGTGAACACCACCTCACTGTCGCGCGATGCAGCGAAGCCGGTGTCCACGCGCACCGCGCCTGCGCCACACAGCGCGGCGGTCGCCTCCGAACGACGGTCATAGACCGCGAGCGAATGGCCGGCGCGGATCAGGCATTCCGCGATCGGCGTCCCCATTGTGCCGGTGCCGACAAAGCCAATCCGCATGGTGCTGGCTCCCTCCCAGTTGGGACAACAGGCCGCGGCGGCGACCGGCTGGTCTAATCGTCGCCGACCGCACGCAGCTTCTCCGACGGGTCTTCGGCGGGGATGTTGATCCCGCCGCCGCGCCGGGCGGCAATGGCGTTGGGGGTGCCGTCGCTCGCAACGACCGACCGGCCATAAGCCGGAATCGACGGGATCGCATCGCGCGCCAGCGGCTGCATCCATTTCTTGCGCTTCAGCGCCGACTCGATATACGGCGCCAGTTCCGCCTGCTTGCGGGCGTCACGCTCCGCCTGATCGGCCTTCAGCACTGGCATCACCTCGGCGGCGAACAGTTCCAGCGACGCGATGATGTCATCATGCGTGTTGCGGCCGGCCTGCTGCACGAAGATCACCTGATCGACCCCGGCGTCCTGATACTGCCGCAGCCGGTCGATCAGTTGCGCGGGCGTGCCGATGCCGTTGCCGACGGCGGCGGGCATCGCGGCGCGGCCGCGCTCGAACCGCTCCCAGACATTCGTCACGCCGGGGATGTGCTCGCCGTAAACATAGTGGTGGCCCAGCGCGAAGCCGAAGAACTGGAAGCCGTCCTGGCCGCGCCTGATCGCTTCGGCCTCGTCATGATGCACCGAAAAGCCCGTTGCCATCGCGATATTGGCGTTCACCGCATGGCCGATCGGCACACATTCATCGGATTTGATGATGTCGTAATACTCGCCGGCCCATTTCGACGCCTCGGCCGGATCGACGAACGCGAAGGCCAGCGCGCCGACGCCGTTGCGCGCGGCGACATGGATCGTCTCCTTGTTCGAGCAGGCGAGCCAGATCGGCGGGTGCGGCGTCTGCAACGGTTTCGGAATGACGTTGCGCGCCGGCATCGAGAAGAACTCGCCCTTGAAGCCGGGATACGGCGCCATCGCCATCATATTGGCGCTCTGCTCCGTCGCCTCCGCCCACATCAGCTTCTTCAGCGCCGGATCGACATTGAAGCCTTCCAGTTCGGCGCGCGACGCGGACGACCCAGTGCCCCATTCCGCTCGGCCCGACGACACCAGATCCAGCATGGCGATGCGCTCCGCCACGTGGGCCGGTGGGTTATAGCCCGGCGGCGACAGCACGACCCCGTGCCCGACATGGATCTGTTTGGTGCGTCCGGCGGCGGCGGCAAGGAACACTTCCGGCGCCGAGTTGTGCGAATACTCCTCCAGGAAGTGGTGCTCGTTGGCCCAGACGTAGTCAAAGCCGAGACGATCGGCAACCTCGACCTCAGCCAGCGCGTCCTGCACCAAACGGTGTTCGGACCCCTCGTCCCACGGGCGGGGCAACTGCAGCTCATAGATCAGGCCGAACCTCATGGTGTAGCTCTCCCGCGTTGCGTCTTTGGACTCGATCGATCAGTAGCGAAGCCCGCTTGGCGCGTCCAGCGCCCCGGCCGGAGCAAGGGCGCCAGCCAGACGTTCAGGGCGCGATCAGCCGGTACACCTTCGCCGCGGTGCCGCTATACAGCGCGGTCTTTTCGCTCGCCGAGGCGCCGGCGGTGATGCGTTTGAACGCATTCCACAACGCGGTGTAGCTGCCCGACTGCTTGTCCGGCGGGAAATTACTTTCGAACATGCAGTGATCGACCCCGAATGCCTCAATGCACGGTTCGACATACTGCCGCCATGCCGCCGCCAGATCCTCCGATGTCGGGGGAAGCTCGCGCTCATGAAAGTCGAAGCCGAACGAGACCATGCCGATGCCACCAAGCTTGCAGTAAACGTTCGGGCTTTTGGCAAGCTCGAAGATATCCCTGCGCCAGCCAGCCAGGACCTCCTGCCGCCGCCCCGCATAAGGTCCGACGCCAAGGACGCCGCCGACATGGTTGAGGATGATGGTGGTGTTGGGAAACGCTCGCGCCAGGTCGATCGCATCCGGTAGTTGCGGATGATACTGCCATGACTCGAAACTCAGGCCCAGCGGCGCGAGCTGGGCGAACCCCTCACGGAATTTCGGGTCCATCACTTGGTGCAGCGGCACGGTGCGGGCGGCGAAATTGCTAACCGCCGGGTGAGCATCCCAGGCGACGCCGTGACGCAGCCCGCGCAGCCGCCCACCGGAGGCGTCAATCTCGGCTTCCAACAAGTCGCGCACGCTGGCGCCGACGGTCAGGTCGCCGCCGCCCACGATGCCCTCGGCGACCCGGCAGGAACCGTAATTGCCCGATGCGCTCATCGCCGCCAGACCAGTAACGAATTCCACCTCGCCCAGCGCGGCCAGTTCGCGCGGGCCGTCCTTGCGATACATCGCGCGGCACTCCAGGAACACCGTGGAGACGATGTTGTGCCCACCGCCAATATCGGCCAGCAGTTCATGCAGCAGATAAGGTCCGCGTTGTGGCGAATCCCAAAAATGGTGGTGCGGATCGATGATCGGCAGGTTCGGCTCCAGCGCCGCTTCCGCGGGGCGCTTCGCTAGCCATGCGGCGAGTGCGCTGTCGTTGCGGACGGTGGTGCCGCGATATTCGCCTTTGGCGTCTGCGACGTGGGGCATTTTTTGTCTCCTCCTTTGTTCGTTGCGCCGGGGCGCGACCGCGGGATAATGCGGCGTGCGGCCGCGTGTGTCACTTCCCGCGCTCCGCTATGGCCCTGCGTTCAGTAAGCCGCTTCAAGCAGCCGCATGGCGTCTTCGACCTGCTCCGCCGGCGACCGCTCGCCGGCATTGAAGTTGAAGTTCTTCACCGTTTCAGCGGCGACCGCCCGCAGCTCATCGCGCGGGATCGCAAGCTGTTCCAGCCGTGTCGGCACCCCCACGCGGGTATAGAAGGCGTCCAGCACGTCGGCGACAGCAAGCGCCGCCTGACGCGCGTCCATGTTGTCATGCCAGATACCAAGCGCCTGGGCGATTTGGCGCGCGGACCGTGGCTCGATCGTTTCGGTCAGACGGATTTTGGCCGCATGCACGACCGAGGTGGACTCGCCCTGCCCGACATGCGGATAGCGCACATGCAGCGCCGTCGAAACCGCGTAGTTGCCGGCAAAGGCGCCGCCGCGGAACCGGCGGACGCCGTCGTCCTCGGTGCGATTCTGCAGGAAGGCGGCAATGCAAAGATCGATGCGCAAGGCCGGGTTGTTGGGTTCGTCCACCAGCCGCGGATAGGCGCGCAACGCCAGCCGGAAGGCATGGTCGCGGTCGCCCTCGGCCAACGGGTTGATGCCGGTCTGTGCCATTGCGGCGACGGCACTGGCGAACACCGTTGTGGCCGTGGAACGGATCAGCGCCGGCGGCGCGCTCAGCAAGGCCTGTTCGTCGAGGAAGATCGAATGCGGGCGGGTCTTCGGATCGAAATACTCCATCCGGTGGTCAATGTCGGGGTTCTTCAGGCCGGTGCCGGCGCGGTTCATCGCGCTGGTCGGCGTGGTGGGGATGTTGATGATCGGCGGCTTCGGCGCCAGCAGGCGCGGGCTGTGGGCCGGCTTGCCCTCCGGATACTGCGTCATGATCCGGAACGGGTCGCCCGGTTCCGCCAGGAAGATCGCCACCGCGCGGGTCGCAACGATGACGCTGCCGCCGCCGACCGCGATCAGCAGGTCGGCTGAGGCGTTCCTGGCTGCCTCGGTTGCGGCCCGGACCGAGGCATAGGTGGAGTCTTTCTCGATCCCGTCATACACGCCGGCGTAAAGCGGCCCGAGTGTGGCTTCGATGCGGCGGACAGTGTCGGTGCGGCGGTTGACGGAGGGCGAGCAGACCACGAATGCCCGCTTCGCGCCCGCGCGGTCCACCGCCGGCTTCAGGTCCTGCTCGATGACCTGCTTGCCGCAGTACAGGCGCCAGGCGTAGCCGGCGGCGCGGAATGGTTCGGTCATGGGGCGGCCCGTCCGATGAGATACAGGGCGGCAACACTAGTCGTGCTCAATCGAAACCGGAAGTTAGCGCGCCGATGGCGGCCGCCGGCCCGCAGCAGCTGCACGCAAACGCAACCCATCTGTGAGTCGACTCATACCGCCCCGGCGAGATGATCGGCCACACCTCCACGCCACCAAGGCCCTGATGCCGTTTCGCGTCAGGGCGCCGCACCGGAGGGCCACCGATGATGTCGCCATTCGCCATGCTGTCACGCCGCTTTGCGCTGGCCGCCCTGCTGCCGCTGACGCCGCTCGCCGGCGCCAATGCGGCGCCTGTCACCGGCAGCGGCCAGCCCATCCCCGTCGTGCAGCCGACCCTGGGCCTGAACTACATCGTGCGCACCAGCGATCCCACCAACATCGCCGATGTCGGACAGGTTGACCTGTTCGCCGGCAATTTCGCGCCCGGTGGCTGGGCACTGGCCAACGGCCAACAGCTGTCGATTGCCACCAACCAGGTCCTGTTCTCCCAGATCGGCACCCTCTATGGCGGCAACGGCTTTACCACGTTCGATCTGCCCAACCTGAACGGGCGCGTCGCCATCGGGGCCGGCCAGGGCACGGGCCTGAGCAACCAGCCCCTCGGTAACGCAAGCGGTTCCAACACCCAGACGCTCACCCAGGGTGAGTTGCCACCCTTCGGCGGCGCGAATGGCGCGAGCAGCGGCAGCACGCCGGTGCCGATCCGTCAGGCCTCGTTGGCGCTGAACTACGGCGTCGTCACCCAGGGCTTCTTCCCGACGAGCGGCGGCCAACTGGCCCCCGGTCTGCTCCTCGGTCAGGTCGTTAGCTATGCCGGCCCGACCGCCCCCGCCGGCATTCTCCCCGCCAATGGCCAACCAGTCTCGATCATCCAGAACCCGGCGCTGTTTTCGGTCCTCGGCACCACCTACGGCGGCAACGGGATAGCCACCTTTGACCTGCCCAACCTGCAGGGCCGAGCTCCCACTGAATCTGGTCAGGCCCCGGGCCTGCTGCCGGAGAGACTGGGTGAAGCCACCGGCGCCGAACAGGTCCTGCTGACCACCGCCGATTTGCCGCCCCACCGTCTAACTCGGCCGAACGGCACAACCAGTACGTTCGGTGGCGGCCAGCCATTCTCCATCGCCCAGCCGTCAATCGGCCTGCACGCGATCATCGACCTGGACGGGACGTTCCCCACGCAGGGCACCATAACCGGCGACGAGACTCCATTCCTGGGCGAGATATCCTGGTTCGCCGGCACTTTCGCGCCGTTCGGCTGGGCATTCGCCGACGGCCAGTTGCTGTCGATCGAACAGAATCCGGCCCTGTTCAGCATCCTCGGCACGACGTACGGGGGAAACGGCATCACCGATTTCGCGCTGCCGGACCTGCAGGATCGTCTGGCCATCGGCGCAACCATCGGTTTACCACTAGGTGCGCCGGAGGGCAGTGCCACCGATACTCTGACCTACGCGCAACTGCCGCTCGGCTACCCCGCCACACTGCCGGCGATTTCCGCGGTACCTGAACCACGCAGCGCCACCATCATAGCGCTTGCGGCGGCAATCCTGATGCTTGCAAGCCGGTTAACGCGCCGGGGCCGAACAAGCAATGCCTGCCCCGGCGAAGTCGTTACGCCTTGACCGGGACGCCGTGTTCCTTCAGCAGCGTCTCCAGTTCGCCGGCCTGGAACATCTCGGTGACAATGTCGCAGCCACCCACGAACTCACCCTTGACGTAGAGCTGCGGGATGGTCGGCCACTGTGAGAATGCCTTGATGCCCTCGCGCAGTTCAGCGTCTTCCAGCACGTTGGCGGACTGGAACGGGACGCCGATATGGGTCAGGATCTGGATCACCCGTGCCGAAAACCCGCATTGCGGGAACATCGGGGTGCCCTTCATGTAGAGCATCACGTCGTTCGAGGTGATGTCGTTCTGGATACGTGCTTCGATCGTGTCGGCCATGCTGGGAATCTCCTTCTGCCCCATTATTCAGGTGCGGAGGTCTGTAATGCAAGAGCGTGAAGTTCACCGCCCATCCGCCCCCGCAACGCCGCATAGACGATCTGGTGCTGCTTGACGCGGGAGATACCCCGAAATGTCTCACTGACGACGCTGGCGGCGTAGTGGTCGCCGTCGCCGGCCAGGTCTTCCACGGTGACTTGCGCATCGGGCATCGCTGCCTTGATCAGATCTTCGATCTCGTTGGCTGCCATCGCCATCGTGTGGTATCCTTTTCAGCTCGTGGTGCCGTTCATCCAGGCCGGGAAGAAGCGCTCGTGGGCCGCCCGCAGGGCAGCAACCGATATTGTGCCACCATCGGGAAGAGTCAAATCCTGCCCGCCGGACGTGCCGAGA
>Ga0302157_10007045_pt1 | contig 11437 bp, 13 predicted proteins | sample I_Bog_N3_3_FD_193502 | JGI IMG/M metagenome (GOLD analysis project Ga0302157, IMG submission 193502) | Peat permafrost microbial communities from Stordalen Mire near Abisko, Sweden - I_Bog_N3_3 | ecosystem: Environmental > Terrestrial > Soil > Wetlands > Peat | place: Sweden: Abisko, Stordalen...
GACCTGACGCGCCTGCTGCCGCCCACCGCGCGCAGCATGCGCCGCATGGGCAAGATCGTCGGCCGCTCCGACGACATGCTGATCATTCGCGGCGTGAACCTGTTCCCGACGCAGATCGAGGAGATCGTGCTGGCGCACGGTGCGTTCGGCGGCCAGTACCAGCTGGTCGTCACGCGCGAGGGCCTGCTCGACAAGGTGGAGGTGCTGTGCGAGTTGCTGCCCGCGCGCAACGGCGCCGATGCCGCCGCCGTGGGCCGCGACCTGCAGGAACGCATCAAGAAGCTCACCGGCGTCAGCACCACGGTGCGCGTGGGCGCGCCGGATTCGATTGAACGGACGCTGGTGGGCAAGGCCCGCCGCGTCATCGACCAAAGAACCACGTAAAGGAAGCACCATGTACACCCAAGCCATGGACACCGCGCCGAAGGAAGAGCGCGCCGTCGTCCGCAACGCCGACGAAGTGGTGGCCGAGCAGCGCTTCGAGGCCGCGCTGGACGCCGACGAGTTCATCGAGGCCAAGGACTGGATGCCCGAGCACTACCGCAAGACGCTGGTGCGCCAGATCAGCCAGCACGCGCACTCCGAGATCGTGGGCATGCTGCCCGAAGGCAACTGGATCACCCGCGCGCCCACGTTGAAGCGCAAGGCCATCCTGCTCGCCAAGGTGCAGGACGAGGCCGGCCATGGGCTCTACCTGTACGCCGCCGGCGAGACGCTGGGCACCTCGCGCGACCAGATGCTGGACGCGCTGCACACCGGCAAGGCCAAGTACAGCTCGATCTTCAACTACCCGACGCTGACCTGGGCCGACGTGGGCGTGGTGGGCTGGCTGGTGGACGGCGCGGCCATCATGAACCAGATCCCGCTGTGCCGCTGCTCGTACGCGCCGTACGCGCGCGCGATGGTGCGCGTCTGCCGCGAGGAATCGTTCCACCAGCGCCAGGGCTACGACTCGCTGCTGCAGATGATGCACAAGGGCACCGAGGCGCAGCGCGCGATGGTGCAGGACGCCGTCAACCGCTGGTGGTGGCCGAGCCTGATGATGTTCGGTCCGCCCGACGACCAGTCGCCCAACACGGCGCAGTCGATGCGCTGGGGCATCAAGCGCATCAGCAACGACGACCTGCGCCAGAAGTTCGTCGACGCGACGGTGCCACAGGCAAAGATCCTCGGCGTCACGCTGCCCGATCCCGACCTGAAGTGGAACGCCGAGCGCGAGCACCACGACTTCGGCACGATTGACTGGAGCGAGTTCTGGCAGGTCGTCAATGGCGACGGCCCTTGCAACAAGGAGCGCCTGGCCGAACGCGTGGACGCATGGAACGACGGCGAGTGGGTGCGCGAGGCCGCCCTGGCGCATGCGCGCAAGAGCGCCGCCCGCGACGCACAGCAGCCGCGTGCTGCCTGACACCGAAACCGAGAGACATCGTCATGACCGCATCCAGGACCGACATCGCCAACGCCCAGGCCCAGGCCCACGAATGGCCGCTGTGGGAGGTGTTCGTGCGCCCCAAGGCTGGCCTCGACCACAAGCATTGCGGCAGCCTGCACGCCGCCGATTCGAAGATGGCGCTGCAACTGGCACGCGAGGTCTACACGCGGCGCCAGGAAGGCATCAGCGTGTGGATCGTGCGCTCCGACCAGATCGTCGCGTCCGACCCGGCCGACAAGGCGATGCTGTTCGATCCGATGGAAGACAAGGTCTACCGTCATCCGACGTTCTACGAACTGCCGCCCGAAGTCGGGCACATGTGAGCGGAGCGAGCATGTCCACAAGTTCCTTGAGCGCCGCCAGGATGACCACCACCTTCGCTCCCTTGCCGACGACCGCGAGCCCTTCGAACTCGGTCGCCTCGACGACCACCGAGTCCATCGCGATCGCCCCGACGCCGCTGCAGGCGTACCTGCTGCGCATCGGCGACACCTGCCTGATCCACGCGCAACGTCTCGCCGAGTGGAGCGGGCATGCGCCCATCCTCGAGGAAGACATCGCACTGACCAACCTGGCGCTGGACCTGGTGGGCCAGGCGCGCGCGCTGCTGACGCGGGTCGGCCAGCAGACCGGCTTCGACGAGGACCAGCTCGCCTTCCTGCGCAACGAGCGCGACTTCCGCAACTTCACGCTGGTCGAACTGCCGGGCCGCCGCGCCGGCCGCGACTTCGCCGACGCCGTCGTGCGCAACTTCCTGCTCGCCGCGTGGATGAACGTGCTGTGGGCCAAGCTGGAGGCGTCCAGCGACGCCGAGATCGCGGGCATCGCCGGCAAGGCCGTCAAGGAGTCGCGCTATCACGTGGCCCACTCGGCGGACTGGGTCGTGCGCCTGGGCGACGGCAGCGACGAATCGGCGAGGCGCATGCGCCAGGCCGTCGATCGCCTGTGGCCCTACACCGCAGAACTGTTCGAGACCGATGCGATCGACACCGCCGCCGCCGAGGCCGGCCTGGGCCCGATGCGCGTCTCGCTGCAGTCCGGGTGGCGAGCCATCGTCGAGCCGGTGTTCGCCGAGGCGGGCCTGACGCTGCCCGCGACCGGCGCGTTCCGCTCCACCGGGTCGCGCGGCGTGCACAGCGAGCACATGGGCTACGTGCTGGCCGAGATGCAGGCGCTGCAGCGCAGCTTTCCCGGAGGACAGTGGTGAACTCGGTGAACCTGCCGGCGCTTTCTCCCCGCGTGCAACACGCGTGGCGGGTGCTGCACGACGTGCTCGACCCGGAGGTGCCGGCGATCTCGGTCACCGATCTGGGCATCGTGCGCGACGTGATCGCGCATGACGACGGCATCGAGGTGATCGTCACGCCGACGTACTCCGGCTGCCCGGCCACCGAAGTCATCGCGCAGTCCATCTCCGATGCCATCGCCGCGGCCGGCCTCGGGCCCGCGCGCGTGACGCAACGGCGCGCGCCCGCGTGGACCACCGACTGGATCACGCCGGAAGGGCGCGAGAAGCTGCGCGCCTACGGCATCGCGCCGCCGGGCTCGTGCGCCAGCGAGGCGACCGGCGCGACCGTTTCCCCTGTCCGCCTGATGGCGCGCAACATCGATTGCCCGCGGTGCGGCAGCAACCAGACCGAGCGCCTCGCTGCCTTCGGCTCCACCGCTTGCAAGTCGCTGTACCGCTGCGTCGCCTGCCGCGAGCCCTTCGAATATTTCAAGCCCATTTGAGAGCCATGGCCGACACCCACTTCCACCCGCTGCGCGTGCGCGCCGTGCGCCCCGAGACCGACGAGGCGATGGTCGTCTCGTTCGACATCCCCGAAGAACTGAACGACCGCTTCCGCTTCACGCAGGGCCAGTACCTGACGCTGCGCCAGCGCATCGCCGGCGAGGAAGTGCGGCGCTCGTACTCGATCTGCGCGGGCATCGACGACGGCGAGCTGCGCGTGGGCGTGCGCCGCGTGCGCGGCGGCCGCTTCTCCAACTGGCTGGCAGAGAACCTGCGCGCCGGCGACACCATCGACGTGATGCCGCCGCAAGGTCGCTTCTTCGTGCCCATCGAGCCCGCCGTGGCGCGCAACTACCTCGGCGTGGCCGGCGGCAGCGGCATCACGCCGGTGCTGTCCATCATGAAGACGGTGCTGGCCAACGAGCCGGGCAGCCGCTTCACGCTGGTCTACGGCAATCGGCGCGCGGCGTCGACGATGTTCAAGGAAGAACTCGAGGACCTGAAGAACCGCTACGTGACGCGCGTGTCGCTGCACCATGTGTTCTCGGAAGAGCGCGTCGATTCGCCGTTGAACCAGGGCGTGCTCGATCGCGTGAAGCTGGGCCAGTTCCTGCAGCACCTGATCGTCGCCGACCACATCGACCACGCGTTCATCTGCGGCCCGTTCATGATGAACGACGAGGCCGAGGCCGCGCTGCTGGCCGCCGGCGTGGCGTCCGAGCGCATCCATGTGGAACGCTTCGGCGTGCCGATTCCCGCCGACACCGGCATGGGCGTGCAGGCCGCGCCGGTGCAGGCGCCCGCGCCGGGCGACGCGCCGCACTGCCACCTGACGGTGGTCCGCGACGGCGTGACCCACCAGATCGATTACCGCGAGAGCGACAACAACCTGCTCGAGGCCGCGGCTGCCGCGGGCCTGGACGTGCCGTATTCCTGCAAGTCCGGCGTCTGCGGCACCTGCCGCGCGCACCTGGATTCGGGCGACGTGCGCATGGCGCGCAACTACGCGCTCGAGAAGCGCGACCTGGAGGCGGGCTTCATCCTCACGTGCCAAGCGCATCCGACGACGCCTGAAGTGCGCATCTCTTTCGACCACCGCTGATGGCAAGAACCCGTTCCGCCGGCTACGACGACCAGCGCGAGACGATCCTCGCGCGGGCGGCGGAGCTGTTCGCGAACCAGGGCTACACGGCCACGGCCATGAACGACATCGCCGCGGCCTGCGGCGTGTCCAAGGCCGGCCTGTACCACTACTACCGCGACAAGCGCGAGCTGCTGTTCCAGATCACCGTGGGCCACGTCGGCCGGCTCGAGCAATTCGTCGCCGAAGTCCTGGCGGACGCCGATGCAGGCGACGCCGAAACGCGGTTGCGCGCCCTGATCCTGCGCTTCGTGCGCGAATACGCCAACGCGCAGAACGAGCACCGCGTGCTGACCGAGGACGTGCGCTTCCTGGACGACGCCGAGCGTCGCCAGGTCCAGGACGCGCAGCGCCGCGTGGTGGCCGCCTTCGCCGATGCCATCTCGGCCGTGCGTCCGACCCTGGCACGCAACGAGCTCGATCGCCCGCTCGCGATGCTGCTGTTCGGCATGATCAACTGGATGTTCACCTGGCTGCGCCCCGACGGCAGCCTCACCCACGAGCAGATGGCGCCGCTCGTGGCCGACCTGTTCTTCGGCGGCCTGGCCGCGGTGCGCAAGCCCCGCGCCGGCGCGCGCCAGAATGCGCTGGTTCCCGCCTTGACCCATTCATTGACTGATTGATGGAGACGACCCTGATGACCAACAAGATCCGTTCCCCGTTCCATGCCCTGATGGCCGCCGTGCTGATGTTCGCGGCCGGCTCCGCGCTGGCCGACATCAACGTCGGCGTCACGGTGTCGGCCACCGGCCCCGCCGCGTCACTGGGCATTCCGGAGAAGAACACCATCGCGCTGCTGCCGCAGACGATCGCCGGCCAGAAGGTGCACTACATCGTGCTGGACGACGGCTCCGACACCACCAAGGCCGTCAGCAACACGCGCAAGCTGATCACCGAGGACAAGGTCGACATCATCCTGGGCTCCACCGTGACGCCCAACTCGCTCGCGATGATCGACGTCGTCAGCGAGGCGCAGGTGCCGATGATCTCGATGGCCGCGTCGGCCAAGATCGTCGAGCCGATGGATGCCAAGCGCAAGTGGGTCTTCAAGACGCCGCAGAACGACATCCAGATGTCGCTCGCGATCGCCGCGCACATGAAGGATCACGGCGTGAAGACGGTGGGCTTCATCGGCTTCGCCGATGCGTACGGCGAAGGCTGGTACGGCGAGTTCTCCAAGGCGGCCGCGTTGAAGGGCATCACCATCGTCGCCAACGAGCGCTTCGCGCGCAACGATTCGTCGGTCACGGCCCAGGTGTTGAAGATGCAGGCCGCCAAGCCCGACGCGATCCTGATCGCCGGCTCGGGCACGCCCGCCGCGCTGCCGCAGATCACGCTCAAGGAGCGCGGCTACACGGGGCTCATCTACCAGACGCACGGCGTCGCCAACGACGACTTCCTGCGCGTGGGCGGCAAGAACGTCGAGGGCACGTACCTGCCGGCCGGCCCGGTGCTGGTGGCGCGGCAACTGCCGGTCGGCAATCCCGTGCGCACGTCGGCACTCGAGTACGTCAATGCCTACGAGCAGGCCTACGGCAAAGGCAGCGTGTCCACCTTCGGCGGACATGCCTGGGATGCGGGCAAGCTGTTGGCGGCAGCCGTGCCGGTGGCGCTGAAGAAGGCGCAGCCGGGCACGCCGGAGTTCCGTGCCGCGCTGCGCGACGCACTGGAGAACACGAAGAACGTGGCTGGCGCGCATGGCATCTTCAACATGACGCCCACCGACCACCTGGGCCTGGACCAGCGCGCCCGCGTGATGGTCAAGATCGAGAACGGCAAGTGGAAACTCCAGGAGTGATCGCCATGCCCATGCAACTGCAAAGCTATATCGGCGGCCGCTTCGTCGGCACGCGCGCGGGCGCAGCGCTCGCGAGCGCGGTCGACGGGCACACCGTGGCGTTCGCGCACGCCGACGAGCTCGATTTCGGTGAGGCCGTCGATCATGCGCGCCGGGTCGGCGTTCCGGCCCTGCTGGCGCTCGACTTCCAGCAACGCGCCGCGCGCCTGAAGGCGCTGGCCAAATTCCTGATGGAGCGCAAGGAGCAGCTCTACGAGATCTCGGCCCACACCGGCGCCACGCGCGTGGACGGCTGGATCGACATCGAGGGCGGCGCCGGCACCTTGTTCGCTTACGCCAGCATGGGCAGCAACGAGCTGCCGTCCGGCAACCTGATCCACGAAGGCCCGGCGCTGCCGCTGGGCAAGAAGGGCCAGTTCGCCGGCACCCACGTGCTGGTGCCGCGCCGCGGCGTCGCGGTGCACATCAACGCGTTCAATTTCCCCGTGTGGGGCGCGCTCGAGAAGTTCGCCCCCAGCTTCCTGGCCGGCGCACCCTGCATCGTGAAGCCGGCCACGTCCACCAGCTATCTCACCGAAGCGATGGTGCGCTTGTGCGTCGAATCGGGCCTGCTGCCCGAAGGCTCGCTGCAACTGGTGGTCGGCTCCACCGGCGACCTGCTCGATCGCGTCAACGGCCAGGACATCGTCACGTTCACCGGCTCGGCCGATACCGCCGCCAAGCTGCGCGTGCGTCCCAACCTGATCGCCAACAGCGTACCGTTCAACGCCGAGGCCGATTCGCTGAACTGCGCGGTGCTGGCCGACGACGTGACCCCTGACGACGTGGAGTTCGATCTCTTCGTCAAGGAAGTGGCGCGCGAGATGACGGTCAAGGCGGGGCAGAAGTGCACCGCGATCCGGCGCGCGATCGTGCCGCGCAAGCACCTCGAGGCCGTCACCGAACGCCTGAAGGCGCGGCTGGCGAAGATCGTCGTCGGCGACCCGTCGGTCGAAGGCGTGACGATGGGCGCATTGGCCTCGCACGAGCAGCAGCGCGACGTGGCCGACCGCGTGGCGCAGCTCGCGCGCGGCAACTCGGTGCTGTTCGGCGCCGACAGTGGCTTCGCTCCGCGCGGCACCGGCACCGACCAGGGCGCGTTCTTCTCGCCGACGCTGCTGCTGTGCGAGCGGCCCGACATGAACTCCGCCGCGCACGACGTCGAAGCCTTCGGCCCGGTGAGCACGCTGATGCCTTACGACGACTTCGAGCAGGCGCTGGCGCTGGCCGAGCGCGGTCGCGGCAGCCTGGTGGCCACGCTGGTGACGCGCGACCCGCACCTGGCGGCGCATGCCGTCGGCCGCCTCGCGGCGCTGCACGGCCGCATCCTGGTGCTCGATCGCGACGCCGCCGCCGAATCCACCGGCCACGGCTCGCCGCTCCCCTCGTTGAAGCACGGCGGCCCGGGCCGCGCCGGCGGCGGCGAGGAGCTGGGCGGCATCCGCGCCGTCAAGCACTACCTGCAGCGCGCCGCGGTGCAGGGGACGCCGACAATGCTGGCCGCGATCACCGGCGAGCACGTGCGCGGCGCCGCGGTGCACGAGTCGGAGATCCATCCGTTCCGCCATGCGTTCGAGGACCTGACCGTCGGCGACTCGCTGCTGACGCATCGGCGTACCGTGACCGATGCCGACATCGTCGCCTTCGGCGGCATCTCGGGCGACTTCTTTTACATGCACTTCGACGAGATTGCGGCAAAAGCGTCTCCTTTCGGCAAGCGGATCGCGCACGGCTACTTCGTGTTGTCCGCTGCAGCCGGCCTGTTCGTGTCGCCGGCCGAAGGCCCGGTGCTGGCCAACTACGGCCTGGACACGCTGCGTTTCGTGAAGCCGGTAGGCATCGGCGACACGATCCGTGCGCGCCTGACCTGCAAGCGCAAGATCGACCGCCAGAAGCTGGGCGCCGACGGCCGCGGGCAGGGCGTGGTGGCCTGGGACGTGGAGGTGACGAACCAGGACGGCGAGGTCGTGGCGAGCTACGACATCCTCACGCTGGTGGCCAAGCGAGCGGAGACCGCTCCCGCCGTCTGAACCCCTGGGGGTATTCTCTGCACTGTCGAGCGGTACGGGCCGGTATTTGGCACGGGCCTTGCTCGACAGGGAATGCTCCAGCCTGTTGGCTGAGGGTATATACAGTAGGTATGGTATAGTTACGCCTGCGCGAGGCGGAACGTGTCGCTGCAGCCTCACGTTCGCGCCCTGTTCCTACCCCGGAAGGATCATCACTCGATGTCGAAGCAAGAAATCAAGACCACCCTCGGTGCCGACGGCCTGCGCTATCGATCCAAGGCCGCAGGATCCCCTTTCGCAGCCACTGGCGCCTTTGGCGCCGCAACGATGTCGTGCTTTCTTTGCGGCAAGCATCGTCCCCGCGCTCAGCTGAAGACACGCAAGCTTCTGGGTCGCGCCCAGTCGGTGTGCGCTCCCAGCTGCAAGGAGGCCGACGCGCAGCCGGCTTGAGGCATGACTGCGGGGTGCCGGACCGGCTCCGCAAGATGCTTCACGAACGCACGCCCTCGGGCGTGCGTTTTGTTTTGTCGCGCCCGAAAATCGCACGGCACCAGACGATATGCTCGGCAGTACCGCTCCAAGCCGGGCTCCCCATGCAAAGCAATCCGTCCTCCCCCGCAGGCTGGCGTCGTCGACGTGCCGCAACAGACGGCTGCGCTCAAGTCGAAGTCTCCTGGCTGCTGCAGGTCGTTGGGACGATCATGGCATTCGTGGCTGGCTCCGGCGCCCACTTCGGCCCGCCGACGCGGCGATGACCCAAGCGAGCAGGGCATGACCCCCGTCGTTTCGAGCGAGCCGAACCCCGATTGCAAGCACGAGCCTGGCCGCCTCGCGCCCGTCATCGATGCGAACCGCTGCGAAGGCAAGTCCGCCTGCGTCGCGGTGTGCCCATACGACGTCTTCGTCGTTCGCAAGTTCGAGCGCAGCGAGCTGCCGCAGCTGGGTTGGCTCGGCACGCTGAAGTGGTGGGCGCACGGGGGCCTGCAGGCTGACGCGGTGCGTGCCGACCAGTGCCACGGCTGCGGCCTTTGCGTGAGCGCCTGCCCGGAGAGTGCGATCACCTTGCGGCGTGTCGGCTGACACCGCTTCCTGATAGCGTTGGCGCTTGTTCGCCCGTGGCTGTTGCGTCTCGCTCGCTCCGGCATCGCCTCTTTCCTGCTTCCGCAATGACCGGATCCTCGATCTTCGAACCCGACGCCGCGCGCGCCGCCGCCTCCACGCGCCGCAGCCAGCTCGCGGTCGCCTCGTTGTTCGGCGCGCTCGGCTTCAGCTACGGCACCTGGACATCGCGGCTGCCGGCCATCAAGAGCAACCTGGGCCTGAGCACCTCGCAGGTCAGCGTGCTGCTGCTGTTCGCCGCGCTCGGCGCGATCTTCTCGTTTCCGGTGACCGCGGCCGCGCTGCACAAGCTCGGCTCGCGCGGCGCCAGCCTGGTGTCGGGCACCCTGCTGGCGATGGGGCTCGTCATCTTCGGACTGGCACCCACGTGGGCGCTGGCCTGCGCCGTGATGTGCCTTTACGGCGTGCTGGCCAGCACCATGGACGTGGCGATGAACGCGCAGGGCGTGGAGGTGGAGCGCGCCACCGCGCAGCCGGTGATGTCGCGGCTTCACGCCGTGTTCAGCCTCGGCACGATGGCGGGCGCGTTCTTCGCGTCCGGCATCACGCTGGTGACCACGTCGGTGCCGTTGCACTTCGTCGTCGCGGCGCTGGTCGTGCTGGCCGCGGTGCTGCTGCCGCGCGCCGGGTTGATTGCCGATGCCAAGCCGATAGCCGGCGGCACACGCTCGTTCGCGCTGCCGCGCGGCGTCGCGCTGCTGATCGGCGCGATGGCCTTCCTGGGCATGATCGTCGAAGGCTCGATGGTCGACTGGTCGACGCTGTACCTGAAGGAGCGCGCCGGCGCGTCGCAGCAGATCGCACCGCTGGGCATCGCCAGCCTGCAGGGCACGATGCTGGTGACGCGCTGGTTCGGCGACCGTGCCCGCGTGCGCTGGGGCGCGCGCAAGCTGCTGTTCGGCGGCGCGCTGGTCGCGGGCGTGAGCCTGGCGGTGGCGTTGACCGTGGGCGGCATCGTGCCCGCGCTGGTGGGCTTCGCGCTGTTCGGCTTCGGCGTGGCCACCGTCTCGCCTTGCGTGTACGCGGCGGGCGCGCGCGAGGGCGGGGTCGCGCTGGCGGCCGTGATGACGCTGGGCTCGCTGGGCTTTCTTGTCGGCCCGCTGGTGATCGGCGCGGTGGCGCAGGCCACCAACCTGTCCTGGGGCATGGCCGTCGTGGCCGCGGCGGCGATCGCGCTGGCGCTGTTGTCGCGGCGCGTGCGCTGGGACTAGCCTGGCCCGCGCTCGAACAACAGCACGTGCCACCGCGTGTCGGCGATCGCGGTCGTGATGTCCGGGCGACCGAGCGACGACAACCCGCGCTCGGCCAGCAACCGTTCCACATGCTCGGGGGCGTGGTTGGCGAACTGTCGCCCGTCGGGATCGCGGCCCTCGGCTAGCCAGTCCATCCGCATCTCCGGCAGCGCCAACAGCAGGCGACCCTCGGGTCGCAGCGCGGCGACCATGCCGTCGAACGCCGCCGCCAGGTCGCTCTCCGACAGGTGCATCAGCACCGCGCAGCAGACGACCGCGGCGAAGCCGCCGCCGAAGGGCTGGCCGATATCCGGCAACGAGGCCGCGGCAACGCGGCTCGCCAGCCGCGGATGGCGCTCGATCGCGCGTGCGCGCATCGCGTCGTTGGGCTCGATGCCATAGGCATCGAAGCCCATGTCCAGCAGCGCGACGACGTCGCGCCCCTTGCCGCAGCCCACGTCCAGCACGCGCGCACCGGGTGCGAAGGCGGCTTCGAAATGGCGCGAGATCGCGCTGCGGTCCGCCTCTTCCCCGTGGGCGGCCCAGTGCGCGTAGAACGCCGAGGTCCGCGCGTCGCTGGTCACTTGCAACGCCCCTGTCCGGCCAGCACGTCGAAGCTGTTGCCCGGGGTGGTGGCGCCCTGGGCCGGCGTCGTCTGCGGGTCGGCCGTGCTGTTGCACGACGCCTTCGGCTTGCGCAGCTCGTGCACGAGCCACACGCCACCCCATCCCAGCGCAATCCACACGCCCAGGCCGAGCGCGACCAGCGCCCATTCCTTGCGGGAGAGTCGTGCGGCGCGGGCGGGGCGTGCAATCATCGGCGCACAGCTTACCTTGCGCCGACGCGACGTCCTGCTGGCGCCAATGCCATCGGTGCGGCAACGAGCGGGTCGCGCCCGAAGCGGACAGAATGGCGCCATGCATCCTTCGTCGACC
>Ga0302157_10007046_pt1 | contig 11435 bp, 10 predicted proteins | sample I_Bog_N3_3_FD_193502 | JGI IMG/M metagenome (GOLD analysis project Ga0302157, IMG submission 193502) | Peat permafrost microbial communities from Stordalen Mire near Abisko, Sweden - I_Bog_N3_3 | ecosystem: Environmental > Terrestrial > Soil > Wetlands > Peat | place: Sweden: Abisko, Stordalen...
CAGGGCGTCCAGATCGGAGAAGCACCGGTCCCCCTTGCCGCGGCCCACGGCGAACGGCCGTCCGGTGCGGGGATCGACCAGCAGGTAGACGTAGGACTTCAGCTTGGCGGCCACCTCCTCGGTGAACCCCGGCCCGGTCGGCTCGACCTCGGCCGTCGGAGGCACGGCACCGATGATGGTCCCCACCGGTCCGTCGCCGACGGCGTCCTCGGCCGTCTCCGGCGTGGCGTCGTCCCCCGACACCACGACCTGACGACCGTCGGTTACCGGGTCCCCCTCCATCGGCGGACCGTCCCTACTCTTGGACCAGCTCGATGAGGGTGCCGAAGGCTCCCTTGGGATGGATGAAGGCCACCGTGGTCCCCCGCGACCCGGGACGGGGTGCCTGGTCGATGGCCTGGCCACCGTGGTCCTTCACCGACTGGAGCGCCGCCGCGCAGTCGTCGACCCGGTAGCCCACGTGGTGGAGGCCTTCGCCCTTCTTCTCCAGGTACTTGGCCACCGGTGAGGTATCGGTGGTGGGGGTCAGCAGCTGGATGTAGCTGTCGGCCACCTTCAGCAGCGCCTCCTCCACCCCGTCGGACTCGATCCGCTCGCGATGGTCCACCGTGGCCCCGAACGTCTCGGCGTAGTAGGCGATGGCCGCCTCGAGGTCACGGACGGCGATGGCCACGTGGTCGATCTCGGTGAGCAGCGGCTCGGTCATGCCCCGTGCCTCCGGAAGAGGGTGATGCGGTCCTCGCCGACCTCGGCCCGCAGCTCGGGATCGTCGATACCCAGGCCCTCTTCGGGGGCCAGGCAGAGCACGCCGATCTTCCCCTCGTGGAGGTTCTTGTGGACCTGGAAGGCAGCGTCCCCCACGCCCTCCAGCGGGAAGACGGCGGACAGCGGGGGCAGGATCTTCCCCTCGCACACCAGCTGGTTGGCGTCCCACGCCTCCCGGTAGTTGGCGAAGTGCGAGCCCTTGATGGTCTTCAGCTTCATCCACAGGTGGCGGTTGTCGTACTCGATCATGTAGCCGGAGGTGGCCGCACAGGTGACGATGGTGCCGCCCCGCTTGGCAGCGAACACCGAGGCCCCCATGGTCTGCCGACCCGGGTGCTCGAAGACGATGTCCACGTCGTCGCCGACCAGGCCCCGAATGTCCTTGCCCAGTCGACGCCACTCCTTCTCGTCCTGGGTGTGCTCGTCCTTCCAGAACCGGTAGCCGGCCTCCTTGCGATCGATGACCGCCTCGACCCCGAGGTCGTGGAGAAGGTCGACTTTCTGCGCCGAGGAGACCACTCCCACCGGCGTGCCGCCCCCGTTCAGCACGTACTGCACGGCGAAGGCGCCCAGTCCGCCCGAGGCGCCCCACACCAGCACCTTGTCGCCCTGGCGCATCGATGCGCCGTTCTTGGAGACGATCATCCGGTAGGAGGTGGAGTTGCAGAGGGCATTGACGGCCGCTTCCTCCCACGAGAGGTGGCGCGGCTTGGGCATCAGCTGGTTGGCCTTCACGATGGCCAGGTCGGCCAGGCCCCCGAAGTTGGTCTCGAAGCCCCAGATCCGCTGGTTGTCGGCCAACATCGAGTCGTCGTGGGCGCTGGGACTCTGGTCATCGACGTAGTTGCAGTGGGCGGTGATCCGGTCACCGGGCTTCCAGTTGCGGACCGCCGAGCCGACCTGGAGCACCACGCCGGAGGCGTCCGAGCCGACCACGTGATACGGCAGGGCATGGCGGGCACCCCAGACACTCTCCTTGCCCAACCGGTCGAGGAACCCGAAGGTCGGCAGCGGTTCGAAGATGGCGGTCCAGACGGTGTTGAAGTTGATGGAGCTGGCCATCACCGCGATATAGGCCTCGTCAGGAGCCAACTCCGGCACCGCCACCTGGTCGACGTGGAGCGACTTCCGGGGGTCCTTGTCCTCGGAGGCCAGGCCGTCGAAGAGGTCGACCTCGTCGCGGCTGACGAAGGCCGCCCGGTAGGACTCGGGGAGCGGGAGGGCGGCGATCTCATCGCCCGATGCCCCCGACTGAATGGCTGTAAGGATCTCCTGCATGGGTCAGGAGGATAGTCCGCCGACCGCAGTGGGTTCCCAGGGTTACCGGCTGGTCACTTTGAGCCGGTAGCCCATAAGATGGGCTGGAGAGGGGGTCGGCAGCACCCGTGGTGCCAGCCCTCGCCGGCGTGCCGTCGTCGATGGCGCGGCCGGTACCCTGTACGTGTTGTGGCGGGCCCGTTGGGGGGTCGCCGCCTGATCAGGCCGTCAGGCCTCGGAGGTCGTCATGTCCGGTTCCGTCATCGTCGCAGGTGCCCGTACCCCCATCGGCAAGCTGTCGGGTGCCCTGGGCGGCTTCTCGGCCACCGAGCTGGGTGGCTTCGCCATCGCCGCCGCCCTGGAGCGGGCCGGCGTCGCACCCGATCAGGTGGACTACGTCTTTATGGGCCAGGTCATCCTGGCCGGCACCGGACAGATCACCGCCCGGCAGGCCGCCGCCAAGGGCGGTATCCCGATGGACGTCCCCGCCTCCACCATCAACAAGGTCTGCCTGTCGGGACTCAACGCCATCTACCTGGCCGACCTGCTGATCAACGCCGGCGAGGCGGACATCGTGGTGGCCGGTGGGATGGAGTCGATGACCCAGGCGCCCTACCTGCTGCCCGGCGCCCGCGGCGGCTACCGGATCGGCGACCAGAAGGTGGTCGACTCCATGATGTACGACGGCCTGTTCTGCGCCTTCGACCAGTGCGCCATGGGCCTCGGCACCGAGCGGTACAACGGCGCCGACGGCGTCTCCCGTGAGCGTCAGGACGCCTTCAGTGCCGCCTCCCACGAGCGGGCCGCCACCGCCATCAAGGAAGGCAAGTTCGCCGAGGAGATCGTCGCCGTCCAGGTGCCGCAGCGGAAGGGCGATCCGATCGTGGTGGACACCGACGAGGGGGTCCGGCCGGAAACCACCGCCGAGTCGCTGGGCAAGTTGAAGCCGGCCTTCGACAAGGAAGGCACCATCACCGCCGGCAACGCCTCGCAGATCTCCGACGGCGGGGCGGCGGTCATCGTGATGTCCAAGGCCAAGGCCGAGGAGCTGGGCGTCACGCCGCTCGGTGAGCTGGTCAGCTACGGCCAGGTGGCCGGGCCCAGCCCGTCGCTGCTCCACCAGCCGTCCCACGCCACCAAGGTGGCCCTGGGCAAGGCGGGCCTGTCGGTGGGCGACATCGATCTCTTCGAGATCAACGAGGCGTTCGCCGCCGTCGGCCTGGCCTCCACCGACGACCTCGGTATCTCCGGCGACATCGTCAACGTCAACGGTGGGGCCATCGCCCTCGGTCACCCGGTGGGAATGTCCGGCACCCGGGTGGCCCTCACCGCCCTGTTGGAGCTGAAGCGCCGGGGTGGCGGGACGGCGGCGGTCAGCCTCTGCGGTGGCGGGGGCCAGGGCGATGCCGCCGTGCTCCGGACCCTGTAGTCGAAGCCGGCCGCCCGATCCGGGTCTCCAGATTCCTTGCTCGTCCCCGACCGGGGCGTACTCAGGTAGCTCTCAGGTAGATCGGATTCACTGATGACGATGGATGCGATCGAGTCCACGCCGATACGGCGCGCCGCCAGCTCGCTCGAGCACGGCTGCCATCGGCTCTCCGACCCTTCGGTCCCCTACCTCGACGGGTCGGAGACACAGCTGCTGAAGGTGTTGCGAGACACCGGTGACCTGTCCTCGGCCAGCGACGAGCTGGCCGGCCAGGCATCCAGCTGGCCCGAGCGCTACCACCTCAGCAATGACCGGGCCAACCTCCTCCGACCCGTCGACCTCCGATCCACCGACACCGTGCTGGAGATCGGTGCTGGCTGCGGGGCCATCACCCGCTACCTCGGTGAGCGGTGCGACACCGTCGACGCCCTGGAGCCGGTGGCGGAACGGGCCCGGGTGGCTCGGGAACGCACCCGTGACCTCCCCGGAGTGGAGGTCTTCATCGGCGAGATCGCCGACGTCCCGGACGGACAGGTCTACGACCTGGTGGTGGTGGTCGGCGTCCTCGAATACACGGGGGCGGGGAGCGACGATCCCCAGCCCTACCTCCGCTTCCTCCGGCGGGCGGCTTCGCTGCTGACCGAGGAAGGCACCCTGGTGGTGGCGATCGAGAACCGGGTTGGCGTCAAGTACCTGGCCGGTGCCCCCGAGGACCACTCGGGCCGCCCGTTCGACTCCCTGGAGGGCTACCTCCACGGGACACCGGCCCGGACCTTCTCCCGTGGCGAGCTGACGGCGCTGCTCGGAGAGGCCGGTCTGGACGCCAAGGTGCTGGGCGCCTTCCCCGACTACAAGCTGACCCGTCTGCTGTTCACCGAGGATCTGGTGGACGACGCATCGTCCCTGGCCTACCGGATCCCCACCTTCCCGAGCCCCGACTGGTCGGGGGGACCGCCGCGGGTGGCCGACGAAGCCGCCATCTGGCGGACCATGGTGGAGGCGGGCCTCGGACCCGAGACTCCCAACTCCTTTGTGGTGCTGGCCGGGCGCGGTGACCCGGGTCGACGGTGGCCGGCGCACCTCCTGGGCGCCTACTACGCGGTCGGGAGGAAGGCGGCCTTCTCATCGGAGACCCGGGTGGTGCACGACGGAGGGGAGATCGCCTTCCAGCGGCGACCTGTCAACCAGCCCTCGGTCCCCACCGGGACGGCCGATGCACCGCCCCCCGACGGCACCGTCCAACTGGTCTCGCGCCGGAGCACCCTGGTGGAGGGCGACGACCTGCTTTCCCGCCTGGCCCACTGCGACGATCCCGAGTTCGCCAGCTGGATCCAGCGGTGGGCTGATCTGGTGGCCGAAGAGGTGGGCGACCGTCAGCCGGCACCGGTGGACCTGCTCCCCCACAACCTCATCGTGACCGGCGACGACCAGCTGCTCCAGGTCGACTCCAAGTTCGTCCAATGGGGCGCCACCACCACGGACGTGCTGGCCCGGGGGGCGCTGATCACCGGGCAGCGCCTGTCGCTCATCACGGTGCCGGACCGGTGGGCGGCCTTCACCGTCGAAGGGTTGGTCCGACACATCGGGGCCCTGGCCGGACTGTCCGGCGACGGGAGCTGGCTGGCCGGGGCGGTCGCCCGCGAAGCGGAATTTCAGGCCACCGTGACGCTGAACAACCCGGAACCGGCCACCCGTCAGGAGGCGGTCGCCACCTTCAACGGCATGCTCTGGTACGCCCTCCAACAGCCTCTGGCCACCGGGTCCGCCACCAACGTCCCGGCCCGCGGACTGGAGGCGCTCGAACGGGAGCTCGGTCGGCTGGGTGGCGCCTACCAGTCACTGGTCGACAGCCACCGCGATCTCAGCGCCGCCCACGCCGCACTGACCATCAGCCAGGACCGCCAGGTGACGGCGCTCACCGCCCAGCTGGCCGAACTGGAAGCGGAGCTCGATCGGTGCCGCCAGCAGCTGGCCCGCACCGAGGCCGAGTCGGAGCAGCTCCGGCACTCCACCAGCTGGCGGGTCACGGCACCGATTCGGGCGGCGTCCCGGACGCTCCGTCCTCCGACCTGAGCGGGTCGGCATCCGAATGGCACGGCGGGCCAGGGGGCTGATCGATCTCTCGGTGGTGGTGGTCGGGTTCAACATGGGGCGCGAGCTCCCTCGCACCGTCCGCTCGCTCACCCGTCCCTATCAACAGGGGATCGACGGGCTGGCCTACGAGGTGGTGGTGGTCGACAACGGATCGACACCTGCCGTCGACCCCGATGTCTTCGCCGGCGCCGATCCCGACGTCACCGTGGTGCGGGTCGACGATGCCCGGGTGTCACCGGCGGAGGCCGTCAACCGGGCCGTCCGGTCGACGCGGGGCCGCCAGGTGGGCATCGTGCTGGACGGCGCCCGCATGGTGACCCCCGGAGTGGTGGCCCAGGCCCGTACAGCACTGGCGCTCGACCCGGGGGCGCTGGTGACGACCATGGCCTGGCACCTGGGACCTGACCACCAGAGCCGCTCGCGCCTGGCCGGCTACGACACCGCCGAAGAGGACCGTCTGCTGGAATCCATCGGTTGGCCGGACGACGGCTACCGCCTCTTCGACATCGCCGCCCTGGCCGGGGCCAATCCCACCGGGTTCGGGGGCAGCATCAACGAGAGCTGCTGCACGTTTCTCACCCGCCGCCGCTTCGATGAGCTCGGCGGCTACGACGAGTCGTTCGAGACCCCGGGTGGTGGGTACGTGAACCTCGACTTCTTCACCCGCGCGCAGGCGCTGCCGGGGGCCTCCCTGACCGTGCTGCTGGGGGAGGGGTCGTTCCACCAGATACACGGTGGGGTAGCCAGTAACGCCGCCGATCCCGACGGGACGGGACGGACGTTCGCCGCTGAGTACGAAGCCATCCGGGGGCACCCCTACGCCCACCCCACCGTGGATCCGCTCTACCTGGGTCGGCTGGGTCCCAGTGCTGCCCGGTGGGTGGGAAATGGGGACCGGAGCTGATGTACTACCTCGAGTTCCTCGACCGGCTGCACCTCGCCCTGGCGCCCCGCACCTACCTCGAGATCGGGATCCGGAACGGGGACAGCCTGACGCTCAGCCGGTGCCCGAGCGTCGGCATCGACCCCGACTTCGAGGTGACCCACCCGCTCCCGGGCTCCACCACCCTGGTCCGGTCGACCAGCGACCGGTACTTCGACTCCCTGGGACCCGACGGCCCGTTCGGTGGGCTGCCGGTCGATCTGGCGTTCATCGACGGCATGCACCTGCTGGAGTTCGCCGTCCGTGACTTCGCCAACATCGAGCGGCACTCGGCGTGGTCGTCAGTGGCGGTCTTCGACGACGTCCTCCCCCGGGACGTCGACATGGCTGCCCGGGAGCGCCACACCCAGGCCTGGACCGGCGACGTGTTCCGGATCCTCGAGGTGCTGGGCGCCGAGCGCCCCGACCTCACCCTGCTGGTGGTGGACACCGAGCCCACCGGGCTGCTGCTGGTCCTCGGACTCGACCCCGGGAACCAGCGGATCCCGACCCACTTCGACGAGGCCGTCACCGACCGCATCGCCCCCGATCCCCAGGCCGTCCCCGTCGACGTGCTGGACCGCACCCACGCCATCGCCCCGGAAGAGGCGCTGGCCCTCCCGGTCTGGAGCCGGCTGGGTGCCGACCGCGGGCGGCTCGACGACGACGCCGGACGGCAGGCACTGCGCGCCGCCCTCAGTACGGCGGGCTGAACACCCCGGCCAGGCGGCCGCACCCCTCGGCGGCCTCCTCCCAGGAGGTCACCTGCAGGCGGACGACCGCCAGCGCGCAGGTGGGGAACCCGTGGGTGCGGAGGGTCGCCCGGTCGCTGGCGGTCGCATCGAATTCGTCGGCCTCTTCGCCGGAGTCGTCGACCGGAGCCACCAGCTCCCAGGCCAGCTGGTACATGGTGGGGTTGTGCCCGACCAGCAGCGCACTCCGGAGCCCATCGTCGATCTCCCGCACGTACCGGAGGGCGGTGTCGGTGGTGGCACCGTAGAGCGAGGCGTAGGCCTCGATCGACAGACGGTCGTCCAGCCCCTGGTTGACCAGCTCGGCTGTCTGACGGGTGCGGACCGCCGACGAGCAGACGATCAGTTCGGGGACCGGCACCCCCTCCAAGCCGAGTACCCCTTGGCCGGCCGCCAGGCGCCGGCCCAGGGCGCCGGCGTCGCGCTTCCCCCGTGCCACCAACGGCCGCTGGCGGTCTGGTCCCCCACCTGCGGCGTGATCGGCCGCCTTGCCGTGGCGAAGCAGCCAGAGCCAGCGCGCATTGCTGTCCACCGATCCGCCCAACCGATCAGGCGTCGACGACCCGGCGCCCCTCGAGGGCGCGTCCCAGGGTCAGTTCATCGGCGTACTCGAGGTCACCGCCGACCGGCAGCCCGCTGGCGATCCGGGTCACGGTGAGCCCCATCGGCTTCAACAGACGGGCCAGGTACATGGCCGTGGCCTCCCCCTCGAGGTTGGGGTTGGTGCACAGGATCACCTCGTTGATCCCCTCCCCGTCCAGCCGGGCCAAGAGCTCACGTACCCGGAGTTGGTCGGGCCCGATCCCCTCGATCGGATTGAGGGCGCCCTGCAGCACGTGGTAGCGACCGGAGAACTCCCCGGTCTTCTCCACCGCCACGATGTCCCGAGGATCCTCCACCACACAGACCGACGTCCCGTCGCGCCGGTCGTCCACGCAGATGGCACACAGGCCGCCTTCGGCCACATTGAAGCAGCGGGTACAGAGGGTGATCTGCTCCTTGACGGCGATGATCGACTGCGCCAATCGCATGGCGTCCTCGGGGGCCACCTTCAGCAGGTGAAAGGTGATCCGCTGGGCCGACTTGGGCCCGATACCCGGCAGTCGACCCAGCTCGTCGATGAGCGACTGGAGCGGCCCGGAGAAGACCGCCACCTATCCCACCTCCTCGGCACCCGGAAACGCCCGGATCACCCGGGCCCGGGCCGAGTGGTCGTCGTTGGCCACCTCACCGAGCTCCGATTCGTCAAAGGAAGAGAAGTCATCGGGTTCGTCATCCACCGGCAAGGATGCAGGCGGGGAGGTGACCGGCGCCGGCCGGTCGACGGGCGGCACGGGGGGTGGCACCGAAGCGCCGGCGGAGGTGTCATCGGGCGCTGAGGGTTCCGAAACAGGATCTGGCCCGACTTCCACGGGATCCGACGCGGTGGCCGGTTCGGCGGCCGTCGTTTCCACCGCCGCGGCAGCCGTCGTCCCGTCTTCCACCACCAGGGAGAGGCGGATCGGACGTCCGAAGTACTCGGTCAGGGCCGGCTCGACATCGCCACGGATGTCCTCGCATCGCCGGCGGTGGATGTCGTTGGGAAGACCGAAGATCGCCCGGCCATCCTCGGCGCCGACAAACCGGCCGGCCTGGTACAGCGCCTTGGCCTTGGGCCGGAGCCGTCCGAGGATGTGGTCGCCCCAGGCCTGCACCAGCTGGTCACGGGTCGGGAACGGCGCGTCGGCGTCGGTGGCCTCGGCCGGCGGCTGGGATTCGACCACCGATGGTGCCGCCTCCGGTGCCGACGGAGCCGGCACGGCAGCCGGTGGCGGAGCAGCCGGGGTGGACTCCCGCCGGAGCGCTCCCAACGTCTTCCGGGCGGAAGGACCGCCGCGGCTCGACACCTCCGGTGATGGCGCCGGACTCACCGACTCCGGTGGGCCCGATTCCACCGGGTCGGATGCCGCCGCCGGACCGGGGGACGACGGCGTGTGGGCCACCGCCGCCACCGGTGCGGCGAGGCCGGCGGTGGGGGCGGTCGGTCGGGACACCCCTTCCCGCTCGAGGCGTTCGATTCGAGCCAACAGCGCCTCGGGGGAGTCGTCGGCCTCCGGGTGGGCCAGGCGCACCAGGGCTACCTCCAGATTGACCCGGGGGTCGGGAGCGTCACGCATGGTGACCTGCGCTCGTCCCAACACCTCGATGGCCCGCACCACGGTGGCCAGTCCCACCCGACCAGCCAACTCGCCGATGGTGTCGCGTTCGGTGCCGACCACCGCCACCAGGTCGGGTGCCACCAGGGCCAGAAAGCCTTGGCGAAGGAGCTCGACCAGGTCGCCCGTCAACTGTGTGGGACTGAAGCCGGAAGAAGTCAGGCGGGCGACGGCCACCAGGGCCCGATTGGCATCCCGCTCGGCCAGTGACTCGACGATCTCGTCGAGGTCGGGGAGGTCGTCCTCCACCGAGTCGGAGGCGGCCACCTGGTCGAGGATGGAGAGGGCATCGCGGGCCGACCCCCGACCACGTCGGACCGCCACATCCAGCGCCTCGTCAGGGACCTCCAGGTGGGCGGCCCGGCGGACGTCCTCCAGCAGCTCCCCCAGGGTGTCCGCCCCCAGCAGTCGGAACTCGAAGTGCTGGGTCCGGCTCCGGATGGTGGGGAGCACCTTTTGAGGATCGGTAGTGGCCAACACGAAGATCACGTGGGCCGGCGGCTCCTCCAGGGTCTTCAGCAGGGCATTCGACGCCTGCGTCGAGAGCATGTGGACCTCGTCGACGATATAGACCTTCTGCCGCCCGGGGGTGCCCAGGGCCGCACGGGACACCAGGTCGCGCATGGCGTCCACCCCATTGTTGGAGGCGGCATCGAGCTCGTGGACATCCAGCGAGGTCCCCCTGGTCACCTCCAGGCACGACGAGCAGAATCCGCAGGGTTCACCGTCGTGGAGGTCGGTGCAGTTGAGGGCCTTGGCCAGAATCCGGGCCGTCGAGGTTTTGCCGGTCCCCCGCGGTCCGCTGAAGAGGTAGGCGTGGGCCACCTTGCCTTCGCGGACGGAGTTGCGGAGGGCGAGCACCACGTGGTCCTGCCCTTTGACCTCGGCAAAGGTCGACGGTCGGAACCGGCGATAGAGGGACTGGTACGGGACGTCGGCGAAGGCTTGGCCCGCCGGTTCATCGTGTGCGTCGGCCACCCGGTGAGCCTACCGGTCGCCGGGGACGGCGAGCCCCGACGTTCGGTGCGGTGGCCAGGTTGACTACGGCACACGGCCTGACCCGCTGAGAGCTGCTGCCTTCCGACCCTGACTCGATTCACAGGGGACCGTTGCGCAGGACCCAGCCACCGCACGGAACGTCGGGGCCCCGACAGCGTAGCCCCCGTCCGGGAGCCTGGGGACGGCGGAGTAGCCTGACGGGGCTGTACGCACCATCGGAGGGGAAACCCGAGGTGGATGCGGGTCCGGAGGCGTGCGAGAGCGGCCGAATCGGCACGATTGGAAATCGTGTGTGGGGAAACTCACCGTGGGTTCAAATCCCACCGCCTCCGCCAGATCATGATGTCCCAGGACATCATGGACAGAGGAACCTATGCCGACACCGTGCCTCCTCCCATGACGGGCGTACCTGGTCAATCGCCACCACCCTTCGGTACGACCCACCATGGCCCCCTCGACGATGAGGCGGCCATGGGGCTGGCCCTCGTGGAGGCGGCGCGGGCGCTCGACCACGGTGATGTGCCGGTGGGAGCGGTGGCCCTGGTGGATGGCCAGGTGGTGGCCGCCCGTCACAACGAACGCCAGCAACGCGGCGATCCCACCGCCCACGCCGAGCTGCTGACGCTCACCGACGCCGCCACGACCGTTGGCGACTGGCGCCTGGACCAGGTCACCCTGGTCGTGACCCTGGAGCCGTGTCCGATGTGTGCGGGTGCCCTGGTGGCCGCCCGGGTGGGCCGGCTGGTCTACGGCGCCGCCGACGTCAAGGCCGGGGCGTGTGGCTCCCTCTACAACCTCTGCGCCGACCCCCGCCTGAATCACGAGGTGGCCGTCACTGCCGGAATCCGGGCAGGCGAAGCCTCGGCCCTTCTCACCTCGTTCTTCGGCGACCGGCGCGGAACCTGACCGGTGCATCGGCGACCGGCCCGCTGCCCGAGGCACCCGGACGGCTCGGATACACTCGCCGGCGGAGAGGTGGCCGAGCGGCCTAAGGCGTACGCCTCGAAAGCGTAAGTGGGGAA
>Ga0302157_10007047_pt1 | contig 11435 bp, 10 predicted proteins | sample I_Bog_N3_3_FD_193502 | JGI IMG/M metagenome (GOLD analysis project Ga0302157, IMG submission 193502) | Peat permafrost microbial communities from Stordalen Mire near Abisko, Sweden - I_Bog_N3_3 | ecosystem: Environmental > Terrestrial > Soil > Wetlands > Peat | place: Sweden: Abisko, Stordalen...
TGGCCGTCGCTATGCTGACGCCAGGCCTTTTCAATCCTGTGGAGGACTTTACATGCTCGGAAACAGACTTTCGACGCGTGCCTGCGTACTCGTGCTTTTCTGTGTGGCGACAACGCAGGCCGTCGCAGCGTCCGCGCAGACGGAGCTGACCTGGTATGGGCAATCGGCGTTCAAGCTGGTAACGCCCGCTGGACATGTGATCCTGTTTGACCCGTGGTTTGCGAATCCGATGAATAAGGAGGGGAAAGCCACTGGCGATGCCCTGAAATCGGTCGATCTCATCCTGGTCAGCCACGGTCATTTTGACCACGTCGGGCAGGCTGCCGACATTTCACGTCGTACCGGAGCCAAGTTGGTGACAACGCTTGACCTGGGCGAGGCGCTGGGGCGCTATGGCGGCTTCCCGCAGGAGAACATGAGCTATCAGACGCTGGGCAATGCGGGCGGCATCCTTACGTTCTTCGACGGTGAGGTGCGTATATTGCTGGTCCCGGCGGTGCATAGCTCGCACGTGAGCGGTAAGGACCTGGGTGTCAGCACCGACGAGGAAACCCATTGGGGAGGTAGTCCGTCGGGCTTCGTGGTCGCGGTCAGGAATGGACCGACGATCTACCACACTGGAGACACCGATGTGTTTTCGGACATGGCTCGTGTCGTTCAATGGGGTCGCATTGACCTGATGCTGACGTGCATTGGCGATCACTTTACGATGGGGCCGGAGCGCGCCGCCGAGGCGGTCGCCCTGGTGAAGCCGGTCAGAGCGGTTCCCATGCATTACGGCACCTTCCTTCCGATGATGACGGGTACACCGGACGCGTTTCAGAGTGCGCTCGCAGCAAGGGGGATGGCCGGTGTCTATGCACCGATGATCGTGGGCGTACCGGTGCGCTACTGAATTAAAGGGGGTGCCTTGCGCGAAAACCACTTTTGGACCACGCAAGAACCACGATTCAACCACGCGGGATTTCTGCTACCTTTGAGCCCGGCACTGGCCTGGCACTGCAGGGAGACCACGGCATGTACATCCAGCCAACCTCACCGCGTGATATCGGCGGCGTCATCGACGATGCCATCAAATTGTACCGGGCCTCATTTCGTACCTGCTGGGTGCTGGCGCTGATCGCCTCGGTGGTCAGTGCCGCAACCGTGGTGTACCTGTTCAGCCGCTTTCCGGCGATCGCGTCCTTGCGTAACCCGGCACAGCTGTTGGAACTGATCAAGTCGCCGTCGATCTGGACCTGGTACCTGGCGCTCAGCATCGCATCGCTGGTGTTGCTGGGCGGAATCATTGCCTGCCAGAACGCGCTGGCAGCGGGCACCAGCCCGCTGACGGTCGGGCAGGCGCTGGCTGCAGCGTTCGCCCGCCTGCACTGGCAGCTGTTTGCGATCGTCTTGTGGCTGCTGTACTTCGCCTTGATCGGCATTCTGCTGGTCGGGCCGATGCCGCTACCGGTCAAGTTACTCGGTGTGGTGGCATGGCTGGTCTTTGCCATCTACCTGTGGGGAATGCTGCAACTGTGGACCGTGGCGCTGTTTGCAGAGCCGGTGGGTACGCTGCGTGCCATGGGAATCAGCTGGACACTGGTGCGCGGACATTGGTGGCGCGCCGGAATCATCCTGACGGTTGGAATCATCATCGTGCTGGTCATTTCGCTGGTCTTCAGCTTCGCCGGTGGGCTGGTGCTGGTGATGTTCCGGCTCGATCCCATGTCGATGCTGATCGGCAATTCGCTTGTCAGTGCGGTGGAGCGGGTGTTCGTGACGTCGATGATCCCGGCGCTGCTGGTTGCGATGTATTACGACTTGAAGCTGCGGCATGAGGGCGGCGATCTGGCGGCACGTGCCAAGTCGCTGCAGACCGCGTGACCCGTGCGCGCGCTGCTGTCGCCGCTAGCGTTGGCCGCGTGCACATTGTTGAGCGGGCCGCTGTGGGCCGACAGCGCATCGAGCCTACGGACCCTGGACGAGTGCATGGCGAAGCTAGCGCCCAGCGCGGCGCCCAGCGCGGCGCCCGGCGCGACCCCCGGCGCGGCGCCCGGCGCGACCCCCGGCGCGCCAGTGCTGGCGGGTATCGATGAGCTGCGGCTGGCGTGCCCTGATGTCGAGCAGGCGATTATCGATTCCGGGATGAGCAACCAGCTGCCCGAGCACTGGCAGCGATGGCTCGACCGCAGCAACATCGATGACATCAGCCAACTGTTGCGGCGTTATCAGTCGCCGTTGCCGAGCACCGCGCCAGGTGTGGGGACGCTCTACCAGGTCGCGCACAAGCTCAATCCGTCCGAGCCGCCGCATGGCTGGTGGCAGGACTTCAAAGCGTGGCTGCGAAAATGGCTGTCGCCGCCCGGAAGCACCGAATCGTCGTGGCTGAGCCGCTGGCTGTCGAACGTCTCGCTGCCGCAGCTGCTGATGCAGTCGCTGCTCTACCTGCTGATGGGAGTGATCGTGCTAGGCACGCTGTGGATCGTGTGGCGCGAGCTCAGATTAGCGCGTGTCGGGACGCGGGCAAGGACCGGCGCCGTGAACCGATCATCGTCGCTGCCCGCCGATGTGCCGACGCTGAGCCTTGATGCGCTCGATCGCGCGCCGCCGCGTGAGCAGCTGGCGCTGCTATTGCAACTGCTGGTGCAGGCACTGCTGCAATCGGGCCGGCTCAGCAACGATCGCCCGCTGACGCATCGCGAGCTCGCCGCGCGCAGCGATGTCGACGATGCCGGGCAGCGCGAGCGGTTCGAGCGCATCTCGCTGCTGGCGGAGCGGCTGCTGTATGGGCCACTGGTCCCGCTGGTCGCCGCGACTTCGACCTCGAACAGGGCCGCGACCGACGCGATGGGGGCGGACGGCGTCCAGTCGCAGGTCGGCCAGGCGCTGGCAGACGGTCGCGACTTGTATGCGCGATGGCTGGCGCGCGGGGCGCCGGCATGAAGCAGCGCGCGCTGACCGCGCTGCTGGCGCTGGCCGCGCTGGCACTCTTCTATGCGCTGCTGTTTCCAAAGCCGATAAGCGTGTTGCGGCCGGATTCGCTGCCATGGAGCACCGATGCGGGCGATGATGGACAGCTGGTGGTGTGGCGGTGGCTGACTGCCGAGCAGGTCCCGGTCGTCAGCCTGCGCCAGCGCTACGATCGCCTGGCATCGTCCCTCAGCGGCGAGCCTGCGACCGGTAACCTCCTGATCATGGTACTGCCGCAGCGGCTGGCGGCGCGCGCGGACGAATGGCGGCCGCTGGCTCGATGGGTCGAGCGTGGCAATACACTGCTGGTCATGGCGGCGCTGGATGACACGCCGCGCTGGTCGCTGGGTGTGGAGTCGATGATGGTGGACGACCTGCAACGCGCCGCGCACCTGTCGTTTCGGGTCAGGACCGAGGTGCAATCCGCGCGCACGCAATCGAACCCCGCGACCGCGGATGCGCCGCTCGCGGCGGCGCCAACCAAGCCCGCGGCGCGGCCAGCGCAGCCTGAGCAGGCGCCAGCGCAAACCCAGCCACTGCGCGAGGAGCTCAACGCAATGCTTGGGCCCACGCTGATACCCATCATTCCCCGCGGCGAGCATGCATTGCTGGAGCGGGTGGGTCATCTGGAAGGGGAATCGGATCTGCCGGCGTCGCGCTGGCGTGTGCAGGCAATCGATGGAGCGGTACCGGTGACGCTGGCACAGCGCGAGGACAACCAGGATCCGGTCCTGTGGCTGCTGCGGCAGGGCGAAGGCCAGGTCATCGTCTGTGCGCTGGCGAGCCCGTTCAGCAATCGCCAGATCGCGCGCGCGGACAATGCGCGGTTGCTGTCGAATATCATCGGCTGGTCGCGCGCCCCCGAGGGCCGCGTGATGTTCGATGACGCGCACCAGGGGCTGGTCGACTTCTATGATCCGCAGGCGTTCTTCCATGATCCGCGGCTGCATCGAACGCTATGGTGGATCGTGCTGCTGTGGCTGGCGTTCGTGCTCGGCCCGCTGGGCTTGCGCAGCGCCTTCAGTCCCTGGCGGCCGGTGGATGAGACCGCACTGATCGACGCCAGCGGCCGATTCTATTCGGCTGCGGTGGCGCCAGCTGCGGCGGCAAGCCGACTGTTCGAGAATTTCTTCAACGAGCTGCGACGACGGCTCGGACTGCCCGCCAGCGGCGAGCCGCTGTGGGATTGGCTGGCCGTGCAGGCGGTGATCTCCAGCCGCGAGCGATCGCAGCTGCAGGCGCAATACGCGCGCGTCCACGCCGGCGAGCGGGTGGAGCTTGCGAGAATACATAACCTCCTGACCGAACTGCGGGGAAAACTGGCATGACTGGCGCCCTGCAGGATCTGGATCACACCTTGCAGCGTGCACTGGCGGACACCGTAATCGGGATGGACAGCGCGATCCACGCGCTGACGATAGCGATCGTCGCGCGCGGTCATGTGCTCATACAGGGCGCACCGGGGCTCGGCAAGACGCTGCTGAGCAAGACGCTGGCCGCGGCGCTGGGCGGCAGTTTCAAGCGCATCCAGGGCACGGCCGACCTGATGCCCTCCGATATCATCGGCGTGCACGTGTTCGACAATACGCGCGGTGCCTTCGTGTTCCGCCCCGGCCCCCTGTTCGCCGACGTGCTGCTGTTCGATGAGATCAATCGCGCCGGACCCAAGACGCAGTCGGCGCTGCTGGAAGCGATGGAAGAGCGACAGGTATCGGTGGAGCGCAGGAATTATCCGTTGCCGGCTGGCTTCCTGGTGATCGCGACCCAGAATCCGCGCGACTTCGAGGGCACCTATCCCCTGCCGGAATCGCAGCTGGATCGCTTCATGCTGCGGATCGAACTGTCGTATCCGACGCGCGAGCACGAGTTGCAGGTGCTGGAGCGCTACGGAGCGATCGGGATCGGCGGCGCGCCCGCCCGTGCAACCGCACAGGCAGCAGCGACGGCAGCGACGGCAGCGTCGGCGGCGACTGCGGCGACTGCGGCGACTGCGGAGGCAACACAGATGACCGCGCAGTTGACAGATGGTGTGCCAACGTCAGCGAGCGTCACGCCGGAAATGCTGGCGGCGGCGCGCGCGGCCGCCGATGCGGTGCACGTGGCGCCGGCGCTGGCAGCCTACGTGCTCGACATCGCCAAGGCGTCGCGCGAGCAGCCGGCGCTGGCGCTCGGCCTGTCGACGCGTGGCGCGCTGGCACTGCTGCGCGCGGCGCGGGTGTGCGCCGGGCTGCGAGGAAGCGAGTTTGTGAGTCCGGACGATGTGAAGCTGGCGGCGCCGCTGGTGATGCCGCACCGCCTGATGCTCGCCAGCGAGGCCCTGCTGGAAGGCACGACCGAACAGGCGGTGACACAGCGAATGATCGACCAGGTGCCGGTACCGCGCTGAATGGCAAGTACACGCTGAACGGCAGGCGCACGTGGCATTACGCCAAAACGCACTGCTGTTGCTGCTGCTGACCGTGCTGGCGGCGATCGCCGGTGACTGGAGCGGGCAGGCGCAGCTCGCCCGTTACTGGTGCCTGCCGGCCGGACTGCTGCTGCTGGGCCTGGCGTACGAAGCCTGGATGACCAACCGTGCGGCTGCAACCCTTACGCTGCAGCTGCCGCAGCGCTGGATGCTGGGCCGCCCGACGCCAGTGGCGTATGAGCTCAGCCACGCCTCGCCGCGGCTGCTGCGCTTTGAGCTGGCACCGTCGGCGCCGCCGGAAGTGACGCTCGATCGCGCGCTGGCAACCGTGTCGGTGCCCGCGGGGGCTATCGGCAGCTTGCTGCTGTCGGCCACCGCGCGGCGCCTGGGGCGCTACCCCTGGCCGCAAAGCCTTAGTCGCGTGGGCGGCGTGCTCGGGCTGGCCTGGTGGAACTGTCCGCCTTCCGGCGGCGGACAGATGCGGGTGTTGCCCGATGTGCTGCGCGACAACGAACACGCGATCGGTGCGCTGATGCGCGGTGCGCAGCCGATGCAGCGCGTCGGTTCGGGCAGCGAAGTGCTGCAGCTGCGCGAGTACCAGCCAGGCGATGCGCCGCGCACGATTGACTGGAAGGCGAGCGCCCGGCGACGGCGGCTGATCAGCCGCGATTTCTCCGAAGACCAGCACCTGGAAATCCTGATCGCGCTGGATGCGGGCCGTGCCAGCGGCCTGGCGGCCGGTGACAGCGATCGGCTGGCGCTGTACGCCAACGTGGCCGCGCGGCTGGCACAGCGCGCGACGCTGCTGGATGACAGGGTCGGACTGCTGGTCTATGCGGATCGACCGCTCGCCGCGCTGGCGCCCGGACGCGGAGTTGCCGCGCTCGCAAGGCTGCGCGACTGCCTGGCGGGGATCGCAGTGCAGCCAGGCGATTCCAATCCGGCGCTGGCCGCGATACGGGTGCGTGCACTGGTACGCCAGCGCAGCCTGGTCGTGATGCTGACGGATCTCGACGACGGATCGGCGACCGGACAGCTGCGCGCCGCGGCACGGCTGCTGCTGCCGAAGCATTTGCTGTTCATCGCGTCGGTGAGCAGCGAACGCGCCGCGGCACTGGCGAACGCCCGGGCTGTGGACGTGCTGGATGTGTACCGTTCGCTGGCCGCGCAGGAGTACCGCCAGGCGCAGGCAGCGAACCTCGCCTCGTTGCGAGCGCTGGGCGTGGCAGCGGTGTCATCCACGCCAGCCGGGCTGGACCAGGCGGTGCTGGCGGCCTATGCCAGTTTTCGACAGCGGCGGCGGGTTTAAGAATCGCCCGGCGGCCGCTGGAGCGAGTGACTGCGGCATGCCGTGATATGATGTTCGCGCTCTATCGGCGACGGCCGGATCGAGTCATTGTTGGTGGCACGGGGGAGAAGCGAGGACGTTTCTACGTCGCTGGCGAATGGCTCAAACAACAAAAAGCGGAGACTAGCCTGCCGAAGGTGGCGAGCGACCCATTTACCGGCGAACAGGTTCGCGAGGAACCGGCGCCGTATGTGGCCCCCGCAGTGACGGCAGAACTGTCATGAGTCAATCCTCAGCCCGGTTGCTGCTCACGCCGGAAACGCCACTGACGTGTCCGCATTGTGCACGGGAGTTCGCGCTTGCAGACGGCTTCGCTCGCAAGGCGCTTGAAGGCGCGGAGGAGGCGAGCGCCGTCGCCCTTGCTACGCTACGCGAAGAGGAGCGCGCGGGTGCCGATCGACAAGCTCACAAGATTGCGGCGGAGCGCGATGCCGCTCATGCCCAGGCCTTGAGCGAAGTGCGCGCGCTGACGGTCCAGTCGCTGGCGCCGCAAATCGACGCGCTCAAGGCACAGCTAACGGCGAGCCACGCAAAGATCGCGGAGGTAGATGCGCGTGAAGCCGCGCTGCTGGCTCGAGAGCGGGGCATCGAGACGCGGATTGCGGAGGTCGCGGCGACGCGCGCCGCAGAGCTCTTGGCGAACGAGCGACAGGGCTACGAAAAGCGGCTGGCCGAGCAAAACTTGAGGTTGCAGGCGTTCCAGGCGGAACAGTTGGGACTCAGGGAGGAGCGGCAGCGACTGCAGGACGAAAAGGCTGCCATGGCGCTGGATGTACAACGGCAGGTCGATGCACGAGTGGCGGAGCGCGATGCGATCGTGCGGACGCAGGAGCAGGAGAAGTCAGCGCTGGAGAAGGCAGAACTGCAGAAGACGATTGAAGACATGGCTGCCAAGCTCGCGGAAGCCCAGGCCAAGGCGAGCCAGGGCTCCCAACAACTGCAGGGTGAGGTGCTGGAGCTCGCCATCGAAGAGGGGCTGCGACGGGCGTTTCCCCTCGATACGATCGAAGAGGTGAAGAAGGGGCAGCGCGGCGGGGATGTACTACAGCGCGTCGTGACCCGGACCGGTCAGGCCGCGGGAATCATTCTCTGGGAAACCAAGCGCGCCAAGGACTGGAGCCCACAGTGGACTGCCAAGCTCAGGGAAGACATGCGCGGCTGTGGAGCGGAGGTTGGCATCCTGGTCACGATGCCGACCGCGATTCCGAAAGAGTGGCAGGCGGGACAGCTGTTTGCGCTCCATGAAGACGTCTGGGTCACGCTTTGGACGCCGGCGCTGCAACTGGCGACGGCGCTGCGCGCTGCATTGCTCGACGTCTATAAACAGAAGGTCATTTCTGCAGGCAAGGGCGAACACATGGAGGCGGTATACGACTACCTGACGTCGCCGCAGTTCGCTCAAAAGCTAAAGGCCGTCTATGGGGCATTCAGCAAGATGCGCGAGGAGCTCGAAAGCGAACGCAACAGCACGCTGCAGCGATGGGCGCGGCGCGAAAAGCAGTTGCAGGGTGGCATGGCAGAGCTCCTCGGAATTGCCGGCGAGCTGCAGGGATTAGCGCATCATGGGATGGCGGCGCTGGAGATGGAACTGCAACAGGACCGGCTGCCTCATGACCCTTGAGGATGCGGAGGCCGGCGCGCAAACAGCCGCCCGCCCAGCCACAGCAGCATCAAGAGCCAGTAGCCAAAGCCGATGACAGCGCGCGCCGCCATCGACACCGCGTGGTCGGGGGAGACAAAGCCTTCGATCAGCCCGCAGCCGATCAACAGCAGCGCACAGGCGATCAGCACCCGGGCCACGCGGCCGGCCGCCTGTTGAAACGATTCGCGCCGGGTCTGGGCTCCGGGGCGGATCAACGATTCCCCCAGTGCGGTGCCGGCGGCCGCCGAGATACAGATCACCGAGATTTCCACCGGTCCGTGCGCCAGCGCGAATTTCAGCAACTCGCCATCGAGGCCGTACTGATGCGTGAACGCGAACAGCGCGCCGAGCATCAAGCCATTGATCGCCACGATGTAGAAGGCGCCGAGGCCGAAGAAGATGCCGGCGCAGAACGCGAACAGGCTGACGACGATGTTATTGGACAGGATGCGCACCGAGACGATCGATGCCGGCGCGATATTGAGCATGCCCTCGGTCCATAGTCGCCCGTGTTCGACGGCATTGATCATGGCCGGACTTGCGACCAGTGCGATCAGATCCGGATAGGTCGACAGCAGCCAGTAGCCGGCGCTGGCGCTGGCGAACATCAGCAGTGCCAGCCACAGGATGGTCGGTCGCAGTGTGCCGATGATCTGCGGAACCTCATCGCGCAACAGCCTCAGCACGCTCGCGCCCGTGTGGCGTGCCGATCGGTCGATGCCGGCATGCGCATCGACATACAGCGCCTCGAGCGCGGCGGTGGCGCGACTGCCGGGCAGCAGGCGGCGCGCGGTGACCAGGTCACGCGCCAGTGCACGGTAGCGCTGTATGTAGCTCTGCGCCGCCTCGACGGTAAGCGTGTGCGGGCGCGGCCCTGACTGGGACAGCCATTCGCCCCAGAGCGCTGAGCGCGATGTCATCCAGGCGCTGGCGGTGCGCGCGGCGGCGTCGGCGGTGGCTGCAGCGATGGGACTGGCAGCCGCGACGCGACTGGCTGCAGCCGTGGGACTGACGGCGGCCGGGTGACTGGGATCGCTCACGTGCGTTCGGCCGTAACGCCGGCGAGCAGCTGACGCAGGCGGCGCGACAAATCGGCGTCCGACAGGCCTGCGAGTTGCGCGGCCGTCGCAGCCGGATCGGCGTGCGCCAGGATCGAACGCGCCAGTTCATCCCGCCTGGCCACGTCGAGCACCGTCCAGCGCTCGAGCAGATCGTGGATCAGTTCCACCAGCGCCGGCGGCAAGCCGCTGAGTGCGACCATCGATCCGAGCTGGGCCAGCGTCCTGGCCGCCGATTCGGAATCCAGCACCAGCAGCGTGCCGGCAGCCAGGTCGCCGATGCGTACCCGCTGCTCAGTGATGAAACAGCTCGCCAGCCCAACCAGGTACAGGAACGGCAGCGAATCCAGCAGCCGGAATAGATTGCGCAGCAGCAGCGCGCCGAGGCTGGGCGTGCCGCCCTGGCGCGTCACGATGCGTACACCGGCGCGGCGCTTGCCGGGGGTGCGGCCGCGCATCAGCACTTCGAGCACCGGGTGATAGAACAGGTAGATAACCAACGCCGGCACCAGCTCGATCGTCCAGGGCAACCTGGACTTAGCGTCCATCGACGGTAGCGCGACGCCCAGGGTCTTGAAGAGCAGCCAGGCGCCGCAGAACCATCCCAACGCCAGCAGCAACCGGATGTGCCAGTCGATCACGAACGCATAGCTGCGGCTGCCGACGCCGGCGATGTCGAGCGCCACATCGACGCCGGTCAGTCCGGAGATCCGAAGTTGGTCGCGATCCACGCTGCTGCGGGCGCTCGTTGGGGGGGGCGTCGGGCGGTGCCGTTGGGCGAGGCTGGTACGAGGCGCTAGCGATGAAAGGTGGCGACCAGCTGGCCCCTGCCGATCACGTGTCCCTGCATGGCCTTGCGCACGTCGCGCTCGCTCGCGCCGACCGCAAGCTCAGGCCTGGTATCGAGCGCGTAGAGCGTGAATGCATAGTGATGCGGCGCATGGCCGTCAGGGCACGGTCCGCCATAGCCAAAATCGTTGGGCCCTTTCTTTCCCTGGCGCGCGCCGTCCGTGAGTTGTTGCTGCTGCGGTGGGATCGCTTCCGGCAATTCATGCGCGTCGGCAGGCAGCGCGTACAGCAGCCAGTGCACGAAGTAGTGCCGGTGCAGATGACCCGCGATGGAGTCGAGGTCGTTCATGATCAGCACCTGGCTGCGCGTACCGGTCGGCGGCGCGCTCCACGACAGTGCCGGAGAAATGCCAGGGCCGTCGCAGGTGTACTTGGAGGGGATGACGCCGTCCGTGAAACTGGAACTGCTGAGCGTCATCACGGCAGCCGTGCCCTGCTCGTCCGGAGGCGGCGCACAGCCGATCGGGCCCGCGAGGCACAGCACTGCAGCGAGCACTGCAACACCGGCCGATCGCGCTGCGGTGCCGGTCGATCGCGCTGCGGTGCCGGTCGATGGCGAGGGGCTGTGGTTCGCTCTCATGGCGAGATCATCCCAGATCAAGGGCTGGTTGTCAGTTCGCCTTCCGGAACCAGGGAATGAATCGGCTGGTGGTACGCTGATACTCGCGGTAGGCGTCGCCGCGGCTTTCGAGCGAGTGCTTCTCGGTGAGCGGAATGCCGGTGACGTTCAGCAGGATGTAGAGCATCAGCAGCGGGCACACCAGCGTGATCCAGCCATAGGGCGAATCCAGCGCCGCGATGAAGAATCCCCACCACACGAGCGATTCAAAGAAGTAGTTCGGATGGCGTGAATAGCGCCATAGCCCGACGTCGACGATGGCCGCCCGGTTGGCCGGATTATTCTTGAATTGCTGCGCCTGCCAGTCCGCGAGCGCCTCGCCGGCTATCGCGCACAGCGCCAGCGCCAGGCCGCACAGCTCGAAGATCCCAAGACCTGGGCGCGGGTTCTGCGCGGCCAGCAGGAACGGCAGCGAGAACAGCACCGCGATCAGGGCTTGAAGCTCGAAGAACAGCAGGAAACGGCCGGGCCCAGGCCAGCGCTCGCGCAAGGTGCGGTAGCGGGCGTCTTCCTTCGGGTGATGGCGCCGGACCCGGATCAGGATATATAGCCCGAGTCGC
>Ga0302157_10007050_pt1 | contig 11433 bp, 10 predicted proteins | sample I_Bog_N3_3_FD_193502 | JGI IMG/M metagenome (GOLD analysis project Ga0302157, IMG submission 193502) | Peat permafrost microbial communities from Stordalen Mire near Abisko, Sweden - I_Bog_N3_3 | ecosystem: Environmental > Terrestrial > Soil > Wetlands > Peat | place: Sweden: Abisko, Stordalen...
CCGACAAGCAGAGCCAGAAACCCTATCCGAGCAGCTTCTTTGCGATCACCACCCGCTGGATCTGGTTGGTTCCCTCGTAGATCTGGGTGATCTTGGCGTCCCGCATGAACCGTTCCACCGGAAAGTCCTTGGTGTACCCGTAGCCTCCGAGCAGCTGCACGGCGTCCGTCGTGACGGCCATGGCCGTGTCCGAGGCGAAGCACTTGGCCATGGCCCCGATCGACGTCAGCTCGCCCTCGGGATCGCCGTTGTCGATGAGCGAGCAGGCCCGGTAGATGAGCGTGCGGGCCGCCTCGGTCTTGATGGCCATGTCGGCCAGCATGAAGCGCAGGCCCTGCAGGTCGGCGATCGGCTTCCCGAACGCCTTCCGGTCCCGCATGTAGTCGGCGGCGGCGTCGATGGCACCCTGGGCGATGCCCACGGCCTGCGACCCGATGGTGGGACGGCTCCGGTCCAGCGTGTGCATGGCGATGGTGAAGCCGTTGCCCTCCTCGCCGATGAGGTGGGTCGCCGGCACCCGGATCTCGTCGAACGTGATCGCCGCGGTCGGGCTGCCCCGCAGGCCCATCTTGTCCTCGAGCGCCGCCACCTGGACGCCCCAGCCGGCCTCGACGAGGAAGCAGCTGATGCCCCGACGCCCCGCCGAGGGATCGGTGACGGCGAACACCGTGTAGGTGTCCGACACCCCGGCATTGGTGATCCAGTGCTTCGCCCCCGTCAGGACGTAGTGGTCACCGTCACGCACCGCCCGGGTGCGCATCGAGGCGACGTCCGAGCCGGCGTCGGCCTCGGACAGGCAGTAGCTGGCCTGGTGCTCGCCCGAGGCGATCTTGGGCAGGTACTCGTGCTTCAGTTCCTCACTTCCCCAGTTCATCACCGGCAACATCCCCAGCTTGGAGATGAGCAGGATGACCGCGGTCGAGGCACAGGCCCGGGCGATCTCCTCGGCCATGATGGCCTGGGTGATCATGTCGGCCCCGGCACCCCCGTACGCCTCGGGGATGCCCAGGGCGGGCAGCTCCATGGCCCGGCAGGCGTCGAAGGAGGCCTGCGGGTAGACCGAGTCGCGGTCGGCGGCGGCGGCATGGGGCGCCACCTGGTCATCGGCGAATTTCCGCAGGGAGTCTCGGAACTGGCGGTGGGTGTCGGTCAGGGCGAAGGCAGTCTCCATCCCTCCAAGTTACCGACCGGTAGCCGGATCGGGTACCCGGGATGCCCGGGTGCACCGCTCCAATCGCTCAAGACGGGCCCCGGATCAGCCGATGACCCCACTGACCGGGCACATGACCTGGATACCGATATGCACGATCACGTGGAGATAGAAGCCATGAGTGACACACCTGACGTACCTGGATGGGGGCAGGCCGGCGGCGCCTGGACCCCGGCGGAATCACCGCCAACGTTCGACGCCGTCCCGGTCTCCGGGCCCGTCTCGCCACCCGCGGGCATCCCGTCGATCGATGCCGTCGTGCCGGTTGGAGCCCCGCTCCCCAAGCTGACGCCCATCCCCGTTCCCGAGCTCGCCGTCCGCCCGACGTTCCCGGCGGCGCCCGACCAGCGTCCGGAGGCAGGCCCGATGTACCCGGATCTCTTCAGCCAGGCGCTGGCCGGCTCGAGCCTGGCCAACGTGGTCACGGTCAACTACGCCGACGGCGAGGCCCGTCCAGGACTCGACGTCCCGATGTCGGTCGGATTCGCTTCGGAACAGACCCTGGGCGACCCGGTCCTCGTGGGAGCCTCGGCGCGTGTCCCCGCGGAGATCGGCGCCTTCACCGGTGCGTCGGCCAAGAAGCGCTGGCGGATCCTGCGCTGAGCGCACACCCCTGATCGACCGTCGGGACCGCCGCCGGCCGGACCGGACGACCGATCACCAGACCCACATCACCCGCCACTGCCGGGGCTTCCGACTGACGCCCTCCCGGGGCGAGGACCGACCGCTGATCCAGCGCAGGTCCGATCGGTCGGAGCTCCCGACGTGGACGGGCCGGTGTCGGTGTCGCTCAGTCGTGGACGGGAAGTACGAGCAGGTCACGCCACCCGGCGAGACGCTCGCCCACCTGCTCCGGCGTCAGCCGCAGCGTGGACTCGAGCACACAGTCGGCGATGGCCCGCTGCACGCGGTAGTGGTGGGACGCCGACCGGAACAGGGGCGAACGGGCCGTCACCAGATCGGCCGGTGCCCCCTCCAGGAATCCCCACAGGGTGAAGGCCAGCGTCAGGTCGTGGATCACCGGGGCCCGTCCGAAGAGCGCCGAGCGGCGCATGGCGACCGCGGTGCACCCCCAGATGGCGTCCTCGGCGGTGTCGCCCCCGCGCAGGACCAGGCGGTCCTCGAAGCGACGGGCCAGCTTGAGGGCGAACCCCTGGTCGGGCCCGGGGGTGCCGAGGGCGGAACCGGCCGGTGCGCGGGTGCCGCGCAACTCGGACGGACGCGAGGTGGTCCAGATCGACGGGACGTGCAGCTGATAGGCACGTCGGACCTGGTCGGCCTCGACGACGGGAACGAAACTGGGCTGGGTCACCGGGTACTCCTGGATGGCGTGGTCACGCGGATGGTCGGATCGTTCGGTCGGTGGTCACCGGAGGACACGGACGGCGACCGAGGACTGCAAGGTGCCATGGGACGGGGACGGATGTCCAGTTCAGGCACCCGCACCGGTGGCGTGGACCAGACCGTAGACGACAGAGTCCGACAGGGCCTGCCACGAGGCGGCGATGATGTTCTCCGACACCCCGATGGTGGTCCAGGTGCGGTCCCCGTCGGTCGAGTCGATGAGGACCCGGGTCACCGAGCCGGTGCCCTTGGCCGAATCGAGCACCCGGACCCGGTAGTCCACCAGGTGGACGCCGTCGAGGGCCGGGTAGCTGCTGCCGATGGCGGCCCGGAGGGCACCGTCGAGGGCGTTGACCGGACCGTTGCCCTCCGCCGTGGCCACCACCCGCTGTCCGCCGACGCGGACCTTGACCGTGGCCTCGGTGGTGAGGTCCTCCCCCTGGTCGGCGATCACCCGGTAGGACTCCAGCTCGAAGAAGGACTGTCGCCAGCCCGTCGAGTCGCGCAGCAGCAGCTCGAGCGAGCCGTCGGCCACCTCGAAGTGGTAGCCCTCGTACTCGAGCCGCTTCAACGAGTCGAGCACCGAGGTCATGGCGTCGGAGTCCAGTTCGAGGCCCAGCTCCTCGGCCTTCATGGCGAGCGTCGACCGACCGGCCATCTCCGAGACCACGAACCGGGTGCCGTTGCCGACGAGGTCCGGCGAGATGTGCTCGTAGGCGTCGGAGCGGCGGGCGATCGCCGACGTGTGGAGCCCCGCCTTGTGGGCGAAGACCGACGCGCCCACGAAGGGCTGCTGCGGGTTGGGGGCGATGTTCACCAGCTCGGAGATGTGGTGGGCGACAGGGGTCAGCAGGGGGAGGCGCTCGGCCGGGATGGTCGAGACCCGCAGCTTCAGCGACAGGTCCGGCACCACGGCGGCGAGATCGGCGTTGCCCGACCGCTCGCCGTAGCCGTTCACACACCCCTGGACGTGGGTGGCACCCACCGACACCCCGGCCAGCGAGTTGGCCACCGCGCAACCGCTGTCGTTGTGGAAGTGCACCCCGACCTGGCTCTCGAACCGTCCGAGCACCGTGGCCACGATCCGCTCGACCTCGTAGGGCAGGGTGCCACCGTTGGTGTCACACAGCACGAGGGTCTCGGCCCCCGCCTCCTCGGCGGCCTGGAGGATCCGGAGCGTGAACTCCGGATTCGCCTTGTAGCCGTCGAAGAAGTGCTCGGCGTCGAGGAAGACGCGCAGATCGTTGGCCCGCAGGAACTCCACCGAGTCGGTCACCATGGCGACCGCCTCGTCGAGCGTCGTGCGCAGCGCGTCGACCACGTGCATCTCGGACGACTTCGCCACGATGCAGACCGCCTCGGTCTGGGCTTCGACCAGGTGGCGCAGGGTCTCGTCGTCCTCGGCCCGCACGCCGGCCCGCCGGGTCGACCCGAAGGCCACCAGTGTCGACCTCGCCAGGTGCAGTTCCTTGGGCGCCCGGGCGAAGAACTCGGCGTCCTTGGGGTTGGCTCCCGGCCAGCCGCCCTCGATGAAGGTGACGCCGAGGTGGTCGAGCTGCTCGGCCACCCGGAGCTTGTCGTCCACCGTCAGCGACAGGCCCTCCTGCTGCGAGCCGTCGCGCAGGGTGGTGTCGAAGACGTCGACGGCGTCGGGCAGGGCGGGCAGGTCGAAGTCGTGCCCGCCGCGGGTGACGCCGTGCTCGTGGTCGTCGTCGTGGGCGTGCCGGCCCCGGGCGTGGGCCTCCTGGCCCGCGGTCAGCGGGTGGGAGTGGGCCGGACCCGCGCCGTGGCTGTGGGTGTGTCCGTGGCCGTGCGTGTGCGCCCCGGGCCGCCCCGCCGAGGCGAACGTGTCGTCGCCGAGGGTCGGACCGTCACTCGACATAGTCCAACCAGTCCCGGTACTGCTCGATCTCGCCCCGGACCGCCCCGAAGTAGGTCTGCTGGATCTGCTGGGTGACTGGACCGGGCTTGCCGGCACCGACCGTCCGGTCGTCGACGGAGCGGATCGGCACCACCTCGGCGGCCGTGCCGGTGAGGAAGGCCTCGTCCGCCGTGTAGAGGTCGGTGCGGATCAGCTGCTGGTAGTGGACCTCGTGGCCCAGGTCCCGGGCGATCCGCTCCACCGACTTCTGGGTGATGCCCTCGAGCGCACCCGAGTCGGAGCTCGGGGGCGTGAGGATCTTGCCGTCGCGGACGACGAAGATGTTCTCGCCGGTGCACTCGCTGATGTTCCCGTCGGGGGCCAGCAGGATGGCCTCGTCGTACCCGGCCTTGATGGCCTCGACCTTGGCCAGCGAGGAGTTCACGTACATTCCGGTGCCCTTGGCCGCGGTCGGGACGGCGTTCGGGTCGTGGCGCCGCCACGAGGAGATCTTCATCGACACCCCGTTGGCCACCCCGTCGTCGCCGAGGTAGGTGCCCCACGGCCAGCAGGCCACGGACACGTTGACGGGGCACGGGATGGGGTTGAGTCCCATTTCGCCGTAGCCCAGGTACACGAGCGGCCGGATGTAGCACCCGTCGGCCAGACCATTGACCCGGACCACCTCGCGCGTGGCCTCGACGATGTCGTCCACGCTGAAGGGGATGTCGATGAGGAAGACCGAGGCCGACACGAAGAGCCGCTCGATGTGGTCACGGAGGCGGAAGATGGCGACGCCGCGGTCGGTCGGGTAGGCACGGATGCCCTCGAACACACCGGAGCCGTAGTGCATCGTGTGGGTGAGCACGTGCACCGTGGCATCGGCCCAGTCGACGAGCTCGCCGTCCATCCAGATCTTTTCCGTGGGGGTGATGGGCATGTCTCAGAGCCTTTCTGCGATGGCGTCGCCGATCTCGGTGGTCGAGAGCGCCGGGTGCGGGGTGGAGTGGATGAATTCGGTGACCGCCTTGGTGACGGCGGCCGCCGCGGCGGTCTCGCCCAGGAAGTCGAGCATGAGGGCGGCCGACCGGATGGCGGCGGCGGGATTGGCCTTGCCGGTGCCGGCGATGTCGTTGGCCGCACCGTGTACGGGCTCGAACATCGAGGGCCCGGTGCGGTCGGGGTTGAGGTTGGCCGATGCGGCGTAGCCGATGCCACCGGCGACGGCGCCGGCCAGGTCGGTGATGATGTCGCCGAACAGGTTGTCGGTGACGATCACGTCGTAGCGGGAGGGATCCTCCACCAGGTAGATGCAGGTGGCATCGACGTGGTTGTAGTCGCGGGTGACGTCGGGGTAGTCGGGCGCCACCTCGTCGACCGTACGCTGCCAGAGGTCGCCGGCGAACGTCAGGACGTTCGTCTTGTGCACCAGGGTGAGGTGGTGCCGGTCACGCGTGGCGGCCAGCGAGAAGGCGAAGCGGGCACACCGCTCGACCCCGTGGCGGGTGTTGACCGAGCCCTGGGTGGCCACTTCGAACGGGGTGCCCTTGCGCAGGAACCCGCCCTCGCCGGCGTAGGTGCCCTCGGTGTTCTCGCGGATCACGATGAAGTCGCAGTCGGGTTGGGGCGCACCCGGGACCCCGGTGAACGGCCGCAGGTTGATGTACAGGTCGAGCGCGAACCGCAGGCGCAGCAGCATGCCCCGCTCCAGGGTGCCCGGCGGCACCTCGGTGGAACCGACCGGGGCGCCGATGGCGCCGAGCAGGATGGCGTCGAAGCCCCCGAGCTCCTCCAGGACACTGTCCGGCAGGACCTCGCCGGTGCGGATGTAGTGGTCGGCACCGAGCTCGTAGTCGGTGGTGTCGAGCTGCACGCCCGCGGCGCGGGCCACCTTGAGGGCCTCGGCCGTCACTTCGGGACCGATGCCGTCGCCGCCGATCACGCCAACCTTGTAGCTGCTCACTTGTCTGCTGTCCTTCTCTTCTCGGTGGAGGGAGTCTGTCCCGTGGGGAGGTCCTGCACGGTGCCCACGGTGGTCACGGGGCGGAAATTGAAAAACCGCCCACCAGGTGGACGGTCAGGAGGCACACACCGGGAGCGGTATGTGCCTAGTCGATAATGATTACGGTGACGCGCTGGTGCGACTCACGACGGTGCATCCCAGAAGTCTCCCGCGTCGGAGCCGGCACCGTCAACCCCACCGGTGCCCGGTGCCGCCGCATCCACCCGGTGGGGCCCGTGGAGCTCCGCCCAGGGCAGGGCTCCCTCCCGCAGGCAGCGCGACGCGGGGCCCCGGCACTCGACCACGGTCGACGGGACCCCGTCACACCGACCGGCGTCGAGGACGAGCTCGGGCTGGTCGGACCCCGTGAACACCTGCACCACCTCCGCGGCCGTGGTGGCCGGGGGGGCACCGTGCAGATTGGCACTGGTGACGGCCAGAGGGCCCAGCAGCTCGCACAGGGCGACCACGACCGGGTGGTCGGGACGCCGGACACCGACGGTCTGGCGGGCCGCGGCGGGTCCGCCGAGGTCGACGGTGAACCCGGGGCGCCGGGGGACGACGAGGGTCAGCGGTCCGGGCCAGTAGCGCTCGGCCAGGGCCCGGGCGGCCACCTCGAGATCGTCCGCCACCAGGGCCACCTGCTCGTTCCCGGCCACCAGGATCGGCAGCGGGACGTCGGCCGGGCGGCCCTTGCACGTGAACAGCCGCTCGACCGCCTCGGGCTGCGTGGGATCCACGGCCAGGCCGTAGACGGTGTCGGTGGGCACGGCCACCACGGCGCCGTCGGCCAGGGCGGCCGCCGCCTCCTGCAACGCCCCCGACGCGGCGGCGGACACGACCCGGGTCAACGCTCGGCCACCAGCATGCGCAGGCGCCCGGCCAGATCGCGGGCCGTGCCGACGGTGGTGAACCCGGCCCGCCGGGCGGCGTCGATGGCCCCGTAGGCCTGCGAAGGATCGAGTTCGACGACCAGTCCGCCCGACCGGGCCAGCCAGGTGCCCGCGCCCGCCACCACCGCCTCGATGTCGGCCGTCCCGCCGACCCCGCTCCGTCCCCGGGGGGAGACGAGGGCGGTGCGCGGCTCCCAGTCCCGCACGGTCGGGTCCAGGTCGGCGAAGTCCTCCTCGGCCACATAGGGCGGATTGGACACGACCAGGTCGACGCGGCGGGCCAGGGTGCGGGGCAGCGCGTCGAACCAGGACCCGGCGGCGAACGTCACCCGCCGGGCCGCCGCCGGATCGGTGTCGGCCAGGGCGTCGCGGTTGACCCGGGCCACCTCGAGCGCGTCCGCGGAGGCGTCGACGGCCCACACCACGAGGTCGATGTCCCGATCCGTCCATTCGGCGGCGAGGGCGAGGGCGATGGCACCCGATCCCGTGCCGAGGTCGATGCAGAGGAGGGGTCCGTCCACCGTGCCCGCCCCGGCCCGCCGCCCGGTGGCGATCCGATCGAGTTGGCGCAGGGCGACCTCCACCACCTGCTCCGTCTCGGGCCGGGGGATCAGGACCCGCCGGTCCACGGTCAGTTCGAGGGTCCGGAAGGCCCAGGTGCCCAGCACGTACTGCAGCGGCTCGCCGTCGGCCCGGCGGCCGGCGAAGGCCAGGGCCGTGGCCCGGACGTCCACCGGGCCGGTGGCGACCGCCTCGGCCCGGTCCACGATCCAGCCGGCCTCGCGGGACGATCCGACCACCTCGGTCACCTCGGCGACCAGTCGGGCCCGAGGCCCGACCGCGGCCGCCGGTGCGTAGGGCGCCCCGGAGTCGACCACCACGGGCCGCTCAGCCCTCGTCCAGCTGGTGGTAGCGCTTGTCCGCCATCAGCGCGTCCGTCAGTTCGTCGAGATCACCCATCAGGATACGGTCGAGCTTGTGGAGGGTCAGTCTGATGCGGTGGTCGGTGACCCGGTTCTCCTTGTAGTTGTACGTCCGGATCTTCTCGGATCGGCCACCACCGCCCACCTGGCTGCGGCGCTGCTCGGACAGCTCGGCCGCCTGGCGGTCCTGCTCGGCCTTCAACAGCCGCGACCGCAGCACGATCATGGCCTTGGCCCGGTTCTGGATCTGACTCTTCTCGTCCTGCATGGCGACGACGATGCCGGTCGGGAGGTGGGTGATCCGCACCGCCGAGTCGGTGGTGTTGACCGACTGGCCGCCCGGCCCGGTCGACCGGTAGACGTCGATCTTGAGATCGCCCGGGTCGATGTCGACGTCGACCTCCTCGGCCTCGGGGAGCACGGCCACGGCCGCCGCCGAGGTGTGGATGCGCCCCTGGGACTCGGTGACCGGGACCCGCTGCACCCGGTGGGGCCCGCCCTCGTGCTCCAGGCGCTGCCAGGCGTCCTCGCCCTTGACCACGAAGGTGATCTCGTTGAGACCGTCGCGCTCGGAGGGGCTGGAGGACAGGACGTCGATCGTCCATCCCTTGGCCGCGGCGTAGCGTGCGTACATGTCGTAGAGGTCCTTGGCGAAGAGGTTGGCCTCCTCGCCGCCCTCGGCCCCACGGATCTCCAGGATGACGTTGCGCCCGGCGTTGGGGTCCCGCGGGACGAGGAGGACACGGAGTTCCTCCTCGAGCCGGGTGATGTCGTCCTCGGCCCGGCTCATTTCGCCCTGGGCCAGGTCGCGCTCGGCGCCGGCCGAGTCCGCCACCATCTCGCGTGCCGTCTCCAGGTCGTCGGAGGCGGCCTCGAGCCGGCGGAAGCATCCGACGACCTCCTCGAGTTCGCGATGGCGGCGCGACACGTCGCGCAGGCGCCTCGGGTCCGACGAGAGGTCCGGGTCGTTGAGCTCGGCCAGGACCGACTCGTACTCCTGCTCGAGGTCGACCAGGCGTTCCCTCAGTCGGTCGTTGAGCACGGGGAGAAGGGTACCGCCACGGCTCCGTCACCCCGACCGCCGGACGGACACCGGCGAACGGTGTCCGGGCGGGGCCGCCTGCGGCCGACCCCGGTGGTCAGCGACTGCGCGGCCACCGGCTCGGGAGGCTCCGGGGTGGGTGGGGCTCAGGCCTCGGCGGGCGGAGCGGCCTTCTTCTTGCGCCCGGTGGCGGCGTAGCGACGCTGGAAGCGCTCCACGCGACCGCCGGAGTCGACCAGCTTCTGCTTGCCGGTGAAGAAGGGGTGGCACTCGTTGCACAGCTCGAGGGTGATCTCGGGCTTGGTCGAGCGGGTGGTGAAGGTGTTCCCGCACGAGCAGCGCACCGAGGACTCGGTGTAGTCGGGATGGATGTCGGTCTTCATGAGGATCTCCTGTAGTGGCGGATCCATGAAGGAGGACACGCCCGATTGCAGAGGGACAGTCTAGCGGAGCAGGCCCCACCATCGACCGGCGGACCGGCGGCGGACGGGGATCAGGTGGCGGGACCCTTGGCGATCTCGGCCAGGAACTCGTCGTTGCTCGTGGTGGTGCGGATCTTGTCCATGAGCAGTTCGAGGCCGGCGGCCGCGCTGCCCTCGTTGGCCAGGGCGTTGAGCACCCGGCGGAGCTTCCAGACCTGCTGGAGCTGCGACCGGTCGAAGAGGAGCTCCTCGTGCCGGGTCGAACTGGCGTTGACATCGATGGACGGGTAGAGCCGGCGTTCGGCCAGCCGCCGGTCGAGGCGGAGTTCCATGTTGCCGGTGCCCTTGAACTCCTCGAAGATGACCTCGTCCATCTTGGACCCGGTCTCCACCAGCGCCGTGGCGAGGATGGTCAGCGAGCCGCCCTCCTCGATGTTCCGTGCGGCACCGAAGAACTTCTTCGGAGGGTAGAGGGCCCCCGAGTCGACACCACCCGACATGATCCGACCGGTCGCCGGAGCGGCCAGGTTGTAGGCCCGGGCCAACCGGGTGATGCCGTCGAGGATGATGACCACGTCACGACCGGCCTCGACCAGGCGCTTGGCCCGCTCGATGGTCAACTCGGCGACGGCGGTGTGCTCGTCGGCCGGACGGTCGAAGGTCGACGCGATGACCTCGCCCTTGACCGACCGCCGCATGTCGGTGACTTCCTCGGGACGTTCGTCGACGAGGAGGACCATGAGGTGGACGTCGGGGTTGTTGGCCTCGATGGAGTGGGCGATGTGCTTCATCACCGTGGTCTTGCCGGCCTTCGGCGGCGAGACGATCAGTCCGCGCTGGCCCTTGCCGATCGGTGACAGGAGGTCGACGATGCGTGCCGTCATGTCCTCCTTCTCGCCCGGCATCTCGAGGTGGAGCCGCTCGTCCGGAAACAGCGGCGTCAGGTCCTCGAACCGCGGACGCAGACGGGCCGCCTCGGGGTCCATGCCCGAGACCTTGTCGATCTGGAGCAGCGCGGGGAACTTCTCGGTGGATCCGGCCGGTCGGCAGAACCCTTCGATGCTGTCCCCCTTGCGGAGGGCGAAGCGGCGAGCCTGGCTGATGGAGACGTAGACGTCCTTGGACGAGGCCAGGTAGCCCTCGCAGCGCAGGAAGCCGTAGCCCTCGTCGCGCAGGTCGAGCAGACCCCGGACCGGGAGCAGCTCGCCCTGGTACTGCTGTTCCTGGTTGCCACCACCCTGCAGATCACCCTCTTGGCCGCCCTGGCGATCGCGACCGCGCCGGCGCCGGTTGGAGCGGCGGTTGCCGATGTCGTCGTTGCCACCCTGGTTGTTGCGGTTGCCCTGGTTGTTGCGGTTGCCCTGATTGTTCTGGTTGTTGCCCGGGCCGCCCTGGTTGTTGCGGTTGCCCTGGCCGCCCTGGTTGCCCTGGTTGTTGCGGTTGTTCTGGTTGTTCCGGTTGCCCTGGCCGCCCTGGTTGTTCTGGCGACCCTGGTTGCCACCCTGCTGGCCGCGTCCGGCGTCATCGGACGGACCGGCGCCGTTCGATCCGCCCGACTCGGCCGGCTTGGTGGAGGGGAGGTCGTCGAAGTCGTAGTCGAGTTCGGCGGACACATCGGTGGAGGAGGCGTCGTCGTCCGGGGCGAACGACAACACCGCCGGGGCCTTGTGGGCCGGTTCGGCCGGGGCGTCGGGATCGGCGTGGTCGCCGTTCGACGTCGCCGGAGCGTCCGCGTC
>Ga0302157_10007053_pt1 | contig 11431 bp, 7 predicted proteins | sample I_Bog_N3_3_FD_193502 | JGI IMG/M metagenome (GOLD analysis project Ga0302157, IMG submission 193502) | Peat permafrost microbial communities from Stordalen Mire near Abisko, Sweden - I_Bog_N3_3 | ecosystem: Environmental > Terrestrial > Soil > Wetlands > Peat | place: Sweden: Abisko, Stordalen...
GCATCGTTGTAGATTCCGAGGGAAGCCGCCCCCCAATTCCGAAATGATGCCGCCCCCCTGTTCCGAGAAATAGTCGCCCCCGGATTCCGAAATGATGTCGCCCCCTTGGATGCGATATCGAACGGGGTCCGCCGGCGGGGTTAAGATCGCTGCTTTGGGCATGTCCAAGGGAGCGTCTGATGCCGGCGGAAAGGGTAACTATGCGGCGTGTCCGCGAGATGTTGAGATACCGGTTCGAACAGGAACTGGGCTACAAGGCGATATCGTATCGCGTGGGCGTGGTGCCCTCGACGGTCCGCGAAACGCTGAAGCGCGTAGCGGCGGCCGAGTTGAGTTGGCCGTTGCCGGACGACATGAGCGATGGGGCGCTGGAGGCCGCGCTGTATCGCGAGGCTGGCAAGAAGACCGGCTTCCGGCGGTGTCCCGAGCCCGATTGGCCGAAGCTTCACCGTGAGATGCAGCGCAAACATGTGACGTTGCAGATCTTGTGGGACGAGTACATCGCCGCACATCCCGACGGCTATCGCTACAGCCGTTTCTGCGACCTGTATCGTGGATGGGCGCTCAAGCTGCCCGTGACGATGCGGCAGAACCACGCGCCCGGCGACAAGCTGTTCGTGGACTATGCCGGTGACAAGCTGGCAGTGGTGGTGGATCGACTGACCGGCGAGGTCCGTGACGCGCACATTTTTGTCGCGGTGCTGGGTGCGTCCAGCCTGTCCTATGCGGAGGCGACGTGGACCGAGGCACTGCCTGACTGGATCGCGGTCAACGTCAATGCGCTCGAAGCGATCGGTGGCGTGCCGGCGCTGTTCGTGCCCGACAACGCCAAGGTCGCAGTCATCAAGGCGTGCCTTTACGACCCGTGGGTCAATCGCAGCTATGCCGAGATGGCGGCCCATTACGGCAGTGCGGTGCTGCCGGCACGACCCAGGAAACCGCGCGACAAGGCCAAGGTTGAGCGCGCCGTGCTCATCGTCGAGCGTTGGCTGTTCGGGCGCTTGCGGCACCGGACGTTTTACAGCCTCGCCGAACTCAATGCTGCCATCAGGGAGCTGGTGGCAGACCTGAACGACAAACGTGTTCTGCGCCGTCTCGGTCAGACCCGCCGGCAGTTGTTCGAGGAGCTGGATCGGCCAGCGCTCAAACCGCTGCCGGTAGAGCGCTATGTCTATGCCGAGTGGCGCCGCCGACGTGCCGGACTCGACTATCACGTCGACATCGACCGGCACTATTATTCGGTGCCATATCGCTTTGCCCGCGAGCCTATCGAGGCACGGATCACAGCGCGCACCATCGAGTTGTTCCACCAGGGCGAACGCATTGCTGCACATATGCGCGGATCGGGCAATGGCCGGCATACGACGATTCCCGACCACATGCCGTCTTCGCACCGCCGGTTTGCCGATTGGACAATCGAGCGGATCAACCGTGAGGCGGCGTCGATCGGCGAGCGCGCCGCCCTGCTATGCGAGAAGATCCTGGTCGAGCGCTCACACCCCGAGCAGGGCTTCCGGGCATGTCTTGGCATCGTGCGCCTGGTGAAAAGCTTTGGCCGCGAACGGGTTGAAGCGGCTTGCAGCAGGGCACTCGACATTGAGGCCCGGACCTACGGCTCGGTCAAATCGATCCTCGACCATGGCCTCGATAAGCTGCCCGCCGAACGGCCCGCAAACGGTCCACCCATCGACCACCCCAACATCCGGGGTTCCCGATATTATCACTGAAGGAGACGAGAATGTTACCACATCCAACCCTCGAACGGCTGAACGCCATGGGGTTTGCCGGCATGGCGCGCGCGTTCGGCGAACTGGCCAGCAATGCTGAAGCCGAGCGCCTGACCCACCAAGAATGGCTGGCGTTGCTGCTCGATCGCGAGTGGAGTTTCCGCCACGATCGCAAGCTGGCCGCGCGCCTGCGCTTCGCCAAACTCCGCCACCAGGCGGCGCCTGAAGATGTCAATTACCGCAGTGATCGCGGCTTGGACCGTGCGCTGTTCATGAAGCTCATTGCGGGTGACTGGATTGCCAACCATGACAGCTTGGTCATCACTGGCCCAACAGGCGTCGGCAAAAGTTGGCTTGCCTGCGCACTCGGCCACAAGGCGTGCCGTGATGATCGCTCCGTCTTGTACCAACGCGTCCCAAAGCTGTTTGCCAGTCTGGCGCTCGCCCGGGGCGATGGCCGACATGCCCGGCTCCAGCGCACCCTTGGTAGTGTTCAACTTCTGATTCTGGACGATTGGGGTCTCGATCCGCTCGATGCCCTGGCCCGCCATGACCTGCTCGAAATCCTTGAGGAGCGGTATGGTCGCCGCTCGACCATCATCACCAGCCAACTGCCTGTGACTGCTTGGCATGAGGTGATCGGCGACCCGACCTATGCCGATGCCATCCTTGACCGCCTCGTCCACAACGCCCACCGACTGAACCTCGAAGGCGACAGTATGCGCCGCCTGAAAACAAACCCGACCGCTTGACGGCGGCCAAGAACGAAACCAAAACGATCAATGCCGGAAAGGCCCCGTTCCCGAGGGGGCGACATCATCTCGGAATAAGGGGGCGCGATCTTCTCGGAACGAGGGGGCGGCTTCGTCGGAATCCGCAGCGCGACAATCAACGCTTCTTCCTCGCCGAACAACAGCGTTGCGGCAATGTTGCGGGCTTCGCTCACAAAATACCGGTGCTGTGTTTCCCAGCTGTCGCTGTCACAATCATCGCTTGAACAGAACAGGGCGCGCTCCATCAGATCGACCAGCTCGCCGAGTTCGACCTTGGCGCCTTCGGCAATGAGAACGATCGCATCGTCGAGACTATAGGCGTCGTTGCCCGCTGCCAGCACACTGATGTCGAACGTGCGCACTTCCGGCCGAGCATCACTGGCACCGGACGGCGTGATCGTCAGATCGAGGTGGAGGTTCGACACCCGTCCAGACGCCATCCCCACGGGGAGCAATTCGGCGGCACCATCGCCATAAGCCCAACTCTCGCCGCCGTGTTCGAACGTGAAATCGATCGCGATGATTCGCGGCAAGCGATCGTACCAGCCATAACCTTCGAACGCCGCCTCGCAGCACACGGCCTGAGCTCCCAACAGCGCGGCATTGCCAATGACCGGTGCCGCTGCCTGCTCCAGGTCGGCCTCGCGGCATGGCACAATGATTGTGCCTTCTGCCGGCAACCGGTCGCCCTGTAGCCAATCATTGTTGTCAGCCTGGCTCGGGCGCCAGCCCTCGAGCCAGGCAGTGGCTTCCGGCAAGGCCGCGCCAAACTGGCCCGCGCGCTGCCAATCGCTGAACGGCAGGCGATGTTCGCCGACAGCCGCAAGGCTGCGATAGATCGCCCCTTCCATGGCGATGCGCAGCGCCGCCAACGCATCGTTGTGGACCATTTCCTTGCGCGCAGGCAGCACCAGTTGCAGCGCCGGTGCGTCGATGATGTCGACGCGGACGCTCCACGTATTCCCACGCAGTTCTCTCACTTCAACCGATTGGCAAGGCACCGTGACGCCATGAAAGTTGATGCGCGGTGTATCCTTGGGTTCCGAGCCATATTTCGTGAAAACGCCGATCCGACACCCCTGCCATTCCTCGATGTGGCAAGCGCCATCGAGGAAGTCCTGTCGCGGCGTCTCGACGCCCTGGAACCATACCGGAAGGGGATAATGGCGCGCCGCGTCCAGTACCGCCGAATTGAGCGGCGCAATCCAGGTTTCGGGAAGCACGACCGCAATCTCGGTTCCCTCGGAAATTGAACAGGGCCGAACCGACAGGATCGCCCCGCCCTGCCAGGCGTCCTCGGGTATCAGAACCTCCCAACCGCTGTCGGCAGCCCGGGAAAACGAGCGGATCGCGACATAGCGCCCGGCGAGGCTGAAGAAGCCCATGCCGGCCGGGTCTTCCCGCTGCGCGATCTCGTCGCCCCAGCCCGACTCTCCCAGTGTCAGGACTTTGGCGGGGTCGTCGATGCCGGAGCCGTTGTCGCGGATGACAAGCGCCGGCCATCCGCCCAGCGTGCCGGTGTCAATTTCAACACGGGTTGCCCCGGCTCGCCGGCTGTTCTGGAGCAACTCGGCCAAGCAGTCGAATAGTGTCCCGTTGTAAAGTCTGGTCACACGGGTGATCAGCGATTGACCGACGCGGGGCTGGATTGTGGCTGGCAGGGTCATGGAATCGTACTCCACAAATGCAAAAGCCCGGCGCGAACCGGGCTGACAGGTTGGGAATGGATTTGAGCGGACGAGCCAAGGGCTTCGTCGTGCGTCCAACATTGGCCGATGGCTGTCCGGCCTCAGGCAGCCAGCGCAAGATCGGCGGGAGTTTCGGTGATCACGCCTTCATCTGCTTGCACCGATCCAGCCTTGCCTGCCGCTGCGTGGATCCAGTCGGCGGCCGCTTGCGCTTGCGCGGCGGCGGTGAAGATCGCCTTGGGATCATGCCGCAGCGTCGCCAACCAGCTCGAAAGGTAAGCAGCGTGGTCGGGTCTTGGTGTGCAGGCAAGACCAAGATCTGCCATGACCATGGCTGAGGTCAGTTCGGCAACGAGCTCTTCCCTGCCGCGCGTGGCCCGGTCCTTGTGGTAATCACGCAAGGTGTCGCGCGCGAGCCGCGCCGGATGCCCGGTGCCGTGCCCGATTTCGTGGGCCAATGTGCTGACCAGATCGAGATCGCTGTCAAACGCCGGGCGTTCCGGCATGAAGACCTTGTCGATGTCGGGCCGGTAGTAGGCATCGTGTAATCCGTATTCGACCGGGATCCCGACGCTCTCAAGAAAGACAAGGGCATCCGAGATAGCGGTCGTGACCGGCTGAACGTCCTTGATGGTATCGGTATCGACACCGTCGACCTGGTCGCGGTTGAACACAACAAACGATCGGGCGAAGAAGCGGGCTCGGCCGTCCCCATCCCCATCACCCGGCATCGCGCTGGCATTGCCGTCGGATCGTTCGACCTTCTTCCACAAGATGACGTGGGTGCCGTTCTCGCCTTTACGCACCTGACCATCGTGCGCTTTCCACTGCTGGTAAGTGGCCCAGGTGCCCGAGGCATAGCCCAGTGCATCGGCCGTGGCCCATAGCACGAGCCGGTTGATACCCGAGTAGCGCCTGCCGGCTACGCTGGTCGGACGCATCACAGGCGTGCCCTGGTGATGCCACGGCATTTTCCAATCACCGGCCCCTGCCTCAATTGCCGCGATCAACTGGTTGGTGACGGTGCCATAGATATCATGACGGTGTTTCATGGGGTAAACCTCCATAGTTTCGAGCGTTAACGCGCCCGGCTTCCCGATTTTCCTCTGGCGGCAGAGCAACAGGCGCGGGAACGAACAGCGGGGGCCGGCTGCGCCAACCCCCGCTTCGGTTGTGTCGGGCTGTGTCGGGTCAGGCCGCGTCGGAGACCGGTTCTGAAGCCTCGTTCTGGTTCGCCGCGTCGCAGGCGGTGTCGTCAGCGCTCGGGGCGATATCAGCCTGCTCATCAGCGAGGCCCGCGTCCTCGACTTCGCCGGCCGACCCGAACCGCATGGCGTCCGGCACCCATGCGAGCGCGCGGGCCTTGACCTCCGGTTCGGTGATCGCGTCACCGGCGCAAAGCCGGGCCGCCGCCGAGGCGAGTTCTGCCTTCTTGGCCGTCGCGTACCGCCCGGGAAGCTCGGGATCGAATTGCCCGAGGATGCTCAGGATCTGGCCCTTCTTGATGCGATCGAAGAAGTTCTCGGCGCCGGGGCGCCAGTGGTCGGCGATGGCGATGCCCATGAGTTCGCCAAGGCCGGTCTGAAACGCCGATTTGTGCGTCCCATTGGCGAGACCCGCTGTCAGGCTCTGGCTGACAGCATAGGCGAGCCAGCACGCACGGGTGTCATCGTCGAGAGCCCGGAACGCGAGGAACGCGGCGAAGCTGTCCTCTTCGCGCGCCCAGTCGTGGGGCAGCGAAGCACGGATCGTTTCGAGTTCGGTGACCGCGGGGCTGACCGGAATTCCGGTGAGGCCCATCGGCTCGTTACGATCAACGATGCGGATCGTGCAGCCGTTCTTGGCTGTCCCGAAGTGCCCAGCCAGATCGCGTGCCAGCGAGAAGATCGCCAGATCAAACGCGAGCGCATGATCATATGCGAGATGCAATGCCAGGACATCCCGGCGATCCTTGGCCATCTGCTCTTCGAGCGAACGTGGGAGGGCAGCTTCGGTGGCGGCATCTTCGTCACCATCCCCGATCGTGCCTGGAGCGTTCCCAGCGGGATTGCTGCGGCGCTCGGGTTTGGCCGAGGTGTAGAAGGTTTCAAGGAGGCGCGGGCTACCGTCTTTGCCCAGCACCAGGAACGTACCCACATTAGGCCTGTCGTCATCGGGGATGAGATACTCGGTTTCCCCAAGCTGCTCGTATTCGGCTTCCAGCGCATCGTGCTCCGTCTCGAGCGCAGTGGTGACATCATCGTCCTGCGGGTCGTCAAGCGCTTCGCCGATTTCCTCGATGCGCTCCGAAATCTCCAGCATGCGCGCGGCAGCTTCAGCGCTCGGTCCCTCACGGCGTGGCCAGTAAGCGTGCAAGTCCTTGGTGTCCTCGTAGCTGACATGGGTCGCAAGAAGCGGCTTGACCCAGCCAAGGCGGCTGCCCAGCGCTGCAACGTCCGCCTCGAAGGTCAGCTTCTTCAACGCCAGTTCCATGGCAAGGTCGCCGTCGAGCCAGAGCCCCTCCCCTTCCCCGGCAAACAGGTCGCGCTCGATACGTCCGCCACAGCCGGTGTACTCCGCTTCACCCAGAAAGCGCGCGACGGGATGGCTGGAAGCCAGCGACTCCTCTGCGATGGCCCGGCGGATCGCCTGCGCATTGTCACGCTGCCAGCTGGTGGACAGCCGCTCCCATGCTGCCTGCTGACAGTCGCGATCGCCGATCGAGCCATAGGCCATCGCGACATCGAGCGTGATGTCGCCTGCGGCCAACGCGGCGAAAATCGGCTCGGCCAGGTCCGCCAAACGCAGGCGGCCCTGCACATGGCGCATGGTAACGCCGAACCGCCGGGCGACAGCCTCGGCGTCGGTGCCTTCAGCCACGATATCGGTATAGGCGCGGGCTTCGTCAGCCGGCGTCATCGCCTCGCGGATAAGGTTTTCTGCCAGGCTGATTTCGCGGGCGGCGGCATCTTCGTCACCGCACAGCCGCACATCGACGGCGTGATCCTTCGGCAGGACACCGCGTTCGATCAGCAGGCCGATCGCGCGCCAACGCCGGCCGCCGGCATGGACATCGAAAAGTGTCTTGCGGCCTTTTGCCGGACTGACGATCAGGGGCTGCAACAGGCCGTGTTCGGCAATGCTGGCAGCAAGCGCGTCAAGCCCGGCTTCGACATTCGCTTTGCGAACGTTGCTGTCGGACAGACGCAGCTTGGCGTGTTGGATCGTGGTGGTCTGCATGAAGGGTCTCCCGGACCGGTTCCGAGGCCCGGATCATGCGAGACACTTTTGTCTCCCAGGGGGCCTCGACCCCTCGTTCACCCTCTCTCCTCCTTGCGGTCCCGCCTCCACAGGGTGCTGCGCTGGAATAGGCGCGGGAGGGGAATATACCCGGTTGACCCCACACAAGCTTGGCGGGATAGGCTGCCCGTAATGGACTTTGACGACCAACTTCGCCGCTTCTTCGGGACCGACGACCTCGGCACCCTCACCCCGGCCGCGCTTGCCGGCGGGGTCGAACACATGCGTGTCGAATTCGGGCTGGAGAAGGACGAAAGTCGGCGGTTCGCAATGTGGACGATCCTTTGCATGCTGGGCGAAGCGCCGGATCTGGATGTCGCGTTCAAGGACCCATCCGACCGCGACGCAGCGCGCAATTTCATGGACATGATGGGCAAAGCAGCAAGCGACTAGCCATGCGAGGTTCCTGCTGACCCTCCTCAGCCTCCGCGATGCCCAGCTTGCAGACACCAACCAACTGGCCTAAACTGCATGTCTGGACGGCGCTCCTCGCGCAAGAGATAATCATGGCAGAAAATGTAATATCGGGTGCGGTCATGTCTTCGGCCTGTTTGATGCGGGGGTAAGCCGCTGGCCCTGATGATTGTCCGCTTGCGGGTCGCGTGCCCCATCACCGGAACGCGCTATTATGCGCAGCCAGTATACCGGGCTATACGTCGCTGATATCCGTTTCTCACATCACTGCATGAGCACCCTTGAACGATAGCGTAAAAGCGTAATCCGCCTCGACTCAGGCGGCCGCAACTGGCGCGGCATAGGCCGACTGGCTGGACAGTAGCGCAAACACGATGCGCGCCATCTTGTTGGCGATGGCCACGGCGACCAGTTTGAATGGTTTTGCCGCCAACAGCGCCTTGGCCCAGTTGCGCAGCGGGTCGTTGTGGCGCTCACGATGGTGAAGCACACTGTGCGCGCCCACCACCAGCAGCTTGCGCAGATAGGCATTGCCCATCTTGCTGATCCGCCCAAGCCGCTGTTTGCCGCCGCTGGAATTTTGCCGCGGAACCAGGCCCAGGAATGCAGCAAATTCGCGCGGGCCACTGAACTGGCCAATGCCATCGGGGCCGAGTGTCACGACAATGGCGTGGGCGGTCTGCGGGCCGATGCCGGGGATGGTCATCAACCGGCGCGCCTCGACATCGGCCTTGGCGGCGGCGGCGAATTCCTTGTCGAGCACATCGATGGCGGCATCGAGTTCGGCGATCTGCCGGGCAAATGGCAACAACGCCTGGGCGACGCACGACGGAATGTCCGGATGCCCCTCTGCCAGCAAACCTGCCAACGCGCGGGCATTGCGTGCGCCTTGGGCCGCGATCAGCCCGGCCTCTGCCATATGACCGCGCAAGGAATTGAGCAATTGCGTGCGTTGCCCCACCAGCGTTTCGCGCACCCTGTGGCGCATGAGCAGGGCCTGGTTGTCGATCGATCGCACCGCGACAAAGCGCATGGTCGGGCGCGTGACCGCCTCGGCAATCGCGGCGGCATCGGTGGCGTCATTCTTTTGCCGGCGGACTAATCACGAGGTCGCCATAATGCGGAGGAACGCGGCCTGACCGGCGGATTTCCGCCATTTTCTGATTTGCTTGCTTTGCATTATTCCGAGCCGAACCTCTGCGGGTCAATCGACCAACAGAGGACACGCCAATGTCGGATAACTGTCACGAACTAATCGCCGCACTCCATTCCTCGCTTATCAGTCAGCGATACAGCCCGGTCGTGGCGAGGAACTACTGCACCTACGCATCTGGATTTCTCGATCATCTGGGACAGCGGGGCATCCCGGTCGCGGACGTGATCGATGTGCAGGTGGAGCAATTTCTGCGACACGCGATCATACAGTTCGAAAAGCAGCGTGGTCGACGCCCCAGCGCACGTTGGCACGAGGTCCCGCGCTCCGGAATTCATGCGCTGTTGCGGCTTGTTCACGGCCAATGGCCGCCAGCTATCAAACCTACCTGTGCGGCCGATGAGGTCCGATTTTCAATCTGCGACGAATACGAAATCTGGCTACGTGAGGAACGCGGGTTGGCTTGCTCCAGCGTCGCAGCGTTAATGTGGGAAGCCCGGAACTTCCTTGCCTGGCAGATCGATCACGGAATCGACGGCTTGGCGGGTCTGAGCTTCACCGACGTTGACCGTTATATGGATTTGCGCGCGCCGAAACTGACCCGCTGCTCGCTGAAGTCCGTCGCAGAGCGGCTTCGCTCGCTGCTGCGTTATCTCCACACCACAGGTCGCGTCATGGCGGACCTGTCGGGGCATGTCATAGCGCCGATGCTTTATGCATACGAAGGAGTACCGTCAGTCCTGGACCGAGGCCAGATCGTCGCTGTGCTGGAGAACGCCAAGAAGGACAAGACATCGGCGGGATTGCGGGACCATGCGATCCTGCAGCTCCTTGCAACCTATGGATTACGGTCTGGAGAGATCCGCCATCTACGAATCGATGACATCGAATGGCGAGCGGAAACCATCCACGTTCGTCACAACAAGACGCGAGCTAGCACGCTCCTGCCCCTGATGGAGCCGGTCGGCGAAGCGGTGCTCGCATATCTGCGTTCCGGGCGGCCCATAAGCGACGCCAGGGAGATCTTCGTCCGCACCCGGGCGCCCTATCGCAAGCTCGACAAGCTTTACAGCGTGGTTCGTCGGCGCCTCCGTGACGCAGGCGTCCAACCGCCTGGTAAGTGTGGCCCCCATATCTTCCGTCATGCGCGCGCGGTCGAAATGCTGCGGGCCGCGGTGCCTCAAAAGGTCATTGGCGACCTGCTGGGACACCGTTCGACAGGATCGACGGCGCCCTACCTCAAGCTTGCTACCGAGGACCTCAGGGCCATCGCGCTTGACGTGCCGGGAATGGAGGTGATGGCATGACCGCCCGCTGGCCCGATCCCGACCGCGCGATCATTGGCCGCCATGTCGCGAGCCTTGATCTGCGCAGCATGAAAAGCCGAACCTGTTATCGGCATGTCTTGCATGGCTTCCAGGATGTCGCCGAACGTTACGAGGCACTCGATCAGGAGGTGCTGCTGGCCTGGCTACGAGAATCAGCCATTCGCCGGGCAGCGTCCACGCTCTTGCACCGCACCCGCATCATCGACCGGTTCCTCGAACGCCTGGTAGAAATCGGCGCGATCCAAGGCAATCCCGTCGCCGCTCTGCGCGATGAGTGCAATATCAAGCAGTGCATGCCGATCTGGCGAGCATTGGGGTCGCGGGATCCGGAACAGGCTCTTGCCGAACTGCGCCAGCCCAGGCCGTTCGGCAGTGTGCTGGGCGAAATGATGGCCGATCATGTCGCGATGATGCGGCGCAGAGGATACAAATACACATCGCAGCCCCTGTTGCTCCTGCGGTTCGACCGGTTCCTGCAGTTGCATCCGGGACCGGAAGCCGAACCGCTGAACGCCATGATCGATCGATGGGCGGCAACGAATGTCACGCGCCACTACGCGGAGGAATGCGAAAAGCTCAAGCGGGTCTTTGCGAAAATCCTTCGACACCGCGACCCATCGACGCCTGTGCGGCGACCGGACCCGAGACCGAGGAAGGAGGCCGCGAAGCAATGGCGAAAACCCCATATCTACTCGCCTGCCGACGTTCGGCGGATGCTCGAGGTTGCCCGCTCCTACCCGTCTCCACGGGCACCGCTTCGGCCGCTGAGCATGTACACCATGCTGTTGCTGGCCTATTGCGCGGGCTTGCGGCGTGGCGAACTTGCCCGTCTCGATCTTGATGACGTGGACCTGCAGGACGGTACGATAACCATCCGGCAGACCAAATTCTTCAAGACCCGGATACTGCCGCTACCCGACAGCGTTGTAGTCGAGCTTCGGGCCTACATCGATGAGCGGCGGCGTTCCGGTGGATCACAGGACCCGCGTTCCGGTCTGTTCTGGCACGACCGTGGCGATGGTCATTACACGCCGGAAATGATCACTTGGCTGCTCGCCGACGTAATACG
>Ga0302157_10007057_pt1 | contig 11424 bp, 12 predicted proteins | sample I_Bog_N3_3_FD_193502 | JGI IMG/M metagenome (GOLD analysis project Ga0302157, IMG submission 193502) | Peat permafrost microbial communities from Stordalen Mire near Abisko, Sweden - I_Bog_N3_3 | ecosystem: Environmental > Terrestrial > Soil > Wetlands > Peat | place: Sweden: Abisko, Stordalen...
TGGGAACAGTCGGGCGCGGTCAGCAAGGCGTTCCTGCCCGAAACCCGCATCGAATCGCCGCGCATCCGCGCGACCCTGCTGCGCTGGGACGCCGGGCCGATCCTGCTGCGCATGGCGCTGGTCGACCCGCAGGCGACGGGAGAGGAAAAGGCGCTCGCCCGCTTCACCCTGCTCTACAAGGAGGCGACGCGCGGGCTGTATTCCGGCTTCCAACGCGACTACGCGCCGTCGGATTTCGAGGCGGACGGTCGCATTGCGGCCAATCTGAGCGGCGTGAATTCCGCCGCGCTGCTGTGGGCGGGGGCCAAGGAGCCCTACGCCTGCCCCGAGTTGAAGGCGGTGGTCACGGAACTCGCCGCCAACCCCAAGTCGTCCCACGGCCTGCTGTGTCTGGGCGAATTCACGCGCGCGACGGATCTCGACAGCGTCGAGGCGGGGCGGCCCTCCGCCGACGAACTCGGCGGCGGCAAGCCGATCTTCCCCGGCGAGGTTTTCGCACGCGGCGACGTTTATAAGAAGCTCATCGCCGATACGGCGACTCCGGACCGCGACCGCGCCTACGCCCTGTTCCGCGCCGTCAATTGCTACCGGCCCGCCGGCATGAACACCTGCGGCGGCGGGGATGTCGAGCAGTCTCAGCGCAAGGCGTGGTACGACGAACTCAAAGCGAAATACGGCTCGACCGCCTGGGCGCGCAGCTTGAAGTACTATTGGTGAGACTTCCGCTCCTGCTCGCGCTCCTCGCGGGACTCTTCCCGGCGCCGGCGTGGGCTGACCCTGTGCGCGCCGCCGATTACGACGCTTTCTGGCTGTGGGCGGGCGTACGGGCGGGACCGCAGATCGAAGCGGCCAAGATCGTCTATCTGCTGCAAGGCGAGATCGCGCCCGACGGCGAAGGACGGGTGCGGCTGAAAGCCCGCGGCGCCGCCGAGCCCGGCCCGCACCAGCCGACGCTGTGGCTGGTGTATCGCGCGAAAAGCCTCGACTGGCCGCCGGAGGTTGTGGCTCACATCACCGCGCGGTTTGAGGCGTGGCGCGTGGCTTCGGCGCAAGTGGCGGGTGTGCAGATCGATTTCGACGCCTCGACACGGGGCCTCCAAAGCTACGCGGCTTTCTTGCGCGCGTTGCGGCGCGTGCTGCCCGCTGGCTGCCGTCTCAGTGTCACCGGGCTGATGGATTGGGCCTCTCGAGGCGCGCCCGAGGATTTGGACGCGTTGAGCGGCTCGGTCGACGAAGTGATCTTCCAGACCTATCGCGGGCGCGAGACCGTGCGCGACATCGACGCCTATCTCGCCCGTCTCGGCCGGGTGACGATTCCGTTCCGCCTCGGCCTCGCCGAGGGCGCGCTCTGGTCGCCGACCGACAGCCTCGCGCACAATCCGCACTTCAAAGGCTATGTCGTGTTCCTGCGCAACTGAGAGTTGTCATGTCGGGGTCACGGAATTGCCACTTGCGACGTGTAAGTGATTTGTCGCCGGCGCCGGATGCGAGAGCTTTCGACGCCGGTCCTGTTTTTCACAAATGGGTGCCCGGTTGAAGCTCTATGATTTCGAATTGATCCAGAACGGCGCCGTGGTCGAGGCGTGGCGCGGCGTACCGCTGCCCACGCCCTCGGCGGCATGGCCGCGCCTGGAAGCGCTGGCGGCGGCGGTCGACGGCAATGGTTTCAAAATCCGCGTGCGCGACGCCGCCGGCGGCATCGTGATTCAGACCGGCGTCGCCAGCATGCGGCGGCTTGCGGAGGCGTGCTGAGGGGTCGGCGGGCACTCTGACAGAGGGGCGAAAACACGACAGACTTGGCACACGAGCGAAATCGCGTGGATCACCGTTGACGCCGCACAATGCGGAGGCAGGCCGTGTTTTCGAGGTCCGCGCATTCGCGTCAAAGACGTGCTGGACCTTTTGGCGGCGGGCGCGACGCGTGAGGAAATCCTGGATGACTACCCCTTGCTCGAGTCAGGGGACATAACCGCGGCGCTCGAATATGCGGCCAATGCGAGGCCTTGAGCAAGTTTCACGTAGGCGCCCACATCAGGAGCGGCGGCGTCCTCGCCGCCGTCTTGTCGTGCGCCTCTCGTCGCGACCATCGGCGGCGAGGACGCCGCCGCTCCGCGATCGCCGCTGGCGTTGCACGGTTGGTTTGCGCACGCTATGTCGCAGCCTACCGATGCGCTGAAGCGGCCAGAAACGCCGCGAACCGAAATCCCCTGAGTTCATGTCCCCCACCTACCCCTCGCTCATCGCCGTCGGTTTTCTGCTCGGCTGGTCCGTCGCGTGGCCGCCGGGGCCGATCAACGCCGAGATCGCGCGGCGCTCGTCGTCGGGCCGCTTCGCCTCCGGGGTGATGCTGCTGATCGGGGCCTCGTCGGGCGACGCGATCTGGGCGCTGGGCGTCTCGCTCGGCGTCGGGCTGCTGTTCACCAATCCGACGCTGCGCCTCGCCATGGGCGTCGTCTCGATTGCGCTGCTGATTGCGCTCGCCGTCCTGTTCCTGCGCGGCGCCTGGCGTGCGCTGAGCGCGCCCGCCGAGCCCGGGTCCCCGGCGCAAGCCAGGCCCGAGGGTGTCGGCGGCGCCTATGCGCTGGGCGCGGCGATGGCGTTGACCAGTCCGTGGAACGTCGCCTTCTGGCTCGCCGCAATGGGCCGTCCGGAACTCGCCGGCGCCGACGCCGCGCATTTGCTCGCCATGGCCGCCGCGGTCATCGCCGGCGCCAATAGCTGGGGCCTGTTGTGGGCGGGCGCGACCGCAGGGCTGCATCGCGGTCTGACCGGCGCCGCCAAACGCTGGTGGACGATCGGGGTCGACGCCGCGACCGGCGCGCTGATGCTGTATTTCGCCTATGGCTCGGCGGCGCGGTTGTTGGCCGCAAGTTGAATGGCGCGCCCTTTCTTTCGCTCGCTGAAAATGCTTTAAGGCGGCGTCTCTGAGCGAGGGTTTTGGCCATGGCGGATCACGCCATCCCGCATTTCCACAACGATCCCGGCGTCGCGACGATTCGCGTCGGCGTGAAAAGCCTGATGTGCACCGGCGCCACGCCGCCGTTCGACCATCCGCACATCTTCATCAGCATGGGCGGCGATACCGAGGCGATCTGCTCCTATTGCTCGACCCGCTTCGTCTACGACGCTTCGCTCGGCGCCCATTCCGAGCCGCGCGAGTGCGAGTTCGCGGGAGTTTGATCCCATGCCGCGCGCGCTGGTCGCCGGGGCCGGCATCTGCGGCCTTTCCGTGGCGTTGGCGCTCGACAGCGCCGGCTTCGAAGTCACGATTTTCGAGCGCGCGGACGCGCTCGCCGAGTTCGGCGCCGGCCTGCAAATCACCCCCAACGCCACGCGCATCCTGGAGAAGCTGGGCGCGCTGACGCGGGTGATGGACGTCGCCACCGAGCCCAAAGCGGTGCGCATCCTGCGCGGCCGCGACGACGTCGAACTGGCGCGGCTCGACATTTCCGACGCCCGCCAACGCTGGGGGGCTCCCTATATCGTAATCCACCGCGCCGACCTGCAGCGCGCGCTTGCCGAAGTCGCGGCGACCCGTCCGCATATCGAGCTCAAACTCGGCTTCGCGGTCGGCGGCGTCGCCGAAACGCCGGACGGAATCGCCGCCGGCTTGAAACGCGGCCCGCTGTCGCTGCGCGAGAACGGCGACCTGCTCGTCGGCTGCGACGGCGTGCGCTCGAAAGTGCGCGAACGGCTGGGGCTCGGCGGATCCGAGGATCTCGTGTTCTCCGGCCGCGTCGCCTTCCGCGCCGCCGTGCCCGCTTCCGCGCTGCCCGAGCGCTACGCCGAACCGCTGGTGCATCTGCGTCTGGGCGCCCGCGCCCATCTCGTCCACTATCCGCTGCGCGGCGGCTCGCAGATCAATTTCGTCGCCACAATCGAATCCGGCTGGCGCGGCAAGCCCACCGACGACCCCTGGGACGGCGAGGCCGACCGCGAGGCGCTGATTCGAGCCTATTCCGACTGGTCGCGCGAGGTCCGCGATCTCATCGCCCTGCCCGACGCCTGGCGCGCCTGGCCGCTGCGCCACCGCGACCCGATCGACACTTACGCCGCCGGCCGCGTCGCGCTGGCCGGCGACGCCGCGCATCCGATGGTCCCGTTCCTCGCTCAAGGCGCGGGACAGGCGATCGAGGACGCGGGCTCGCTGTGGCGCCACCTCAGCTCCACCCGCGACATCCCCGCCGCGCTCGAAACCTATTCGAAGGAACGCGCGCCCCGCGCCGGCAAGGTGCAGCGCGATGCGCTGGGACAGGCGAAGATCTATCACATGAGCGGACCGGCCGCGTTCGCGCGGGATCTGGTGATTCGGACGCTGGGGTCGCGCAGGCTGCTGGAGCGGTATGAGTGGCTCTATGGGGGGTGAGCGGCCCCATCGGCTATTAGGCGCCCGGCTTTCCTTCGACCCCCGGGAAGGAACAGCGGAGAATGCCTGACGCTGTCACTTTCGCCGCGGCGACATTCGCGCTGCTTGCCGCTCCCGGCCCTACCAACGTGCTCCTCGCCTCGGCGGGCGCCACCGTGGGTCGCCGCGCCTTGTTCCTCCTCCCGGCGGAGGCGGCTGGCTATGTCGTTGCCGTCGGGTTGCTGGTCTTGCTGGCAGGCCCGGTCCTGGCCGCTTCGCCGTTGTTCCTCGTCGCCTTGAAATTTGCCGTCGCCGGCTGGCTGTTCTGCGCCAGCATCTCGCTTTGGCGGCGGGGAGCGCGGAGGCTTCGCGCCGGCCCGTTGGTCGAAGCGCGCGCAGTGTTCGTCACGACCTTGCTGAACCCAAAGGGGCTGGTCGTCGCCTTCGTGCTGATGCCGGCCACGGCCGACGGCTATGAAGCGCTGATCGGGCGGCTTGCCGGCCTTTCGGCGCTGACGGCTTTGACGGGAGCCCTGTGGATAGCGGGCGGAACGGCGCTCGCGCGCGCCGGCGCCGCACCCTACGCCGCCAGGACGACCGCGGCGATGCTGGGCGGGTTCGCGGCGTTTCTCGTCGGATCGAATGTCGCGCAAATTCTGCGTTAAGGCCCACCGAGCCCAAATCGCCTCACTTCGCGAGCGCCCCCCAGCGCGTCAGCGCCAGCACCGCGCCACCCGCGACCAGCCCCCAGAACGCCCCGCCGATCCCGTAAAACCCCACACCCGACGCCGCAACCAGAAACGTCACCAGCGCCGCCTCGCGTTCGGCGCCGTCGGCAAGCGCGTTGTGCAGCGACGAACCCAGCGCGCTCATCAGCGCGAGGCCGGCGACCGCCTCCACCAGGATCGGCGAACCGGAAGCGAAATGCGTCACCGCGCCCGCCGTCAGGCCGAGGATGATGTAGCCGACGCCCGACGACGCCGCGGCGATCCAGCGCAAGGACGGATCGGGCGAGGCTTCGGGCGAGGCGCACATCGCGGCGGTGATGGCGGACAGGTTCACGGCATGGCCGCCGAACGGCGCGGCGACCAGCGACAGCGCGCCGGTAGTGGTGATCAGCGGCCTCGGATCAGGCCGGTAGCCGAAGGCCGCCAGCACCGCCAGCCCCGCCAGATTCTGCGACACCATGGTGACGATGAACAGCGGCAGCGCGAGGCTGACCATCGCCTCCCAGGAGAAGGTCGGCGTAACCAGAATCAGTTTCGGCGTCCAGGCGCCGACATCGAGCCCGCCGCCGGTCTGATAGACGATGATCGCCCCGGCGACGATCGCTGCGATCGGCGTCGCCCAGATGCGCTTCCAGCGCGACATCACGAACCAGCTCAAAATCACCAGCGTCGCCGGTCCGGGAATCTCGATCAGCGCCTTGATCGGCGACAGGCACAGACCAAACAGGATACCGGCGAGCATGGCGTTGGCGAGCGACGAGGGAATCGCCGCCACGGCTTTGCCGAACGGTTTGATCAGCCCGGCGGCGACGATCAGCACGCCGACGATGAGAAACGCCCCGACCGCGCTGGAAAACCCGCCGCCGACCGCGCCGGTCGCCGCCAGCAGCGCGCCCCCCGGCGTCGACCAGGCGCAGGAGATCGGCGCCTTGAAGGCGTAGCTGAGCACAATGCCGGCGAGCCCCATGGCGACGGACAGCGCCATCAGCGCCGAGCCCTGCTCGGCGTCGCTGGCTCCGACCGCCTGAAGGCCTTTCAACACCACGGCGAAAGAGCCGGTGAAGCCGACGAAGGCGGTGACGAGCCCGGTGGCGAGGGGGGCGGCATAGACAGATCTGCTCATGTCGTGAGTTTTACGGGGATTTTATGCTGCGGGCTAGGCTCGACCGCGACGGAAAGGCCGTGATAGTTCGGCAGTCAACGAATTCGCGTCCCCGCCGTGATCGAATCGTCGCGAGGCGGGCGCATAGAGGCAAAAGTTTCGTTTTCACGCGCATGGCTCCTCCCCCCGTCTCGCCCCCCTCGCCGCAGGCCGTCGCCGCGGAACTGATCACGGTGCTGGTCGCCGTCAGCGATGGCGCGCCGATGGCGATGACGGTGCAATCGGGCCGCGCGCTGCCCTCCGGCCCATTCGAAGTGGGACATCGCTCGTTGCAGGCGGGCTTGCGCGCCTGGGCCGAGCGGACGACCGGCCATGCGCTGGGCTATCTTGAGCAATTGTACACCTTCGCCGACCGCGAACGCGGCGAGGACGAGGGCGACGGGCGGCGCATTTCCATCAGCTATCTGGGACTGGCCCGCGCGGAAACCAAAGTTCTGCCCGGCGCCGGCTGGCGCCCGTGGTACGATTATTTCCCCTGGGAGGATTTTCGCGCCGGCCCGCCAAAGATCATCGACGGGCAAATCGCGCCGCGGCTCGCCGCCTGGGCCGACGAGGCCGCCTCGCCCGCCGAGCGCGAGGCGCGACAGACTCGCGCCGACATCGCCTTCGGCTTGCACGACCGCCGCTGGAACGAGGAACTGACGCTGCAACGCTTCGAACTGCTGTTCGAGGCGGGGATCGCCAAGCAATTCGGAACGAATATGGTCGCCGACCACCGGCGAATTCTGGCCACCGGAATCGCGCGGCTGCGCGCGAAAATCAAATACAACCCCGTCGTCTTCGAACTGATGCCGCCGATCTTCACGCTGCTGCAATTGCAGCGCTGCGTCGAAGCCATCGCCGGCCTCAACCTCCACAAACCCAACTTCCGCCGCCTGATAGAGCAGCAGCAACTGGTCGAAGAAACCGGCGAAATGGTCGCCGACACGGGAGGAAGGCCGGCCAAGGCGTATCAGTTCAGGAAGGCGGTGACGGAGGAGCGGGCGATCGCGGGGACGAAGCTGCCGAGCGCGCGGGCGTGAGGGGGCATTGGCGAGGAGCGGGGATTTGCTATGGCGTCCCCGTAGATGAGGGGCGCCCACAAAAATGACAGGATAACTTGCAAGTTTTCCTGTTTAGATCTATATTGCGCTCATGAGCGCTCCTTCCGACACGTCGATTCTCCTTGAAACGGCCATTACCGAGCTTTCGCTGGCGATCGGTCAGCTTTTGCGGCGCTTGCGCGCGGAATCAAATTCGGACGGGCTGACCTGGTCGCAGACTGTGGCGCTGTCACAGCTTGAGAAGGTGGGTCCGAAGACGACGGCGGACCTCGCGCGGGCAGAGTCGGTGAAGCCGCAGTCCATGGGCGCCACGCTCGCCGAGCTGGAGCGCGAGGGCCTGGTCAGGCGTCACCCCCATCCGACGGACGGTCGACAGGTGCTGTTCGCACTGACGGCCGAAGGCGTCGAGGCGAGACGGAAGCGTAGCGCCGCGAAGCAGAAGTGGCTGCTGGTCGCGATGGCCAAGCTCGATCCCGACGAACGACAGACGCTGGTGTCTGCAGCCACCCTGATCAAGCGCTTGGGCGAGACCGAGTGAGGTCGCCCCAAGGCTCGGGACCGCTCCAGGAATGAGATGCAACACGCGGCTTGCCGCCATCCAGATCATCAGAAGGAGCAATGCGCTGTGACCATGACCACCCTCGACCCGACGTCCGCACTCATTGTCGTCGATCTTCAGAAAGGCGTCGTTTCACTTCCGAGCGCGCATCCCATGGACGGTGTGGTGAAGCGCGTCGGGGCGCTGGCGGAAGCATTTCGCGGACATGGCTTGCCGGTCGTGCTGGTCAATGTCGCCGGTGGTCCGCCGGGCCGGACGGAGCGGCCGAGAGGCCATCGAGAAATTCCGGCCGGCTGGACCGATTTCATCCCCGAACTGAATCGGCAGTCGCAGGACCATGTCGTGACGAAGCACACGCCGGGCGCCTTCACGAACACCGATCTCGAAACCCATTTGCGGGCGTTGGGGGTCACGCAGGTCATAATCGTCGGCGTCGCCACCAGCAATGGCGTCGAGGTCACCGCACGTCAGGCCTATGAGCTCGGCTTCAACGTCACGCTCGCCACCGACGCCATGACCGACTCGCACGCCGATGCCCACGCCTACAGCGTCACACGGGTTTTTCCGCGGATCGGCGAGACCGGCGCGACGCAGGAGATCATCGATCTTCTCGAGAGGAGCGCCTGACCATGGATTGGCTTCACGACGTATCCTACCTGTTCGGCGGCGCCTTTCTGGCGAACGCCGTTCCGCATTTCGTCAGCGGCGTGCTGGGGCGGCCATTTCAGAGCCCGTTCGCCAAGCCGTCGGGTGAAGGTCTTTCCTCCTCGACCGTGAATGTGCTCTGGGGGTTTGCGAACTTCGTCGTCGCCTATCTTCTCATCGCCCGTGTCGGAGATTTCGATCTGCGCGCCGCCGATCACGTCGTCGCCGCAGGACTGGGCGTTCTGCTGATCGGCGTGATGTCCGCGCGCTTGTTCGGACGGTTCCACGGCGGCAATTCGCCCACGGGCGCGTGACGGCGTGGCCAAGGGCACGTTCCGTTCGCTGAAGATCTTCAACTATCGCCTCTGGGCCATTGGCTCGCTCGTCTCCAATGTCGGAACATGGATGCAGCGCACCGCCCAAGACTGGCTGGTGCTGACGGAACTCACCGATCACAGCGCAACCGCCGTCGGTGTCGTCATGGGCCTGCAGTTCGGGCCGCAGCTTCTCCTACTGCCCTGGACCGGCTATGCGGCCGATCGCTTCGACCGGCGCAAGCTGCTGATCGCCACCCAAGCGGCTTCAGGTTTCCTGGCTCTCGTCCTCGGCCTTCTCGCCGTCGCCGGGCTTGTCCAGCTGTGGCATGTCTACGTCCTCGCGTTCCTCTCCGGCTGCGTCAACGCCATCGATTCGCCGGCGCGCCAGACCTTTGTCTCCGATCTCGTCGGAGACGAAGACCTTTCCAACGCGGTGGCGCTGAATTCCGCATCCATCAACGTCGCGCAGATGGTTGGTCCCGCCGTCGCCGGCGTCCTGATCGCGGTCGTCGGCTCCGGCTGGGCGTTCTTGATCAACGCAGCCTCCTTCTCAGCGGTAGTCGCGTCGCTCGGGTTTTTGCGCGTCACGGAGCTTCATCCCACCCCGCGCGCCAGCCGGTCCCGCGGCAACCTCGTGGAAGGCTTGCGCTACGTCCGGTCGCGCCCAGACCTGAAGGCCATCCTCTGGATGCTCTTCCTGATCGGCACGTTCGGACTGAATTTTCCGATCTTCATCTCCACCATGTCCGTTAAAATCTTCCACGGCGGAGCCGGTCAGTACGGGTTCCTGACCTCGGTCATGGCGGTCGGAACGCTTGCCGGCGCCCTGCTTGCCGCCGGACGCGAGAAGCCACGGTTCGGGCTTCTGCTCGTCGGCGCCGCGATCTTCGGGATCGGCTTCGCATTCGCCGCGATCACGCCCAATATCTGGCTGTTCAGCGCCGCGGTTGTCGTCATCGGCGTGTCGGGCCTGACCTTCGTCAATTCGACGAGCAGCCTGATGCAGCTATCCACGGAGCCGGTGATGCGCGGGCGCGTCATGGCGCTGCGTCTCGCCATCGGCGTGGGGGCGACGCCGATTGGCGCGCCGATCGTCGGCTGGGTCGCCGATGCCTTTGGTCCGCGCTGGGCGTTGGGCGTCGGCGCCGCCTCTGGATTCATGGCGGCGATCGTCGCGGTCATCTACCTCATTGAGTATCGTCCCGCCGCCGCCGATAGATCAACCCCGTGTTGATATTCGCCTGCCGTGCTGGCTCGGTAACCACAGCGCCGGGCGCAAAGACCACCGTAACAATGGCCTGCTTCTGCTCCAACGACGACGGCGTGCTACTCCCAAAATAACCTTAAACCGCGCCATGTTCCGTCTCTTGCTGCGTTGCTACGGATTACGATACATCACGCAGACGGCGATACGGGGCATTACGCCGGCAGAGCGGACACTGCGCTGAGCGCCCGGTTGATGCCTTCGCTTCAAGAAGCTACTGCCGATCCGACCTGCTTACGCCAACCCCCTGAACCGGCCGGCCAACCCCCAGTCGCCTAGCCGGCGACGGTCAACTATTCTGCGCCGCATCCACGCGAGTCCCTGCATGCCCATTTCCGCCGCCACGCTCCGCAACGCCGCCCTGCTGCTCTTCGTCCCGCTCTCCCTCGCCCTCCACCATTTCCACCTCGTCGCCTCCCCCTGGGTGTTCCTCACCGGACTGGTCGCCATCGCGGTGTTGGCGGACTGGGTGCGGCGGGGGACGGAGCAGGTGGCGGGACATGCGGGGAGCGCGATCGGCAGCCTGCTCAACGTCACCTTCGGCAACGCCGCCGAGCTGGTGCTGGCGCTGTTCGTGCTCTCGCAGGCGCAAACACAAGTGGTGCAGGCGCAGATTACCGGGTCGATCATCGGCACGACGCTGCTGTTCTTAGGAATCGCCGTTCTGGTCGGCGGCGTGCGGCGGCCGCAGCAGACGTTCAACAAGGCGCAGGTCGGGTTGTTGTCGACGCTGCTGTTGCTGCTGACAGTCGCCATACTGTTGCCCGCGGTCTTCAACATGACGGAGCGGCTGACGTCGCCGGGCGCGAACGTGTCGCGGCTCGACGAGCAATTGAGCCTGTGCGTGTCGGTGGTGCTGCTGGGGCTCTACGCGGCGCATCTCGTCTATGTGCTGGTGACCCACCGGGCGCCATTCGCCGCCGGCCCGACGGAGGGGGCGGCGCCGGAATGGAGCCTCGCGCTGGGGCTCGCGGTGATGGTCGCCAGCGCCGTCGGCATCGCCTTCGAGTCCGAACTGGTGTCGTCGCGACTGGCGGAAACGGCGTCCGGGCTCGGGCTGTCGCCGGTGTTCATGGGCGTCGTCGCGCTGGCGCTGATCGGCACGATCGCGGATCTGTTCGCCGCGGTGGCGTTTGCCCGCGCGGACAAAATGGATATCGTGCTGGGCCTGTGCATCGGCTCGGCGATCCAGATCGCGCTGGTGGTCGCGCCGGTGCTGGTGCTGGTGTCCTGGGTCCTCGGACATCCGATGAACCTGGTGTTCGACAGCCCGCTCGATCTGTTCGCGATCGTCGGCGCGGTGTTCATCGTACGCGCGATCGTCGAGGACGGGCAGACCAACTGGTACGAGGGGGTGATCC
>Ga0302157_10007058_pt1 | contig 11422 bp, 10 predicted proteins | sample I_Bog_N3_3_FD_193502 | JGI IMG/M metagenome (GOLD analysis project Ga0302157, IMG submission 193502) | Peat permafrost microbial communities from Stordalen Mire near Abisko, Sweden - I_Bog_N3_3 | ecosystem: Environmental > Terrestrial > Soil > Wetlands > Peat | place: Sweden: Abisko, Stordalen...
CACGTCACCGCATCGCCCCGCGCAACACCACCAAATCGTCATAGAGGGCGGACCGCCTGATCCTTCTGTCATCCTGAGCGGAGGTGCTCACAGCTTCACCGTGAGCACCGGAGTCGAAGGACCCCGATGAAGCCGGTCTCTCTCAGACATTCAACACCTTTCTCACGACAAGGCCGGGTGCCCCACATCTCGATTACTACGGAGGTGACGAATATTGTCGTTACCCCAACGTATACCCAGGTGTCCGTCGCATTTACCAAACCCGTGGGGGCCTCAACCGTGACGGTCTTTGCCACTCCAAGCGGAGCCTTCACCGTCGTAGGCGGCCAGTCTGCGACCGGCACATCATCGCCGTTGGTCGTCACCGGCCTGACCAATGGCGAGAGTTATACAGCTACCGCCTACTGGACCCTCGCTGCTGGCCAGGCCAGCCTGCCCTCGACGGCTTCCTGCGTCTTTACACCGAACTAGCGGGTCGGCCCTTGACCTGCTCCCGCTTGATTTTGATATCATGCATAAGATTCCCCCGTTGTCCGGCCCCCTCAATCTCACCCCATCTCACCTAGGAGACGTCCATGACGCTTCGTAAGGCTCTTGGCGCTGCCATAGCTCTGTCCACCTTCGCCCTCACCGCCCTGCTTACCGGCTGCGGCATCGGAGACCTCGATACCTCTTCCCCGCAGACCGCGCAGGCCGCTCCCGCCTTCCAGGGCAGCATGTTCGGCGGCCAGACGCCCATCGTCCACGCCACCCTCAAGATCTACGCCACCGGCTCCGACGGCAGTTGCACCTCCTCCGGCTCCGCCGCCGCCTGCATCGCCTCCGACACCGGCTACGGCGTCGCCACGCTGTTGCAGGAGGCCACGGTCGTCTCCGACTGCGGCTCCAACGGCACCAGCGCATGCAGCGCTGGGCAGGAGACCGACTCCTCCGGCAGCTTCAGCTTCGCGGGCGGCTACTTCTGCCCTGCCGGAGAGTTCGCCTACATCGTCGGCAGCGGCGGCAGCCCCGGCAGCGCCGGCGCCTCCGCCAACAGCAAGATCCTGCTCGTTGCCGCGCTCGGTCGCTGTGAAGACCTGTACACCGCCGTCACCAACGGCTATTCCGGATACAAGGGCTCGAACATCGTGGTCAATGAGATCACCACCGTCGCCGCCGGGTATGCGCTGGGCAACTTCGCCACGGTCAGCGGCTCCACGGTCAGCATCGGCGCGCCGGCCACCAACAACGCCGCACAGGTCAGCGGATACTCGACAGGCACCGCCACCAAGGCCGCCGGGCTGTACCACGCCTTCCTCAACGCCGCCAACCTCGCCAGCCCGTTCAGTCTGACCACGCTGAACACCGCGCCCAGCACCTCCCCGGTCGACTCCAAGGCGACGCTGCCCACGGCGCTGATTAACACCATCGCCAACATCCTCGCCAACTGCGTGGACTCCGCCGGGACCGGTGGCCAGTGCTCCGGCCTGCCCGGCGGCGCGGACACCTTCACCGCCGTCAAGACCCTCGCCGCCAACCCCACCCTCAGCGGCTCCAGCACCGCCGTGACTACCCTCTATAACCTGCCCACCGGCCAGGCCCAGTTCTCGCCCATCCTCAGCGCCGCGCCCAACGACTACAGCATCGCCATCAACTACCCCGGCAACAGCGGCAGCACCGGCATCGGCAACGGCACCGGCAACAACCTGACGTATCCCCTCGGCATCGCGCTGGACGTCAACGACAACCTCTACATCGCCAACAATGGTACGAATTACGCGATTCCGGGGGGTGGGGGCAACGTGGCGAGCAATATCATCTCGCTGGCCAGCAACGGCGCATTAAACGGCCAGACCGCCGCCGTGGGCAACACCGGCGACTTCGGCCTGAGCCTGGATGCCAACGGCAACGGCTATGTGGGCAACTTCTTCAGCACACACGTGGCATCGCTGGGCACGTTCACCTTCTCCTCCACCTCCGGCATCCCGTCCAGCCTGAGCTATAGCAACGTAAATTCATCCAAGCCGTACGTCTATGCCACCGCCGTCGATGCGTCGAATAACATCTGGGTCTGGGGGCCCCAGGGCCTCTACGAGTCCGCCGCCGGCGGCGCGGCGTTCAACAGCGCGAATCTCGTCTCGGTCCTCGGAAACGGCCCCGTCAGCGGCTTCATCGGCCTGGCCATTGACCCCGGCCAGAACGTCTGGATGACGACCCCCAGCTCCATCGCGGTCTACCCGGCCGGGGCCAGCAGCACTGGAGCCACTATCACGGGAACGGCCTCGGGCAACCCTGCCTTCGGCATCAGCTTTACCGGGGCGGCCGGCGCCTCCACCGTCTACGTCTCCTCTTACTACCCCTTTCCCGGCCTGGCCTACTTTGTTCCCACCTACAGCAGCAACGCCGTCACCGCCCTGAACCTTTCCAACACCGGCAGCTCGGGACGGCAGACCTACAGCGGCAAACTCGCCGGCAGCTTCTTCAACGCCGTGGACGGCGCCTCCAACGTCTGGATAGCCGAATTCACCAACATGTCCCTCGTGGAGCTCCCCGGAGGGGCGGGCAGCTCGGTCTATGTCTTCAAGCCCTGCGATTCAACCGCCGCCTGTGCCAGCCTCCTCGCCGGCACCAACTTCGGACAGCCCACCAGCGTCGTCGTCGACAGCACAGGCTCGCTGTGGGTCAAGGTCGGAGGCTTTTCAGGCGCCTCCGACGGCATTGGCAGCGTCGTCCAGATTATCGGCAGCGCGGCCCCCAGTTGGCCGCTGCTTGCGCTCGGCAAATACGGCGTCAAGCCCTAACCGGACGGGTGCCCCGTTCATGACGACAGTCTCATCGTCGTCATGAGCGGGTTCGAAGACCATCGAACCTCCTATTCCCCAACCCGAAAGGTGACCTACACTGATGAAACTCTCCCCTGTCGTCCTCCTGCTCCTCGTGGTCCTGCTGGTCCCTGCCGTAGCCTCGGCCCAAACGGGCTGCCTGGACTCCCCGGAGTGCCCGACGGCGGTGCTGGGCGCGGTAGGCGCGGCGGCTGCAATGCTCTACTCCCGCCTGCGCAGGCGCTGAGGTTGTCTTCCCTCTTCTCCTGAGCACTAAGCTTCGGGTGACCCATCCATGACGACTTCGGCATGGGTGGGAACGAAGATGCCCGGGATCTGCTGACGGCCCAATCCCCAAAATCTTGTCAAGCCCCCTGCGACCTTCTAAATCGCCTAACTCATTGCAAAATATGAGAAATAAAGATTGCAAAAACTTGGCGTAGTTATATTGTCCGTTCTGCTATTCTTAAAAAGTAGGGTTAAGGAAGAGAAGTTCCCAGGGCTGCAACGGCACAAGCCGCTTGCAGCTTTTGCTTTGCCTCAAAGCTCAATAGCTCACGGCTCGAAGCTCAACAAAACCCGAGTCAATGCAAGACTGGCTAACTGGAAACTGACAACTGACAACTGAACAGAAACCCACCCATAACCCCAGGAGAATGAATACTTTGACCATAAAGTCTCTACCATCAATACTTTGCCCCCGAAGTCACCCGCCAACCCGCTGATTCCAGAGACTTTAGAGAAACAGGGGGTGGGGGTATCCCGGCTCATTCCCGCGCCAGCTCACCGCGGACACGATCCATGGTCTCGAAGTAGAACGCGAGGTTGTGAACCGAGTTCAGCTCCGCGCCCAGCGGTTCGCCGCTGGCAAACAGGTGCCGCAGATACGCCCGCGTGTAGCGTCGGCAGACCATGCAGCCGCAGCCCTCGTCGAGCGGACGCTGGTCTTCGGCGAACTCCTGCTTCTTGATATTCAGCCGCACGACAGCACTGGCGCGATTGGCTGGATCCTCGCGCACGAACAGCAGTCCATGACGACCGGCGCGCGTTGGCAGCACGCAGTCCATCATGTCCACGCCCATGCGCGCGTACTCCTCGATCTCGTCCGGATAGCCAACGCCCATCACGTAGCGCGGCTTGTCTTTGGGCAGATGTTCGAGCGAGAGCGCAATCATCTCGCGCGTGACCTCGCGCGGCTCGCCAACCGCCAGACCGCCGATGGCGTAGCCGGGAAAGTCCATCTCCACCAGCCGCTCGGCAGACTCGCGGCGCAGGTCAGCGTACATTCCGCCCTGCACGATGCCGAACAACGCCTGATGCTTGCCCGCGAACTCGCTGACTTGCTGACTTGCTGACTTGCTGGCCCACGGAACCTCATCACGATGCTCCACCCAATACTGCTTCGACCGCCTCGCCCAGTCATGCGTCAGCGCCATGGAGTCGCGCGTGCGCTCCCAGCTTGCCGGAGTCTCCACGCACTCGTCGAAGACCATCATGATGTCCGCGCCGAGCGCAATCTGCACGTCCATCGAGTGCTCGGGCGAGAAGAAGTGCGTGCTGCCGTCCAGATGCGACTGGAACTGCACGCCCTCGGGCGTGACCTTGCGCAGCTTGGCCAGCGAGAAGACCTGGAAACCGCCCGAATCGGTCAGCATCGGCCGCTTCCAGCTCATGAACCGGTGAACTCCGCCCAACCGCCGGATAAGCTCATGCCCCGGACGCAGATACAGGTGATAAGTGTTGGCGAGGATGATCTCCGCGTTCAGCTCCTCCAGCACGCCCTGCGGAACGGCCTTCACCGTCGCCGCGGTTCCGACGGGCATAAATACCGGTGTCTGCACCGTGCCATGAGGGAGATGGAGCGCGCCGCGGCGGCCACCGGACTCCGCGGTCGCCGCGATAGGGAAGGAAAGAGACATCGCCTGATTGTAGTTGGCGCGAGAGTTTGGGCTGCGTTACTTCTCCAGCAGCGCAACCGCCTGCGGGATGGTCAGGTTGCGGTCCAGCGACACGAAGTCGGTTCGCACCAGGTCGAGATTCAGGTTCAGGCTCTTGATGAGCATGGCTCTGGCATGCACCTCGGTGGCGATGTGGACCGTATGCCAGTGTCCATCGGCAAACTGGTGGTCGCTGATGAAGTTGGTGCCCGCGTGAATGTTGGCCAGCAGCCCAAAGCCGATGCTGACATCCTGCGTTAGGTGGAAGTCCATGTGAATCAGGCGCATCTCGCGGGCGTCGATGACCAGCCTTCCGGCCATGTTGTGCAGAACACGCTCTTCGATGCCGCTCGGCGTATAGCCTGGATTAGGCCGGAAGTTCATCCTCCAGGTGCCGTTCTCCAGCACGACATTGTCGAAGAGAAAGTCATGCGGCAGCTCCTCCAGCAGCTCACGAGCGCGTTTCTCATCATTCAGCACGCTGGATTGCCGCCGCGCAAATGCCGCTGGGTCCGCGGCAATCGCATTCAACCGGTCGATCTCCTGCATATGCCGTTCGGCGGAGATCGGCTTGCCGTCCTCAGCCAGTAGCAGCCGCAGTCGACCGTCGTCGGTATCGACCACGCGCTCCTCCCAGAGATGTCCGCCAGTGCGGTCGGAGCGCTCGTAGGTCACATAGAGATAGTGGTCGTGTCGCGCCGCAGCAGCATTCTCATTCGAGATAGTCGCTTCAATGATGCTCTGCGGTGTCGGCGGTGTCTGGGCGCTCGCCACGCAGAGCAGCACCGAGCAACCTACTGCCAAACCTGTCCATCGGAGTCCGTTTCTCATGGCGCCACCAACAGGATTACACTCACCCGAAGTTTAGTCTCAGGCCATGCAACCAGGTATTGCAGGCCGGTAACATCTTTGGACTCATTTTTGAGTCCCTCAGGAAGCCTGATTCGGGAAAGATAGCGCACGGTTCGTCCTGCGCGTCTAATAGAGACTATGCATCGTCTCCGGCTGTTGCCTCAACTGCTGCTATGCGTCGTTCTCTCCGGTCCGAACCTGTGCTCGCAGACGCCTACGTTGCCGCAGCATCCCACCAGCACGCCTTACGCCGGTGATCTCAGCGTCTTTGAAACTCCTGGACGCGATCAACGCTTGCAGATCAACCGCGTCATGGACCTGCTGCATATCACTCCGGGCAAGACCATAGCGGACATCGGCGCAGGAGGAGGCTGGTTTACGGTGCGCGCCGCTCGCCGAGTCGGACCCAGCGGCAAAGTTCTGGCAGAAGACATCAATCCGAAGTACCTGGAAGCCATCCGCCAGCGGACGCAACGTGAGAGCCTGTCAAACGTGGTCGAGGTTCTGGGCGCGCCCGATGACCCGCACCTCGCGCCGGATTCGCTTGACGCCGCTCTGATGCTGAAGGTCTACCACGAGATTGCGCACCCCGAGTTGCTGCTCGGGCACCTGCGCATGGCCCTCAAGCCCGGAGCGCGCTTCGGCATCATCGACCGCAACGGCAACGGAGCCGACCACGGACTGGACGAAAAGGTGCTGCGTAACGAAGTTGAAGCAGCGGGCTTTCGGCAGGTAGGCCGCTACGACTTCACCAAGGCCGATGGGCAGGATTACTTTTTGATCTTTGAGAAGAAGTAGTCGCGCCGTACCGCTTATGCTGGAGTGCGACGCATGACCCTCCGCGATGCCCTCGCCGAAGCCTCCACCAGCATCGAACGCCGCGATGCCGAGACGATGCTCGCGCATCTGCTGGAACGTGATCGAGCATGGCTGCTCGCACATCCTGAAGCTGAGCTAAACACTGCCCAACTTGCGGAGTTCTGCGCGATGGTCTCGCGCCGAGCCGCTCGGGAACCATTGCAGTACATCACCGGCGTGCAGGAGTTCTTCGGCCTTCCGCTGCGGGTCACACCAGACACACTCATCCCGCGCCCTGAGACTGAGCACCTCGTCGAAGCTGTGATGGTCTGGGCTGCAGCCCAGCCTCCAACACTCTCACGGCTGCGCATCCTCGATGTCGGCACAGGCTCAGGCGCCATTGCGATTGCTCTCACCAAGCAGCTGCCTGACGCCGATGTCTTCGCCAGTGATGTCTCTACCGCCGCTCTCGAAGTCGCTCGTCACAACGCCGAGCGCCAGCGAGCGCGCATACACTTCGTCGCCTCGGATCTTCTGGCGGCCTTTGCAGAACAGCCGCTGTTTGATGCTATCGCTGCCAACCCGCCTTATGTCCCGGACGTTGATGGTGCGATGCTGCAAGCAGAGGTGCGAGACTTCGAGCCGCATGTGGCGCTCTTCGGAGGCGCGGACGGTCTCGATCTCTATCGCCGCTTGATTCCCGCGGCGCGCCCTGCGCTGCGTCCCGGCGGTCTGCTGGCGATGGAGTTCGGCTTCGGACAGCAGGAGCCGCTCGCCGCTCTCTTGCGGGGCTGGCAGAACGTTCGCTTCGTGGAGGATTATGCCGGGATTCCGCGCATCGTGCTCGCCGAGCGCTCCAGCAGCTAGCGCAGCAGAAGGCTCTCTTTCACTAGTTCTATGCGTAGTTCGTGCGCGGCCAGCAAGGCCAGCCCCAATGCCAGCGCGGACTCACACAGCCCGACCGGCAGATCGCGGCCCAGCCACTTCGCCGTCACCATGCGCAACCGGTGACCGCCATAGGTGCCGATCAGCGTGCCTGAAAGCCCAAACAGCACGCCGCCGGCGAGCGGCTCCGCCAACGTCCGCGAGGCCAGCACCCCGGTCAGCGCGCCAAACGCCAGACGCGATATCAACTGCGGCGGCGAGGTTCGGCTGGGGGTCATGGGCAGCGTATCGGCCACGTATTCGCCCAGCGCCATCGCTGTAAAGACGATCACAGAGATCAGATTTCCCGCCCAGAACGTCCATCCATGCTGCGGCAGTAAATTCAGCCACGCATACCAGCACAGCACTGTGGTCGCCGTCAGCGTGCGCATGCCGGTCGAGATGCCGAGAAGGATCATAGCGTTCAATCGTGCGATCCTGACTTCGTCTGTATACCCGCCGGATCTGACTCAGGCGACGCAGACGATGGCGCGGCGCCACGGTGCGGTGTCTCGACCAGCACTGGCGTGGATGAGGGTGTACCGGCGAGCGGCGGTCTGGGGTTAGTGACGAACGCCGGGGGAGTTGGATCCAGCGCGAACCGCCAGGTCACCAGATACGCCAGCTGCAGTATCTTCTGCATCTTGGGGAAGTCGATCTTCTCCACCGTATCCGTGATGTGGTGATAGTCAGGGTGAAAGCCAGTGAACCACCAGCATGCCGGAACGTTGTGCAGCAGGAAGGGGAATTGGTCGGAGCGAAAGAGCGTGTTCAGCACATGTTCGTGGTCAAAACGGTCGTCAATCTGCAAGTCAACGAGCTGGTTCTCATGGCGCACAATGCGGTCATAGTCCGGCGAGTAGGGTGCCCCCATCAGGTTCAGTCGGTTGCTGGTATCGGCGGGAATGTCGATAAGCCCATCGGTCTGAGGGCTGGGCTCCTCGTCGCGGCCGATCATGTCGAAGTTGATCATGGCGCGCGTGGTGCCCAACGGGCGCAGCGGGTGTTCCACCATCCAATAGCTGCCTAATAAGCCGCGCTCTTCACCCGCAAAGACGACAAACAGAATCGAACGGCGCGGCCGGTCCCTGTTCTCCGCGAAGGCCCTCGCCAGTTCGATGACGCCTGCCGTTCCAGACGCGTTGTCATCCGCTCCGTGCCATATCTGCACGCAGTTCGGTCCCGGTGGGGTTGGCTGACCTCTCTCATCTACGCCGCCCTGCCCATCCGGGCACGCCACGGCGCCCTCGTGATCGTGGTGCGCGCTGATGATCACCGTCTCGCCCGCGAGCGTGGGATCGTATCCGCGCAGAATGCCCGCCACGTTGCTGATGGTTCCACTGCGCTCGCTGCTGTTGACTAAGTGCAGTTTGAGCGACGTATCCGGAAGATCCATTCCGTGCGGCTGAAGCGTACTATCCAACCCGGTCTGCAGATCGCTGCCGGTCGTACCGGAGGTCGCCAGTAGGTCCTTTGCTACATCGTCGTCCACCGTAATCGCCGGAATCGTCAGCGCATCGGTCTCCAGCGCCTGCATGGGAATAGGTACAGTGCGCGCCAGGCTGCCGCCGATGCGCATCTGCCGCTCCAGGTTCGTCGGGTGCTTGCGGTTGGGCTCGGCCACGATGACCAGCGCCACTGCGCCATGTGCCTGCGCATTCAGCAGCTTTACCCGCATGGTGGCGTAGCGCGTGTTTCCCGTTCCGTTGAAGATCGAGCGCGGATCGTCCTCCTGCGGTTCATGGTCGAAGACAAAGACGATCTTCCCGGTCGCGTCGATGCCGTTGTAGTCGTCATAGCCCAACTCCGGCGCGGTGATGCCGTATCCCGCAAAGACCACGGGTGCGCTTATGTCGACGGCGTGCTTATACGACCCAAAAGCCTCTGGAGCATGAAATACAGTGCCCTTGCCGGAGCGCGTGAGAGTAATGGTTGAGTTGGCGCGGTCGGGCTGGTACTCGATCACGGAAAAGCTCTGCAGGTAGCCAGGCAATCCGCTGGGCTCTGTCACCGCAGGATCGGCGCCAGCCTTTGCCAGCTGTGCAGCGATCCATAGCGTCGCCAGATCATCCCCTGGCTGCAGACTCCCGCGTCCGGCCAGTCTGTCCGAGGACAGGTAAGTAATCTTTTCTCGCAAATCGTTCTGGTCGATGCTGGCATATCCCTTGCGCATCTCGATGGGGATGTACTTGGCCTGCGCCCGCGCGCCTGCGCTGGGCAGAGCGGCAAATGTGAGAAGGACAGCAAGGGAACCCAGGTTTTTCATGGCACCATCCTATGCCCAATTTAGGACTTATTGAGTGCTCTCCGGTATACACCTCTACCGCTGCTTCTCCACGGCTTAGTTTGTACCTGCAGCCAGATGCGGAGGTATCAACTGTCTGCATTAGTGTGTATTGACCATCGTCTGTCCCAGCGCATGCAGTCCTGCGCCATTCACCGGTCGCGTGTAGAACATGTGTCCGCCAGGGAACTCATGAATCTGAACCTGTGCGGCCAGCTTGGCCGGCATCTGGTTCTGTGTGAGCACCGAACCCATGAATGGGCAGGAGAGGTCGTTCCACCCGTGAACGATCAACACACTCAGCTTTGGATCCGCCGCTATGGACTCGCGCAGGTCCTCCACGGCGCCTTTACGCAGGTCCTCCGAGTTCCGATCCCAGGCATTGTTTACGTCGTAGGATAGAGCGTAGTAACGCGCCTCTGTCTTCCACCCGACCGTGTGCGTGATGAAGTCCACCATCGCCGTCGTCGTTGGCGCGATGATGCTCTCAAGGATCGGGTCATTCCCCTGCTGATCCGGCGCGAACGGAAACGGGTCCGGCAACTTCACATTCGAGTCGTAGACCGAGCCAATCTCGCCCTCTTCGCGATGCACCTCGCGCAGGTAGGCGCCTGTCTCCAGCCTACCGCCTGAGAAGCGCACGAACGTCGGGTCCAGCCCCGTCATGTCCGTCACCTTGGCGATCATCGTGTCGGTCGCGGCCTTGTTCTCAGGGCCAGCGATAAGCGTGCTCGCATAGTCGCCCTCGGTGTACGTGATGACCTGCTGCATCGCGTCGTCGGTCAGCTTGTGCTGCGCCTCCAGATGCGCCGCTGTGATGGAGGGCAGCGTCACCATCCACGGAATCGGCGAAAGGTTTCCATCGCCCTCCTCGGGATTCAGGTACGGGCTTACCAGCACCAGCCCGTTCATCGCCACGCCCAGTTGCGACTGCAAGTAGTGCGTAATCCTGGGGCCGCGGTAGCCGCCATAGCTCTCGCCGATAAGGTACTTCTTATCCAGCAGCCGGTCGTTCTTCACCAGCCACTTGTAGATAACCAGCGAGAGGTACTCGATGTCCGGCGTGGGTGTATAGAACAGTTTCTTGGTCGTCGCCTCATCCACCAGCGACTTCGAAAATCCCGTCCCAATGGGATCGATGAACACCTCGTCCGTAAAGTCCAGCCAGGTGCCGGGGTTGTCGGTGAGCGTGGCGGGGTCGGAGGCCGAGTCGCCGGAGTTACCGAACGCAACATGCTTCGGACCTATCGCTCCCAGATTCAGATATACCGACGACGCTCCCGGTCCGCCGTTCAGCGCAAACAACACCGGGCGTGCGGAATCCCCCTTCGCGCGGTCGAGCGTGTAGGCCGTATACATCACATCGCCGGTCGGCTTGCCCATCGCATCCTTCAGATGGATGGTCCCGACGGTCGCCGTGTAGTGCAGCACCTTGCCGTTGACGGTGAGGGTCTGCGGAGTCGACTTGTCGTCCGGCAGGCCCTCGGGCTTTGAATCGGCCTTGGCTGCGTCAGGCTTCGCCGCTGCGGGCTTGTCTGCGAGTGGCGCATCCTGCTGCGGTTGGGCAAACAGGGGGAGGCTGAGCAGAAAAAGGGCGGGAGCGAGAGGTCGCAGGTTCATACAAATAATCTACTCTGCGCGCCTCCGGCCATCGGGGATTAGGAGCCATATTCTTCGTCGGTGACCTTCTCCATCCAGTCCACAACCTTGCCGTCCTTCCGCTCCTGGATAGCGATGTGCGTCATCGCCGTGGTGGGCGCAGCGCCGTGCCAGTGCTTTTCGCCGGGCGGGATCCAGACCACGTCGCCAGGACGGATCTCCTCGAT
>Ga0302157_10007065_pt1 | contig 11416 bp, 10 predicted proteins | sample I_Bog_N3_3_FD_193502 | JGI IMG/M metagenome (GOLD analysis project Ga0302157, IMG submission 193502) | Peat permafrost microbial communities from Stordalen Mire near Abisko, Sweden - I_Bog_N3_3 | ecosystem: Environmental > Terrestrial > Soil > Wetlands > Peat | place: Sweden: Abisko, Stordalen...
GAGGCGGCGATCGAAACCCCGGTCTCAGAAGCGAGAACTCCACCTCAAGGAATTGGACCTGTCCTTGGGGACCCCGGACCGGGGGCACCCGCGGAGACGACAACGGAAGAAGCAGTTTCTTCGAGCGCGGGTCTTGAGACCCGCACGACAGCCGGTCTGGAGACCGGCGGTACCTTCGGAGGTTCCGACAAGCCTGCCAAGAATGAGCGGACGAACTGGGCCAGCGAGGATGAGTTTCTTTTTGGTCTGATTCGCAAGGTGGATTGCCCGGTGTTTCTGGTGCTGACGAAGATTGACCTGGTGCCGAAGGATCATCTGCTGCCGCTGATTGACACGCTGACCAAGCAATTCAATTTTGCCCAGGTGATTCCGATCAGCGCGCGCAAGCGGGACGGGCTGGACATATTGGTGCGCAGGATTGTGGATGCGCTCCCGAAGGGCGAGCGGTATTATCCTGCCGACCAATACACGGATCAGCCGCAGCGGTTTATGGTGGCGGAACTGATTCGCGAGAGCATTTTGGTTGAGACGGGTGAGGAAGTTCCGTATGCGGCAGCGGTGGTGATTGAGCGGTTCGAGGAGCCGAAGCCGTTTGTGCCGCGCAAGAAGGGTGCAGTACCCGCGCGGGCTCCGCTGACACGAATTGCCGCTGCGATCTATTGCGAGCGCGATGGGCAGAAGGCGATATTGATTGGCAAGGGCGGTTCGAAGCTGAAGGAGATTGGCACGGGGGCGCGGCGCAAGATTGAGTCCCTGCTGGGCACGCGGGTTTATCTGGAGTTGCATGTGATTGTGGAGCCGAACTGGCGGGAGTCGAAGAGTTTTGTCGAGTCGCTGGACTGGCGGAACCAATTGGAGCGGCTGGGCGTAGAACAGAGCACGGAGAAGGAAGCTGAGGAAGAGGAATAGCTGCGCTGCCGGGGTGAGGATTGGCGCACGATTTCCGGCAAGAATCTTGCCGTCCCCGCACTAGAATTGGGAATCGCATGAACAAGCTTGGACGAGTGGCAAAGCATTTTTGGCGCATGACGCTGGTGGCGCTTGCGATGCACTTTGCGGGCGACCTTCCGATGGCCGCGCAAGGGGTGGGCGCGCCTGCGGCTGCTGCGACGAATGTTCAGGTGGTTGCGGGGGTGCACAGCACCATTGACCTGGATGGGCCTTGGCGATTTCAGGTGGGGGACGATGCGCGCTGGGCAGATCCCGGGTTCGATGATTCCACTTGGCAAAAGGTAAGCATTCACCAGCCGATTACAGAGCAGGGCTTTGATGCGTATACGGGATATGGCTGGTATCGGCTTCGGTTGCAGCCGCAGCAGTTTGCGCAGTTGAGCAGCGGTTCAGGCAACTCATCACTCGATCTGATGGTTTCGAGTGACTCAGTTGGGCAGCTGGCCGTATTTTTAGACGGTGTCGAAGCGGGACATACGAAGGGGATGACGGAGCATCCATCGATGTATATGTCGCCGCCGCTGGTGGTGCACTTGTCGCGGCCCGGCGCGGATGGAACGGTTGTGGTTGCGATTCGCAGCTGGGCGGGAGCCGGAATTACGATTGGCCGCGGGCTGGTGGACAAAGTTGAACTGGGGGCTCCGGCGGACATTTCAGACCGGCTGGGTGTGGCTACCGATCTGCTTTGGGACCACCAACTGATTGGCGGCCTGGCCGTGAGCTTTCTGTTTCTTTGCGTAGCGATCCTGGGTGCGGTGCTGTACCGGGCGCAGCGGAAACACTCGGAATATCTGTGGCTTGGACTGCTTTGTCTGTCAGTGGCCTCGATGGGGGCGAGTGAGAGCGCGTGGGCGCTGGAGATGCTGCCGTGGTCAGTGTTTCGAATCTTGAGCCTTTGGGCGGGCCGCATCTTCATGGCGGTGACGCTGGAGTTCATTCTTCGATTTACTGGAAGCGAGTATCGCAAGCTGGTTCGCATCTTCCAGGCGATCGTTCTGCTGCTGCCTGTTCTGGCGCTGGTTCACCTGGAATTGGCGTATGAGTATGTGAGTGTTTCGTCCGAAGTGGGTTTCAGCGTGCTGGCGATTGTGATGCTGTTCCGCGCATGGCGCAAGGGGCGGCCGGATTCAGGGGTGCTGCTCTTGCCGTTCTTTCTGGCTTCAACGGCAAATAACATCGATACGATCATTGACTATGCCGCATGGAAGCACTGGATAAGCAGCCGTTTTGCTTTTCACACGGTTCATATCGGGCCCATCGAATTTCCCATCAGCACCGCATCTTACCTGGTGTTCCTTTTCAGCCTGCTGGCGGTGATTTTCTATCGCTTTATTCATGTGAGCCGGGAGGAGCAGCGATCGAGCGCGGAGATTGAAGCGGCGCGCAGCGTGCAGGCGATGCTGATTCCGACGGAGTTGCCGTCGAACCACAGTTTCATGCTGGAAAGCGCGTATCTGCCGGCCAACGGCGTGGGTGGAGATTTCTTTCAGGTGCTGCCGCTGAAGGACGACTCGATGCTGATTGTGGTGGGCGACGTGAGCGGCAAGGGGTTGCAGGCGGCGATGAATGCGAGCACGCTTGTGGGGGCACTGCGGAATGAGCTTTCGCACGATCCGGCGACGGTGCTGAACCGGCTGAACAACGTGCTGCTGGGGGCGACGCAGGGACAAGGTGCGCTTCCGAATTTGAAGGCGGCCGCGAGCTTTGCGACCTGTGTGTGTGCGCGTGTTTATCCGGATGGGACGATGACGATTGCCAACGCGGGGCATCTGCATCCCTACCGCGACGGGCGGGAACTGGACCTGGCGGCTGACCTTCCGCTGGGTGTGATTCCGGACATTCAATATGCGCAGGCTACGTTCGAGCTGGCGGTGGGCGACAGGCTGATTTTTCTTTCGGACGGCGTGGTGGAAGCGACCAATGCGCAGGGCGAACTGTTTGGGTTTGAACGCACGCAGCAGGTGAGCAACGAGTCGGCGCGCTACATTGCGCAGACGGCGAAACACTTTGGGCAGAACGACGATATTACTGTCGTCTCGCTCTATTTTGCGGCGCGGGCAAAGGTGCATGCGCGCGAGCCGGCGCCGCAGCGGGTGTGAGGGCACGGTACATTCTTTGGCGGGTCCGAAAGTACGTTCATTGCAGAACCAACTTGCGCCACATGCGATGATGCTCGTGAGCGATTTTCAGGCGCCGCGAACGCTTCCGCGGCCACTGGTTTTTACGGCGTACATGCGGGTGTCCGCGGCGCCGATGACGGAGTGCACAGTGAAGCCGTCGGCGGGCGCGGTTGCCAGGCCCACGCTGGCGCTGACGGAGAGGGTGAGTCCGTTGCCCATGATGAAGCGTGTATCCATGAGCGAGCGGAGCAGGCGGGTGCAGTGGGCCGTTGCGGCATCCGCACTGGTGTGCGGCATCAAGACTACGAACTCGTCGCCGCCATAGCGAAAGCATAGGTCGTGCTTGCGGCCCAGGCTCAACTCGCGGAGGCGGAGGCCGGTGTGAGCGAGCAGTTCGCTGCCGACGAGGTGACCGTGCTGGTCGTTGACGCGCTTGAAGCAATCGAGGTCGAGAAAGGCGAGGCTGACGGGCTGGCCGAAATGCGAGGAGTTCTCGAGTTCGCGGCCGAGGACGTCGTAGAGGTGGCGGGCGTTGTAGAGGCCGGTGCAGTCGTCGGTGATGCTTAGCTGCTGGATGCGGGCTACGTCGCGCGCGTTTTCAATGGCGATGGCGGCGTGGTCGGCGAGGATGTGGAGGAACGCGATGGTGTAGTCGGACATGTGTTCCGCACGGGGGTTGAAGATTTCAATGACGCCGTGGGTTCCTTTGCGTCCACGCAGAGGGAGGGCGATGACGGAGCGAATTCGCTTCGGTTCGCCGGCCTGTTCCGATGAGAGTCGTGGATCGTTTTCGGACTCAGGAACGATGAGGGTTTCGCCATGTTTGGCGACCCATCCGGCAACCCCTTCGCCTACCTTTACGCGCAAGCCGCTTAATTTGTCCTGCTCTCCTCCGGCGGCGATGGCGTAGTAGAGCTCCTGGCTGTCTTCATCGAGCATGAGCAGGGTCCAGAGGTCCGCATCGATGTGCTTTTCCATGTGGTCGAGGATGGTGCGCAGAATTGCATCCAGGTTGAAGCTCGAGGTGAGCGAGCGCGTCAACTGGTGAAAAGCAAGAAGATCTGCGAGCGGGATACGATGTTCCGTCTCGTTCGTCATGGGTGGACCTGTATGTGGGGGAGGTCTCAAGACATCATTTCACACTGGGCCGAATGGATGACAGGGAAGCGCGGGCCGGCGGGGTGAAGCGGGCGATCCGTCCATGACATAGAGGGATTTTGGAGGGCAAGCGTTGCAGCATCAAAAGAGAAATCTGCTTGAGATTCTAGCCACCGATGTGGACCATGGAGCGCGAAGGCTTGAGGAATCCCGGCTCGCCGATGTGGTGGCGAGCCTCCTTTCCCTGGACAGTACGGTGAATGTAGGCGCTGAGTTCGGCGTCCGATTCGCCGTCGCGCAAGCGGCCGTAGAGGTCGTGGTCGACCTGGGAGAAGAGGCAGGTGCGGATTTTGCCGTCGGAGGTGAGGCGGACACGGCTGCAGGCGCCGCAGAAGGCCTGGGTGACGGGGGCGATGATGCCAATTTCGCCGCGGCCATCGGCAAAGCCGTAGCGGCGGGCGGTCTCACTTGCTTCGCGCGGCGGCAACTCGATCAGAGGCAGGACACGGCTGATGCGGGCGACGATCTCCTTGAGCGGGACCACGATTTCCGGGGTCCAGAGGCGGCCTTCTTCCAGAGGCATGAACTCAATGAAGCGGACGGCGACATCTTCGTGGCGGGCGAAATGGGCAAAGCCTTCGACCTGGTCGTCATTGAAGCCACGCATGAGTACGCAGTTGACTTTGAGGGGGTTGAGGCCGGCGGCGCGGGCGGCACGAATGCCTGCGAGGACCTTGGCAAAGCTGCCCGGAACGCGGGTGATGCGCTCGAAGGTGGGTGCGTCGACGGCGTCCATGCTGACGGTGACACGGTTGAGGCCGGCGGCCTTGAGGGGAGCGGCGAGCGATTCGAGAAGGTGTCCGTTGGTGGTGAGGGCGAGATGGAGCGGGTCGCCGGTGAGGGTGGTGGTGCGGGCGAGTTCGCGGACCAGATCAAGCAGGCCGCGCCGCAGGAGGGGTTCGCCACCGGTGAGCCGAACTTTGGTGACGCCGAGGCCGACAAAGAGGCGGATGAGGCGGAGGTAGGTTTCGATTGGTAGCTCAGGGAATTGAGCGCCAATTTCACCGGTGCGGCAGTAGACGCACTTGTAGTTGCAACTGTCGGTGATGGAGACGCGCAGGTCATGGATGGCGCGCCCGTGGCTGTCGGTGAGGCGGTCAGAATGGGTTGCCGGGGAAGGATGGATCTGAGCTGCGGCCATCGGTACCTTCAAGGCTATACCGTTATCGTGCATTTGTGCACGCGCGGGCGGGGATGTGCGCCGCCCGGGGCCTCAATTTGGCGACTAGTCGAGGCGGGGAGTTCCCTTGCGGAGGACGATTCCGGTGGTTCCGCAGACGAGGATGATGCCGACGGCGATGGCGAAGTAGTAGGCCATGGGGTGGGCCCAGCCTGGCGAGTAAGTGAGGTCCTGGCCGATCCAGAGCAGCAGGATGGTGGCAATGACCGCGAACTGGCCGGCGATGACGAGCAGTGTGTGTCCGAGGTCGCGCCGCTTGTCGAGCGCCTCGACCTGGTCTGGGGTCAGGTTGCGTTCTTCGGGGGGAAGCAGGGAATTTGCCATTGTGTCTCCTGAGATAGGGCCGGGTTTTGGGGTTCGGCGGCCGCTGATTTCATCTTCGATTCAATCACAGAGTGCGGGGGCAGCGCCAGTGGCGCTGGCCTCCGATTTCAGATTCCCAGGCGGATGCCCGATCTTATTCGCTGAGGAAGGCGATGGTCTGGAGTTGTGTGATTTCGAAGGGTTTGCGGCAGCGCATGTTGGCGCAGGCCAGCTTGTCGTCGCGGCGCACCATGTAGGACTGTGCCTTTGCGAAACGGGCGCGGTCGCGCTCGTCGGCGTTGCGGGGCAGTTGTGTCCGTTTGCGGCGGACGACCCAGGTGACTTTGTACTCGCCTGGCTGGCCGCATTTGGGGCAGGTGATGGTGTGGCTGCGCTGCTCAGTGGTCTCGTTGAAAAATTCCCGCTCTTCCATGGTCGTTGGCTCTTCCCCTCAAGGGTGGGTTTCATCAATACTCGTACTTGTCCATAGTCGTACTTGCGGCAACGGAACGCAAGACCGCAATGGGACGGGAGCGGGAAGCAGGTGGGGTGATGACGAAGAAGAAGCCGGGAAAGTTTTCGGTCACCAAGGCGGTGAAGTCGAATGCGCGGGACCGGGTGGGGCAGCCCAAGCCGGCGCGGGTGCTGGACACGGAGCCGAAGACGGGGCGGGATGAGAAGCACAAGCCGAAGCTCGAAGAAATAATTCGAAGCGAGGAATAGGGGCTGGGGTAAACTGGGGCACGGAAACTTGGAGGGGCGTATGGCGAAGGCAGTGGGTGTGGGTGGAGTATTTTTGAAGGCGCAGGATCCGAAGGGGCTGTCGGCCTGGTATGCGAAGCATCTGGGCATTGCGACGGTGGAAGGCGGATCGATGGTTTTTGAGGGGCCGGAGTCATTTGGGACGACGGCATTTTCGTATTTTCCGATAGCCACGAAGCATTTTGGCGACGGGGCGCAGCCGGCGATGGTGAACTTTCGGGTGGACGATCTGACCCAGTTGCTGGCGGATTTGACAGCCGCTGGGGTAAAGGTTGACGAGAAGGTGGAGGACTACGGCGGGTTTGGGAAATTCGGATGGATTTGGGATTTGGAGGGGAACCGGGTTGAATTGTGGGAGCCGTCGGGGGAGTGAGGCAGATGTAACGCTGTGTCTTACAGGCTGTGCCGCTGTTCTGTCTCGTCTTACATGGCTGAGTGGCGTGTGGGACGGGGACGGCGACTCCGCGGGGATGCGGTAAGACAGTCTTACGGCTTGTTAAGGTCATTTTCGGGCCAGATCTGGCCTTGTCTTACGGTGTCTTACGGGAATTTGTGCGGCAGTCTTACGGATGCGCGACAAACGAGCAGGTTTGTTGTGCGGGCGTGTGACTATTGTCTTGCCTGGCGCGGATGATTCTGGTGTTTTTGTGAGATGTGTAAGACAGAGAAGGCTCCCGGGCGGTCACGGGGGCTTTTTTTCGCTGCTTTCTGCGGCATGTGTTCCGGCTCAAATAGTGAGTGTTTGCTAAGCCGAGGGCCGGGATTCGAGCCAGGCGGCCAGGTCGGCGTGGCCGCGCTCCCGAGCGAAATCTGCTGCGGTCTTTCCGGCGTCGCTTTTTTGGTTCGGGTTTGCGCCGTGGGCGAGGAGGAGTTCGGCCAGATCTTGCCGGTTGGCTGTGGCGGCAGAGAAGAGGGGAGTGAATCCTCCGGCCTGGGTGGCGTTGGGGTTGGCGCCGTGCTGGAGCAGGAGGTGGATCGTCTCGATATTGCGACCAAGGGCGAGAGCGGCGTGGAGCGGCTGGTTTTGCTGGGGGTTGCGGCTGAGGGCATCGACACTGGCTGCGGCGTCGAGGAGGGCGGAGACGGCCTGGGGTGAGCCGAAAGCGGCTGCGAGGTGGAGGGCGGTCCAGCCGTCGCCGGAAAAAGCTGCGGCGCTGGCGGGGGCGGCATGAAGCAGGGCGGTCAACTGGGCCATGTCTGGGACGGCGGCAGCCTCAAAGATATCGAGCGAGAGGAATTGGGCCTTGAGGACGGCGAGGAGGAAGTCGCGGATGAGCGGCTGGCCGCAGTAGACCGACCAGAGCAGAGCGGAAACGCCCTGGGGATCGCGCCAGGCGGCCAGGGCTGGGTCGTCGTGGACGGCGGAGGCGACATCGGCGGTGGCTCCGGTCTGGATGAGTTTGAGGAAGGGAGTGGCCATGGAAAGAGGGTAACGCGGCGGGGCCGGCTTTGGCGGTGGAGTTGGTGAGGTGGGAGAAGATGCGGAACTGGACCACGAGGTCAAGCATTACGGGTACGGGCTTGCCGTCTTTGATGGCTGGGGAGAATTTGGCTTTGCGGATGGAGGCTACCGCGTTTTCGTCGAGGCCGAAGCCGATGGGGCGGGCGACGGCGACTTCGCCGGGTTTGCCATCGACGCCAATGACGGTGTGATAAAGGGACATTCCGGCGACTCCGGCGTTTTGGGCGAAGTCATTGGAGTCGGGCTCAAAGCTGGTAAGCAGGTGGGCCTTTTGATCGACCATATTCTGCCGCAGCACGGAAGGGTCGGAGGGCTTGTAGTCGGTTTTTGCGGCGACAGCCTGGTAGTAGAGCTTCCAGAAGTCGGGCATGGCGGCCATCATTCGTTGATCGAGGCCCTGGGCAAAGATGGCGTCGATTGCGGTGCGGAGCAGGGTGTTGGCGTGGGTCTGGGAGGTGGTGGTGGTGACGGAGCTGGGGTCGGCTGGGCGCTCGGCCTGGGGGGCGGCGGCGATGGAGGCTTTGAGCTGGTCGGCTTCGCTTGGCTCGTCGAGTTGGGGAGTGGATGCGGGGGCGGTCTGGCTGGGAGCGGCGGCTGGCTTTGCCTGCTTTGCTTTTTCTTTGGGCGGCTCTTTCTTTTTCTTTGGATTGACCACGATTTCGCGGTCGATGGTGATTTTGACGGTCTTCTTATTGGGAGTGATGCGGACTTTGTCGTAGGCCTTTTCGGAGTCCTCGTAGGCCAACTGCTCGTTGAAGTGGAGGCCGTAACGGATGCCTTCGAATTCGACCTTGTGCTTGGTGAGGCGCACATGGTCAAGCTGGAGGACGCTGAGAGTGTAAGAGCCTTGCGGGGAGTGGCCGACGATGCGGCCGTGCTCGTCAAAGTTGAGCGAGTCGCCAAGGTAGCCCGAGCGCAGGTAGAGCTGCTTGCCGATGAGCTGGCGCTTGAGCTCGTCTTCTGTGATGGCGCCGACTTGCGGTTGCTGGGGCTCGGGCTGGACTGTGGGCTGCTCGGCTGCAGGGGCGGCGACTGGCGCCGGGGGGGCAGGCGCTGGAGTTGCCGGCGTCTGAGTTGTTGCAGCGGTGGCGGGCTGTGGCGTGGGTTGCGCGGCGTCTGGAGTGGCGGCTGGGGTTGGCGCGGGCGCTGGTGTTGGTTCGGGCGCTGGGGTGGAGGTGGTGGCCGGCTGTTGGGGCGCGTTCGGCTGGGGCGTTTGTGCCGGTGCGGCCGCGGCAAAGGCGAGCAGTGCGCAAAGCAAAAGTACGGTGCTTGTTTGCGGGCGCAACAGGGCGTTGGTTGGTGGGCCGTAAGCCGTGGGCATGGAAAACCTTTGGCCTCACTGTATCAGGAAAGTTATTGGACCGGCGCGGAGATTTTGGGGGAATGACACAGGAGTTGTAGGCGGTCTGCTGATCCGGTCAGCTTCAATTCGCGTTGTTGCTCAAACGCCAGAGAATGCGGCGGAATAGGCCGAGGATGCGGCGGGTGTCGCGCTCGTTGGGAGCGAGGCGGCGAAGCAGCAGGCGGAGGTCGTGGCGGTTGGCGGTCTGCATGGAACGCGGCGAGTAGCCGGCGCCTTCCATGGTCTCTTCGATGACCTGGGCGAGCAGGTCCAAATTGCCAGAGCGGGCGGCGGTGGGCGCTTGTTCGGCAGGGGCTTCGGGTTGCGTGGAGAAGGCGCGCGAGGCGAGTTCGTAAAGGCAGACGGCGACAGCCTGACCGAGGTTCATGGAGGGCTGGCGGGCGTCGGTGGGGACCTCGACGAGGAGGTGGCACCAGGAAAGATCTTGGCGGGTGAGGCCGTGTTTTTCCGGACCGAAGATGAGGGCGATGCGGCCGCCTCGGGCTATCTCATGTTGAAGGAGTGGAGCGAGTGAGGGCAGCGAGACGACCTTCTGTTCGGCTTTGCGATGGGTGAGGGTTCCGGTGCCGATGACGAGGGTGCAACCGGCGACTGCGTCAGAAATGGTGGAGGACTCGGTTGCGTTTAGGAGAAGCTCGGGGGCGCCGACGGCGGAGCGGGCTTCGCGCCAGTGGGGGGCGTAGGGAGCGACGACGGTGAGTTGGTCAAAGCCGAAGTTGGCCATGGCGCGGGCGGCGGCGCCGATGTTGAGGGGATTGCGCGGCGAAACGAGTACGACATGGACGGGATGGGTGGAAGCGGACAAGAAACGATTGTAGTGGCAACGCTGGTGGGCGCGCATTGCAGAGCGGCAGTAGTTATTCTGAGTGTTCTGCGTATTGCATTGGCTTGAACTGGGGCAGGGGCCTGGGTGGAAAGGGTTTGAATGAGCATGGGTGGTGGGCCATCGAAGGCCGGTGCGGCGATGGACGCATACCGGCTGCGCATTGAGCAGTTGCGGATGGAGACTGGCGGGGTGCAGGCGCGGCAGCGATGGATGCGGATGCTGATGCTTGGCGGCGGGGCTGGGTGTGTGCTGCTGCTGAAGGCGGGGATGCACGGCGGCTGGCCTTTGCTGGCGCTGGCAGCGGCATTGCTGGTGGCTATGGGGTGGGCGCTGCGGAGTTACATGCAGTTGCGGGGACGGGCGCTCAAACTGGCGCACCGTGCGGCGTATTGCGAGCGGGGAATGAATAGGATTGAGGGCAAGTGGCGCGGGCAGGGGAATACCGGGAGAGAGTTTGCGCGCGCGACACATCTTTACCAGGCGGACCTGGACATTGTGGGCGAGGGATCGCTGTTTGAGTTGCTGGCGACGACGCGCTCGGAGGTGGGTGCGGAGCGGCTGGCTGCGTTTCTGCTGGATGCGGCGACGATTGAGGAAGCGAGGGAACGGCAACTTGCGGTGAAGGAACTGCGCGCGGCCACAGGGTTACGGGAAGATGTGGCGCTGCTGGGCAAATATCGCTTTCAGAACTGCGAAGGCAAGCACCTGCGCGAATGGCTGAGCATGGAGCCGTTTTCCGTGATGGGGGTTATCCCGGTGTTTCTGCTTTTCTCAGGCACGGTGAGCTTGGTGCTGGGAGTATGCGGCTACGCAAAGATCTTGACGTGGGCGGAGGTATTTCCGTTTTTGGGTGCGACCCTTGCGGCACAGTCGTTGATTGGGCTGTGGCTGATGGGCGAGGTTCGGGAGCGGCTGAAGACGCTGTTGACGTTGGGCGCGGATGTGGTGGTGCTGCGGCAGGGCGTGGAACTGATGGAGCGGCAGCGATTCCAATCAGCGAAATTGAGCGGACTGGTGGAGCGGCTGCGCGGGGGAAATGCGGCGAGTTGCATTCGCAAATTGGAGCGGCTGTTGACGGTGGTGGAACGAAGGGAGGATGTGTATCTCTATGCGTTTTGCCTGTGGCTGGCGGTGGGGACGCAACTGGTGTTGGCGGCGGAGCGATGGCGGACGGCGCACGGGGAGGATTTTCAAAAGTGGCTGGATGCGTGGGCCGAGTTTGAGGCGCTGAATGCGCTGGGATGCTATGCGCATGAGCATCCGGAGGATGTGTTTCCGGAGTTGATGGAGG
>Ga0302157_10007069_pt1 | contig 11412 bp, 9 predicted proteins | sample I_Bog_N3_3_FD_193502 | JGI IMG/M metagenome (GOLD analysis project Ga0302157, IMG submission 193502) | Peat permafrost microbial communities from Stordalen Mire near Abisko, Sweden - I_Bog_N3_3 | ecosystem: Environmental > Terrestrial > Soil > Wetlands > Peat | place: Sweden: Abisko, Stordalen...
ATGCGCGGATTGAGGCTGGCGTACGGATCCTGGAAGATGATCTGCATCTCGCGCGCGAGCGCGCGCCGCGCGCCGCCCGTGAGCGCACCGGTGTCGCGGCCGTCGAAGTGCACCGTGCCCGCGGTCGGCTCCACCAGGCGCAGCACGCAACGGCCGGTGGTGCTCTTGCCGCAGCCCGACTCGCCCACCAGGCCCAGCGTGGTGCCGGCGTCCAGGTCGAAGCTGACGCCTTCGACGGCGTGCACCTGGCCCGTCTGGCGCTGCAGCAAGCCGCCGTGGACGGGAAAGCGCTTGACGAGATCCTTCACGCTCAGCAACGGCGTCGTCATGGCGGCGGCTCCTCGAGAATGCAGGCGACGCGGTGGCCCGTGCCCACCGCGCGCAGCGCGGGCGTGGCCTGCGTGCACGCGGCGCGCACATGCGCACAACGTGGCGCGAAGCGGCAGCCCGGCGGTGGCTCGATGAGCGAGGGCACCGTGCCGGGAATCGACACCAGCCGCGCGCCACGCGAGGCGTCGGCGTCGATGCGCGGAATCGAGCGGATCAGACCCTGGGTGTACGGGTGCCAGGGCCGCTCGAACACCTCCTCGACGCTGCCTTCCTCGATCACCTGACCGGCATACATCACCACCACGCGCTGCGCCACCTCGGCCACCACGCCCATCGCGTGCGTGATCAGCAGTATCGCCATGCCCAGGCGTTCCTTCAGCTCGGTCAGCAGGTCGAGGATCTGGGCCTGGATCGTCACGTCGAGGGCCGTCGTCGGCTCGTCCGCGATCAGCAGGCGCGGCTGGCAGGCGAGCGCCATCGCGATCATCACGCGCTGGCGCATGCCGCCCGAGAACTGGTGCGGGTAGTCGTGCACGCGGCGCGATGGCTGCGAGATGTGGACCAGCGCCAGCAGCTCCGTGGCACGTTCCAGCGCGGCCGCGCGCGACAGGCCTTCGTGCAGCCGCAGTCCCTCGCAGATCTGCTCGCCCACCGTGTAGACCGGGTTGAGCGCCGTCATCGGCTCCTGGAACACGACGCCGATCTCGCGCCCGCGCAGGCGCTGCATCTCGGCCGGCGGCAACGGCACCAGGTCGCGCCCGTCCCACAGCACCTGGCCGGCGACGATACGTCCGGGCGGCATCGGCACGAGCTTCAGGACGGACATCGCCGTCACCGACTTGCCCGAGCCCGACTCGCCGACCAGGCACACCGTCTCGCCGCTGTCCACCGACAGGTCGACGCCGTCGACGGCGTGCACCCACCCGTCGTCGGTCTTGAAATGGGTCTTCAGCCCGCGGATCTCGAGGAGTGCCACGCCGGCCTCACATCACGCGGCGCGGGTCCAGCGCATCGCGCAGGCCGTCACCGACAAAGTTGATGGCCATCACCGTCAGGAAGATCGCCGCGCCGGGAAAGAGGGCCCAATGCGCGGCGATGTCCAGGTGATCCTTGCTGTCGAACAGCAGCCGGCCCCAGGTGGGAATGTCGGGCGGAAAGCCGAGACCGAGGAACGACAGCGTCGACTCCGCGATGATCGCGGCGGCCACGTTGATCGTGCCGGCGACGATCACCGGCCCCATCGCGTTGGGCAGGATGTGGCGCCAGACGACACGCGTGGTGGTGGCGCCCAGCGCGCGCGCCGCCTCGACGAACTCCTTCTCGCGCAGCGAGAAGAACTGTGCCCGCACCAGCCGCGCCACCTGCATCCAGCCGAAGGCGCCGATGACGATCACGATCATCACGAACACACCACCCTCCGGCCCGAAGACCGCCTTCAGCGGCTCGCGGAACAGGTAGATCATCAGCAGCAGCAACGGCAGTTGCGGCAACGAGAGGAACAGGTCGGTGACCCACATCAGCGCGGCATCGATCGGGCCTTTGGAGATGCCGGCGATGGCGCCGATGGTGATGCCCGCCAGCACGGCCACCGCCATCGCCATGAGCCCCACCGCCAGCGAGATGCGGCCGCCGTAGAGCATGCGCGCCAGCAGGTCCTGGCCCAGGTCGTCGGTGCCGAACGGGTGGGCCGGCGACGGCCCCTGCATCGTGGCCGAGAAGTCGATCGCGTCGATCGGCATGCGCCAGAAGAACGGGCCCAGCACCACTGCGGCCACCAGCAACGCCAGCACGGCCAGGCTCGCGGTGGCCATGCGGTGGCGCCGGAAGCGCCGCCACGCCTCGCCCCACGGCGACACCGGCTTGGCCAGTCGCGCCTCAGCGGAGCGCGATGCGGGGGTCGAGGAGGCCATACAAGAGGTCGGCGACGAGGTTGAAGACGATCACCAGCACGCTGAAGACGAACGTGACGCCCATGATGACCGGCGTGTCGTTGCGCAGGATCGCGTCGATCAGCAGCGAGCCGATGCCGGGGATGCGGAAGATCTGCTCGGTGACGATGGCGCCGCCGAAGACGGTGGGCATCTGCAGCGCCACCAGCGTGACGACGGGAATCAGCGCATTGCGCAGCACGTGGCGCGTGACGACGCGGCGTTCGGGCAAGCCCTTGGAGCGCGCCGTCGTCACGTGATCGAGGCGGATCACATCCAGCACGGCGGAACGCACGTAGCGCGTCCAGCCGGCGGCCTGGAACAGGCCCAGCACCGCCACCGGCATGATGGCTTCGCGCACATGTTCGACGATCGCGGACCAGCCCGTCATCTCCACGTCCGAGCGATAGACGAACGGCAGCCAGTCGAGCTTGATCGAGAACACGAGGATCAGCAGGATCCCGGTGAAGAACGTGGGCAGCGAGAAGCCCGCCATCGCGATCGTGCTGGCAACGCGGTCGAACCACGAATACGGCTTGACGGCCGACAGCGTCCCCACCGGAATCGCGATGGCCAGCGCGAGCAGCTGCGACGTGCCGATCAGGCCCAGCGTCACCGGCACGCGCTGCCAGATCAGCGTGGCCACGTCGATGCGGCTGATGAACGAGAAGCCCCAGTCGCCACGCAGCATCGCCACGAGCCAGTGCACGTAGCGCAATGCCACCGGGTCGTCGAGGCCCAGGCTCGCACGCAGGTGCACGCGCACCTCGGGCGGCACGTTGGAATTGGTGGCGAGCTCCGCGAACGGGTCGCCGGGGGCGAGGGCCAGGATCGCGAACAGCACGATGCTGATGCCCAGCAGGCTGGGCAGCGCCAGCGCCAGGCGGCGCAGGATGAAGGCGCCCATTCTCAGAACTTGCGAACGAGCCTGACGTGCCCGCTCGTGACGCCAAAACGCGCCCACTCATCGTTGCAAATGCTCGCCGTGGAAACCACCACGTCTGTGCTTTGCGCCTCGATTGGACGTGTTTTGCCGCCCCGCTCGGACACGCCTGGCCCGTCCGCAGGTTCTTTCACGCGCGATACCAGTCGTGGATCCCGGACAGGTCGAGATCCCAGCCGGTGAGCGGCGCCACGATGGACTTGCCCAGCGTCGTGACCTGCGCGCGCAACGCCACCGGCACGACGTAGCCGGCGTTGCAGGCCATGTCGTTCATCTGCACGAACAGCGCGGCGCGCTTGACCGGATCGAGTTCGAGCTCGGAGGCGTGGAAGGTCTTGTCGTATTCAGGGCTGGACCAGCGGCACTTGTTCTGCAGCTGCCAGCCGTTGGCCTTCTGGCAGACCTCCCACGACACCCATTGCTGCATGAAGCGGTCGGGGTCGGTGCCGGCGCGCGTGTTGAGGAACATCTCGACGTCGGCGAAGAACTTGCCGTAGGTGTCCGGGTTCGTCAGGTCCGAGGAAAAGAACACGGAGGCGGTGACCGTCTTCAGCTCGACCTCGATGCCGGACTTCGCGCACGCCTGCTTGATGATCGCCTGCACCTTCTGGCGCACCGAGTTGATAGAGGTCTGGAAGACCAGTTTCAGGCGCTTGCCATCCTTGCTGCGCACGCCGTCGGCGCCGCGTTTCCAGCCGGCGCTGTCGAGCAGCGCGTTGGCCTTGTCGATGTTGAATTCGGCGACGATGGCGTGGCTGTTGTATTGCGCCGGGTTGTTGAGGGCGTTGGCAGTGGCCGTGGCCGCCCGGCCGTAGACGAAGTCCTGGATGCTCTTGCGATCGACCAGCAGGCCGAATGCCTTGCGGACCGCCGGATCGGAGAAGGCGAAGTGCTTGGACTTCACGCTCGCGCGTTCGCCGTCGACCTCGTTCCACGGGTCGGTTGCGTTGAGCAAGATCATCTCGGGGTTGCCGGACGGCTTGAACACGACGCGGCCCTTGCCGCCGGCCTCCATGCCCTTGAGCACGTTGTCCTCCACCTGCACGTTCCAGGCGTAGTCGAACTCGCCGGTCTGCAGCACGGCACGCGCCGCCGACGTGGCGTCGCCGCCGCCCTTGATCTCGATGGTGTCGAAGAACGGACGGTTGGGCAGGTAGTAGTTCGGGTTCAGCTCGCCGCGCACGAGGTCGCCCGGCGTGAACTCGACGAACTTGTACGGGCCGGTGCCCACCGGCTTCAGGTTGGCCGGCGCCTCGCGCGACTTCGCGCCCATGTACGCCGAGAACAGGTGCCTGGGAATCATCCAGACGTTGCAGGCGCGATCCCAGATCGGCGTCGGCTTCAGGAAATTGATGCGCACCGTGGTGGCGTCGAGCTTCTCGACGCTCTTGACGTTCGCATAGAAGCCGAGGCTGAACGCGCCGGCTGCCGGGTCGGCGGCGTACTGCCAGTTGAAGACGACGTCGTCGGCGGTGAACGGCGCGCCGTCGTGCCACGTCACGTTCTTCTTCAGCTTCCACGTGGTGGACAGGCCATCGGCCGCGATGCCGCCATTGGCGCGGCTGGGGATCTCGGCGGCCAGCACGGGTATCAGCACGCCATCGGCGTCGTAGCGGGCCAGCGACTCGTAGAACGGGCGCGAGCCTTCCTGATCTTTGGTGCCGGTGGCGAAGTGCGGGTTGAGAAGCGTCGGACCTTGCCACAGCAGCAGCCGCAACGGGCCGCCGCCGCCGCGCTTCGTGGGCTTGTAGGGTGCCTCCGAGGCGCCGGCCTGGGCATGCGCCACGTCGGCGAGCATGGCCGAGGCCAGCGGCAGGCCGATGCCCAGCGCGACCATGCGGCCGATGAATTCTCGTCGCGCCAGGTTCCCGTCGCGCACCTGGTTCACCAGTTCGCGCAGCATCTGCTCGTTCATTTCCCCGCCCCTCCTCCGTTGGGCGTGATCCACCCAGCTGTTCCCGGACTCTAGGGGGCGTTCGCCACCGCTGCAACAAGGGTCTACGAGCAGCCCGCGGATGGGGCCCTGTCGAGGTGCAATGCACCAAGTTGACCGGGCTTGCGCACGTGTCAGCCGACTCGCGTGCGCCCGGGACATCGCCAGCCTCGATTCAGTCCCGGGCGGTCGATGTTCTAACCGAATACTACATCGGACACATGATCGAGTCCGAGCGCCTGAAGGCGGGACGTGCTTCAATCGTGCTCTCGAAGAGCGCGTCCGCCCCCGCTCGTGATCCCGGAGGGTCGACAACGAGCTTCGATGCCCGCCCCTATACTCTGCGCGCCGTGTGCCACGCTTCGCAGGGAGCACCAGGAATGAATTTGCGCCATATGCAGTCGATTGCACGTACTTTCTTGACGTTCGCCCTCGCCGCAGGGGCGCTCGCCTCGGCATGCGCCGCCACGATCCCCGCCGGCACGGTGCTATCGCCGCGCCAGGAATTCGTGCGCAACAACGGCGCCGAGCCGGAGTCCCTGGATCCGGCGCTGATCGAGTCGGTCAACGCCGCGGAGATCGGGCGCGACCTGTTCGAAGGCCTCACGTCCACCGATCACCACGGTACCGTCGTGCCCGGCGTCGCCGAATCATGGAAGCAGACCGATGCCACCACGTGGGTCTTCAAGTTGCGCAAGACGGCGACCTGGTCGAATGGCCAACCGGTCACGGCCGACGATTTCGTCTATGCGTGGCGCCGCTTCCTCGATCCGAAGACGGCCGCGAAGATCGCCAGCACGTATGCCGTCTACCTGGTCAACGGCTTGGACGTCGTCAACGGCAAGAAGCCGGTCACCGATCTCGGCGTCCGGGCCATCGACAAGCTGACGCTGGAGATCAGGACGCCCAACCCGGTGCCTTTCCTGCCCGGTGTCGTCGCGGTGGCGCAGTACTCGCCGGTGCCCCGCGCGACGATAGAGAAATTCGGCAAGGACTGGACGAAGCCGGGCAACATGGTCGGCAACGGCGCCTTCGTGCTCAAGGACTGGCAGGTCAACAGCAAGGTGATCGTCGAGAAGAATCCGAAGTACTGGGACGCCGCCAACGTGGCGCTGACGCGCGTCACGTTCCTGTGCGTCGAGGACGGCAACGCCGACCTGAAGCTCTACCAGTCCGGCGAGGAAGACATGATGGAGCAACTGAGCCCCGGCGCGTACACCGCGCTGAAGGCCAGGTACCCGAGCGAAATGCACAACGGCCCGTTGCTCGGGCTGCGCTTCTACGCGTTGAACAACGCGGATCCGCTGCTCAAGGACATCCGCGTGCGCAAGGCGCTGTCGATGGTGATCGACCGCGAGATCCTGTCCAGCAAGGTGACGGCCGACGGGCAGGTACCGCTGTACGGCCTGGCCGTCAAGGGCCTGGCCAGCATCGGCCAGACGCGCTACGACTGGGCCGACTGGCCCATGGACAAGCGCGTGGCCGAGGCGCGCAAGCTGCTGGCCGAAGCCGGCGTGAAGCCGGGTACCAAGCTGAAGTTCACGTACAACAACAGCGACTATCACAAGAAGATGGCCATCTTCGCGGCCTCGGAGTGGAAGACCAAGCTGGGCCTGGACACCGAGATGGACAGTCTCGAGTTCAAGGTGCTGATCCGCAAGCGCCACGACGGCGACTTCCAGATCGCCCGCCACGGCTGGGTGGTCACGTTCAACGATGCCACGCTGTTCCTGGCGCTGGTGCAATGCGGCTCGGAAGTCAACGACGACCGCAGCTGCAACAAGAAGGCCGACGAGCTGATTGCGCAAGGCAACCTGAGCACCGATCCCGCCAGGCGCGAGGCCTTGCTCACGCAGGCGGCCAAGCTGGCGATGGACGACTACCCGTTGATTCCACTGTTGCAGTACTCGGTGCCGCGCCTGGTCAAGCCCTGGGTCGGTGGGTATGACGATGCGAACGGCATGGACCGTTATCGCAGCAAGGACTTCTGGATCGTCAAGCACTGATGTGGGCCTACGTCCTCCGGCGCCTGCTGGTCACGATCCCCACGGTGCTGGCCGTGGTGACGATCTGCTACCTGATGCTGCACGCCACGCCGGGCGGCCCGTTCGACGCCGAGCTCAAGGTGTCCGATGCGGTGCTCGCCAACCTGCAGGCGAAGTACCACCTCGACATGCCGTTGTGGAAGCAGTACCTGTACTACCTGAACGACCTGATCCACGGCGACCTCGGGGCGTCGTTCCGCTACGCGGACTGGTCGGTGAACGATCTGGTCAAGCGGGCCTTGCCGGTGTCGCTGGCGATCGGCGGCACGGCGATGGTGATCGCCATCGTGCTGGGCGTCGGTATCGGGATCGTGGCGGCCTTGCGCCAGAACAGCGCCATCGATTACATCGTCATGCTGTTCGGCAACATCGGCAGCGTGCTGCCGTCGTTCGTGCTGGGACCGCTGCTGGTGCTGGTCTTCGCGATCACGCTGCCGTGGCTGCCCTCGGGCGGCTGGGACGACTTCGCGCCGCGCTACATGATCCTGCCGATTGCGCTGCTCACGTTGATCAACGTCTCCACCATCGGCCGCATCATGCGTGGCAGCCTGATCGAGGTGCTGAGCTCCAACTTCATCCGCACCGCGCGCGCCAAGGGCCTGCCGACCCGGGTCGTGGTGATGCGCCACGCGCTGCGGCCGGCGTTGCTGCCGGTGGTATCGGTCATCGGCCCGCTGGCCATCTCGTCGATCACCTCGGCCATCGTCACCGAGTCCTGGTTCTCGATCCCGGGGCTGGGCAGGCTGATCGTCAACGGCGCCTCGGATCGCGACTACACGCTGGTGCTGGGCCTCGTGATCCTCGTCACCGTGCTGGCGGTGTTTCTCAACCTGATCGTGGACCTGGCCTACGCCTGGCTCGATCCGAAGATCCGGTACTAAGAAGCTGTGAACGAATCCGGCATCCCCACCGTCTCGGCACCCGTCGACTTCGCGCCCAAGGGCCGCAGCCCGTGGCGCGACGCACGCCTGCGCTTCCAGCGCAATCGCGCGGCCGTCGCCAGCGTCGTGGTGCTGATGATCATCGCGCTGGCCTGCGTCTTCGGTCCGATGCTGCTGCCCAACGCCTACGACAGCGTCGACTGGGACCTGATGAGCCATCCGCCGACGCGTGCGAACTGGCATCTGTTCGGCACCGACGAACTCGGGCGGGACCTGCTCGTTCGCACGTTGATCGGCGGACGCGTCTCGCTGATGGTGGGGGCGCTGGCGACGCTGGTGTCGGTCAGCATCGGCGTGGTCTGGGGCGCGGTGGCCGGCTTCGCCGGCGGGCGCGTCGACAGCCTGATGATGCGCATCGTGGACATGGCCTACGCGGTGCCCTACCTGCTGATCGCGATCCTCGTGGTCACGATCTTCGGACGCGACATCCTTCTGGTGGTGGCCGCGATCGCGGCATTCTCGTGGCTGGACATGGCCCGCGTGGTGCGCGGGCAGACGCTGTCGATCAAGTCGCGCGAGTACGTCGAGGCTGCGCGCGCCATCGGCGTACCGACGTGGCGCATCATCTTCCAGCACGTCGTGCCCAATTTGATGGGCGTGGTCGTGATCTACACGTCGATCCTGGTGCCGGGCGTGATCCTCACCGAGTCGGTGCTGTCCTTCCTGGGGCTGGGCGTGCAGGAGCCGATGACCAGCTGGGGCGTGCTGATCCACGACGGCGCGGCCGTGATGGGCGCGTCGCCCTGGATGATCCTGTTTCCGGCCGGCGCGCTGTCGATCACGCTGTACTGCGCCAACTTCATCGGCGACGGCCTGCGCGACGCGCTCGATCCGAAGGAGCGTTGACCGTGAGCGACGCCCCAGCGACCAAGGTGCTCGAGGTCAAGGACCTCAGTGTGCAGTTCCGCACCAACGACGGCGCGGTCTACGCCGTCAACCATGTCGATTTCGAACTCGGGCGCGGCCAGACGCTGGGCATCGTCGGCGAATCCGGCTCGGGCAAGTCGCAGACGGTGCTCGCGATGATGGGCCTGCTGGCGCGCAACGGCAGCGCCAGCGGCCAGGTGCTGCACCACGGCCGCAACCTGCTGGGCCTGTCGCCCACGGCGCTCAATGCGATCCGCGGCGACCGCATCGCGATGATCTTCCAGGATCCGATGACGTCGCTCAACCCGTACCTGACGGTGGAGCGGCAGATGACCGAGGTGCTGGAACTGCACCGCGGCATGGGCCGTCGCGCGGCGCGCCTGCGCGCGATCGAGGCGCTCGATGCGGTGAAGATTCCGGACGCCAGGCGCCGCATCGATTTCTATCCGCACGAATTCTCCGGCGGCATGCGCCAGCGCGTGATGATCGCGATGGCGCTGCTGTGCGAGCCCGAGCTGCTGATCGCCGACGAGCCCACCACGGCGCTCGACGCCACCGTGCAGGCGCAGATCACCGTGCTGCTGCGCGAGCTGCAGCGCGACTTCGGCACCGCGATCCTGATGATCACGCACGACCTGGGCGTGGTGGCCGGCCTGTGCGACGACGTGATGGTGATGTACGGCGGCCGCGTGATGGAGCACGCCTCGGCCGACGACATCTTCCATCGCCCGTCCCACCCGTACACCCGCGGCCTGCTCGCCGCGTTGCCGCGGCTGGACGACACGTCGGCCAAGCTCGTCAGCATTCCCGGCAACCCGCCCAACATGAACGAGCTGCCGCCCGGTTGCCCGTTCTCGGCGCGTTGTCGCTACGTGCAAGACCGCTGCGTGACGACGATGCCGCTGCTGCAACGCCGCGACGTCGCCTCGACGGCGCTTCGGGCCTGCCATCGCAGCGTCGCCGAACTCGACGCGATGGAGGCGAGCGATGCGTGAGGCGCTGCTGTCCGTCCGCAATCTCCAGGTGCATTTCAAGGTGCGCGACCGCAAGGCCTGGCCGTGGACGACGCCCGCCACGCTGAAGGCGGTGGATGGCGTCTCGTTCGACCTGTACCCGGGAGAAACGCTGGGCATCGTCGGCGAATCCGGCTGCGGCAAGTCCACGCTGGCCCGGGCCTGCCTGAACCTGATCCCGGCCACCGGCGGGGAGATATTCTGGGCCGGCAAGCCGCTGCGCGCGGACGACGAACGCGCCTGGCTCGCCGCCCGGCGCGACATCCAGATCATCTTCCAGGACCCGCTCGCCTCGCTGAACCCGCGCATGACCGTCGGCCGCATCATCGGCGAGCCGTTGCGCGTCCACCGGCCCGAACTGAGCGACGACGAGGTTCACCGGAAGGTACTGGCGGTGATGGCCGAGGTCGGCTTGACCGCGCAGCAGATCAATCGCTACCCGCACGAGTTCTCGGGCGGCCAATGCCAGCGCATCGGCATCGCCCGCGCTCTGATCCTCGAGCCCAAGTTGATCATCTGCGACGAGCCGGTGTCGGCGCTCGACGTGTCGATCCGCGCGCAGATCGTCAACCTTTTGCAGGAACTCCAGCGCCGCAAGGGACTGGCGCTGATCTTCATCGCGCACGACCTCGCGGTGGTCAAGCACATCAGCGACCGCGTGCTGGTGCTGTACATGGGCAAGGCGATGGAACTGGCCGAAAGCGACGCGCTGTACGCCCGGCCCGGCCATCCGTACACGCAAGCCTTGCTGTCGGCCATCCCGATCCCGGATCCGCGCATCGAGCGCGGCAAGGTGCTGCAACTGTTGCCCGGCGACATGCCGTCGCCGATCGATCCGCCGTCGGGCTGCGTCTTTCGAACGCGCTGTCCGAAGGCGCAGGAGATCTGTGCCGGGGACAAGCCACCGCTGCGCCGACTCGACTCGCAGACGTCGGCGGCCTGCGTGCTGGCCGTCGAGCGATCCGGCTGAGAGCTTCGTGCCGGGCGTAAAAACGCCCCGTAAATCAACGACTTACGGGGCTTGCATCTGGTGCGCCCGACACGGTTCGAACGTGCGACCCCTGCCTTCGGAGGGCAGAAAAATGCCACTTTCCAGAACTTCAGCGGATGCCAAAAAATGATCGCCTTCATAGGTAAAAGTGCGAAAAGTTGTCCCAATAAATCCCATAAGATTTCGGGTTGGATTTTCCTACTATTTTCCTACTCGATACACTGGTGGAGCGGCAGGCTTTTCGTACTTTCAAGCAATGGCAATTGTCAACCTCGCAACCGTAACGAGCCGGGAGAAGCTCAAACCCAGGCGTGAGCCGTACTACGTGACCCTGATGCAGGGCTGCGCCTTGGGCTTTCGAAAGATGAGCAGCGACAGTCCTGGAGCGTGGGTCGCTCGATACACGAACAGCGAGACCAGG
>Ga0302157_10007070_pt1 | contig 11411 bp, 10 predicted proteins | sample I_Bog_N3_3_FD_193502 | JGI IMG/M metagenome (GOLD analysis project Ga0302157, IMG submission 193502) | Peat permafrost microbial communities from Stordalen Mire near Abisko, Sweden - I_Bog_N3_3 | ecosystem: Environmental > Terrestrial > Soil > Wetlands > Peat | place: Sweden: Abisko, Stordalen...
TGAAGCGGATGACCTGCACCTTGACCGACTGGCCGATGTGCAGGGCTTCCGACGGGTGGTTGATGCGGCGCCAGGCGATGTCGGTGACATGCAGCAGGCCGTCCACGCCGCCCAGATCGACGAACGCACCATAGTCGGTGATGTTCTTGACCACGCCGTTGAGGATCTGGCCTTCCTTGAGGTTGGCGACCAGCTCCGAGCGCGCTTCGGCCCGGCTCTCTTCGAGCACGGCGCGACGCGAGACGACGATGTTGCCGCGCGAGCGGTCCATCTTCAGGATCTGGAACGGCTGCGGCGTGCCGATCAGCGGGGTGATGTCGCGCACGGGGCGGATATCGACCTGGCTGCCCGGCAGGAACGCCACGGCGCCGTTCAGGTCGACCGTGAAGCCGCCCTTGACGCGGCCGAAGATGACGCCGGTCACGCGCTCGTTGGCGGTGAAGCTCTTCTCGAGCAGCGTCCAGGCCTCTTCGCGACGGGCCTTCTCACGGCTGAGCTGGGCTTCGCCGTGCTTGTCTTCCATGCGCTCGAGGTAAACCTCGACGAGATCGCCGACGGCGAGCTCGGCCGGCTTGCCGGCGGTCGCGAATTCCTTGAGCGGGACACGACCTTCGGACTTCAGTCCGACGTCGATGAGAACCATGTCGTTCTCGATCCCGATGACATGGCCCTTGATGACCGTGCCTTCGAGGCTGGACGAGGTGCCGAGCGAGGCATCGAGGAGGGCCGCGAAGCTCTCCTTCTCGTAAGTCTCGGCGTGAGTGGTTGCAGAAGCCATCGGCTCTCCTGATCCCGAGCGATTTTAAGACCGATTGCGCCGGGGATCGAGGCGAACCGGTCTACCGCCGACTGGGTCGGGCGCGGCGGTGAAGACCCGTAGTGAGCCGAGATAGGCCGCCGTGACCCCAGGCCGTTTCAAGGACCTTTTGCCAAGGCGAAAGGAAGCCGTCGCCCCAGCCTGCTGACGCAGGTCGGACAAAGCTCCCTCAAAACCGCTCTCAAAGCGGCGGACTCTATACTCTCGCCCAAGCGTCGAAGCAACCGCAACCGCGACAGTTCAGGCTTGCGACCCGCTGAAAGAACGAATCCGGGCGCGCACGATCGAGACTGCCGCCCCGAACGCCTCGTCGGCGTCGAGCCCGCTGGTGTCGAGCACGACCGCATCGGTCGCCGGCTTCAGGGGCGAGGCCGCGCGCCGGCTGTCCCGGTCGTCGCGCGCCTGCATGTCGGCCAGGACGGCTACGGCATCGACCGGACCGCCGGCCGCCTCCAATTCGCGCAGGCGGCGCGCCGAGCGCGCTTCGAGCGAGGCGGTCACGAACAGCTTCACCGTCGCCTGCGGACAGACCACGGTGCCGATGTCGCGGCCGTCGAGCACGGCGCCGACCGTGCCCTCGGGCGGGTGATAGGCAAAATTGCGCTGGTAGTCGAGCAGCGCCGCGCGCACCGCCGGATGCACGGAAACGATCGAGGCGGCCCGGCCGACGGCTTCGCTGCGCAACGCCGGATCGTCCAGGGTTGCCGGATCGAGCTTGGCCGCGATCGCGGCAGCGGCATCGGCGTCGGCCGGATCGACCCCGGCCGCCAGCACGTCGCGCGCGGTTGCCCGGTAGAGCGCCCCGGTATCGAGGTGGGCGAGCTTGTATTCGGTCGCCAGCCGGCGGGACAGCGTCCCCTTGCCGGCCGCGGCCGGACCGTCGACCGCGATAATCAACGCACCCATCAGATTGTTCCTGCTGAAATATCGGCGCCGAGCCTGCGCATCAGGCCGGCGAAATCGGGAAAGCGCGCGTCGATCGGCGCCGCATCGTCGAGCGCGACCGGCGCCTTGGCCGCGAGGCCCAGCACCAGGAAAGCCATGGCGATGCGCGGATCCGGATCGGCCAGGATCCGGGCGCCGCCCGGCACGGGGCCGCCGACACCATGGACCGTCAGCCTGTCGCCGTCGACCGCGACCTGAACGCCGCAAGCGGCGAGGCCCCGCGCGAGGGGCGCGATCTGCCCGGCGCCCGGCAGCACCGTGACGCCGCGCGCAAACGCGGCCGCGACAGCCAGGATCGGGGCGCCGTCGATCACCCGCTCGGGCGGAACGGTGACGCCCCGCAAGCGACTTGCCCGCACGCGGAGGTCGCCGAACGATTCGCCGCCGGCGTCGCGCGGGTTCAGAATGTCGATCTGCGCGCCCATGTCATCGAGCGTGGTGAATAGGCCGGTGCGCCGCGGATTGAGCCCGACGTTCGGCAGCGTGATGTCGGAACCTTCTACGAGCAGGGCCGCGACCAGCGGGAAGGCCGCCGAGGAGGCATCGGCCGGAAGATCGAGTGCAGCCGGCATCAGTTCCGGCTGGCCCTCGATCTCGATGCGGCCGGCCTTGATTGTGACCCGGACGCCGAAGCGGCTCAGCATTCGCTCGGTATGATCCGGCGTCGGATGCGGCTCGACGACGGTGGTGTTGCCGGGCGTATTGAGCGCCGCCAGCAGAATGGCCGATTTGACCTGGGTCGAGGCGACCGGCAGACGATAGTCGATCGGCATGGGCAGCGCCGCGCCGGTCACGGCGAGCGGCAGCAAGCCGCCGCGCCGGCCGGTGAACTGGGCGCCCATCATTTCCAGCGGCTGGATGACGCGCGCCATCGGCTGGCGCACGAGCGCGGCGTCGCCGGTGAAGATCGCGGTCAGCGGATGGGTCGCGACCAGCCCCATCAGCAGCTGCGCGCCGGTGCCGGAATGGCCGAGATCGAGCGCCCGGGCCGGCTCCATCAGCCCGCCGACGCCGACGCCGTCGACGGTCCAGAGCCCATCGTCATGGCGGATGACCGTGGCGCCCAGCGCGCGCAGCGCCGCCGCGGTCGCGCGCACGCCGGCGCCGTCGAGCAGACCCCTGATGCTGGTCCGTCCGACCGCGAGCGCACCCAGAATCAGCGCAAGATGCGACATCGACGTGTCGCCCGGCACCTGGGCGGTGCCGGTGAGCTTTCCGCCGGGACGGGCGATGAGCGGTTGCACTGGCGGCATGAAAGGACGGAACCTCCGGTGGGGCGATCGGCGCTGATCGGGGCCGACCCTAAGGCGGAAATCGCGCTTCGCGCACGCGAATTGCGTCCGGCGCACGGATTTTGCTTTTGACAGGTGGCGACGATCATGGCAATTGCCGCCGACCATATTCGAAACGAGATCGTTCGGTTCCGGTCATTGCGACCGGGTCCCGGCGGACTCGCTGCATGAGAGACGGAGTTTCCCGGTGGCAAATCCCGAATGGGGCACCAAGCGCATCTGCCAGTCCTGCAGTTCAAAATTCTATGATCTGAACCGCGATCCGATCATCTGCCCGAAGTGCCAGACCGAGTTCGATCCGGAGGCGTTCCTGAAGACGCGCCGGTCGCGCCCGTCGAGCATCGTCGAGAAGGACGCCGAAGTGGCGCCCGGCGTCGTGGCCGATGCCGAGACCGAAGAGGTCGAGGTCGTCGAGGGCGAGGACGGCGTCGTTGCCGACGCCGATGAAGAGGAGGACGAAGACCTGATCGAGGACGCGTCCGAACTGGGCGAGGACGAGGACGATCTGGCCGAAGTCATCGAAAATGTCGATGAGGAGGAAGAGCGCTAAGCGCTCTCCCTTCCATCGGACGAACGACAGAAGGCCCGGCCGAGCGATCGGTCGGGCCTTCGTGCGTTCTGGTGCCGGATCAGGCGGGCTGCGGCGCCCGCTCCTGCCCGCCCCGCAGCAGCAGCGCCGCCGCGGCGATATTCCAGATCGCCTGCACCAGCAGAATCATGATGAGGACATGCGGACCTAGCCCCGGATCGACCGCCAGGATGAAAACGGCGGGCAGGGCGCCGGCGACCAGTCCCAACCATCCCGTCGTCCGCCCCAGCCCGCGGTCACCCAGCAGCGGCACCGAACAAGCGAGAATGCCGAGCGACAGGCCGATGAAGCCCAGTTTGGTGAGGTCCTGGATCGCGACCGACGCGAAGATCAGGATGTCGAGCGCGACCGTGGCCCGACGAAGCCGTCGATCACGGCGGCGCCGATGGTGGCGATGACGCCGACGCCATAGGCGATCAGACCCAGAAGCACCGGCCCCCGGCTAAGCCCCAACCGGATGGCGAAACCGGTGAAGCCGAACAGAAATCCGACCAGGAGCGCGATCAACGAGCCATGGACGAAGCCGTCCAGCGTCCGGCTCTTGATCAGTTGATCCAGCACTTCGCCGGCGGGAGCGGTATTAATCGTCGGGTGCATGGCGACGAGCAGCAGCGACAGGACCGAGCTGGCGCCGAGCGCCATGCCGGCCGCGCGAAAGAGCGACGGGTTTTCTGGGGTCATCTTGGAAGTCCTGGTTGCCTCACGGGAACCAGGCTTCTATCAAAGCATCGAAGCCCGTTGGCGGCGCCGATCGACCGGCCGTCCGGTTCCGGACAAAGCCGCCGCCCTGTCTGGAAAAACCGCCCATGACGCCCGACAAGACCGACCGGCGCAGCGAACGCACCCGCCAGGCCCTGCTCGCGGCGTTTCGCGCATTGGTGCTGGACCATCCTTACGAGACGCTGGCGGTCGGCGACATCGTCGAGCGCGCCAATATCGGCCGCTCGACCTTCTATGAGCATTACGACCGCAAGGATGCTCTGCTGAGCGAAAGCGTCAGCGGTCCGTTCCAGGTCCTGGCCGGTCTGATCGGTGTCGCGGAATTGCCGCCCGCGCTGGTCGGCGTGATCGCGCATTTCCGCGAGAACCAGCGGGTGAGCCGAACCCTGCTGACCGGCCCGACGCGGCCGATCCTGACCCGGTCGCTGGCCGGTCTGATCGAGACCCGGCTGGTGGCGCTGGCGCGCAAGGCGCCGACCTGCCCGATCGTCCCGGACGCGCTCGCGGCGATGCACCTCGCCGCGGGCCAGTTGGCCCTGATCGAGAATTGGCTGACGCTGCAGCACGCGTGCCGGCCGGAGGTGATCGCGCAAGCGCTGTTCGTCAGCACCAATGCGGCCGCGGCGGCGCTGTACCGACGAGTTATGCCATCCACCCCGGCACCGGCAGGTCCTTCGATCTCAGGAATTCCGGATTGAACAGCTTCGACTGATAGCGCGCCCCGCCGTCGCACAGGATCGTCACGATCGTATGGCCGGGCCCGAGCGCGCGGGCGAGCTGGATGGCGCCAGCGACATTGATGCCGCTGGAGCCGCCGAGCACCAGCCCTTCATGCTCGACCAGGTCGAACACAACCGGCAGCGCCTCCTCGTCGGTCACGCGCAGCGCGCCGTCGATCGGCGCACCGGCGAGGTTGGCGGTGATCCGGCTGTTGCCGATGCCCTCGGTGATCGAGCTGCCCTCGGCGACCAGCTCGCCCCGGGTGTAGTGGTTGTAGAAGGCCGAGCCCATCGGATCGGCCAGCATCACGCGGATCGCCGGATTATGCGCCTTCAAAGCCAGCGCCACGCCGGCGATGGTGCCGCCCGTGCCGGCCGAGCAGGTGAAGCCGTCGATCCGGCCGCCGGTCTGCTGCCAGATCTCGGCGCCGGTCGTGCGCCGATGACCCTCGCGATTGGCCAGATTGTCGAACTGGTTGGCCCAGACGCCGCCCAACTCCGCCGCGAGCCGTTCGGAGACATGGACGTAATTGCCCGGCTCCTTGTACGGCGCCGCCGGGACCAAGCGCAGGTCGGCGCCGACCAGACGCAGGAAATCCTTCTTCTCCTGGCTCTGGGTGTCGGGCATCACGATCACGGTGCGATAGCCCAGCGCATTGCCGACCAGCGCCAGCCCGATGCCGGTATTGCCGGCGGTGCCCTCGACGATCGTACCGCCCGGCTCGAGCCGACCCGCGGCGACCGCATCCTGGATGATGGCGAGGGCCGCGCGGTCCTTGACCGAACCGCCGGGATTGAGGAATTCGGCCTTGCCCAGGATCTCGCAGCCGGTCGCGGCCGAGGCGCGCGCCAGACGGATGAGCGGCGTATTGCCGATGGTATCGATGAAGCCGTTGCGGATGGTCATGCGGACACTCTAGCGATCGAAGGATTCGATCGACTATCGATCGAATTTCGTAGACAGGATGATCGAGGAGACCGTCCGTTCGATGCCGTCGAGGGCGCCGATCTCGTCGATCAGGAAATCCATCTGCTCGACCGATGCAGCCTCGACAACGGCGATCATATCGTGCGGGCCGCTGACCGAATAAAGGGCGGTGATCTGCGGAATCTTGCGCAGCGCGGTTTCGGCCTTGGCGGCGAATTTCGGCAGGATGGTGATCAGCACATGGGCGCGGATCAGCGCCCCCGCCGCTTGCGCCGACAGCCGCACGGTATAGCCGGCGATGACCCCGCTGCGCTCCAGCCGTTCCAGCCGGCTCTGCACCGTGGTGCGCGACAAGCCCAGCGCGCGGGCCAGATCGGCGGTCGCCCGGCGCGCGTCGGCCCGCAGCAGCCGCAGCAAGGCCTCGTCGGTCGGGTCCATCGTCACTTTGCCAACCATATCGTCGTTCCGCCGAAGCACGCGACTCCGATCGTCGCTCTGCTGACTACAGACCGACGAAGGCGGATTGTAAAGATGGGGGTGAAGATACTTCCATCCCCGAGAGGAAAGCCCATGAAGGACGTGCTCGTCGTCGGCGCCGGCAAGATCGGCTCGACCATCGCCGAAATGCTCGATGCGACCGGCGATTATCGGGTTGCGATCGCCGACCGCTCCGCCGACCAGCTGTCCCGCCTCGGCACCGGTCCCGGCGTCGAGCGGCTGGCGCTCGATATCGCCGACGGCGACGCGCTCGGCCGGGCGCTGCAGGATCGTTTCGCGGTGCTGAGCGCAGCGCCCTATCATCTCACCGGCAAGGTCGCCGAGGGCGCGCTGGCGGCCGGCACGCATTATCTCGACCTGACCGAGGATGTCGCCACCACCCGACTGGTCAAGGAGCTGGCGCGCAAGGCCCACTCGACCTTCATTCCGCAATGCGGGTTGGCGCCGGGCTTCATCTCGATCGTCGCCAACAATCTGGCCAGCCATTTCGACCGGCTCGACACGGTCAAGATGCGCGTCGGCGCGCTGCCGCAATATCCGTCGAACGCGCTCAATTATAACCTGACCTGGAGCACCGACGGCGTCATCAATGAATATTGCGAGCCGTGCGAGGCGATCGTCAACGGGGCCTTGCGCGAAGTGCCGCCGCTGGAAGAGCTCGAGGAATTCTCGTTGGACGGCGTCAAGTACGAGGCATTCAACACCTCGGGCGGCCTCGGCACCCTGTGCGAGACGCTCGATGGCAAGGTGCGCAACCTCAACTACCGCACCATCCGCTATCCCGGCCATTGCGCCATCGTGAAGATGCTGCTGAACGATCTGCGCCTGCGCGACCGGCGCGACCTGTTCAAGGACATCCTGGAGAATTCGCTGCCCTCGACCCTGCAGGACGTCGTGGTGATCCTGGTCACGGTCAGCGGCTGGCAGGGCGACCGTTTCGTGCAGGAAACCTACGCCAACAAGGTCTATAGCCGGCAGATCGGCGGCCGCGTCCATAGCGCCATCCAGATCACGACGGCATCGGGCATCTGCACGGTGCTGGACATGCTGGCGGACGGACAGCTGGCGCCGAAGGGCTTCGCGCGCCAGGAAGACATCCCGTTCGAGGCCTTCATCAACAACCGCTTCGGCAAGGCCTACGCGCTCGACCTGCGCCAGGCGGCGTAAGGCCTCACGCCGCCCGGATATCCGTCAGGAAGCCGTCGACCTCGCGCCGGAGGTCGGCGGCGCGGGCGGCGAGTGCGTCGGCGGTGGCGAGCATGTCGGCCGACGAGGCTTCGGTCCGCGCCGTATCCTCGGTCACCGCCGCGATCGTCTCGGACACGGCACTCGTGCCGGCCGCCGCCTCTTGAACGTTCCGGGCGATGTCGCGCGTGGCGCCGCCCTGCTGATCGACCGCGCCGGAAATTGCCAGGCTGGCCGCGCTGATCCGGCCGATGGTCGATCCGATCTCGCCGATGATCGCGACCGCCTCGGCCGTGGCCGTACGGATGTCGCCGATCTGCCGGCCGATCTCCTGGGTCGCGCGCGCCGTCTGGTTGGCCAGCGATTTCACCTCGTTCGCGACCACGGCGAAGCCCTTTCCGGCCTCGCCGGCGCGCGCCGCCTCGATCGTCGCGTTCAAGGCGAGCAGGTTGGTCTGGGCCGCGATGTCGTCGATCAGCTTGACGATCGCGCCGATCGAGCCGGTCGCGGCCGACAGACCTTCGACCACGGCGCCGCCCCGCGCCGCCTCGCGCACGGCAATCTCCGCCGTCTCGGCCGAAACCGCGACCTGCCGCCCGATCTCGGCGACCGACGCCGCCAGTTCCTCGGCCGCGGCGGCCACCGTCTCGACATTGCCGCTGGCCGCCCGGGCGGCGCCGGCGACCGAACCGGCCCGCCGCGCCGTGGTCTCGGCCGTGCTGCGCAGACTGCCGGCGGTGCCGCGCAGCTCGCCGGCGCTGTCGGCCAGCTGACCGAGCGCACCGGCGATTTCGCGATCGAACGCCCGGATGCGAGCCTCGACCACGGCTTGACGTCGCTCGCGTGCCGCCCGGTCCGTCGTCTGCTCGGCCTCGAGCCGGTTGCGATCGAGCGCGGCCGCGCGCAGCACCTCGACCGCGCGGGCAATACGACCGATCTCGTCCTGGCGCTCCTGGGCCGGCACCACGACATCGAACGCGCCGGCGGCGAGGCCGGCCAGCGCGTCGGTCAGCGCATCGACCGGACGGACGATCGAACGCTGGGTCAGAACGGCGATGGTGCCGGCGAGCACCAGGGTCACGGCCAGCAGGCCCCATTGCAGCCAGACCAGGAAATCGAGCGCCGCCGCGATCTCGCCGCCGTCGGCATCGATCTGCCGGCCGGCCAGATCGGCCAAGCCGCCCGAGCGGAAGCCCTGAGCATCGGCCGGCCCGATCAGCACATCCAGGATGCGGCCGACCTGATCCTGGGTGTCGCGGATCCCCGTCGCGAGCCGGGCCGGATCGGCGCCTGGCGCCTCGGCGGCGGCCAGCAGATCGTGCTGGGCCTTGTAGATGCCGTCGAACGCGCCCATCAGCGCCTTCCAGCGCGCCCGGGCATCGGCCGGGAACGCGTCCGAGACCTGATCCAGCCGCGTGCCGGCCTCGACGATCTTCGACCATTGCGCCGCCAGCACCGGCTTGGCCGCCGGATCCTTGGTCAGCAGGAAGCCATAGAGCGTCGCCAGCGAGCCGTTGAACTGCTGGGCCATGGCGAGACTTTGTTCCGCTGCCGGCAGATGCTGGCCGATCGAGACGCGCGAGCGCCGATCGACGGTGCCGAGCAGCAGGCTGGACGCGATGACCGAGAGGGCCAGCAGGGCGGCGACGGCGCCGAAGCCCAGGAACAGACGGCTGCGGATTGAAAAAGCGGACATGACGGACCTCTGCATGAAGCATCGGGGGCAGAGATGGGGATGCGATGGCCCGCGGATAACCGGCTTCACGCCCCCGTCAAGCGAACGTGATCAGGCCGGTGGCCGGAACAGGTCGGTCATCACCTCCAGCCCGTCGAGCGCCGCCGCGTCATGATAGATATACAGCACCCGCTCGCCCTGAAACCGCGCCCGGAGCGCGTCGGCCAGCACCCGCCGGTCGGCCGGCGTGAGAGCGGCCAGATTGTTGGTGGCGACGCGCCAGACCTCGCCGAACTGCTCGAGAAAATTGCGCGCGATCTCGTCGCCGAACGAATCGGCAACGATCAGCAGGCGCGGGCCCGGCGCGGGCCGCGTGTAGCGTTCGAGCGCGAATTCGGCGCCGGGCGTCAGACCCTCGATCGGGCCGCAGCCGGTGCCGGTACAAGCTTGGATGCCGACCGCACGCACGTCCGGCTCGCGGATCGGGTCCGACGCGCCCATGCCGGGATTGAGCCCGTTCAGGTCCGAGGCCCGGCCGATCGCGCGCAGCGGCAGGCTCAGCGTGCGCGGCAGCTGCCAATGGCCCTCGGCGACCGCCTCGGCCACGCGCACCGGCGCCTCGCCGGCCCAGTGGAAATGCCGGCGCGGGATCGGCTCGAACCGGCCCTTGAAGCTCAGCATCAGGTCCAGCGGATAGATCACGTCGGCGCCGACCGGGCTGTGCGCCGCCAAGGCCACGACCCGATCGACCGGCGGCCTCTGACCGGCGCAGGCGGTGGCGAACGGCTCGGGAATGTCCTCGGGATAGAGCCGCGGCGCCGTCGGCACCAGCAGCAGCGCCGCGTCGAACCCGGCTGCCCGCACCCGCTCCAGCGAACGGACGATGATGTCGGCGGCCCGATCGATCGCGGCTTCGGTTACCCCGGCACCGCACAGATCGGTGATGAGCGTCGGCGGCCCGTCGTCATGCGCCGCCAGGAACAGGCGGCCGTTGCGGCCGATGACGATGCGCGGCGTCGCAATCTCGCCGAAAACCTGCCAGCGCAGCCAATTGTTGAGCCGGACCAGCGGTTGGCGCAGGCCGAACCGGTCCTTGAGCCAGAGGTCGACGGCGTCGGGCAACTGCCGGGCGGCAGCGAGCGAGGCCGGCCGCCCCGGCATCGAGGCCAGCGTCCGCCGCTCCTCCCGCTGCGGATCCGGCAGCAGGACCTGGACCAGCGCCGGCGCCCCGATCAGCAGGAAGAAGGCCGGAATGAACCAGCCGCGCGCCCGAAGCCCGTGCGAACCCCTCATCTCAAAACCGGAAATAGATGAAGGGGTTGTAGGTGCCGGCCGCCAGGCTGGCGGCCGACAGCACCAGCAGCAGCAGGCAGGCGGCCTGACGAATTGGGACGGCCGGCAGGAACGGCCCTGGACCGCGCGGCCAGACCGCGGCGAGACTGCCGATGATCAGCGCCGTGGCCAGGGTCGCGGTCAACCCGAGCCCGCCAGCCGTCGTCGCCAGCGTCGTCTGGCCGGCCATGGCACGCAGCAGGCGTCCGGTCTGGCCGAAATCCTCGGCCCGGAACGGGACCCAGCCGATGGTGACGACCAGGATCAGATAGGCATGGCGCGCGAGCGCCGGCAGCCGGACCAGCAGGCGGCCGAGCCCGATCCGCTCCAGCACCAGGAACAGGCCGTGATACAGGCCCCACAGCGCGAAATTCCAGCTGGCGCCGTGCCACAGGCCGCACAGCAGAAACACCAGCGTCAGATTGGCGCCGGTGCGCCAGAGGCCGCCACGGTTGCCGCCGAGCGGGATATAGAGATAGTCGCGAAACCAGGTCGACAGCGTGATGTGCCAGCGCCGCCAGAAATCCGTGACCGACTGGGCGGCATAGGGCCGGTTGAAATTCGCCGGCAGCTCGAACCCGATCATGCGGCCGAGCCCGATCGCCATGTTGGAATAGCCGGCGAAATCGAAATAGATCTGCAGCGCATAGCCGAAGGCGGCCAGCCAGGCCGCGCCCATCGACAGCTCGCCGGGGGCCACGGCGAACAGCA
>Ga0302157_10007072_pt1 | contig 11407 bp, 9 predicted proteins | sample I_Bog_N3_3_FD_193502 | JGI IMG/M metagenome (GOLD analysis project Ga0302157, IMG submission 193502) | Peat permafrost microbial communities from Stordalen Mire near Abisko, Sweden - I_Bog_N3_3 | ecosystem: Environmental > Terrestrial > Soil > Wetlands > Peat | place: Sweden: Abisko, Stordalen...
TGCGGTGGTCGCCAACGAAGTGCGCGCCCTTGCCCAGCGCAGCGCCGACGCCGCGCGCGAGATCAAGGATCTGATCAACACCAGCAGCCAGCATGTCGACCAGGGTGTCGATCTGGTCGGCAACACTGGCAAGGCGCTGGGCCAGATCGTCACGCGGGTCGGCGAAGTTTCGGTGCTGGTGCAAGGTATTGCCGATTCGGCGCGAACCCAGGTCGAAATGCTGGCCGGGGTGTCGAACACCGTCGGGCAGATGGACCGCATGACCCAGCAGAACGCGGCCATGGTGGAACAGAGCAACGCCGCCGCGCAAAGCCTGGCCGACGAAGCCGGACGGATGGCGGGCAATGTGTCGCGGTTCCAGATGCATGACAGCAGGGGCCGGTCTGTGCCGACACGCAGTGCCCCTGCCTACAGCCCACCGGTGCAGCGCGCGCGGCCTGCGCCGGTGTCGCACGGCAATCTGGCCATCAAATCGGCCCCGGGGGACGACTGGAGCGAGTTCTAACGGTTGCCTAGCGCGCCCAAGTTCCCTACTTGTTCCGGGTGACGACCACCCCTGCCCCCCCTTCGCGCGACTCCGCCCCGCCTCCCGACTGGCTCGACCGGCTCAACCCGCCGCAACGCGAGGCAGTGCTGACCACCGAGGGCCCGGTGCTGATGCTGGCGGGCGCGGGCACCGGCAAGACCGCCGCGCTGACCGCGCGGCTTGGCTGGCTGTTGCGCCAGCGCCTGGCCTGGCCCAGCGAGATCCTGTGCGTTACCTTTACCAACCGTGCCGCGCGCGAAATGCGCGAACGTGTCGGCACGCTGATCGGCCCGGCGGTCGAGGGCATGCCATGGCTCGGCACATTCCATGCGATCGCGGCGCGGATGCTGCGCCGCCATGCCGAGCTGGTCGGGTTGACCGCGACCTTCACGATCATCGACACCGATGACCAGTTGCGGCTGCTCAAACAGTTGATCCAGGCCGAAGGGCTCGACGACAAACGCTGGCCCGCGCGGCAATTGGCCGGGCTGATCGACAAGTGGAAAAATCGCGGGCTCAATCCGGCCGAACTCGACGCGCTGGAAAACGAGGCCTGGGCCAATGGCAAGGGGCAGCGGTTCTACACGCTTTATCAGGACCGCCTGCGCGCGCTAAACGCCTGCGATTTCGGCGATCTCCTGCTGCATATGCTCAACATCTTCCGGCGCGAGCGCGGGGTGCTGGAATCCTGGCAGCAGCGGTTCAAATATATCATGGTGGACGAATATCAGGACACCAACGCAGTGCAGTACATGTGGCTGCGCCTGCTCGCCCAGCATCGCCGCAACATCTGCGTGGTGGGCGACGATGACCAGTCGATCTATTCCTGGCGTGGCGCAGAAGTCGCCAATATCCTGCGGTTTGAAAAGGATTTTCCCGGCGCGCGGGTGATCAAGCTGGAACAGAATTACCGCTCCACCCCGCATATCCTGGGCGCCGCATCGGGGCTGATCGCGGAAAATTCGCAGCGGCTGGGCAAGACTTTGTGGACCGAGGCGGACGGCGGCGACCGCGTGCGCGTGATCGGCGTGTGGGATGGCCCCGAAGAGGCACGACGCGTGGGCGAAGAGATCGAGCGGCTGGAACGCGAAGGTTGTACGCTCGATGCCATTGCCATTCTGGTGCGCGCGCAGTTCCAGACGCGCGAATTCGAAGACCGCTTTTTGCAGATCGGGCTGGCCTATCGCATTGTCGGGGGTTTTCGCTTTTACGAACGGGCCGAAATTCGCGATGCGCTGGCCTATCTGCGGCTGATCGCCTCGCCCAGCGACGATCTGGCGTTCGAGCGGATCTGGAACACGCCCAAGCGCGGACTGGGCGACAAGACTCTGGAAAAACTGCACCGGTTTGCCCGCGCACAGGCCCTGCCAATGCTGCGCGCCAGCCACGACATCGCCGATACCGACGAATTGCCGGCCCGCGCGCGCACCACGCTGATCGCGCTGGTGCGCGATTTCGCGCGCTGGCGCGACAGCGCGGCGACACTGTCCCCGGCGGAACTGGCGCGCACCGTGCTCGATGAAAGCGGCTATACCGCCGCGCTGCAGGCCGAACGCAGCACCGAGGCGACCGGGCGGTTGGAAAACCTGTCGGAACTGGTGCGCGCACTCGAAGAGTACGAGACGCTGTCCGACTTTCTCGAACATGTCAGCCTGGTGATGGACAACGAAGCCAACACCGACGATGCCAAAGTCACGCTGATGACGATGCACGCGGCCAAGGGCCTGGAATTCGACCAGGTGTTCCTGCCCGGCTGGGAAGAAGGGGTGTTCCCGTCGCAGCGCGCGATGGACGAAGGGGGCCTGGCCAGTCTGGAAGAGGAGCGCCGCCTGGCCTATGTCGCGATCACCCGCGCGCGGCGGCGTTGCACTGTGCTGCATGCGGCCAACCGGCGCATCTATGGCCAGTGGACCAGTTCGATCCCGTCGCGGTTTGTCGGCGAATTGCCCCACGACCATGTCGAGGACGAAACCACGCTCAGCGGCGGCGCCTCGTTATGGCGCGCGCACTGGTCCGAACACGGCGACCCGTTTGCCGATGCCGCGCGCACCAATCCCTCGCGCGTCGCCAGCCGTGGACCCGGCTGGCAGCGCGCGGCGGCCGCGCCGATCGACATGATCCCCAAACGCGTCGCCGAATCCTCGCGCAGCGCCGCCAGCTTTGCCGCCAAGGCACGCAGCGACCTTGCCGTGGGCACCCGCGTGTTCCACGACAAGTTCGGCTATGGCGCGGTGGCCGAACAGGACGGCAACAAGCTGGAAATCGATTTCGACAGTGCAGGGCGCAAGCGGGTGCTCGACAGTTTTGTCAAACCCGCCTGACGCGTCGGCTCTAGATGCCGGTTTGCGCGCTTGCCATCTGGTTGGACACATAGCTGAACGTGTTGCTCAACGTGTTGCCCAGGCCACCCATGGCGGTGATCGCGGCAACCGATACGAGTGCGGCGATCAGGCCATATTCGATGGCCGTAGCGCCCGCTTCATCGCGCGCAAGTTTGGCCATTACTTCACGGAATACAGTCATGATGCGCTCCCCGCACGCCCCGAAAACGAGGCGGGTCGCAAAAACTATATGCAAATTATATGGACAATTGCTTACCAGCGCCGACCAAAGTTTGAATATGTGCGCGTGCCGAACACGAGGGCAACAAGCGGGTGATCGACAGTTTCGCCAAACCCCGCCTGACCGTCACACCAACCAGCCACCGGGGCGTCAGATCTGCCCGGATGAAGCGTTGGCCATGTCGTTCGCCATCAGCGAATAGGTGTTGACGAGCGTGTTGCCCAACGCCCCCATGGCGGTAAGCGCGGCAATCGATACCAATGCGGCAATCAGGCCGTATTCGATTGCCGTCGCGCCCGCATCATCGCGGGCAATTTGCCCCAGGATTTCATGAAAACCAGTCATATAGTGCTCCCCGCACGCCCCCAAACGAGGCGGGTTGCAGGCACTATAGGTTTTACATACCAAAAACTGCTTAACATCGGCCCGAAAGTCCGGCGGCAAAGCCGCAGGCTGGGCCGCCACGCCGCCTCAGGCGGCTTCGGATAGTGCCGAAACGTGCAGAAATCCGGGGATCGGACCGTTCCATGCGCCCAGCGCATCCGCCGGTTCGACCTGCGGTTGGCGCGGCGCCACGACCGCCGGCTGGCGTTCGCGTCGTTCGGCGGGGGCCGGTTTCGGCTCGGTCCGCCGGACAGCGGGTTTTGGCTCGGCCGCGACAGGCTCGGCTCGCGGCTCGGCCTTGCGCGCGGGGCGCGGCGCCTCGCGCTCGGCATCCTTGCCGCGTTTGCGCACCGCACGTTCGCGCGGCGGGGCTTCGGCATCGCCTTCGCCAGTGGCCAGCGTAATCTCGGGGATTGCCATGCCGGTCAGCTTTTCGACATTCGCGATCGCTTCGGCGTCTTCATCGGACACCAGCGTGAACGCCTGGCCGGTTGCGCCGCCGCGACCGGTGCGACCGATGCGGTGGATATAGTCGTCGGGATGCCAGGGCGTGTCGAAATTGATTACATGGCTGACACCCTTGATGTCGAGCCCGCGCGCCGCCACGTCGGACGCACACAGAATGTTGATCTGCCCATCCTTGAACCGCTGCAATTCGGCGTTGCGGGCCGACTGGTCCATGTCGCCGTGGATTTCGCCCGCCGAAAACCCGCTTTGCTTCAGGCTCTTGGCCAGATCGCGCACGGTGGTCTTGCGGTTGGCAAAGATGATCGCGGTGGTCACGTCATCCTTGCGCAGGATCTGGCGCAGTGCGTCGCGCTTGGCGCGGGCAGGCACGCGCAGCTTGAACTGGGCAATGTTGATGTTGGCGCTCGCCGGACGGGCCACTTCGATATATTTGGGGTTCGACAGGAACCGGTCGGCCAGTTTCTTGATCGGCGGCGGCATCGTTGCCGAAAACAGCAGCGTCTGGCGCGTGGTCGGCAACTTGCTGCAGATCGTTTCGATATCGGGAATGAACCCCATGTCGAGCATGCGATCGGCCTCGTCGATCACCAGCAGTTCGCACCCGGTCAACAAGATCTTGCCGCGTTCGAACAAGTCCATCAGGCGGCCCGGCGTGGCGATCAGCACGTCGACCCCGTCGGACAGCGCCTTGACCTGATCGCCCATCTGCACCCCACCGATCAGCAACGCCATGCGCAGATCGTGGTTCTTGCCGTACTTTTCGAAATTTTCGGCCACTTGCGCAGCCAGTTCGCGGGTCGGTTCGAGGATCAGCGACCGCGGCATCAGCGCCCGGCGGCGGCCATGCGCCAGAATATCGATCATCGGCAGGACAAACCCGGCGGTCTTGCCAGTCCCGGTCTGCGCAATCCCGATGATGTCACGCATCATCAGCACCGACGGAATGGCCTGGGCCTGGATCGGAGTCGGCTCGTCATAGCCGGCATCGATGACCGACTGGAGCAACTGGTCAGACAGGCCGAGATCGGCGAATTTCATGCGGAATGGTTTTCCTGTAGCGGAGAAAGGCAAGAACGGTGCGGTAAAGACGGACTGGAATGTTTGGGGGATGGCGGCACAGGCCCCCGGGAAATCCGGGAAAAACGAGGTCCGCTTGCGACTTTCGCCGCTCCCGCAGTCCGGCCGGATTGAACCTGGTGCAAACACCGGGGATCACGCCTGCCGTAACCTGCCCGCGCTATGCCGATAATCACGCGAAAGTCAACAAATCCCGCATCGCCATCGGGCCACAATCAATTGGTCGGCACCAATTCGTGCACTTCGCTGATCGTGCAGGTCGTGCCCGCACGCGAATGGATGGTGTCGCGGCCCGCGCACAATTGCCCGTCGTCGGTCGAGGTGACGTAAAACCCCAGGTAAAAGTCGCGCGCGGTGCAATTGCGCGACAGGTCGGCTCCGATCAGGCGACGGTCGCGCATGAACAGCAGCAATCGGTTGTTGGCCAGCGGCCGCACCCCCGCGATGCCCGCCACCGGCAGGCACTGCCCGGTGCGACGCTGGCGCAAATGTTCGGGCAGCGGGCGCGGCACGGGTGGCGAGGCGCGCAACAGCGCCGGATTGCCCGGCGTGATGCGGATGATCAGATGCTGTTCAATCTGCACCTGGTACCAGTCATCGTCGGCCAGATCGTGGCCAAGCGCCTGTGCGGTGGGCACCGGTTCGACCACCGGCACAAACCATCCGCCCAGCGCGGTCGCCCCGGCCGGCAGTGCGGCCAGTCCCAGCACCACCGCAATCATGAACCGGGCCCGCAAGGTCATGAGCCAGCCGATCGCCCTGGCCCGGCGCCATGCGCCAAACAGTAGACGTCGCCGTGGGCCACACAATCGATGCCGCCGTGCACCACGGGCCCAATGCCGCCGCGGCTGCGCCGGCGATCGCCTGTCTGGTCTGGTCGGCCCTTCATCAGTGGTCCATTTTCCCATGTCCGTACCGGATGGCGCTCCCCGGCACCCCATTCGTGCCCTCCGGCATGCCCCCGCATGCTTGAACCGCCGCTTAACCCGCGCGGGACCGCTTGCGCAAAAAATAATTGCCCCCGCCCCGGCGCAGCAGTAGCCCGGCCGTCATGACCACCCAAGCCACACTGTCCCCCGACTCCACCGCCGCCGCATTTGTCGCCGCCGCGATCAACTTGCTCGGTGCCAAGGGGTTCACCACCGATCCCGATATCGTCGCGCCCTGGCTGACCGACTGGCGCGGCCGCTATGTCGGCCGCACGCTGGGGCTGGCAACGCCTGCCGACACCGCGCAGGTCGCCGCGCTGGTGCGACTGTGCGGCGAATATGGCGTGCCGATCGTGCCACAGGGCGGCAACAGCGGCATGTGCGGCGGCGCCACCCCCGATGACAGCGGGCATGCCGTGCTGATCAACACCCGCCGGATGGACGCGATCCGCAGCATCGACCGCGCCACGCGGCAGGTCGAATGCGAAGCCGGGGTGATCCTGCAGACCCTGCACGAAGCGGTTGAACGCGAAGGCTTGCGCTTTCCCCTCACCCTGGGCGGCAAGGGATCGGCGACGGTCGGCGGGCTGATTTCGACCAATGCCGGGGGCACGCAAGTTCTGCGTCATGGCTCGATGCGTGCACAAGTGCTTGGGCTGGAAGCGGTTCTGCCCGATGGCTCGGTGCTGAACCAGTTGATACCGTTGAAGAAAGACAATCGCGGGTTCGATCTGAAACAATTGCTGATCGGGTCTGAAGGCACGCTGGGGATCGTCACGGCGGCCACGCTGCGGCTGGAACCGGCGGTCGCCGCGCGCGCCGTGCTGTGGGCCGGGGTGGATTCGATCCAGACCGCCCGAGCGTTGCTGCTCCACGCCCAGCACCACGCCGAGCGCGCGCTCGAAGGATTTGAGGTGATGCCGCGCCATTCGCTCCACGCCGTGCTCGACTATCTGCCGACCGCGCGCGCGCCGCTTGAAGGCGATCATGCCTGGCACGTGCTGATCGAACTGGTGGCCGACGCGGGCAGCGCCGCCGCCCTGCCCGATCTTGCCGAAAGCCTGCTGGTCAGCGCGTTCGAGGCCGGGCTGGTGGCCGATGCAACGATTGCCGCCAACGAGGCGCAGGCCGAAGCGTTCTGGTGGCTGCGCGATTCGGTGGCGCCGGCCGAACGCGCCATCGGCCCGGCGATGCAGCACGATATCAGCGTGCCGGTCGAGCGTATGGCCGATTTCATCGATTTTGCCGCGCCGCTGTTCGAAAGCGAATTTCCCGGCACCACGGCGGTTGGTTTTGGCCACCTGGGCGACGGCAATATCCATTTCCATATTCTTGCCCCTGCCGGGACCGAAGCAGGCGCCTGGGAACACGGTGACGGCAAGGCGATCAGCCGCAAGGTGCATGATCTGGTCACCCAATGGGGCGGCTCGATCTCGGCCGAACATGGCATCGGCCAGTTGAAGCGCGACGAACTGGCGCGGCTGGGCGATCCGGCGGCGCTGCATATCCTGCGCGCGGTCAAGGCCGCGCTCGACCCGCAAGGCCTGCTCAACCCAGGCAAACTTGTGTGAAAACCGGGCATCCGCGTGACAACGGCGTTGCAGGCGGTCTTGCGCGGCTTTCGCGCCTCCCCTAAACGCCGCGTTTCTGCCGGGGGGCGGTTGCCTTTCCAGTAAATTGGTTTTTTATCGCATCGGCGTTTGCGCGATGCTCTGTACGGAGAGTGACCGATGGCCAGCGCGCCTTCAAACCTGCCCTTGTTCTACAACGATCTGGTTCCGCTCAACACGCGCGACCATGCCACCTGGCGCGCACGCAGCGTGGACAAGGCGCCCTGGCTGGCCAACCAGCACGCCGTGCCGTTGACGGTGGAGGAATTCCCGCAAGCGGGCCGTCATTTCCCGATCGTGTTCGCCAGCGGCGAAAACACCGTTCCCCTGGCGCTGCTGGGGCTGAACGAGGGCGTGAACGTGTTCGTCGAAGCCGATGGCACAGTCACCAACTCGGTCTATCTGCCGGCCTATGCCCGTCGCTATCCGTTCATGCTGGCCAAGCTGCAGCCGACGTCGGAAGACCTGTCGCTGTGCTTTGACCCCCATTCGGGCCTGGTCGGTGAATTCGAGGACGGCCAGCCGCTGTTCGACGGCACCGAGCCCAGCGAAACCACCAAGAGCGTCCTGCAGTTCTGCGAACAGTTCGAACAAGCCGGTCAGCGCACGCAGGCCTTTGTCGAAGAGCTGAAGAAGCACCAGTTGCTGATGGAAGGCGAAGTGTCGATCCAGCGCCAGGAAGGCGGACAGCCGTTTGTCTATCGCGGGTTCCAGATGGTCGACCAGGAAAAGCTGCGCAATGTGCGTGGCGATGTGCTGCGCGGTTGGGCGCAGAGCGGGCTGCTGCCGCTGATCTATGCCCACATGTTCTCACTGGAACTGATCAGCACGGTGTTTTCGATGCAGGTTGCGCAGGGCAAAGGCCCCCAGCCGACGCTTCCCCCGCTGCCGACGTTCTGATCCCCACCAAAAGGGACCAAACAGTTCAAGGGGCTGCCGACCATGTCGGTGGCCCCTTTTTTCTTGGAGTGTCACCCGGTTGCATCAGGTCTGCATCACCCGCGCGACAACCCTTGCGCGGCGATGAATGATGCGTTTTGGCGCGTTCACGCAAAAATTCTTGCGCTGTGGCACGGACTTGCGTATTCTTCACGACGTTACGCTGGCGCTCCCCTCATGGCCCAGCGTGACTGGTGCGCCCTCGGGTGCACCTCCTCCCTGAACCTTGGCCACCTGGAGCTTTGCTCCAGGTGGTTTTTTTATGTTCAAGTGTGGCATTTTTGTTTGCCGCAAACTTTGCGTCAAAAGCCGGTCCCCCGGGCAAGACGCTTATTCTGCCGCAGCCCGCCAGCGCAGCCGGTCGCGTCCGAGCGCGGCGACATCGTCGGCCAGTTGCCGCACCATCGCCACCAGCAGCGCCACTACGCTGTCAAACCCGGGTCCGCGTTCGGCCATCGCGCTGTCGAGATAGGCGGTGCGGTCGATCTCGATCTGCACCGCGTGGATGCCGCTGCTGCGCCGCGCATGGCGATCGAGCACGAATCCCCCGGCATAAGGCCGATTGTGCGCCACCAGCCGCCGCGCCGCCGCCAGATGCGAAAACAGCGAGGCCACCAGTTCCCCGTCGCAGGCCGTGCCGAACCGGTCGCCGATCACGAATTGCGCCGCCGCGCCGCCAATGGTTTGCAACGGCGGCATCGAATGGAGATCGATCAGCAGCACCGCCCCCCATTGCGCCGCCACGCGTTCGACCAGCGCCTCGACCGCCGCGTGATAGGGCTGATGGATCACCGCAATGCGGCGCTCCAGTTCGGCATAGTCCAGCCGCCCCTTCCACAACTCGCCCACGCCCGGCAAGCGGCGCGGCACCAGGCCCAGCCCGCTACGCGCGCGATGCCCCGCATGCGCCGGCATTCCCGACCCGGGGCGAAAGTGATGGCCACGATGGGCCGCGCCGCGCGGCGCGTTGGCCAGCATGTCCCAGTCAAGATCTTCGACCGCACGGTTGAGATCGATCATCGCGCGCGGCGCCTGGGCGACCAGAAACGGCGCACCGGTCTCCAGCGCGACGGCCTCGGCCAGGTGATCGACCAGCCGGTCTTCCAGCCGCAACAGCACGCTGTCGGGTGCACGCAGCGCCGACAGCACCGCCGAGGGGTAGCACCGCCCGCCGTGCGGCGCGGCCAGCACGATCGGGATCGACGCGGGATCCGACGCAGAACCGCGAAACGCGGCGAGCCCCGGCAGGCCGGGAATCGCCCCGCCACGCAAACCAATTCCGCCTTGCGAATCGGCAACAGGATCGCCGCGATCTGACATGATGCAAAAGCTGCAACCGAACGGCGGCGGAGTCAAAGTGAGCATGCACGTATTTTGCGGCAACTTTTTAACCGGGCCAGCCTATACACCATGCGATCGGTGCCGCGATCATGCCAGGGGCAACCACCGGGCGCCGCGGTAACCAACGAGAAAGCCCCAACCGGCGATACAAACGTCGCGCGAATCAAGAAGGTGATCATGATCCGTATCCTGCTGGCCGAAGACGACGAAGCAATGCGCGCCTATCTGTCGCGCGCGCTGGAAAACGCCGGATTCGAAGTTAGCGCGGTCGACCGGGGCACCGCCGCCGTGCCCCTGCTCGAACGCCAGCGCTTTGACCTGTTGCTGTCCGACATCGTCATGCCCGAAATGGATGGAATCGAGCTGGCGCAGCGCTGTGCCGAGATCAGCCCGGGCACCAAAGTCATGTTCATCACCGGCTTTGCCGCCGTCACGCTCAAGGCCAATCGCGAGGCACCGCAAGCGCGTGTGCTGTCAAAACCGTTTCATCTCAAGGATCTGGTGCTCGAAGTTGAGCGCTTGTTCGAAGATCACCCGTTGGCGGGTAACGGGCGCCCGCCACTCTGAAGAAAGTCTCATAGAATCCCACTTGCCAGCAACCGGCGGCATGGGTAATGGACCGGTCCCGGTCGCCGCAAGGTGCCGGATCTTACCGATGGTGTCGGGCGTATAGCTCAGTGGTAGAGCACTATGTTGACATCGTAGGGGTCGCAAGTTCAATCCTTGCTACGCCCACCATCGCAAAAAACCCGCCGGGAGCAGTGCTCCGGCGGGTTTTTTCTTGTCCGCTTGTCCAGGCGGCTAACGTTATTTGCCCTGCCAGTTGGGCTTGCGCTTTTCGGCGAAGGCGGCGGCGCCTTCGCGTGCGTCGGACGAAGTGAACACCGGCGCGATATAGGCGGCCTGTTTGTCCCACATGTCGGCCTCGGTCCATTCGTGCGAATCACGCACGATCGCCTTTGATGCGATCAGCGCGAGCGGGCCGTTTTCGGCAACCCGCGCGGCCAGTGCCTTGGCGGCGGCCAGCGACGGGCCTTCGCTGATCTGGTTGATGAAGCCGAGTTCATAGGCGCGCTGCGCGGTGATGAAATCACCGGTCAATGCCAGTTCCATGGCGATGCGCGGCGGAATCTGGCGCGGCAGCTTGATCAGCCCGCCCGCCGCCGCTGCCAGTCCGCGCTTGGCCTCGGGAATGCCGAATTTCGAGGCCGCGCTGGCCACGATCAGATCGCACGACAACGCCAGTTCCATGCCGCCTGCCAGCGCATAGCCGTCGACCGCCGCAATCACCGGCTTTTTGGGCGTCCACTGCGACAGACCGCCAAACCCGCGCCCCGGAATAGAAGGCGATTCGCCGCGCAGAAACCCCTTGAGGTCCATGCCCGAACAGAACGTGCCGCCGGCCCCGGTCAGGATCGCGCAACGCAAGTCGTCTTCGGCATCAAGCCGGTCCATTGCCGCCGAAATACCTTCGGCCGCGGCCTTGTTCATCGCATTCTTGGCTTCGGGACGGTTGATCGTGACAATCAGGACATTGCCGTCAACTTCAGTCAGGACTTCGGCGGTTTGCG